>Ga0318523_10000403_pt1 | contig 11891 bp, 13 predicted proteins | sample GRESIP178b2f19_FD_203500 | JGI IMG/M metagenome (GOLD analysis project Ga0318523, IMG submission 203500) | Tropical soil microbial communities from Luquillo Experimental Forest, Puerto Rico - GRE.SIPMG.178b2f19 | ecosystem: Environmental > Terrestrial > Soil > Tropical forest > Bulk soil...
GCGAAGTCGCTGGGGTCGTCGAACGCGATCAACGTCGCCCACGCGACGATCGCCGGGCTGCGCGAGCTGCGCCGGCCCGACGACGTCGCCGAGCTGCGCGGCAAGGAGGCCGACGAGGTCACCCCGACGGGCGTTTTGCGCGCCTACCGCGAGCGCCGGCGAACAGGTCGCCCTCGCGCCGGCGAGGCGAGGTGATCGTGATGGCACGACTCAAGGTCACCCAGGTCAGATCCTCCATCGGCACCAAGCCCAAGCACCGCGGCACGCTGCGGGCGCTCGGGCTCCGCGGGATCGGGCAGGTCAACGTGCTGGAGGACCGCCCCGAGATCCGTGGCATGATCGCCCGGGTCCCGCACCTGGTGAGCGTGGAGGAGGTCAGATGAAGCTCCACGACCTGGCGCCGCCCAAGGGTGCGACCCGGTCGAGCCGCCGGGTCGGCCGCGGGACCGCGGGCAAGGGCGGCAAGACCGCCGGCCGGGTCGGGTTCGAGGGCGGCCAGCAGCCGATCCTCGCGCGGGCCCCCAAGCTCCGGGGGTTCCACAACCCGTTCCGGGTGGCGTACACGCCGATCAACCTCGACCAGCTCGACGCCCTGGGGCTCGACTCGGTCGGCCCCGACGAGCTCGTGGCGGCCGGCCTCGCGCGCAAGGGGGCGCTCGTGAAGGTGCTCGCCCGCGGCGCCATCGCCCGCCCGGTGGCGGTCTCGGCGCACGGCTTCTCGGCCGCGGCCGCGCGCGCCATCGAGGCGGCGGGCGGCTCCACGGCCGTCGTGCCCCTGCCCTTCGGCAACGGCCGCCCGCCCGCGCGCGGGAACCAGCACACGAACCGCTAGCCGGCGATGCTCACGCGCCTCGCGAACATCTTCCGCGTCCCGGACCTCCGGAACAAGGTGGCGTTCACGCTGGCGATGATCGCCGTGTACCAGCTCGGCGGGAACGTCCCGGTGCCGGGGGTCAGCTACGCCAAGATCTCGCAGCTCCAGGCGCTCGCAGGCCAGCGCACCGCGCTCGGGTTCCTCAACCTGTTCAGCGGCGGGGCGCTGCAGCGGCTGGCCATCTTCGGGCTCGGCGTGATGCCGTACATCACGAGCTCGATCATCATCCAGCTGCTCACCACGGTCATCCCGAAGCTCGAGGAGTGGCGCGACCAGGGCGCCGTCGGACAGAAGCGGATCACGCAGACCACGCGGTACCTGACCGTCTCGCTCGCGCTCCTGCAGTCCGCCGGGCTGATCTACGCGTTCCACGGGCACGACCAGGCCCTGATCGGCACGACGATCGACCTCATCCCGCACCTCACGTTCCAGCTGGGCGTGTTCATGGTGCTCTGCCTCACGGCGGGCACCGCCATGGTCATGTGGATGGCCGAGCTCATCACCCAGCGCGGCGTCGGCCAGGGGATGAGCCTGCTCATCTTCGCGAACGTCGTGGCGGGCATCCCGACGGGCGTCCACGCGGTGCTGATCGCCGGAGGGTGGCTGAAGGCCGGCGTGCTCATCGCCGTCTCGATCGGCCTCCTTGTGTTCATCATCTTCATGGACCAGGGCCAGCGCCGGATCCCCGTCACGTTCGCGCGACGGATGGTCGGGCGCCGGATGACGATGGGCCAGTCGACCTACATCCCCTTCAAGGTCAACCAGTCCGGCGTGGTCCCGATCATCTTCGCGAGCTCGATCCTGTACATCCCGTACCTGATCTCGACGATCGTCCCGTGGCAGGGGTACCAGCGGTGGGTGGCGACGCACCTCGCCAACCCCACGTCCACGATCTACATCCTCCTGTACTTCGTCCTGATCTTCGCGTTCACGTTCTTCTACGTGTACATCATCTTCGAGCCGCACCAGCAGGCGGAGCTGATCCGCAAGCAGGGCGGGTTCATCCCGGGCATCCGGCCCGGGCCGCCCACCGAGCGGTACTTCTCGAAGCTGATCAGCCGGATCACGTTCGTCGGCGGGCTCTTCCTCGCGTCGGTCGCGATCGTCCCGAGCATCCTCATGCACGAGTGGAACATCACACGGTTCCCCTTCTACGGCACGACGCTGCTCATCGCGGTGGGCGTCGCGCTCGACACCATGCGACAGATCGACAGCCAGCTGATGATGCGCAACTACGAGGGATTCCTCAAGTAGGACCCGTGGGCGCCGGCCTCATCGTCATCCTCGGGAAGCAGGGCTCTGGGAAGGGAACGCAGTGCCCCCTGCTGGCCGCGCGCTACGGCGTGCCGCACGTGGCGACCGGGGACATGCTCCGCGCCGCGGTGCGGTCGGGGTCCGAGATCGGCCTCACGGTGCACGCGCTGATGGACGCGGGGCGCCTCGTCCCCGACGACATGATCACCGAGGTCGTCCGGCACCGGCTGGCCGAGCCGGACTGCGCGCTCGGCGCGATCCTCGACGGGTACCCGCGCACCGAGGTCCAGGCCGTCGCGCTCGAGGAGATGGCGGGCGCACGGGGGATCGCCCGGTGCATCGTCCTCGACGTGCCCACCGACGTGGTGATCGCGAGGCTGAGCGCGAGGCGGGTCTGCTCGAACTGCGGGACCGTCTACTCCGCAGACCCGCCGCCCGCCCCGACGGTCTGCTCTGTCTGCGGTGGGACGGTGGTCCAGCGCCCGGACGACACCGTCGAGGTCATCGCCGAGCGGCTCCGCGCCTACGAGCGGGAGACCGCCCCGCTGCTCGACCACTACGAGGCGCGCGGGCTGCTCACCCACGTCGACGGGCAGGGGACGGTCGACGAGGTCTTCGCGCGGCTCACCGACGTGATCGACGCGGTGCACGCCTGATGCGGCGGTCGGGTGACGAGCTGCGCAAGATGCGGCTCGCCGGCAGGGTGGTCGCCGAGATGCACGAGGCGACCCGCGCGGCGATCGCACCGGGGGTCACCACCAAGGAGCTGAACGAGGTGGCCGCCGACGTGATCGAGCGCCGGGGCGCGCGGTCGAACTTCCTCAACTACCACGGGTTCCCCGCGGTGATCTGCACCTCGCCGAACTCGATGATCGTCCACGGGATCCCCGGCGACTACACCTTGAAGGAGGGGGACATCATCTCGGTCGACTGCGGCGCGATCGTGGAGGGGTACCACGGCGACGCCGCGTACACCGCCCCCGTTGGCGAGGTCTCCGCCGAGGCGCGCCGGCTGATGGAGGTCACCGAGCGGAGCCTCTACGCGGGGATCGAGCAGCTGACCAAGGGCAACCACCTCCACGAGGTCGGCCGCGCCGTCCAGCGCGTCGCCGAGGCGGCCGGGTTCTCAGTCGTGCGGGAGTACGTGGGCCACGCGATCGGAACTGCGATGCACGAGTCCCCGCAGGTGCCGAACTACTGGCCGGGCACACCCGGCCCGACGCTCAAGCCCGGGATGGTCTTCGCGATCGAGCCCATGGTGAACGCGCACGGCCCCGAGACCGAGCTGCTGGAGGACGGCTGGTCGGTGGTGACCGCGGACGGCTCCCTCTCGGCGCACTTCGAGCACACCATCGCCGTGACCGACGACGGGCCCGAGGTACTTACCGTCGCGTGATCTTCCCGAACGCGTCGCGCGCGGAGGGGTCGCCCGCGGGGCCGAGGTAGGGCAGCCGCCCCCACCCGAGCACCGGGAAGAAGACGAACGGCAGCAGCCAGAGCCCGATGAACCACCCCCACTTCCGGTCGAAGCTCCGCGCGAGGTCGTAGAGGAGCACGAGCCCGGCGACGAGGTTGACGAACGGGATGAGAAGCAGGATCAGGAACCACCCCGTGCCGCGGACCACCCGGCAGTAGACGTAGAGGTTCCAGATCGGGATGATCGCGTGCCACCCGGGGCGCCCCGCCTTCCGCAGGATGCCCCAGAGCCCGACGCAGAACCCGACGTACCCGAGCGCGCCGAAGATGTACTCGCCGAGCCGGAACGAGCTGATCCCGCTCGAGTGGCGCGAGAGCGCGACGGCGAGCTCCACGTCAGTGCCTCATCGCGCGGCGGTCACGCCGGGTTCATGTAGCGGCCGGCCGCGTCCCTGGCGTCGTAGTCCGCCGCGGGGGCGATGTACGCCGTGGACCCGAACCCGAGCACCGGCACGAAGACGAACGGCAGGAGGAAGAGCCCCCACCAGAACCCCCAGCCCTTCCCGAAGCTCCGGCACAGGTCCCAGAGCACGATGAGGCTGATGACGATGTTGACGAGCGGGATGAAGTACAGGACCAGCCACCATCCCGGCCGCCCGACGACCTTCAGCAGCACGTAGAGGTCGTAGAAGGGGACGATCGCCGCCCACCCCGGCCGTCCGGCCTTGCGGAAGATCTGCCACATCCCCGCGATGTAGAGCACCGCGATCACGAACGCGACGATCGAGATCGAGCTGGCGGCGGCCGTCGACGAGGACGAGGCGAGCACGGGCGCGGTCCTCCTCTCGACGAGGCTGTGGGTCGCGCGACATTCGAGTGCGTGAGGTCACCCGGTGTCAAGCACCGTGCCGGCGATGGCCTCTCGCGCACGGGGGTAGGGTCGCGTCGTTCGCGGGCGGTGCCCGAGACGGGAGGTGCGGGTGCTCGAGTTCGGCGTCTCGTTCATGGCGGACCCCCCCGCGAGCACGGTGGTCGCCCGCACGACGCTCGCCGAGCAGCTCGGGTTCCGGTACGCGTGGCTGTGGGACTCCCACGTGCTCTGGCAGGACCCCTACCCGGTCCTCACGCTGTGCGCCGCGGCGACCTCGACGATCCACCTCGGCACGTGCGTGACCAACCCGGTGACGCGGGACCCGACGGTCACGGCCTCGGCGATGGCGACGCTCCAGGAGATCTCTGGCGGCCGGATGGAGCTCGGGATCGGCCGGGGCGACTCCGCCCAGCGGGTGCTCGGACGCACGCCGGTCACCGTCGAGCACCTCGAGCAGGCGTGCCGAGAGATCCGCGAGCTCGCCGCGGGCCGGGAGGTGGACCTCGACGGGACGCCCGTCCACCTGGCGTGGAGCGAGCGGCGCCCCCTCCCGATCTGGATCGCGGCCTACGGCCCGAAGGCGCTGCGGTGCGCGGGGCGCGTCGCCGACGGGGTCATCCTGCAGATCGCCGACCCGTACGTCATCGAGTGGGCCCTCCCGTTCCTCGAGGAGGGTGCCGAGCAGGCAGGCCGCTCGCTCGCGGACATCGCGATCATGTCGGCCGCCCCCGCGTACGTCACCGACGACCTCGCCCACGCCCGCGACCAGGTGCGGTGGTTCCCGGCGCTCGTCTCGAACCACGTCGTCGACCTCGTCCAGCGGTACCCCGGCGCGGCCCTGCCGCACGAGCTCACCGACTTCATCGAGCGGCGCAAGGGGTACGACTACTCGCACCACGCCCGTGCGGGCTCGGAGAACGCGGCCTTCGTGACCGACGAGGTCGTCGACCGGTTCTGCGTGATCGGGACCGCCGAGCGGTGCGCCGAGAAGCTGGCGCTCCTCGAGTCCCTCGGCGTGCGGCAGTTCAACATCTACTCGATGGTCGACGATCCCGAGGGCGTGCTCCGCTCCTTCGGCGAGGCGGTCATCCCGAAGCTCGAGTCGGCCGGAGCGGCCGGGGAGGTGCGCCGATGACGACCGTGCGAGCCGCGCTCATCCAGGCGAACGCCAACATGGAGAAGAAGGAGGCGATCGACAAGCACGTCGAGCTGATCGCCGACGCCGCGCGGCAGGACGCCCAGATCGTCGGGCTCCAGGAGATCTTCTTCGGGCCGTACTTCTGCGCCGAGCAGGACCCGAGGTGGTACGCGACGGCCGAGCCCGACGACGGCCCGACGGTCTCGCTGATGCGCGACGTCGCCCGGCAGCACGGGATCGTGCTCGTCGTCCCGTGGTACGAGGAGGAGCAGCCCGGCGTCTACTACAACACCGCGTGCGTGATCGAGCGCGACGGGACGGTGCTCGGGAAGTACCGCAAGACGCACATCCCGCAGGTCGGGCCCTGCTTCTGGGAGAAGTTCTACTTCAAGCCCGGGAACCTCGGGTACCCGGTGTTCGAGACGTCGGTCGGCCGCGTCGGGATCATGATCTGCTACGACCGCCACTTCCCGGAGGTCGCGCGCGAGCTCGGGCTGCGCGGCGCGGAGCTCGTCTTCAACCCGTCGGCCACGGTGACGTCGCTCTCGAGGTATCTCTGGGAGCTCGAGCAGCCGGCGCACGCCGTCGCCAACGGGTACTTCGTCGCCGCGTCGAACCGCGTGGGCGTCGAGCTCCCGCTCAACGGGGCGACGTTCTACGGCTCGAGCTACTTCTGCAGCCCGCGGGGGAAGCTCCTCGCGCAGGCCTCCGACACCGAGGACGAGGTCCTCGTCTGCGACCTCGACCTCGACGAGATCCGTGAGGTCCGCGACACCTGGCAGTTCCTGCGGGACCGCCGCCCGGAGACCTACGGCGAGCTGGCCCAGCTGCTGCCATGACCGAGGGCCACGCCTCGCCCGACGAGCTGCTCATGCGGCACCGCGCGGTCATGCCCAGCTGGCTCACCCTGTACTACGACCGCCCGATCGAGCTGGTCCGCGGGGAGGGCACGACGGTCTGGGACTCGGAGGGCAACGAGTACCTCGACCTCTTCGGCGGGATCGTGACGACCATCTCGGGGCACGCCCAGGAGCGGCTCGTCGAGGCGCTCCGCGAGCAGGCCGGGAGGATCGCGCACACCTCCACGCTGTACCTCATCGAGCCGATGGTCCGGCTCGCCGAGCGGCTGGTCGAGCTCGCGCCGGTCACGAAGCCCGCGAAGGCGTTCTTCGTCGGGTCGGGCACCGAGGCGGTCGAGGCCGCCCTCCTCATGGCGACGAGCGCGCGCCGCTCCAACCAGGTCCTCGCGCTGCGGAACTCGTACCACGGCAGGAGCTTCGGCGCCGTCGCGGTCACGGGCAACCGCGCCTGGGGGGCGACGTCCCTCTCGCCGGTCAAGGTGAGCCACGCGCTCGCCCCGTACTGCTACCGCTGCCCGCTGCACCTCGAGTACCCGTCGTGCGGCGTCGCGTGCGCCGACGACGTCCGCGCGGTGATCGAGACCACGACCGCCGGCGACGTCGCCTGCATGATCGCCGAGCCGATCCAGGGGGTCGGCGGGTTCGTGACGCCGCCGAGGGAGTACTTCACGAAGGTGAAGGCGATCCTCGACGAGTACGAGATCCCGCTCGTGATCGACGAGGTGCAGACCGGGTTCGGTCGCACCGGCGAGGCGTTCTGGGGCGCGGACGCGTACCACGTCACCCCGGACCTCGTCACCTGCGCGAAGGGGCTGGGCAACGGGATGGCCATCGGCGCTGTGGTGGGACGCGCCGACCTCGTCGACGCCGTCGGCGCGAACTCGATCTCGACGTTCGGCGGGAACCCGATCGCCACCACGGTCGCGCTGGCGAACCTCGAGCTCCTGGAGGAGGAGGGGCTGCAGTCGAACGCCCAGCGCGTGGGCAAGCTCCTGCTCGAGGGCCTCGACGACCTGCGGGACCGCCACGAGGTCGTGGGCGACGTCCGGGGCAAGGGCCTGATGCTCGGCGTCGAGCTCGTGACCGACAAGGCGTCGCGGACCCCCGCGCCCAGCGTCGCCGCCGAGGTCATGGAGGGGTGCCGGCGCCGCGGCGTGCTGGTCGGCAAGGGTGGCCTCTACGGGTCGGTGCTGCGGATCTCCCCGCCGCTCGTGCTCACCGAGGAGCAGGCGCGCCACGGGGTGCGCGTCCTCGACGAGGCGATCGCCGAGGCCGCGGGGGCGGCGCGATGAGGACGATCGTCTCGGGGGGCACGGTCGTCACCGCGGCCGAGATGGTGCGCGCGGACGTCCTCGTCGACGGCGAGACGATCCGTGCGGTCGGCGAGGACCTCGGCGAGGCCGACCGGGTCATCGACGCGACGGACCGGTATGTGATGCCGGGCGGGATCGACGTCCACACCCACATGGAGCTGCCGTTCGGCGGCACCTTCGCCTCCGACGACTTCGAGACCGGGACGCGCGCCGCGGCGTTCGGCGGGACCACGACGATCGTGGACTTCGCGGTCCAGTCGTTCGGTCATTCGCTCTCCCATGGGCTCGACGCCTGGCTCGAGAAGGCCGAGCCGAAGAGCCACATCGACTTCGGGCTGCACCTGATCGTCCGGGAGATCAACGAGCCGATCCTCGCCGAGATGGACGCGATGATCGCGCGCGGGGTCACCAGCTTCAAGCTGTTCATGGCGTACCCGGGCGTCTTCATGCTGGACGACGCGTCGATCTTCCGCGCCATGTCCAGGACCGCCGAGAACGGCGGGCTGATCATGCTGCACGCCGAGAACGGCGGCGCCATCGACGTGCTCGTCCAGCGGTACCTGGCCGAGGGCAAGACCGCGCCGATCAACCACGGGCTGACGCGGCCGTCCTCGATGGAGGGCGAGGCCACGCACCGCGCGGTCGCGCTGGCCGAGCTCGCCGAGGTGCCCGTCTACATCGTCCACCTGAGCGCCAGGGAGGCGCTGGAGGCCGTTCGCGAGGGACGGGACCGCGGCGTCCACGCGTACGCGGAGACCTGCCCGCAGTACCTCTACCTCACGCTCGAGGACCTCGGCAGGCCGGGGTTCGAGGGGGCCAAGTACGTCTGCTCGCCGCCGCTGCGCCCACGCGAGCACCAGGCGGAGCTCTGGAAGGGGCTCGTGCTGGACGACCTCCAGGTCGTCTCCACCGACCACTGCCCGTTCGACTACAAGGACCAGAAGATCCTCGGCAAGGACGACTTCTCCGCGATCCCGAACGGGCTGCCCGGCGTCGAGGACCGCTACACGCTGCTGTGGGACGGCGGGGTCGCCGCCGGGCAGATCTCGCCGATGCGGTTCGTGGAGCTGATCGCCACCGCCCCCGCCAAGATGTTCGGGCTGGCGACGAAGGGGACGATCGCGCCGGGCGCGGACGCCGACCTCGTCGTCTTCAACCCCGCGGCGCGCCGGACCCTCTCGGCCGCCACCCACCACATGCGGGTGGACTACAACTGCTACGAGGGCCGCGAGGTGACGGGCGCGCCCGAGGTGGTGCTGCAGCGCGGTGCCGTCCTGGTGGAGCACGGCGAGTTCCTCGGCAAGCCGGGCGACGGCCGGTTCATCCAGCGGCGCCCGTTCTCCTCGCCCGGGGTCGGGCGCTGAGCACGGCAAGGAGGTCGAGATGACGACGACCGCGGCGACCAGGGTGGCGCGCCAGCTCATCGACGGCGAGTTCGTCGCCGGGTCCGGCGACCGAGAGGCGATCTTCGACCCGGCGACCGGCGAGGTGATCGCCGAGGTGCGCCACTCGAGTGCCGCCGACGTCGACGCGGCCGTGGCCGCGGCGAGGGCCGCCTTCCCGGCGTGGGCGGACACCCCAGCACCGGACCGCGCCGAGCTGCTCTTCCGGTACAAGTCGGTCCTGGAGGCCCACGCCGAGGAGCTCGCGCAGCTCGTCGTCCGCGAGAACGGCAAGGCGATCGCCGAGGCACGCGGCGAGGTCCGGAGGGGGATCGAGGTCGTGGCGCTCGCGTGCGCGGCGCCGACCCTCCTCATGGGCACGGCCCTCGACCAGATCGCCTCGGGGATCGACGAGGAGCTCGTGCGCTTCCCGGTCGGGGTCGTCGCGGGCATCTGCCCGTTCAACTTCCCGATGATGGTCCCGCTGTGGATGCTCCCGCTCGCGATCGCCGCGGGCAACACCTTCGTGCTCAAGCCCTCGCCGCGCACCCCGCTCTCGGCGGTGCGCGAGCTCGAGCTCCTGGTCCAGGCCGGGGTGCCGCGCGGGGTCGTGAACCTCGTCCACGGCGACCGCGAGCCCGTGGACGCGCTCCTCTCCCACCCCGACGTCGACGCGGTCAGCTTCGTCGGCTCCGCCGGTGTCGCCCGCCACGTGTACGCGACGGCCGCTGCGTCCGGCAAGCGGGTGCAGGCGCTCGGCGGGGCGAAGAACCACCTCATCGTGATGCCCGACGCCGACCTCGGCCAGACGGTGCCCGCGCTGCTCGGCTCGGCGTTCGGCAACGCCGGCCAGCGGTGCCTCGCGGGCAGCGTGGTGGTGGGGGTCGGGTCCGTCGGGGACCGGCTCGTCGACGCGCTCGCCGCCGGCGCGGCGGCGCTCCGCCAGGGCCCGGGCATCGACCCGAGCACCCAGCTCGGCCCGGTGATCCGCGCGCAGCGCGTCGCCGAGCTCTCCGACGCGATCGCCGAGGGCGAGAAGGCGGGGGCGACGCTCGTGCTCGACGGCCGCGAGCGGGTGCGCGACGAGGGGTTCTTCCTCGGCGCCTCGGTCTTCGACGAGGTGACCGAGCAGATGGACCTGTGGGCAAGGGAGCTCTTCGGGCCGGTGCTCTCGGTCGTGCGCGCCGGCTCGCTGGACGACGCGCTCGGGCATCTCAACGCCTCGAGGTACGGCAACGCCGCCTCGATCTTCACGCGGTCCGGCGCGGCGGCCCGCGCGTTCAAGCGGCGGGCCGAGGCGGGCATGCTCGGCGTCAACGTCGGGGTGGCCGCGCCGATGGCCTTCTTCCCGTTCTGCGGGTGGAAGGAGTCGTTCTTCGGCGACCTCCACGCCACGGGCGCGGACGGGGTCCGCTTCTACACCAAGACCAAGGTCGTCACCGCGCGCTGGTTCGAGTCAGAGGCGCTCGACGAGGACGCGCCAGAGGGCAGGGGGCACTGACGGCGCCGCAGCACGACGGGAGGGCCCGCGGGCCGGCGCGCACGCTCGCGCGGCTGAGCACGGTCGAGGACGCGAGGGAGCTCGCGCGTCGGGCGCTACCGCGCGTCGTGTTCGATTACATCGACGGAGCCGCCGAGGCCGAGCGCACGATGCGCGCGAACTGCGAGGCGTTCGGTGAGGTCGGGTTCGTCCCGCAGATGGCCGTGCCGGGCCTCACCGTCTCGCCGTCGCTCCGCACCACGGTGCTCGGCACCGAGGTCGCCATCCCCGTGCTGCTCGCGCCCGTCGGGTTCACGCGCGCCATGGAGCCGGGCGGCGACGTCGCCGGCGCGGCCGCCGCCGCCGCCAAGGGCACGATCTTCACCCTCTCCTCGATGTCGGGCCACACGATGGAGGAGGTCGCCGCGGCCTCGGCGGCGCCGAAGTGGTTCCAGCTCTACGGGCTCGGCGGCAAGGACGGCGCGCGCCAGCTGGTCGAGCGCGCGCGCGGGCTCGGGTACACGGCGCTCGTGGTCACCGTCGACACGCCGATCCCGGGCAACCGGGAGCGCGACCTGCACCACGGGGTGACGATGCCGCTGCGCGTGACGAGGGAGACCGCGGCGCGGTTCGCGCCGCAGGCGCTCGTGCGCCCGGGCTGGCTCTACCGGTTCGCGCGCGACCGGTTCTCGATGGACCTCGCCATGGCGCGGGGGCTCGGCGACCCGGCGGCGCCGATGTCGATCGACGAGGCAGTGATCGCGTGGGTGCTCAACCCCGTCACCTGGGACGACTTCGGGTGGCTCCGCGAGTCCTTCGGCGGACCGGTGCTCGCCAAGGGGGTGCTCTCCGGCGCCGACGCGCGTCGTGCGGTCGACGCCGGGGCGACCGGCGTCATCGTCTCGAACCACGGCGGCCGGCAGCTCGACGGGGTGCCGGCGGCGCTGGTCGGCCTCGACGACGTCGTCCGCGAGGTCGGTGCCGACGTCGAGGTGCTCATGGACGGCGGCGTCCGCCGGGGCTCCGACGTCGCGAAGGCCCTCGCGATGGGCGCCCGCGCGGTGCTCATCGGACGGCCGTGGGCGTTCGGGCTGGCGGCCGCCGGCGAGCCGGGCGTCGAGCGGATCATCGAGATCCTGCGCACCGAGCTCGACCGCACGCTCCGGCTCCTCGGGGTGGAGTCGGTGGCGGTGCTCGGACGCGAGCACGTCGCCGTCCCCGCAGCGTGGGGGGAGCGCCCGCCCGCCCCCAGGACCAGGGCGCGGCGCGCCGCGGCGGCGACATGACGACCGCGCTGCTGATC
>Ga0318523_10000431_pt1 | contig 11682 bp, 11 predicted proteins | sample GRESIP178b2f19_FD_203500 | JGI IMG/M metagenome (GOLD analysis project Ga0318523, IMG submission 203500) | Tropical soil microbial communities from Luquillo Experimental Forest, Puerto Rico - GRE.SIPMG.178b2f19 | ecosystem: Environmental > Terrestrial > Soil > Tropical forest > Bulk soil...
CTGCAACAACATAAGCTGAAGCGTGCCGGCGACTTCAACGCCAGATCGGCTGCGCTGCAGAGCATTCAGGACGCCCTGGGCTTGGCCGACGCGCCGCTGCGCATCGAATGCGTCGATATCAGTCACGTGCAGGGCACCGATGTGGTGGCCTCGTTGGTGGTTTTCGAGGATGGCCTGCCGCGCAAATCGGACTACCGCCACTTCGCGATCCGCGAGGCCGCCGGGCAGGGACGCTCGGACGACGTCGCCTCGATCGCCGAGGTGACCCGCCGGCGGTTCCTGCGCCACCTGACCGACTCCAATATTCTTGCCCCGGAAGGGAAATCGCGCCGGTTCGCCTACCCGCCCAATCTGTATGTCGTCGACGGCGGTGCACCGCAAGTCAACGCGGCCAGCGCCGTGCTCGACGAACTCGGTATCACCGATGTCGCGGTGATCGGCCTGGCCAAGCGGCTGGAAGAGATCTGGGTGCCGTCCGAGCCGGACCCGGTCATCATGCCGCGCAACAGCGAGGGACTCTATCTGCTGCAGCGGGTCCGTGACGAGGCGCATCGGTTCGCCATCGCCTACCATCGCAGCAAGCGATCCAAGCGAATGACCGCCTCAGCGCTGGATTCGGTGCCAGGATTGGGAGAACATCGCCGCAAGGCGCTGGTAACTCATTTCGGATCGATAGCCCGCCTCAAGGAGGCCACCGTCGACCAGATCACCGCGGTTCCGGGTATCGGCGTGGCCACTGCCACGGCCGTCATCGAGGCGCTGCGACCCGAGCAACCCGGAGCGCCGGAATGACGGGCCAAGGGGACAGCGAGCGGCTCGGCGCCTTCGCCGACACCCACCCGGGTGACGCCGCGGACGGCATCGACGTTGTTCTGGTGACGGGATTATCGGGCGCCGGGCGGGGTACTGCCGCCAAGGTGCTCGAGGACCTCGGCTGGTATGTGGCCGACAATCTGCCACCCCAGTTGATCACCCGGATGGTCGATTTCGGGTTGGCGGCCGGGTCGCGAATCACCCAGCTGGCGGTGGTGATGGACGTGCGGTCGCGCGGATTCACCGGCGATTTGGACTCGGTGCGCACCGAGCTGGCCACCCGCAACATCACCCCGCGCGTGGTGTTCATGGAGGCATCCGACGACATGTTGGTGCGTCGCTACGAACAGAATCGCCGCAGCCACCCGCTGCAGGGCGCGCAGACCCTGGCCGAGGGCATCGCTGCCGAGCGCCGGATGCTGGCGCCGGTCCGCGCCACCGCCGACCTGATCATCGACACGTCGACACTGTCGGTTCGGGGCCTGCGGGAAACCATCGAGCGTGCGTTCGGCGGCGACACGGGCGCGTCGACGAGCGTCACCGTCGAGTCCTTCGGCTTCAAGTACGGCCTTCCGATGGACGCCGACATGGTCATGGACGTGCGGTTTCTGCCGAACCCGCACTGGGTCGACGATTTGCGCCCGCTGACCGGCCAACATCCGGCGGTGCGGGACTACGTATTGGACCAGCCGGGCGCGGCCGAGTTTCTCGACGCTTACCATCGACTGCTAAACCTGGTCGTCGATGGCTATCGCCGGGAGGGCAAGCGTTACATGACGGTCGCCATCGGATGCACCGGCGGCAAGCATCGCAGCGTCGCGATCGCCGAGGCATTGATGCAGGCACTGGCCGGCAATCCGCAATTGGCGGTGCGGGTGCTGCACCGGGATCTGGGCCGCGAATGAGCGCACCAATGAACCCACCAACCAACCAAAGCATCGTTGCGCTGGGGGGCGGACACGGCTTGTACGCGACGCTGTCCGCTGCGCGCCGACTGACTCCCTACGTCACCGCCGTGGTCACGGTCGCCGACGACGGTGGGTCATCGGGCCGGCTGCGCAACGAACTGGATGTGGTCCCGCCGGGCGATCTGCGAATGGCCTTGGCCGCGTTGGCATCCGACAGCCCGCATGGACGGCTGTGGGCGACCATCCTGCAGCATCGACTCGGCGGCAATGGCGCCCTCGCCGGGCATCCTATTGGCAACCTCTTGCTCGCCGGCCTCAACGAGGTGCTGGCCGATCCGGTCGCCGCCCTCGACGAGCTCGGGCGCATCCTCGGCGTCAAGGGCAGGGTGTTGCCGATGTGCCCGGTCGCGCTGCAGATCGAGTCCGACGTGTCCGGCCTGGACTCTGACCCGCGGATGTTCCGGCTGATTCGCGGCCAGGTGGCGATCGCCACCACACCGGGCAAGGTGCGGCGGGTGCGGCTGCGGCCGGACAATCCGCCGGCGACCCGGCAGGCCGTCGACGCCATCATGGCCGCCGACCTGGTGGTGCTGGGGCCCGGGTCGTGGTTCACCAGTGTGATCCCGCACGTGCTGGTGCCGGGGCTGGCGGCGGCACTGCGAGCCACCACCGCCCGGCGGGCGCTGGTGCTCAATTTGGTCGCCGAGCCGGGGGAGACGGCCGGGTTCTCGGTCGAGCGCCATCTGCATGTGCTGCTCCAGCACGCGCCCGGGTTCACCGTGCACGACATCATCATCGACGCCGAACGAGTGCCAAGTGAACGGGAACGGGAGCAACTGCGCCGCACCGCAACGCTGCTGCAAGCCGACGTCCACTTCGCCGACGTGGCAAGACCTGGTACACCTTTACATGACCCGGGCAAGCTCGCGGCGGCGCTGGACGGGGTCCGAGCGGGCCACAAAGGTCCGGGAGCCCCTTCGGATAAGACCACCGCACAGTTTCGGGTCGCCGGTGAAACGAGGGGTGACGACGCGTGGCGATGACGACCGAAGTCAAGGACGAGCTGAGCCGCCTGGTAGTGAAACAGGTCAGTGCGCGTCGCGCTGAAGTCACGTCCCTGTTGAGGTTCGCCGGCGGCCTGCACATCGTGGGCGGCCGGGTGGTTGTCGAGGCCGAGGTGGACCTGGGCAACATCGCGCGGCGACTGCGCAAGGACATCTTCGAGCTTTACGGATACACCGCCGTCGTCCATGTGTTGTCGGCCAGCGGGATTCGCAAGAGCACCCGGTACGTGCTGCGGGTGGCCAACGACGGCGAGGCGCTGGCACGCCAGACCGGGCTGCTCGACATGCGGGGGCGTCCGGTGCGCGGCCTGCCCGCCCAGGTCGTCGGCGGCAGCATCGGCGACGCCGAAGCGGCGTGGCGCGGGGCCTTTTTGGCGCACGGGTCGCTGACCGAGCCGGGACGCTCGTCGGCGTTGGAGGTCAGCTGTCCCGGCCCAGAGGCCGCCCTGGCCCTGGTGGGCGCGGCGCGCCGGCTCGGGGTCAGCGCGAAGGCCCGCGAGGTGCGGGGTGCCGACCGGGTGGTGGTGCGCGACGGCGAGGCGATCGGCGCCCTGCTGACCCGGATGGGCGCCCAGGACACGCGGCTCGTCTGGGAGGAGCGCCGAATGCGCCGCGAGGTGCGGGCGACGGCCAACCGGCTGGCCAATTTCGACGACGCCAATCTGCGCCGCTCGGCGCGCGCCGCGGTCGCGGCGGCCGCCCGGGTGGAGCGCGCGCTGGAGATCCTGGGTGACACTGTTCCCGAACACCTGGCGTCGGCCGGGAAGCTGCGCGTCGAGCACCGGCAGGCTTCGCTCGAGGAGCTCGGCCGTCTCGCCGACCCCCCGATGACGAAAGACGCTGTGGCCGGGCGCATTCGGCGCTTGTTGTCGATGGCCGACCGCAAGGCGAAGGTCGAAGGCATCCCCGACACGGAGTCGGCGGTGACGCCCGACCTGCTGGAGGACGCCTAACTCAGCGGGGTGGTTGGGCGATCCGCTCCAGCACGGGTGACCTCGATGCCGGGCAGGCCGACCGGCCGCAGCACGAATACCCGTCCTCGTAGGAGGCGACTACCCGGATGGGAGTCGTGAAGTCGAACACCGACACGTCGTGGACGCCGTTCTCCTCGGTTCCGTCGGCGCGGGCATCGGCTATGGTCCCGCCGCCGCAGTCGACGATCCGGTTACCGCATTGTTCGATGCGCTCGGTGTACCCCAGCACCGGGTCCCCTTCCGGCGCCGGCGCACCTCCGCGGGTGGCCGAGACGACCCTCCAGGTACCCCTCAGGTCGGGCGCGCCATCGACCAGAGGCTCGGTGCATCCGGCCAGTGTCGGCGGCGGGAACTCATCCCCGTAGCCGCCGGGTGGGGTGTGGGCCACGGGGATGTCGTCGGCCGTGAGCCCTGCTGCTTTGCTCGCCATGGGTGTCGCCTTCGGACCATTGAATGCTAGAGTGCCGACGAATTGGCGGGATAGGGATTTACAGCCGACAGGCGGGGGCTACGGTCGGGGGATGAAGCGGCTTTCGAGTGTTGATGCGGCGTTTTGGTCCGCGGAAACCACGGGCTGGCACATGCATGTGGGCGCGCTGGCGATCTGCGATCCCACGGATGCGCCGGACTACAGCTTTCAGCGACTCCGCGAACTGCTCATCGAGCGGCTGCCGGAAATTCCGCAGTTGCGCTGGCGGGTCACCGGGGCGCCCCTCGGGCTGGACCGGCCGTGGTTCGTCGAGGACGAGGAACTCGACATCGACTTCCACGTCCGTCGCATCGGCGTTCCCGCTCCGGGCGGTCGCCGCGAGCTCGAAGAGCTCGTGGGCCGGCTGATGTCCTACAAGCTGGACCGCGCCCGACCGCTGTGGGAGCTGTGGGTGATCGAGGGTGTAGAGGGCGGGCGGATCGCCACGCTGACCAAGATGCACCACGCCATCGTCGACGGGGTCTCGGGAGCCGGACTGGGTGAAATCCTGTTGGACGTCACGCCGGAACCTCGCCCGCCGCAACAGGAAACGGTCGGGTCGCTGGTGGGCTTCCAGCTACCGGGGCTGGAGCGGCGCGCGCTGGGCGCCCTCATCAACGTTGGCGTAAAGACGCCATTCCGCATCGCCCGGCTGGTGGAGCAGACGTTGCGCCAGCAGGTCGCCGCGTTGGGCGTCAGCAGCAAGCCGCCGCGATACTTCGATGCGCCCAAGACCCGGTTCAACGCGTCGGTGTCGCCGCACCGGCGGATTACCGGCTGCCGCGTCGAGCTGGGGCGGGCCAAAGCCGTCAAGGACGCTTACGGCGTCAAGCTCAACGACGTGGTGCTGGCACTGGTGGCGGGCGCGGCCCGCGCCTACCTGGACAACCGTGGTGAGCTGCCCGTCAAACCGCTCATCGCACAGATCCCCGTCTCGACCCGCACCGACCAGACCATCAGCGAGGTCGGGAACCAGATCAGCTCGATGACCGCATCCCTTGCCACCGACATCGAGGACCCCGCCGAGCGGCTGCGTGCCATCCATGCAAGCACGCAAAGCGCCAAACTGATGGCCAAGGCGTTATCGGCGCATCAGATCATGGGGCTGACCGAGACCACGCCGCCGGGGCTGCTGCAGTTGGCCGCGCGTGCGTACACGGCCACCGGCCTGTCGCGAAACCTGGCCCCGCTCAACCTGGTTGTGTCGAACGTCCCCGGTCCGCCGTGCCCTCTGTACATGGCCGGTGCCAAACTGGACTCGCTGGTGCCGCTGGGGCCGCCGGTCATGGACATCGCCCTGAACATCACCTGCTTTTCCTACACCGACTACCTGGACTTCGGTTTTGTGACCACACCGGAAGTGGCCAACGACATCGACGACATGGCCGACGCCATCGAGCCCGCGCTGACGGAGCTGGAGAAGGCGGCGGCGCTGGGCGGCTAGTCGCGGCCCAGGTAGCTGGTCGCGTAGACCCAGGACAAAAATCGGGCCACCGCCTCTGCGGATTGATGCGCCCGCGGTGAGCCGAAGATGTCGAAAGCGTGTTGGGCATGGGGTAATTCGGCGTAGGCGGCGGGAGACTTCGACACCGCCCGCAACTCTTCGACGAACTCCCGGGCTTCGCCGACCGGAATCAGGGAATCGTCGGCTCCATGCAAGACGAAGAACGGTGGTGCATCGGCCCGCACCTCGCGAATGGGCGATGCATCGAGGTAGACGTCGCCGTGGGTGGCGAACTTCTTTTTCACCACGAACTTCTCAAGTAGGTCGATGAATTCGCGACGCCCGTCGCCGTCGGTGGAGAACCAGTCGTATCGGCCGTATATGGGCACGGCGGCGGCCACCGAGGTGTCCGCCTCTTCGAACCCCGGCTGGAACTTGGGATCGTTGGGGGTCAGCGCCGCCAGCGCGGCCAGGTGGCCGCCGGCCGACCCGCCGGTGATCGCGACGAAATCCGGGTCCCCGCCGTAGTCCGCGATGTTCTCCTTCACCCACGCCAGGGCCCGCTTGACGTCGACGATGTGGTCGGGCCAGGTGTGTAGCGGAGATACCCGGTAGTTCAGCGAAACGCAGATCCAACCCCGCGAAACCAGATGGCCCATCAGGGGATACGCCTGCGGACGACGCCACCCGATCACCCACGCGCCGCCGGGTACCTGTACCAGCACCGGCGCCTTGCCGTCGCGCGGCTGGGGGCACCTCCCGCTTGCGGGGGAGTCGCGGCGGCGCCAGATGTCGGCCAGGTTGGCCCGACCGTGCGGCCCGTAGGACACGATGTTGGATTTGTCGACGAAGCGCCGGCGCGCCACGGTGGTGCGCAGGGGCAGGTTCCGCCGCCCGACTCGAGTCGGGCGCGAGGGCTCCGTGGGCAGGGTGGCGAGCTCCTCGTTGTAATCGGGTCCGAGCTGCTCGCGCAGGCCGCCCTCCAGCACCGGACCCGGCGTGGTCACACCGCGGTAACGGATCACCGCCAGGATGGCCCAGGACGCCGCCGTCAAAGCCAGCGCCGCCTTCCCGCGCCGCCCGGCGAAGTCGCCGCGGCGCCCGCGGCGCAGCGCATCCAGCAGCGAGGCGGAGAAGTACAGGCCAGGCACCTCCGACGTCGGCCAGCCGAACCAGAACACCAGGACGGTGCTGTAACCCCTGCGGGCCAGCGGGCGTAATCCGTTGGCGGCGTTGACGAATTCCAGTGCGGCGCGCGCCAGGGGCGGCGGTTTGCGAAGTGCCATCAGTGGCCCACCCGCGCTTGCAGTTCGGCGCGCAGGATCTTTCCGGTGCTGCCGCGCGGAAGCTCGTCGAGGACGGTTATCTCGCGGGGCACCTTGTAGTTCGCCAGGTTCTCCCTAACATGTTGCTTGAGCGCGTCGGGGGTGGCCGACCCGCCGGGCTCGAGTACCACGAAAGCCGCCAGCCGCTGGCCGTACTGCTCGTCGTCCACGCCGATCACCGCGGTCTCGGCCACCTCGGGGTGTGTCGCCAATGTCTTCTCCACCTCGATCGGGTAGACGTTCTCCCCGCCCGAGACGATCATCTCGTCGTCGCGGCCGACGACGAACAGGCGCCCGTTCTCGTCGAGGTAGCCCACATCGCCCGATGACATGAACCCCGCGTGGAAATCCTTTGTAGTGCCCGAGGTGTAGCCGTCGAACTGGGTGTCGTTGTGGACATAGATGCTGCCGACGTCGCCGGTGGGCACTTCGTTGAATTCTGGATCCAGGATCCGGATTTCGGTTCCGCCCGCGGGCCGGCCCGCGGTGTCTGGGGCCGCGCGCAGGTCCTGTGGCGTGGCGGTGGCGATCATGCCGGCCTCGGTCGCGTTGTAGTTGTTGTAGATCACGTCGCCGAACTGGTCCATGAACGCGATGACGACGTCGGGCCGCATGCGCGAGCCGGATGCGGCGGCGAACCGTAATGACTTGCCGCTGTAGCGGTTTCGGACCTCTGCCGGCAGATCCATGATGCGGTCGAACATCACCGGCACCACGGCGAGGCCGGTCGCCTGGTGGCGGTCGATGAGGTCCAGCGTCGCTTCCGGGTCGAACTTGCGCCGGGTGACTACCGTGCAGGCCATCGAGGCGGCGAAGATCAACTGCGAAAAGCCCCACGCATGGAACATCGGCGCCACGATCACGATGGTCTCCTCGGCACGCCACGGCGTGCGGTCAAGGATCGCCTTGAGCGTGCCGATGCCGGCGTTGCCGCCAGACTGGTTGGCGCCCTTGGGTGTTCCGGTGGTGCCGGAGGTGAGCAGGATCATCCTGCCCTTGCGGCCGCTGCGTTCGGGCTGTTGCCCGGCGTGGTCGGCGATGAGTTTCTCCACCGTCAGATCGTGCTGCCCGTCGGTCCAGGCCACGATGCGGGTTGCGTCCGGCCTGTCGGCCAGCGCGCGGTCCACCGTCGCGGTGAACTCCTCGTCGTAGATGACGGTGTCGACACCCTCGCGGTTGACCACGTCGGCCAGCGCCGGCCCGGCGAACGACGTGTTGAGCAGCAGAACGTCGGAGCCGATCCGGTTGGCGGCCACCACCGCCTCGACGAAACCCCGGTGATTGCGGCACATGATGCCAACGACTTTCGGCTGGCCCGCGGGCGACTTCTGCAGCGCCGCCGCCAGCGCATTACTCCGCTCATCGAGCTGCCGCCAGGTCAGCGTGCCCAGCTCGTCGATCAGGCCCGGCCGGTCCGGGCAGCGCTGCGCCGCACCGGCGAAACCCACGGTCATGCCCATGCCCTCGCGGCGCATGGCGGCGGCCATCTTCAGGTAGCGGTCAGGCCGCATCGGCGCGATCACTCGCGCGCGCCTCATGGTTTCGATCAGCCCCAGGGCCTGGCCGAGACGAGATGCCATGCTCAGCCCAGGATCGGGAATCGGCGCTTGGCGGCGAGCTCGTCGAGGCCCTCCTGCATCACCGAGCGGACGTGCTCGTCGACCTCGTCGATGTCGGGGTTCTCGCCGAACTGCTTGGCGATGTCGATTGGTTCCAGCACCTGGGTCACGAGCTTGCTGGGCAGCGGCAAGTTGGGCGGGATCACCGCGCTGAGCCCGAACGGGAAGCCGAACGAGACCGGCATGATCGCGCTGCGCAGCAGGCGCTTTATGCCCAGCCGCTCGGCCAGCCACGTGCCGCGCGTCAGGTATAGCTGGGTCTCCTGCCCACCGACGGACACCGCCGGCACGATGGGCACGCCGGCTTCGATCGCCGTGCTCACGTAACCCTTGCGGCCGTTGAAGTCGATGACGTTCTCCGACAGCGTGGGCCGGTACGCGTCGTAGTCGCCGCCGGGAAAGACGACCACCACGCCACCGGACCGCAAGGCCTCGGCCGCGTTCTCGCGGTTGGCCCGGATGTAGCCGGCGCGCCGGAACAGCGCCGCGGTCGGGCCCATGAACAGGACGTCGTGGCTCAGGGTGTAGACCGGCCGGTCGTAGCCGAACTTTTCGTAGAAGTCGACGGTGAAGATGGGGACGTCCATCGGGAACATGCCGCCCGAGTGGTTAGCGACCACCAGTGCGCCGCCGGGCGGGAAGGACTCCAGGCCACGCACCTCGGACCGGAAGTAGGTCTTCAGGAACGGGCGCATCACACCTATCAGGCGCTGCGTCAGGCCAGGGTCGAATTTGCCGATGTCCCCGATGTCCGGGTTGTCGCTGTCGGTCACTTTCCTCCCTTGAGGCTGCGGCGAGGCCGCCTTGCCGCGTCGAGTCCCTCGATGGTAGCCAGCGGGGCCGGAGCCGCCGTCGGGTGTTTCGCCAAGTTGACCCGGATCGGGTTTGGGACGGCCCGTAAAGGAGGTATTAACCGTTCGCAAAAATCTAGCGTCGGCCGGATCCGGGGGTTATTGTTACGCACGCCCAACGCCCAACCCAGCCAAAAGGGACGAGATGGACTTCGCCGGTTTGTCCGACGAGCGGGATGCACGCCCGATCGCCGGGCACGGGTTGGGTGGCGCTCGCGACCGGCGCGGGCGCAGACCCCGCAGCAGCACCGTCCGCCCCGGACCGGTCAACGTACGCCAAGGAGGGGCCATGCCTTCGCTGACAAAGGACCGGCCCGCCGGTGATGTCGAGTCCGCGGCCGCGGCGAACGAAACAGCAGATCAGCGTCAAGCTGAGTACTTTCTGCGTCTGCTCGCCCAGAGCCGCCACCATGTCGACCACCGGATCGGCACATACCAGAAGGCGATCGTCGCCGCGGAGGCCGCCGGCGACACCGAGGGCGCCGGCGGCTTGCGGCGCATGGCGTGCGCCGAAGAACAGGACCGGCAGACCCTTGACCGTCTCATCGAGAACCTGCGCCGGCGATTCCCGGTTCGGGCGCCGGGCGAGGTTGCTCAGGCCCCTCGCGGGGCGCGGCTAGCGGCCCGATAGGACCGGTGTGGTCCGCGCATTGCCAAGTCCGCGGACGTTGAATTGAGCCTAGCCACAGCGGTTTTCGGTATCCGATGTACCCATGAGATGAATACGGCGCCCGATATTGGCATATCCACGGTCCGGTGCCGATAGATTGTATTGGCCAACCGGTTCACATCCGATAGGAACGAGGCCACCCATGGGACTCATGCCACCGGAGCTCCTGCACGTCGACCCTTACATTTGGCCGGGTCTGACGCCGGAGGACGTCGCCGAGGCCGTCGGAGCCAACGGGCGATGACGCGCGTCGCCATGTTTACGGCGCAGGACGTCGGGCACACCCTCGTTGAGCACTTCGCGTCCAAGGTCGATCTGCTGGTCATGTCCTACGATGTCGATCGCTACGAAGAATACGGCTACCGCTCCGCGCTGACCTATTGCCGGAAAAATGATGTCAAGCACGTCGAAGCGCCGAAGGCCGATCAGCGGGTCATGGATGCCCTGTTGGCCCACAAGCCCGACATCATCGTGTCGTGCTGGTATGCCAAGATCTTGCCCGTCGAGATGCTGGACACGGCGCGACTTGGCGGCATCAACGTCCATCCTGGCAAGCTGCCCTACTACAAGGGCCGGTGGCCGACGCCGTGGTACATCCTCAATGGCGATCCGACCTACGGCATCGCCGTGCACCAGATGGTTGCTGAAGTTGACGCCGGCGATGTTTATGTGCAGCGCGAGTATCCCATCCCGCCGACGATGACCGGTCACGAGCTGGTGCGCGAGACCATGCGCACCAGCGGCGAGGTGATTATCGAGAGTTTCGATCCGATTGTGTCCGGCAAGATCCAGGCTGTCCCGCAGGCTCCCGGGGGTTCGCGTTACGACCACCTCGACAAGATCTACACGGTGGACTGGAACCAACCAGCCGACATCATCAACCGGCATATCCGGGTCCATGCCCGGCCTTACGAGCCAGCCAGGGCGCTGCTTGACGGCAAATGGGTCTACATCAACCGGGCCATGGCGGTCCCGTCTACGACAGGGCAGCCCGGCACGCTGATCGCCCCGCTGACGGTGGCATGTGGCCAGGGTGCCCTGGTGATCGAAGACATGCAGCCATGCGGCGATGACTGAGATCGAGGCCAAATACGACGCCGACTTTCCGCCCGGTGACCCGGGCGACGTCCACCCGATCTCTCGGCGGGCGCGCTCTATGGTCCGGTGGGAGCGCAAAGAATTTCGGCTGGCAGCACCGAGAGAGCATCTGCGCACGGCCGAGCACGTGCGCAACCGGGCTCGGTCTTGAATCAACTCTGGCCGCAGTGTTTTTCGGTGCTCCGCCGTCATTCGAGACAGTTAGCTCGTCAAACCCGGTTCGCAAGATCTACCCGCCGGTCTTGCGATGCCCGATACATTGATTTCGCCATCTGGTTCCACATCCGATAGGAACGAGGCCGCCCATGGGATTCATGTCACCGGAACTTCCGGACGTCGACCCCGGCACTTGGCAGACCCTTCCACGGGCAACCCGACTGCAGATCGTGACCCGGCACTGGGCGGAGCACGGCTTCGGCACGCCGTACGCGGTGTATCTCCTTTATC
>Ga0318523_10000455_pt1 | contig 11472 bp, 8 predicted proteins | sample GRESIP178b2f19_FD_203500 | JGI IMG/M metagenome (GOLD analysis project Ga0318523, IMG submission 203500) | Tropical soil microbial communities from Luquillo Experimental Forest, Puerto Rico - GRE.SIPMG.178b2f19 | ecosystem: Environmental > Terrestrial > Soil > Tropical forest > Bulk soil...
CGGCTCGGCACGCCGAGCGGATTGAGCACGATATCGACCGGAGTGCCGTTTGCAAGGAACGGCATGTCCTCAAGTGGCACGATTTTCGACACCACGCCCTTGTTGCCGTGGCGGCCTGCCATCTTGTCGCCGGGCTGGATTTTCCGCTTCACGGCGACGAAGACCTTGACCATCTTCATCACGCCGGGCGGCAATTCGTCGCCGCGCTGCAACTTCTCGACCTTGTCGAGGAAGCGCTGCTCTAGCCGTTTCTTCGACTCGTCGTATTGCTTGCGGATGGCTTCGATCTCCGCCATCACCTTGTCGTTCGGCGAAGCAAAGCTCCACCATTGTGAGCGCGGATATTCTTCTAGTACCGCGCGGGTGATCTTGGTGTCTTTCTTGAAGCCCTTCGGCCCGGCAATGCCCTGCCGCCCTTCAAGCAGTTCGGCGAGGCGGCCGTAGACGTTGCGATCGAGAATCGCCTGCTCGTCATCGCGGTCCTTCGCCAGCCGTTCGATCTCTTCGCGTTCGATGGCAAGCGCGCGCTCGTCCTTCTCGACGCCATGCCGATTGAACACGCGGACTTCAACCACGGTGCCCTGGACGCCCGGCGGAACGCGAAGCGAAGTATCGCGTACATCGGAGGCCTTCTCGCCGAAGATGGCGCGCAACAGTTTCTCTTCCGGGGTCATCGGGCTTTCGCCCTTGGGCGTAATTTTGCCAACCAGGATGTCGCCGGCGCGCACCTCCGCGCCGATATAGACAATACCGGCCTCGTCGAGGTTCTTGAGCGTCTCTTCCGAGACGTTCGGAATGTCGCGAGTGATCTCTTCCGGACCGAGCTTGGTATCGCGCGCCATCACCTCGAATTCCTCGATGTGAATCGAAGTGAAGACATCGTCCTTGACGATGCGTTCGGAGAGCAGGATTGAATCCTCGAAGTTGTAGCCATTCCACGGCATGAACGCGACCAACACGTTGCGGCCAAGCGCAAGCTCGCCGAGATCGGTCGACGGACCGTCAGCAATAATGTCGCCGCGCTTGACCTGATCGCTCACTTTCACCAGCGGCCGCTGGTTGATGCAGGTGTTCTGGTTTGAGCGCTGGAATTTTTGCAGCCGATAGATGTCGACGCCGGGCTTGGTCGGATCAGGCTCGTCGGTGGCACGAATGACAATACGGGTCGCGTCGACCTGATCCACCACGCCGGTACGCCGCGCCGCGATCGCCGCGCCGGAATCGCGGGCGACGATGCCTTCCATGCCGGTCCCGACATATGGCGCCTCGGCGCGCACGAGCGGCACCGCCTGTCGCTGCATGTTGGAGCCCATCAGCGCGCGGTTGGCGTCGTCGTTTTCCAAAAACGGAATCAGCGCCGCGGCAACCGAAACAAGCTGTTTGGGCGACACGTCCATGAAATCGACTTTGTCGGGCGGAATAAGCTGCACGTCGCCAGCGTGCCGCACCACGACGAGGTCGTCGGTGAAGCGGCCTCTGGTGTCGATCGCGGAGTTGGCCTGCGCGACCGTGTAGCGCCCCTCCTCCATCGCCGAGAGATAGACCACCTCGTCGGTGACGCGGCCGTCCTTGACCTTGCGATACGGCGTCTCGACGAAACCGTACTTGTTCACCCGAGCATAAGTCGCCAGTGAATTGATCAAGCCGATATTCGGTCCTTCCGGCGTCTCGATTGGGCAGATACGGCCATAATGGGTCGGATGCACGTCGCGCACTTCGAAACCTGCGCGCTCGCGCGTGAGCCCGCCCGGACCGAGTGCGGAAAGCCGTCGCTTGTGCGTGATTTCCGACAGCGGGTTGGTTTGGTCCATGAACTGCGACAGCTGTGACGAGCCGAAGAATTCACGCACCGCTGCCGCGGCAGGCTTGGCGTTGATGAGGTCCTGCGGCATGACGGTATCGATGTCGACCGAGGACATGCGCTCCTTGATGGCGCGCTCCATGCGCAGCAGTCCGATGCGATACTGATTCTCCATCAGTTCACCGACTGAGCGGACACGCCGGTTGCCAAGATGATCGATGTCGTCGATGTCGCCTTTGCCATCGCGCAGATCGACAAGCGTGCGGATCACCGCAATGATATCTTCCTTGCGCAGAATGCGCACGGTGTCCTCGGCGGTGAGGTCGAGCCGCATATTCATTTTGACGCGGCCAACCGCGGACAGGTCATAGCGCTCCGGATCGAAGAACAGCGACTGGAACATCGCCTGCGCCGTGTCGATCGTCGGTGGCTCGCCCGGGCGCATCACTCGATAGATGTCGAACAGCGCGTCTTCGCGCGTCATGTTCTTGTCGATCGCCAGCGTGTTGCGGATGTAGGCGCCGACATTGACGTGATCGATATTGAGAAGCGGCAGCTCCTTGTAACCGATCTCGGTCAGCGTCTTGAGCGTCTTTTCGGTGATTTCCTCGCCGGCCTCGGCGTAAATCTCGCCGGTCTTCGGATTGACGAGATCCTCGGCGATATATTGGCCGACCAAGTCCTCGTCCGAGAGGCGTAACGCCTTCAATCCTTTTTCGGCAAGCTGGCGGGCCTGACGCACCGTGAGCTTCTTGCCGGCTTCCAACACGACCTTGCCGGTGTCGGCGTCGACTAGATCGTTGACCGCCTTGTAGCCGCGCAGCCGGTTGGCGTCGAACGGCACGCGCCAGCCATCCTTGGCGCGTTTGTAGACAACCTGTTTGTAAAAAGTATTGAGGATCTCCTCGCCGCTCATGCCGAGTGCATAGAGCAGCGAGGTGACGGGAATCTTTCGCCGCCGATCGACGCGGGCGTAGACGATGTCCTTGGCATCGAATTCGATGTCGAGCCACGACCCGCGATAAGGGATGATCCGCGCAGCAAACAGCAACTTGCCCGAGGAATGGGTCTTGCCTTTGTCGTGGTCGAAGAACACGCCAGGCGAGCGGTGCATCTGCGAGACGATGACGCGCTCGGTCCCGTTAACGATGAACGTCCCGTTGTTGGTCATGAGCGGGATATCGCCCATGTAGACATCCTGCTCCTTGATGTCCTTGACCGACTTGGCACCGGTTTCCTCATCCGTATCGAACACGATGAGCCGCAGCGTCACCTTGAGCGGGGCGGCGTAAGTCATGCCGCGCTGCCGGCACTCGTCGACGTCGTATTTCGGCGGCTCAAATTCGTATTTGACGAATTCGAGCATCGAAGTGTTCGAGAAGTCGGAGATCGGAAATACCGATTTGAAGACCGCTTGCAGGCCCTCGTTCGGGCGGCCGCCTTGCGGCTCCTGCACCAAGAGGAATTGGTCGTAGGATGCCTTCTGAACCTCGATGAGGTTCGGCATGTCCGCGACTTCCTCGATTTTCCCGAAAAACTTTCTTACGCGCTTCCGACCGATAAACGTCTGCGCCATCATATCCTCTCGCTCAATCGAACCATCAGATCCGAAGCACCGGCAAAGCCGAACTTCGAACCATCGCCTCAACCCGGCCGCATCAAATACCGCAGCGGTATTTGCGTGTGCCATCTCGAGGCAGCGAGGCGATCAAGACGACTCTCCAGAAGGCCGCAATCCATCGCGACCGTCGGGACAGGCGTCATTCGCCGTGTGTTCCCGCCCTATGTATTTCCGTATTTCCGTCCTATTGTTTAACGATTCGGGTACCTGTCCGAATCGCCGCAACGCTACGCCGCAGCACGATCTGCCGCACTCTCGACAGCCGGAGGAAACTGCTCCGGCCCCGGCCATCCACGCCTTGAACTGGCACTTAGAGCAGTTGGGAACCCAGGCGTTACTCCGCTCGCCCCGGGGCTTCCCTTAAGTAAGTACTGCTTACTTAAGCTCAACCTTTGCGCCGACCTTTTCAAGCTGCGCCTTGATCTTGGCAGCATCGTCCTTGTTGACGCCTTCCTTCACATTCTTCGGGGCGCCTTCGACCAAATCCTTGGCCTCTTTGAGCCCGAGTCCGGTAATGGCCCGAACCTCTTTGATCACTTCGATCTTTTTCTCTCCGGCGTTTGCGAGAACGACCGTAAATTCCGTCTTTTCCTCGGCCGGCGCCGCCCCTGCCGCCCCTGCCGCAGCCGGGCCCGCCGCGACTGCCACTGCTGCGGCGGCCGAAACCCCCCACTTCTCCTCGAGGAGCTTGGCGAGTTCCGCAGCCTCAAGCACGGTGAGGCCGGAAAGGTCGTTCACTATTTTCTGCAGATCAGCCATGATTCAGTTCCTTCGGTTCTAGCCTTAGCCGCCTCATGCGGCCGCATTTTCGGTCTTGCTGGCATAGGCCTGGACCACGCGAGCGAGCTTCGCCGCAGGCGCGTTGATCACTTGCGCGATCTTCGTTGCCGGCGCCGCAATAAGCCCGATGATCTTTGCCCGCAGCTCATCCAGCGACGGCAGGGCGGCAAGCGCCTTGACGCCGTTCGGGTCGAGCGCGGTCGTCCCCATGGCGCCGCCAAGAATGATGAAACGCTCATTATTCTTGGCGAATTCCACAGCGACCTTAGGCGCTGCAACCGGATCGCCCGAGAAGGCGATCAGAGTCGGACCTTTGAGAAGCGGCGCAATCGAGGCGACGTCAGAGCCTTCGAGCGCGATTTTGGCGAGCCGGTTCTTGGCCACCTTCACACTCGCGCCCGCTTGCTTCATCTGCCGCCGCAAAGTCTGCATTTGCCCGACCGTGAGGCCGGCATAATGCGCAACGACAACGACTGTGGTGCTTTTGAACACCTCACCCAGCGCCGTTACGAGCTCGCTTTTTGCCGCGCGATCCAAAGCTCTCTCCAGTTGGCGGTCCGCTGGTTCCGTTACCAGGCATCCCGCACGGCCTGCGCTTTTCGGCAGGACCTTTAAGGCAGGACGACATTGACACGCCCTGCCCTCCGGCACGGTTTCGCCGCGCCATCGAGGTCAGAACCAAAGGGACCCTTCGATTACACGTGGATCCCTTGTCCTTCACCCGTCTATGCGGGCCAATGGATTAAGCCGTTGTCGGCGCCCGCAGTCTCGGACAGGAGCGCTCCCCATCCACCATTAAGCTCTTCGACTTCTTAGATAATCCGAGCTGGAAACTAAGAAGCGATCTCGCTCGTACAGTGTTTGAAAAGCGCGCAAAAGCGCGCCGACAAATCGGGGCCGGCACGCCCATAACCTTATCTAACCTGACCATCCGCTTTTGCCAAGCGCTTTTAATGCGCCGGCTGGGCGGTTGCGAACAGGGTCGCGGGCTCGACTTTCACACCGGGACCCATGGTCGAAGAGATGGCGACCCTGTTGATGAAGTGACCCTTGGCGCCGGCCGGCCGCGATTTTTGCACAGCATCGGCGAACGCGCGGATATTTTCGATCAGCTTTTCCTCGGTGAACGACGCCTTGCCGATGCCGGCCTGAATGATCCCGGCCTTCTCGGCGCGGAACTCCACGGACCCGCCTTTGGCGCCACGAACGGCATTGGTGATATCCATTGTGACGGTGCCGACCTTGGGATTGGGCATCAGGCCGCGCGGGCCCAGCACCTTGCCGAGCCGGCCAACCAGTGGCATCAGGTCGGGCGTTGCGACGACTCGATCAAAGTCGATAGCGCCGCCTTGCACCTTTTCGACCAGGTCCTCGGCGCCGACGACGTCCGCGCCGGCCGCTTTGGCCTCATCGGCCTTCGCGCCCCGCGCAAACACGGCTACCCGCACTGAACGACCGGAGCCGTTCGGCAAGTTGACGACACCGCGAACCATCTGATCGGCGTGGCGTGGATCGATGCCGAGATTCATCGCCACTTCGATAGTCTCATCGAACTTGGCCTTGGCGCGCTCTTTGACCATCTTCACCGCTTCAGGAAGCGGATAAAGCTTTTCGCGGTCGACGCCCTCACGCGCCTTTGTCGTTCGTTTGCCGAGCCGGCTCATGGCTTCACCTCATAGCCCATCGAGCGCGCCGACCCTTCGATCATGCGCATGGCAGCTTCGATAGTGTCGCAATTGAGATCCTTCATCTTCTGCTGTGCAATCTCGCGGACCTGCGCCCTGGTAACAGAGCCGGCGATTTCGCGCCCCGGGGTCTTCGAGCCGCTTTCGAGCTTGGCCGCTTTCCTGAGAAAGTGCGACACCGGCGGCGAGCGCATCTCAAAGGTGAAAGAGCGATCCGCATAAACCGTGATCGTGACGGGGATCGGAGTGCCCTTCTCCATCTTCTGCGTCTGTGCGTTAAACGCCTTGCAGAATTCCATGATGTTGAGGCCGCGCTGACCCAGCGCCGGTCCGATCGGCGGCGACGGATTGGCCGCGCCTGCCGGCACCTGCAGTTTCACATAACCGGTAATTTTTTTTGCCATTCTTCACTCCTTCAGTGGTGCGGTTGTCGACGACTGGCGACCGTCTCAACCTCCCACACATTCAGACGTCGGATGACGTTGCCTGATCAAAGCTTCTCCACCTGACCGAATTCAAGTTCGACCGGGGTCGCGCGGCCGAAAATCGAGACTGCTACCTTCACGCGCGACCTGCTTTCGTCGACCTCCTCCACCGTGCCGTTGAACGAGGCGAACGGACCATCCGACACACGCACCTGCTCGCCAACCTCGAATGAGACCGAAGGCTTCGGCCGTTCGATGCCTTCTTGCACCTGCTGCAACAGCCGCTGGGCTTCCGCCTCCGACAATGGCGTCGGTTTATTATCAGAACCGAGAAAGCCGGTCACTTTCGGGGTGTTCTTGATGAGGTGGTAAGCCTCGTCGGTCATCTGCATCTTGACCAGCACATAGCCCGGAAAGAACTTGCGCTCAGCGTCAACTTTGCGCCCGCGCCGCACTTCGACGACCTTTTCCTTGGGCACCAGGATTTCCTCGAACAAGTTCGACAGCCCGCGCTGTCTGGCCTGTTCGCGGATCGAATCAGCCACCTTGTTCTCGAAGTTCGAGTAAGCGTGGACCGCGTACCACCGCGCCGTCATGTTATGAATTCCGGTTCGTTGATCTTGTTCGCCAATTGCCACTCAGACACCGAGGAGAAAGCTAACTGCAATGCGCATCACCTGATCGGCCAGCAAAAAGAACAGCGAGGCGATCAAGACCATGACGAACACCATGATGGTGGTGACGGTGGTCTCCTTGCGCGTCGGCCAAGTGACCTTCTGCACTTCTGCGCGCACTTCCTGCAAAAACTTGAACGGACTGACTTTCGCCATCGCGTCATCCAACAGCCTTCCCCGCCCAACTTTTAAGGACGAGACCGGCCGGCGGTTCCTTTTGGGGAATAGGCTCGTCGCGGAAGTCCGATAACCGGGCCGCAGACGATGGCTGTTACCTACTGCCACCCCGCCGCATCGTCAAGCGCGACCCGCTTTACCCGCCGGGTCAAGCGCTTATGGCGTGTCATTCGGCCTGGCAGGAGTGGAGGGACTCGAACCCCAACCCCCGGTTTTGGAGTTCGGCAATAGCGATGACATCGTGTACTACTTCGTTCTGATAAGTCCGAAAAATCAGCCTCTATCGAGTCTCGGCAGTCGGCTTGATGCTGTCCAATTCGGTCCCGTGCTGAGCAGTTGGGTAGCAAAATGGTAGCAGGTGGGATCACCCGCCTTCCTTCACCATTATGAAGTCGCGCTCAACGATGTCCGCTTTTGGGGGTAAATCAGGTGAAGACGCTTCAATGTCCGCTAATGACCCAAAACGGTCATACAAATAGCGCCAACTGATTTCCGCTTTGGACCCATTAACGGGTCCTCGTTAAACCGACATTTTGTGCGCTGGTACTGGATGGGGACGCACCAAAATGCAATTCGATCAATCGACGCGACGCCGGTTTCTTCTCGGCTGTGCAGGAGCGACCGCGTCGGTACTTTCAGCATGCACGCAACAGACGCTGATGCCGGCGGTCGAATTCAAGGGCGCCACCACGTCTAATGACGTTGTGACTGATTCACTTCTGCAACAGGCTCAAGTTCTCGGCGCTCCCACGGCTGCGGTTGAGCGGGCCGTTCAGATCTCGCGCCAGGCGATCTTTCCTAAAAAGGACGCGCTCGCGGTCTTCGACATTTCACAGCCCTCGGCAAAGAAAAGATTCTACGTCTTGGATTTCAAATCAGGTCAGGTCACCGCCCACTACGCGGCTCATGGGAAAGACAATGGACCCCAAGCAAAAGCCGTCAAATTTAAAGGCTTCCAGACGGATTTGGACATGGTGCCATTGGGCCCGCTTAAGACAACTCATTCCGAGGTGATGGAGCCCTACAAGACGATTGTGGACCGGTATGACGGAACCGTTTATCCAAATATGATCGTTGTAGTGCTCGATGGTGTCACCTCGTATAACAGTTACATCAGCCACACTCCGCCGTTCAAATGGATCATCCACCCGAACTGGTACACCACCGCTGCTTTTCGCGCCAAAAATAATGGCGTGCTCGGGAGGAGCACGGGTTGCATCACCCTCGATCCGGTCGAAAACAACGAGCTCATCACGCGGCTTCAGGATGGAGCCCTGGTTTACGTGACGGTTGGAGATGCCCCGATCGAACAATACCTGTAGTTCGAGACTGCCGGAGCTCTGGTTGAATGTAGCCCTCGCGTTGGTAATGCTCATCTCATCCGCGCACGCGGGCGAGCAAAAGGCCACCGCGCAAACTGACACTGCGACGCCGATCGAGAACCCCCTTCTGCCGCGTCCGAAACCGTCAATACATGACGTTACTGATGAAAATCCTACAATCCTGATCTCTGTATTTCGTCATCAACACGGCGGCACGCGACTCGCTCGATCACAATGCACTGGCCCCGTTCTCAAGCCGGATTGGCCGCAGCGGTTTCAGTCGCGCGGCTGAGAATATCGCATACGGTCATGCTGATTTCGCTGTTGCATCTCACCAATCTCCACGGGGCGAAGTGGATCGGCGTCGCACATGCACAAAATGGCCGCCGAATCTATTGGGCAATGGCCATCGGGGGAAAATAAAAACAGTGTGGCCGCATCTGTATGCGGATCTCCGCTTTCGGGGGTAAAGCGGACATCAGTCCGCACCTTCCCCAATGTCCGCTTATGACCCAAAGCGAACATGAGCGGTTGCGGCGACCAATCGTGCCTACTCCTCAGTGAAAGCCGGCGCCACGCACTCGGCCTTGGGCAGCTTTAAATTGTCACTGGTGCTGATTTGGCGCGGTTTCTGCCTCGTTTATGGCCGGTGCCGGCCGCGCCGCCGACGCTTTGTGTGGCTAACTCGCCACGCCCGCGATATTAGTAAACCTTACCTCACGAGATTGCTTGGCTGTGATGCCAGTCACAGACTAGGCATTACGAGCGTGCAAAAAACAAACAGACTCGCAGGGGTGTCACCCGCCTCTGAAGAGCAAACATAAAAGGGTGGAGAGCGTCAGATGAGCTATTTAACGCAATTTGCGAACCAGCGGCCAATGCTTCGCATTACGGCCGAGGTCGTTCTCTCATTTTGTTGCGCCGCGCCATTGGTGTTGGCGTTAACGTATGGCGTACACTCAATTATACATTGAGCGATGTGCTATACATTGAGCGATGTGCTATACATTGAGCGATGTGCTCACCACGCGAAAAGCGTCACCACGGTGGTAAGGGTGAGCATTACGGCTACTGTGCCAAACAACGTTATGGGTGGAATTAGACTGCGCCACATGAGCCCGTCCCCCGACTTGCTCGAACCAGATAAGTTTACCACACCTATCGAAAACGGCGACCCCAAAAATGCAATCAGCGGGGGTGAGTTCCATCGGCCGCAGTCGCTTGCGTGTCGGAACTAAAAACAGCGCGCCACGTTGAAGGGCATTGCATCGACGCTTCCGGCCCCTGGAAACGGGGGCCATTATCTTCTTCTGCAACAGCAACCACTCATTGGCGCTGCTTAAGTATGCCGACGACACACGGCTTTTTGACCGAACGGCGCCTCGTGTCGTCGCGTTTTCCCAAGTAGGCGGACCGGCGAACAACGCTACGCGCGGTCGTGCTGGTGCCCCCGGACCGGTCCCCTAACCCCCAGCCCCCAAGGTTCGGGGGCACATAACAACTCGGTTCTCGCCGCTAATCGGCCAGATTTTGCGTCCAGTACCGCGGCGTCGGTGTGTTCGGGGATAATCGAAATGCGTGAGTACAGTGAGTATGTGGTTTGCCCATGCTGCGGCGAGACTATGCGGCTTGCACGGACAGTAACCCACGCGAACTTGCCTGCGATGGAGACATTTGAATGTAAGCCGTGCGGCCTTGCCGTCGATGCGGAAGCGGTGAGCGGAAGTCACGCTCTAATCGAAAAACGTTACCTCTATTAAAGCCTACTCGCCCAATACTTGCCGTCAACATTCCTCGCGCATTTCGTCAGCGATACTCATTTGCGACAGGCGCACCAACTCAGCAAACGGTGCGTTAGGCCTGCATGATCGGCATGAGAGCGCAGGAATAAGACATCGTGCGTGGCGCAAATGGTCAGGCTTTGGGTTTGACATCGGACGCGGCGATTTCAATATTCCTAATTGAGTCGCGGCGCTTGGCTGGGCCGCTTCCTACAGAGCGGCGATGTAAAAAGTGCAAAATTGGGGACAACCTGGAGTGCGTCACACTCTGGGCCTCACAAAATCAATGCGCTGTGACACACAGTTCATGCGTGCCGATTCGGTGAGATTCGGCGGGGCAATCTGGAAATATAAAAATGATTCCGGCGGCAGAATACCGAGCGTGGGCCGAAGAATCTTTAGAATGCGCGCAAAACGCTGACAATGAAAGCTCGCGTGAGGCATACATTAAATTTGCTGAGACTTGGCTTGAATCGGCTTTACGGGCTGAGCGCCTCGCCGCTTTACTTGAGCGCTCTTCTAAAGAGCCGACGCCTACGACTAATTATGAGTGGGTGCTGCCCCCGTTTGGAGAATGGCTGTACAAGGGCACTTCACTCAAATGAGAATGCGTTTCGACCGATTTCGCTCGCTGCTGAGCAAAGACGAGGCGCGGCGGATTGTGAGCAATATCGCCAAGCTGCCCCGAGCTACTAAGCCGCCGTCAGACCGTCTTATCGGCATCATTGGCTTTAGTGGCGCTCTGCAAATAGCCGACCGGGGTTTTACGACAGTCGTCGGGTTGTCGGATACTGCGGATGCGCGAGTTGGGCCGGAGCCGCAGGTGCCGCAGCGACCGGTGCAGCGGCTTATGGCACGTATAACTACTATCAGGGTCGTCGGGCGTGTGGGTGCGCTCCCTATCCACCGTGCTACTGAAAAGTAGTTCGAGCCACACATCAGCAACGAAAATGGCCCACGGGTGTAAAACCCGTGGGCATGTTGCTTTTGCTGAAGCAATAGCTCCGGCACGAGACGATGAATGTCCGCTATTGGGGGTAAAGCGGACATTACGAGGACGTGCTATTGATCATTACGTCGCTTCCCGCCTCCTTGGTCTGCCAAAACTTGTTCAATAACTCCGTGTGGACCTGTCACACGCGTTACATTATCCGTTGGGGATGATTGTATGACCGATGGTTTATTGCGCCGGCTCCTACCGAACTA
>Ga0318523_10000457_pt1 | contig 11452 bp, 8 predicted proteins | sample GRESIP178b2f19_FD_203500 | JGI IMG/M metagenome (GOLD analysis project Ga0318523, IMG submission 203500) | Tropical soil microbial communities from Luquillo Experimental Forest, Puerto Rico - GRE.SIPMG.178b2f19 | ecosystem: Environmental > Terrestrial > Soil > Tropical forest > Bulk soil...
GCAACGCGATAATCTCGCCCGCCGAGAACGAAGCGGCGCCCGCCGCAGTGCAGGTGCAGCGCCGCACCCATCGTCATGCCGCCGGATACCCCCCACGCACTCAGCTTCGCGTCGCTGAGCGGATAAACATCGCCCGGCCGCTTGCTGACGGTCAGGGAATCGCTTGTGACGTCGATGAAGAACTTTCCGTGCCCAGACCGGTGACGCCACTTGTACCAGGCGCCGAAACCGCCAAAAAGAAGAGCCACAAAGCCGTAACGGATGACCTTGTCCGTCAGCTCGGTAGTGCCTGGGCCGGAATGACGCATGATCGAGGACTGCGCCGCCATGTACAGCCCGCCGGCGACGGCGGAGAACGCGAGGATCCCAACCACCATAAGCAGGTATGACATGGCGGGGTTTTTTTGCCACGCACGTGCCCACCCCGAGCCAAAGAACGGGGGATTGGCCTCGAACCTGCGCGACCCAGTCGACTCATTGCTGATGGTCATCCTGAAACGATCTCACCAGGGACCGGCCCTGCAAAGCATTGATTTTTTGCTGGAGCGCGTGCGTCGTCGCTCGACGCCCGACACAGTCTAGGCTGTTGACCAATGTCTGATCTGCGGTCGGTGTTGCTGCTGTGCTGGCGCGACACCGGGCACCCGCAGGGCGGCGGTAGCGAAGCCTACTTGCAGCGCATCGGCGCACAGCTGGCCGCCTCCGGGATCGTCGTCACGCTGCGCACCGCCCGCTATCCGGGTGCGCCGCGGCGCGAGGTGCTCGACGGTGTGCGGATCGACCGTGCCGGTGGCCGCTACTCGGTGTACGTCTGGGCGCTGCTGGCGATGACCCTGGCGCGGCTCGGGCTGGGCCCACTGCGGCGCGCGCGGCCCGCCGTGGTCGTCGACACCCAGAACGGCTTACCTTTTCTTGCCCGGCTGGTGTACGGCCGACGGGTGGTGGTGTTGGTCCACCATTGCCACCGCGAGCAGTGGCCGGTGGCGGGGCCGGTGCTCGGCAGGATCGGCTGGTATGTCGAGTCGACGTTGTCGCCACGGCTGAACCGGCGGAATCAATACGTGACGGTGTCGCTCCCGTCGGCCCGTGACCTGGTCGCGCTGGGCGTCGACAACGAGCGGATCGCGGTCGTCCGCAACGGCCTCGACGAGGCGCCGGCGCGATCGTTGTCTGGCCCGCGCTCGGCCGCGCCGCGAGTGGTCGTGTTGTCGCGGCTGGTGCCGCACAAGCGGATCGAAGATGCGCTGGAAGCGGTCGCGGCTTTGCGGCCGCGGATACCGGGCCTGCACCTCGACATCGTCGGCGGCGGCTGGTGGCGGCAGCGACTCGTCGACCACGCGCAACGGCTCGGCATGTCCGATGCAATCACCTTCCACGGCCACGTCGACGACGTGACCAAACACCACGTGCTGCAAAGCTCGTGGGTGCACGTGCTGCCCTCCCGCAAGGAGGGATGGGGGCTCGCGGTCGTCGAGGCGGCCCAGCACAGGGTGCCAACCGTCGGCTACCGATCCTCGGGCGGCCTGTCCGACTCGATCGTCGACGGAGTGACCGGGATGTTGGTGGACAGCCTCGCCGAGCTGGTGGATCGCCTCGAACAACTGCTTTCCGATCCGGTGCTGCGCGATCAACTCGGCGGCAAGGCCCAGACGCGCAGCGGCGAGTTCTCCTGGACGCAGAGCGCCGAGGCGATGCGCGGCGTGCTCGAGGCGGTGCAAGCCGGAGACGTCGTCAGCGGTGTCCTCTGACCGAACCGTGGTCGCCGTCGTGTAAGTGTCGGCGTTCCGAACGGCGCCGCCAGGCGCCGACCGCCGCGCCGGCGGCGCCCACGATGAGCATCGCCAGCCACGCCAGATGCGCGATCAGCGTCGCCGCGCGTCGGGCGGGCGACGCACCGGCGGTGTCGCCCCCGATCCGATAGAGAGCGAAGTCGTCGTCGCGGTAGACCGGTGCCAGCGCGTCGAGGGTCCGGGCGGCGGCGCCTAGGTCACCGGCGCTGTCCGCTTCGACGACGAGCCACCCCACGCCGGCCGGGGCCAAAGCAGCCGGATCGGGTCCCGCCAGAAGCAGGTCCTGCACCGCCCGGGCGTGATTGCCTTCCCCGGGAACGATGACCCCGGAGATGGCCAGGTCACCGGTGGTCAGCACGTCGGCGCGCACCCACCGCGGCAGCGGATCCAACACCGGCGCCGGGCCGGCCCAGGGGAACCGCCGCATCGTGCCCGCGGGCAGCACCGCGACCGTCCGCGGATCGGCGTTGATCGCCGCCGCCACCGCAGCCCATCCGGGTGGGTAGCTGACGGCGGAAACCTTCCCCCACACACCCCAGGACAGGTCGGGCAGCGCCAGGATGAGCACAAGACAGCAGGCCACCGCCGTTACCCCGGGTCGCAACCATCGTCGCAGCGTCACCACCGCGCCGGCGCCCGCCAGTGCGTATCCCGGCATTGCCAGCGCAACCCACTTCTGCCCATCGCGCAGGACACCGAAGCCGGGCGCCGCGTCAACCACCGCCCGCAGCGCGTGTAAGCCAGGCCCCGTGGCCAGTGCGCTCGGCACCAGCACCGACACGGCTGCCAGCGCCAGCAGCGGCACCGCCGCTCCACGACGTGCCACCGCCGGCAACCCGGCGGCCACCAAGCCCAGCAGCACCACGGCCGACAACACCGCGAAAAGGGTTGCCCGCGAAGCCGGTACGGCCTCGCCGTTCCAGATGCCGCCGAGGCTGGCCAGGCTGGCGAGCGTGCCCAGCCCCGGCTCGGCTCGTGGCGCGAACGCGTCAACCCCCAGCGCGTTTGCCGCCGTGTGGGCGGTCAACGACGACCCCAACGCGGATGCGATCAGCCAGGGCAGCGCCGCCACCAGCGCGGCAACCAGCGCCGCCGCGGCGCACAGCCTCCGCGGTCTGGACCCACCCGGGCCCTCAACCGGGACAGCCACGCACACCAGCGCCACCGTCGCGGCAAGCAACAGGCCGGTCGGGGTCAGCCCCGCCAGCGCCATCCAGAACGCCAGCTCGAACCAGCCCGTACCGTTAGCTGTCCGCAGCCTCAGCATCGCCGTCGCAACCCACGGCAGACAGCCGTAGCCGACCAACAGGCTCCAATGCCCCTGCAAGAGCCGCTCGGCGACATAGGGATTCCAGATCGCCAGCGTACTGGCGACGAACTGGCCACCCGAGCCCGCGCCGGGCAATGCCGCTGCGACCAGTCGCGCCGAACCCCATCCCGCGAGCCAGAGCCCCAGCACGAGCAGCGTCTTCACCACGATGCCGCCGTCGATCAGGTGCGACGCGAGCGCCACGGCGAAATCCTGTGGTGTCGCCCGTGGCGCCGAGGTCAAACCCAGCGCAGTATCGGAAGGGTAGGACCGTGGCGTGGACACCGCGTCGCGCAGCAGCAAATACCCGGGCTTCAGCAGCGGCCCGACCACCAGCAGCGCCAACAGCAGCGCGTAACCCGGCCGGGTCCAACGCACGTCGGGAAGCTAGAGCAGTTCGGGCGGGTCGGCGGACGCGCCATGGCGCTCCGGCGATCCCCGGTCGGGGGACCCGGACTCGGGTGGCGCATCCGAGCCCAGAGTGGGAGGTTCCGCGCCGGGCGGACCCGGATCCTCGCGCGCAATGGGGCGCTGCGTGGGTAGCTTCTCGGTCTCGGCTTCAGCGCCGGGTACCCGTTCTTCCGGCCCTCTGCGGTCGAAGAATTCATGGTCGGCGCGGTCCAGGCCGGGGTCGGTCAGCGCACTTTCGGTCCGCAGGCTGAACGAAGCGAGCAATCCGCCGCCGACCAGCGCGATCAAGCCCATCGCCGTGAACGTGATCGGCAGCACCCGCGACCACAGCGCCAGCCGGTCCCGCTCGTCGCGGGCGGCGTTGACCTGGGCTTCGACGGTGTCTTCGTTGGAGGTGATCTTGTAATCGGCCAGCGTCAGCTCCGGCTTCAGCGGATCGCGGGCGAAGTAGTGGTTGGCGTGCTCGGTCTGCTTGACGATGGTGCCGGACACGGGGTCCACCCAGAAGGTCCGCTGCGCCGCGTAGTAGCGGGTCATCGTGACCTGCTCCGCCGGATCGCCGGGCAGGCCCCACATCGCCGCGGATGCGGTGACCTTGCCGTCCTCGTTGCCCGGGTACAGCGACGGGTACACCACGGGGCCCGCCAGCTTCCCCTCGCGGTTGTAACCGACGTTCTGCGTGAAGCGGTACGTGGTCAAACCGTTGACGTCCTCTTGGGTGTCGTAGTTGGCGTCAAACTGCTTTTGCGCGATGGGATCGAAGTAGGGGTAGGTCTTCTTCTCGGTGTGGAACGGGAACCGGTAGGACAGCCCGTCGTGACGCAGCGGCATCGCGGTGGGCGGGTTCTCGTCACCGAAGGAGCGCGGCTTCTGCACCGAGCCGCCCGTGTGGGTGTCGTCTGAGACGGCCATCGCCGTCTTGCGGTTGAGGGTGACGGTGTCGATGATCGCCAGCAACAGACCACTGTCTTTTTGCTTGTCGGTGCGCCGGACCGAGGTGCCGACCTGCAGCGTGACCACGTCGGCGTTGGCGGGCGACTCGACACTGACCTGCTGCTGGGACACCAGCGGCACGTTCTGGTTGACGACGAGGTGGTCTCCGGACAGCGACGCGGAGTCGAGCGCGGTTCCGCTGCCGTTGCTGATCAACGTGGTGTCGATGTTCAGCGGGATCTTGGCGATCCTGCTGCTGGTGTAGGTCCACAGCAGCAGTGCGGCGATCAGCAGGGCGGAACCGAGTCCGATGATCGCGCATGCGGCGAACCGCAACATCACTGCTCGGTTCACGTTGCTGTCCCCTCCTAATGGTTTCGAAAGGCCTCAGACCCGTCGGCCGCAACTCGCTGCGACCCGACCAAGCAGCGTGGCAAACCCGTTCGACCCTAACAGCAGAATTTAAGGCCCCGGCTCACCAGCCCATTGCCACCTCTGCCACCTCACCGGGTGGCTCCGATGTACCCGATTCGTCCGGTTCGACACGGCAGGCACACTTGTGTCGTGACCGAGGGCCAGCAGGTGGGAGGAATCCGGAGCTTCCTCCCTGCCGTGGAGGGTATGCGCGCGTGCGCGGCCATGGGTGTGGTCGTCACGCACGTCGCCTTCCAGACGGGACACTCGAGCGGCGTCGCCGGCCGGCTGTTCGGCCGCTTCGACCTGGCGGTGGCGGTGTTCTTCGCGCTATCTGGATTTCTGTTGTGGCGCGGACACGCTGCCGCGGCAAGGGATCTGGGATCGCGTCCACGCACGGGCCACTACCTGCGGTCGAGAGTGGTCCGCATCATGCCGGCCTATGTGGTGGCCGTCATTGTGATCCTGACCCTGTTGCCCGACGCGGATCACGCCAGCCGGACGGTGTGGCTGGCTAACCTCACGCTCACCCAGATCTATGTGCCGCTAACCCTGACCGGTGGCCTGACCCAAATGTGGAGCCTGTCCGTCGAGGTGAGCTTCTACCTGGCATTGCCGGTGCTGGCGTTGTTGGCCCGCCGTCTCCCTGTCCGGGCCCGGGCGTGGGCGATCGCCGCGCTTGCGGCCCTCAGCTTGGCCTGGGGCTGGGTGCCGCTGCACGGTGGGTACGGCATCAATCCGCTGAATTGGCCGCCGGCGTTTTTCTCTTGGTTCGCCGCGGGCATGTTGCTGGCCGAGTGGGCTTACAGCGGGGTCGGCCTGCCAGTGCGCTTGGCGCAGAAAAAGGCGGGTCGCGTGTTGATGGCCGTCATAGCCGTGTCGGCCTATCTGGTGGCGGCTTCCCCGCTGGCGGGCCCGGAGGGCCTGGTACCCGGCACCGCGACACAGTTCGCCGTGAAGACGGCGATGGGCTCCCTGGTGGCGTTCGCGCTGGTCGCGCCTCTGGTGCTGGACCGGCCGGACACGCCACACCGGGTTCTGGGTACCACGGGCATGGTGACTTTGGGGCGCTGGTCCTACGGCCTGTTCATCTGGCACCTGGCCGCCTTGGCAATGGTGTTCCCGGTGCTCGGGACGTTCCCGTTCACCGGCCGGATGCCCATCGTGTTGGTGTCGACGCTGATCTTCGGTTGGGCGATCGCCGCGGTCAGCTACGGGCTGGTCGAGTCGCCCTGCCGAGAAGCGCTGCGCCGCTGGGAACGTCGGCACCAGCCGCTCCCCACGCGCCAGGCTATAGACGCTGAGGCGGACGCGATCGCGCCATGATCTCGGCGCGGACCGCTGACCGCCGCGCCTTGCCGGCGTCGTCGCGCAGTGGGGTGCTGACGAATTCTATGAAGTCGGGGGTGGGCGGCACCTTGTAGCCGGCGATCCGATCGCGCAGGAACGCCTGCACCACCTGCTCATCCAGCGCCGAGGCCGCCTGAACCAGGGCATAGGGCACCTGGCCCAGGTCCTCATGCGGTACGCCAACAACCAAGCAGGACAACACATCCGGGTGCGCCGACAGCGCGTTCTCGATCTCGGCCGGGTAGACGTTGCGGCCGCCGACGGTGAACATGTCCGCCCGGCGGTCCGACAGGTACAGGAACCCGTCGGCGTCGAAATAGCCGAGATCGCCCAGCGAGTCCCAGCCGTCCCGGGTCTTCGCCGTGGCGCCGACGTACCGATATGTCGGTGCGCTGCCGGGGCTGGGCCGCATATAGATCTCGCCGACCACGCCCGGCGGACACGGGTTGCCGTCGTCGTCGAGCACCTTCATCTCCCCGGCGACCACCACGCCGACCGAGCCGGGGTGGGTCAGCCACTGATCACCGGAGATGAAGGTCAGCGCCAGAGATTCGGTGCCGCCGTATAGTTCCCAGACCCTTTCGGGGCCCAGCAGGTCGATCCACGCCTGCTTGATGGCCGGCGGGCACGGCGCGCCCAGGTGCCAGAACCGCCGGATCGAGGACAGGTCATAGGAATCCGGATCGTTGCGGTAGACCGGCAGGGCCCGGTGCATCATCGTCGGCACGGCGGTGACGAGCCGGGGACGATGCTCGGCGATCAGTCGCAGGAACTCGTGCGGGTCGAACCGGCCCATCAGCACCAGGTGGCCGCGCATCAGCAGGGCGACCGTCGCGACGGTAAAGCCAGTGGTGTGGGTCAGCGGCACCGGCACCAGTGCGGTATCGCCCTCCTGGCCACCCAAGGCGTACCCCAGTGCCGGCTCGAGGCGGCTGTCGCCGAGCGCCTCGATGAGCTTCGGTCGGCCGGTGCTGCCGCCGGATGCGATCGACCTCCAGCACGGTGACACCGCTTCCGGCAACGGGCCATCGGGCAACGCCGGGTCGGGGACGAAACCTCTTGTAATACTTGGTATTCCGGGGTGCGTCCGCCCCACGAGCAGCGCGCGTGGCCGCAGTTCCAGCAGGCCCCCGAACTCCGCGTCCGGCAGCCGCGCGGACAGCGGTTGCGGTACCGCGCCCAGCTTCCAGCACGCCACCATGGCCTGCACGCACTCGACGGAGTTGGGCAGTGCGATGGTCACATAGTCGCCGACACTGACACCAAGTTCGGCGTAGGCGCGCGCCAGCCGGTTGGTCGAAGAGTCGAGTTCGCCGCGGGTGATAGTGCGCCCGTCGCAGGTGACAGCCGGTTCCTCCGGAGCGAGTTGGGCCAGTGCCGAGAGTTGGGTGCCGATCGGCGGGACCGGCTGCGTCACGCGTAACCGCCCTGTCGCTCGAAGATGCGGCGCGGGTTGTCGACCGGCATGGTGTGCAACTGCTCGTCGGTGACGCCGCGTTCCTTGAGCGCCGGAATGACGTCGTTGTGGATGTGCAGGTAATGCCAATTCGGCGTCATCTGTGGCACCAGCTGTTCGGGAAGCGCGTCGAAGTAACAGTTGGCGTCGTGCGAAAGCACCATCTTGTCGGCGTGCCCGCGTTCGCACATCGTCGCCACGATGTTCACCCTGTCCTCGAACGGCAGGATCACGTCGATGCCGAACCGGTCCATCCCGAGATAGGAACCGGGCGCAATGAGCTCTTCGAGGTAGCCGACGTCGGTGCTGTCGCCGGAGTGCCCGATGATTACCCGGCTCAGGTCCACGCCCTCTTCTTCGAAGATGCGCTGCTGCTCGAGTCCGCGCCGGAGCCCGGCGTGGGTGTGCGTCGAGATCGGCACCCCGGTGCGCTTGTGCGCTTGTGCGACGGCGCGCAGCACCCGCTCGACGCCGGGCGTGACGCCCGGTTCGTCGGTCGCACACTTGAGGATGCCGGCCTTGATGCCGGTGTCGGCGATGCCCTGCTCGATGTCGCGGACGAACATGTCGGTCATGATCTCCGGGCCGTCCAGTAGCCCGCCCGGACCCTCGTAATGGAAACGGAACGGCACATCGTTGTATGTGTAAAGTCCGGTTGCCACAACGATATTCAGCTCGGTCGCTGCCGCGACCCTAGCGATGCGCGGGATGTAGCGACCCAGCCCGATCACGGTGAGGTCGACGATGGTGTCCACGCCGCGGGACTTGAGCTCGTTGAGCCGGGTGATGGCGTCGGCCACCCGCTTTTCCTCGTCACCCCAGGCTTCGGGGTAGTTCTGGGCGATCTCGGTCGTCATGATGAACACGTGCTCATGCATGAGCGTGACGCCGAGATCGGCGGTGTCGATGGGGCCGCGGGCTGTATTGAGTTCTGACACGTGACTGACTCTAGGTCGATCCGCGCCGGTGCAGTACCGTCACCCTCGTCTCGATAGAAAAACTCTGGGAGTCACCGCCATGTTGCTCAATCCCAACCGCTTGCAACGCCAGTACCCGGACCGCCGCTCGGCGGAGATCATGGCCGCGACGGTCGACTTCTTCGAGTCCAGGGGCAAGGCGCGACTGAAGTCAGACGACCACAATCGCGTCTGGTATTCCGACTTCCTCGACCACATCGGCCGTGAGCGCATCTTCGCCTCCCTGCTGACGCCGGCCGAATACGGCGCGGACGACTGCCGCTGGGACACCTACCGGATCAGCGAGTTCGCCGAGATCGTGGGCTTTTACGGGCTGAGCTACTGGTACCCCTTCCAGGTCACCGCCCTGGGCCTGGGCCCGATCTGGATGAGTGAGAACGAGGACGCGAAGCGCAAGGCGGCCGCTCAGCTCGAGGCCGGCGAGGTGTTCGGCTTCGGCCTGTCCGAGCAGAGCCACGGCGCCGACGTCTACCAGACCGACATGATCCTCACGCCGTCGGAGCACGGCTGGACCGCCAACGGGGAGAAGTACTACATCGGCAACGCCAACGTGGCCCGGATGGTCTCCACGTTCGGCAAGATCGCGGGCAGCGAAGAGTATGTGTTCTTCGCCGCCGACTCCCACCACGATCGCTACGAGCTGATCAAGAACGTGGTGAACTCACAGAACTTCGTCGCCAATTACGCGCTGCGCGACTACCCGGTCACCGAGGCCGAGCTGTTGCACCGGGGTCCCGAGGCCTTCCACGCCGCGCTCAACACGGTCAACGTGTGCAAGTACAACCTGGGCTGGGGCGCCGTCGGCATGTGCACCCACGCCATGTACGAGGCGGTCACCCACGCGTCCAACCGCGTCCTCTACGGGACCGTCGTCACCGACTTCACCCATGTCCGGCGGCTGCTCATCGACGCCTACGTACGACTGGCCGCCATGAAGCTCGTCGCCACGCGTGCCTGCGACTACATGCGCAGCGCGTCGGCGGCCGACCGTCGCTACCTGCTCTACAGCCCGCTCACCAAGGCGAAGATCACCAGCGAGGGCGAGCGCGTCGTCACCGCGCTGTGGGACGTCATCGCCGCCAAGGGGGTAGAGAAGGACACCTTCTTCGAGGCGGTGACCCGCGAGATCGGGCTGTTGCCCCGGCTGGAAGGCACCGTCCACATCAACATCGGTCTACTCGGCAAGTTCATGCCCAATTTCCTGTTCGCCCCGAACGGCGAATTGCCCCTGATCGGTCGCCGCGACGACGCGGCCGACGACACGTTCCTGTTCGCCCAGGGGCCCACCGGGGGCCTGGGCAAGGTGCGCTTCCACGACTGGCGCGCGTCGTTCGACGCCTTCGCTCATCTCCCCAACGTCGCCCTGCTCCGCGAGCAGATCGAGGTGCTGGCCGAGATGCTGGCCAGCGCCACGCCAGATGCGTTGCAGCAGAAGGACATCGATTTCGCCTTCGGTGTGGGCCAGCTGTTCGCGACGGTGCCCTATGCCCAGCTCATCCTCGAGGAGGCCGGGCTCTCGGGGGTGGATGGGGCGTTGATCGACGAGATCTTCGCGGTGCTGGTTCGGGACTTCAACGGCTATGCCGTGGAGCTGAACGACAAGCCCTCGACGACGGACGCGCAGGCCCGATTCGCGATGCGGATGGTCCGGCGCCCGGCGCACGACCCCGCTCGCTACGACCAGATCTGGAAGGAACACGTCCTTCCCCTCAGCGGCGCCTACCATATGCGCCCCTAGTGGGTCAGGTGACGAGTCTCAAATATGCCGTCACCTGCTGGCGTACATGCGTGAATAGGTCCGTGCCACGCACCCAGTCCGGAAGCCCCAGTTCGGTGTTGACCCCCTCTTCGATGACGGCAAGGCTGTGGTGCAGGTGCACGGCGGTGACCATCGACTCGGTCATCGAAGGTTCGTGGCTGCCGGTCCGTAGCTGCTCCTGATGGTTCAGGTCGTCCACCAGGCCATTGATCATCGCTACGGCCCCGTACTGGTCCGACGTGTTGGCACTGCCTCCCCATTGCGGCCAGTAACAGCACGACAGATCCTCCACGACATAGAGGCCGCCGGGGCGCAAGAGTGGGAATAGGCGTTGCTCCGAGCGAGCCGGCGCGTAGCGGCGGCTCGGTCACGGCCTTGACTGTGACCCGGGTCACCGTAGAATGACCAGTGGTCATTCACGCTAGGAGGCTCGCTTGCCGACGGTGACCTGGGCGCGCGTCGATCCGGCTCGTCGCGCAGCAGTAATAGAAGCCGCGGAAGCCGAGTTCGGAGCGCACGGCTTCTCGCGGGGCAGCCTGAACGTCATCGCGCGACGTGCCGGAGTCGCCAAGGGCAGCCTGTTCCAGTACTTCGCCGACAAGCGCGACCTGTATGCGTTCATCGCCGACATTGCCAGCCAGCGGGTGCGGGCCTACATGGAGGACCGCATCCGCGAGCTCGACCCCAGCCGGCCGTTCTTCGACTTTCTGACCGACTGGCTCGACGCGTGGGTGGCCTACTTTGCAGACCACCCGCATGAACGAGCGCTGCACGCCGCGGCGACTCTCGAAGTCGACACCGAAGCCCGCGTCAGCGTGCAGAACGTCCTTCACCGTCACTACCTGGAAGTGATGAGGCCGCTCGTCCACGACGCGCACGCCCGCGGCGACCTGCGAGCGGATTCCGATACCGGCGCATTGATGTCGTTGCTGCTCATGATCTTTCCGCATCTGGCCCTGGCCCCATACCTGCGCGGGCTGGATCCGATCCTCGGGCTCGACGAGCCCACACCGGAGCAGCCGGCGCTGGCGGTGCGGCGCCTCGTCGCGGTAC
>Ga0318523_10000459_pt1 | contig 11438 bp, 10 predicted proteins | sample GRESIP178b2f19_FD_203500 | JGI IMG/M metagenome (GOLD analysis project Ga0318523, IMG submission 203500) | Tropical soil microbial communities from Luquillo Experimental Forest, Puerto Rico - GRE.SIPMG.178b2f19 | ecosystem: Environmental > Terrestrial > Soil > Tropical forest > Bulk soil...
ATGGCCTCGAGGGTGAGCGCGGTGTCCTTGAGGCTCTCCCCCTTGGCCACGCTCGAGCCCTTGACGGCGAAGTTGATCACGTCCGCGGACAGCCGCTTGGCGGCCGCCTCGAACGAGATCCGGGTCCGGGTGGAGTCTTCGAAGAAGAGGTTGACGACGGTCCGCCCGCGCAGCGTCGGCAGCTTCTTGATCGGCCGGTCCGCCACCCGGGCGAGTTCCTCGGCGGTGTCCAGGACCAGGAGCGCGTCCCGCTTGCTCAGGTCGGCGGCTGAGATGAGGTGCCGGTTCATCGTTTCCTCCCGGTGACCCCGCCGCGGCGCGGCCGTGCGGTGTCGCCGACCGCTTCGAGCAGCACGGCGTCCTCGCCGTCTGTCTCGGTGAGCAGGACACGGACCACCTCCTGCGGTGAGGTCGGCAAGTTCTTGCCCACGTAGTCGGCGCGGATCGGCAGCTCGCGGTGCCCCCGGTCGACCAGGACGGCCAGTTGCACGGCGAGGGGCCGGCCGAGGTCGTTGAGGGCGTCGAGGGCCGCCCGTACGGTGCGCCCGGAGTACAGCACGTCATCGATGAGGACCACGGTCTTGCCCTCGATGCCTTCGGCGGGCACCTTGGTGGGGCCGAGCCCGCGCGCGGGGCGGAGCCGCAGGTCATCGCGGTACATCGTGATGTCCAGGGAGCCGTACGGCACCGGCCGGCCCTCCACCTCCGTGATCTTGGCCGCCAACCGGCCGGCCAGCGGCACGCCGCGGGTGGGGATGCCCAGCAGCACGACCTGCTCGGCTCCCCTGGTCCGTTCGATGATCTCGTGCGCGATCCGGGTCAGCGCGCGGTGGATCTCGGCCGCTTCTAGGACCGTCTTGGGATTCGCCTCCGGGCCGGGGGCGGGAGTGCCACCCTGCCCGCCGGGGCCGCGAGCGGTGACGCCGTCACCGCCGGTGCCGGACTGCCCGCCGGCTGGGTGCGCGGCACGCGCCATGAGGACCTCCTTTCCCGCCTCACGGGACGGGCCTTTAAAGGACGCCAGTTCGGTGCCACGGTACCAGCCGGGCGGCGGCTCATCATGGACCGCCGCACCGCGCAGGCGGCCGGATTCCGGGGGATCCGCGGCGGGCGGCGGGCGGATTCCGGGGAGCCGAGGCGGGCGGCGGCCCGGCTGGCGGGGCTGGCCGGCGGGCCCGCGGGCGGCTCGCGGGTCACCGTACGTGACGTAGCTCCACCGCCGCTCGCGGGATTGGCCACCTCGGCGCCGGCTGCGTGTAACCGCCCGTCCAACCGGCCGCGACCCCGAGGGTGTCGGCGTTGTTGATCTCTGATCGGGGCGCGGGAAGGTTCAAGGGCAGTACGCGCAAGGTGCGTAAGTTCCCGCACTTTTGTCATTCGGCTTGACCTCGTCGTGGTTGCGGCCTACCGTCACTGTCCGTAACCATCACTCAAAGCGACGAGTGGCCAGGGGGCCGAGACAATGCCATCTGAGTACGCCAAGACGCTCGGGGCGCGCCTGCGCGCTATCCGTACGCAGCAAGGCCTTTCCCTCCACGGGGTGGAGGAGAAGTCCCGCGGCCGCTGGAAGGCAGTGGTCGTGGGCTCCTACGAGCGCGGCGACCGCTCCGTCACCGTGCAGAAGCTGGCCGAGCTGGCCGACTTCTACGGGGTGCCGGTCTCCGAGCTGCTGCCCGGCGACGCGGCGCCCACGGCCATGGCGCCGTCGCCGAAGCTCGTCATCGACCTAGAGCGCATGTCTCAGCTGCCCCGGGAAAAGGCGGGACCGCTCGCCCGGTACGTGGCGACGATCCAGAGCCAGCGCGGCGACTACAACGGCCGGGTGCTGTCGATCCGGCACGAGGACCTGCGCTCGCTCGCGGTCATCTATGACAAGTCGCCCGCCGATCTCACCGAGGAACTGATCGGGTGGGGCGTGCTTGACGCCGAGGCTCGCAGCGCGGTAGAAGCGTTCTGACCTGACGGCGTCGTGACCGGGCCGGCGGCTCCCCGGCACAGAGCGGCCCCGCGCGACGCCATGGCCTGCTGAGCTTGCCCGGGTCCGGGCCCCAGGGCCCGCGCCCGCCCCGCAGCGGCTACCTGGCCCTCGCTACCCCACGCTGCGCAGCGGAAGTACCGGCTGAACGGTTACGCCGAGGGCGTCCTCGGCCAGTGACAGGAACGTTTCCGCGTCCCTGAGCAGGTCGTCTGCCTCGGCGGCGGAGACGGCCCGGGCCAGGCCCGCCTCCGCGGCGGCCCGCTTGCGCGCGCCGGCGGCGAAGAACGCCGCCCACTCCGAGAGCGCCGGCTCCACCCGGGGCAGCAACTCCCAGACGCTCTTCGGCGCCTTTCGGCGCGGGCCTGTCCCGGCGTCGGGACGCGCGGCCACGATCGCCGCCGCCGCCCGCAGCGCGGCAAGGTGGGCGGCCACGTACCGCGAGCCAGCGCCGCCTTCCTCTGCCGCCTCCGCCAGGCCCTGCCTGGCTGACTGCAGCAGCGACAGCACGGCAGGGGCAACCCGGCACCGTGCCCGGCCCGGCCGTGCCTGGCTAAGCGTGTCCATGGCTGCTCCTCCTTCCGCGAAGCCCCGGAGGCCGGGCGGGGCACTTCCCCAGCTCCGCCCGGCCCAGACCCGGCAGCAGGGGCATACCGCCGGGCGGCCTCACTGACATCTATTCGAACATAAGTTCGGCTAACTGTCTACCGCTCTCAGATCTGAGTTCGAAGCTACCCGCCGGCTCTGACAAAACGCGGTTCGCACTGTGGAGCACCCAGCGGGTTCGAGTACCCTACGCGGGTGCGGGCCGGACTGACGCTGCGCGAACTCGACCGGAACCAGTTCCTGGTGAACCTGGACGCGTGCGCGGGTATCTACGCGGCGGCGATGAACCCGCCGGCGGAGCAGCTGCCCGGGCGGTACGTCATCATGCAACGCCATTCGGGCTACGCGGCGTTCCGGGCGGTCGCGGCGATCATGCTTCCGGACGGCGGCGCGGCCGCCGTGGGCACGGCCCCGGATCGCGGCGCGGTGCCCGGCGGCGCCGCGGTGCCGGGTGGCGGCGCGGTGCCCGGCGGCAGGGCGGTCCCGGGCGGCGGCGCGGAGGGTGCCCGGCCGTTGCTGGTGGGGTTCGCCTATGGCTTCCACGGCTTGGGCGGCCAGTGGTGGTACGACGTGGTCCGCAGGGCGGCGGCGAGCGCGCTCGGCGCACGCACCGCCGATGACTGGTTCGGTGACTCGCTGGAGATCGCCGAGGTGCACGTGCTCCCCGGCCACCAGGGCCACGGCACCGGACTGGCGATGATGTTGCGGTTGACCGCCGGGCGGCCGGAACGCGCGGCAGTGCTCTCCACGATGGACGCCAACACCAGGGCACGGCGGCTTTACCACGGGCTCGGTTTCACCGACCTGCTGACCGGGTTCGAGTTCCCCGGCACGGACCTGCCTTACGCGATCATGGGGGCACCACTGCCGCTGCCGGGCGCCTCGCCCCGCTCGGCACGGCCGGGCAAGCCGAGCCGCTCGTAGATATCCAGCGTCGCACGTGACCCGTTCAGCGTGCAGAAGTGCAGGCCAGGGGCCCGTTCGGTGAGCAGCCGCTCGCACAGGCGGGCAGCGTAATCCACCCCGATCTCGCGTACCGCGGCCTTGTCCCCGGCCACCGCGTTGAGCCGTTCCACCAGGCTGGGCGGTACCTTGGCGCCGGACAGCAGGACGATCCGCTCCAGCGTGTTCATGCTGGTGACCGGCATGACCCCGGGGATGATCGGCACGTCGCAGCCGGCCGCCGAGACCCGGTCCCGCAGCCGCAGGTAGTCCTCCGCGTAGAAGAACATCTGGGTGATCGCGAAGTCCGCCCCCGCGCGGCATTTCCGCACGAAATAGGCGAGGTCGGAGCCGGGATTGGGGGATCGTGGGTGCCCCTCGGGGAACGCGGCGACCCCGACGCAGAAGTCGCCCGAGGCCTTGATCAGGCTCACCAGCTCGTCCGCGTGCCGCAGGCCCTCGGGATGCGCGTGCCACTCGCCGTTCGGGTCGCCCGGCGGGTCGCCCCGCAACGCCACCATGTTGCGCACCCCGACGGCGGCGTAGGACCCGATCAGCCTGCGCAGGTCGGCGACCGAATGGTTGACCGCGGTGATGTGCCCGGCCGGGGTCAGCGTGGTCTCGGCAGCGATCCGCCCGGTGACCCGGACCGTCCGCTCCCTGGTGGAACCGCCCGCCCCGTAGGTCACGGAGACGAACGTCGGCCGCAGCGGTTCCAGCCGCCGGATCGCCCGCCAGAGCTGCCGCTCGCCCATCTCGGTCCTGGGCGGCATGAACTCGAAGGAGAACGAGCGGCCGCTTCCGGCCAGCAGGTCACGGATGGCCGGCGCTTGGCGCTCGGGGCGCAGCGGCATGGCGCCCACGTTACCGGCTGCGGCCGCGCGGCCCCGGCCGACGGGATGATCTAGTCTCGCCTCCATGACACCGGACTCCGCGGCGCTGGGTCACGTCCGTGACCGGGTGGATCGCGCGCTGCAGGCGTTTGTCAGCGAGCAGCGCGGCGTGCTGCTGGCGGCCGGGGACGACCTGCGGCCGGGCGCGGAGTCGATCGCGGGGCTGCTGGCCGGCGGCAAGCGGCTGCGGCCCGCGTTCTGCTACTGGGGCTGGCGCGGCGCTGGCGGGCCGGACTGCCCGGAGATCATCAAGGCCGCCGCGGCGCTCGAGCTCCTGCACGCCGGCGCGCTCGTCCACGACGATCTGATGGACGCCAGCGATACCCGGCGGGGGCAGCCTTCCGTGCACCGGCAGTTCGAGGCGCGTCACGCCGGCCGCGGCTGGCACGGCTCCGCCGCGGCGTTCGGGATGGGAGCGGCCATCCTGCTGGGTGACCTGCTGATCTGCTGGACCGACGAGATGTTCCACGCGAGCGGCCTGCCGCCGGGCGCGCTACGCCGCGGCCGCCCCGTCCTCGACCGGATGCGCACGGAGGTGTTCGCCGGGCAATACCTCGACCTGCTGGGGCAGGCGATCGGTGATGAGACCGTGGCGGGCGCGCTGCGCGTGGTGGAGTTCAAGACCGCCAAGTACACGATCGAGCGGCCACTGCACCTCGGAGCCGCGCTGGCGGGTGCGGGCCTGGCCGGGACGGACGACGCCCCGTACGCGGGCGGCGGAGCGCTGACCGGGGACGGCGGAGCGGCCGGCCGGGACGGCGGAACGGCCGGCCGGGACGGCTCCCTGACCGCCGCCTACACCGCCTACGGCCTTCCGCTCGGCATCGCCTTCCAGCTCCGCGACGACATCCTCGGGGTGTTCGGTGACCCGGCGCAGACCGGCAAGCCCGCCGGGGATGACGTCAGGGAGGGCAAACGCACGGTGCTCCTCGCGATCGCCCGGAGCCGGGCCACGGCGGGGCAGGCACAGGTCATCGACCGGTACCTGGGCGACCCGCTGCTCGATGGGGCCGGGACCGCCGAAGTCCGCGCGGCGATCGCCGGCACCGGGGCGGTCGCCGAGTGCGAGCGGATGATCGGCCGCCACGTCAGCGAGGCGATCGCCGCGCTGGAGGGCGCGCCGATGACCGGCGAAGCCCGGGAGGCGCTGGCAGAACTGGCCGTCGCCGCCACCGCCAGAGTCGGCTGAGCCGCCAGACTGCGGATCCGGGCACGGTCAGGCGGGCCGGGCAGAAGCGCCATGATCACCAATGACGGCGGACGCCTCGCCTTTCGCGAGCATGACTTCGGTGGCGCCATCGGCACCCAACTCATGATCACGAGCGGTGCGGGAGCGCGCTGGCCCGCGGGAGCCGGCTGGGCGGGAATCGCGGTACCGGCCCAGCGGATCAGAGTTCGACTTGGCCCCGGATGCAGGTGACCGTGCCGCCCGCTACCCAGATGGCGCCGTCCGCGTCGCGGGAGATGTGGACCCGGCCGGCCCGGCCCAGGGCGGTGCCCTGGCTCACCACGTAGGGGGCCGTCGCCCGGCCGGTGCGCAGCAGCCAGGGAGCCAAGGCGGCGTTGAGGCTCCCGGTCACCGGGTCCTCGGTGATGGCGCCGTCCTTGGGGAAGAACGCGCGGACCTCGAACGCCTGCGGTGATCCCGGCGGGTAGGGCCCGACCAGGCCTAGGTCCAGGTCCGAGACCGCGGGCTTGACGGCCAGCACCTCCGCCGCGCTGGGCAGCAGCACCGCCACCCAGCCGGGGCCGTTGTCCGCCCAGGATGCGTCGACGATGCTGGCCCGGTCGATCCGGAGGACTGAGGCGATCCGGCCAAGCAGTTCGGAGTCCACCGGGCCGTCTTTCAGCAGCGGCGGGGCGGCGAAGGCGAGCCCGTTCCCGGTCTGCCTGAGGGGCACCAGCCCAGCGCCGCACTCCTGCACGATGGTCCCGGCCTGGCGCGGCGTCCCGCCCGTGGTCAGCCAGGCGTGGCAGGTCCCCAGCGTGGGATGCCCAGCGAAGGCCAGCTCGGCCACCGGAGTGAAGATCCGCACCCGGTAGTCCGCGCCAGCGTCGGCCGGCGGGAGCACGAAGGTGGTTTCGGACAGGTTCATCCAGTGTGCGAACCGCTGCATGTCCCCGGTGGACAGGCCGGTGCCGTCGAGCACGACGGCGACGGGGTTTCCCCGGTAGGGATCAGTGGTGAAGACATCGACCTGGTGCAAGGCGCGCGTCACACAGGCCAGGATGCCACAGCGGGCAGCCGGTCCGGCCGGGTGACCCGGGTGCCCCGGTCACCGCCCCCCGCTCAGAACGCCAGTGCTTGCGCCCGCCTGTTCACCTCGGTCCCACGATGCTCCGCCATCGCCTGGATCGGCGTGCCGGGAAGGCTGTCGTCGGCCGTGAACAGCCAGCGGACCGCCTCCGGCTCATCGAAGCCACAGTCGAACAGGAGGGTGAGCGTGCCGTGCAGTCCCTTGAGGATGTGCTCGCCATCCAGGAAGGCCGCGGGCACGCCCAGCGTGCCGTCCGCCTGCCGGACCGCTACCAGCTTGCGGTCGCGGAGCAGTTGCTTGATCCGGCCGGGCGGGATGCCGAGGCGGCCAGCCGCCTCGGTCAGGCTGAGACAGGGGCCGACCAGAGAGTCGGCCGGAGGGTTTTTCTGTGCCACACCCCCGATGTTGCCACCCGCGCACCCGGCCAAACCTGGAAGCCGCCGCATACGTTCGCAGCTCCAGGCACCCCTCTCAGCCGTCCGCCGCCTCGCGCAGCGGAACCGCGGGATCGGTGAGGCGCGCGAGGTTCACCGGGGTTGCGGATGCGATCAGCCGGCGCCCCTGCAGCAGGTCGCGCGGCCTGGCCACGGCCAGCACCGCCGTCAGCCGCTCCCCCGCGCCGTCCGGGCTGGCCCCGGCCAGCCAGCACGCCGTCCAGTCGCGCCCGGCGGTGTCCCCGCGCCACACCAGCCGGTCGGCACCGGTGTGATGCCCGCAGTACTGGACCATCCGGTCGAACTGCTCCGACCAGAAGTAGGGCACCGGGTCGTACCGTTCGCCGCCGCCCAGGATGTTCGCCGCCACCACCTCCGGGGCGTGGATGGCCGAATCCCAGTGCTCGACGCGGAGCCGGCCGCCGAAACGGCGGGACCAGAACGCGGCGCAGTCCCCGGCGGCGAAGACACCGGGGACCGAGGCGCGCAGCCCCTCGTCCACCGCCACCCCGTTCTCCAGCAGCACCCCGGATCCGGCCAGCCAGCCGACCTCCGGCCGGACGCCGACCGCCGTCACCACCTCGTCGGCGGCCAGCCAGCCGCCACCGGGCAGCGCGATGCCGCCGTGCTCCACCGATTCCACCGGCTGCCCCAGGCGCAGGTCCACGCCGGCGGCGGAGTACCAGGGCACGGTGCGCGCGCCGGCCTCCGCGCCGAGCGCGCCCGCCAGCGGGGCAGGCGCCGCTTCTAGCACGGTGACCTCGCAGCCCTTCTTCGCCGCGCTGGTGGCCAGTTCGGCGCCGATCCAGCCGGCCCCGATCACGGCCAGCTTCAGCCCGGGCCGCAGCGCCGAACGCAGCGCCGCGGCGTCGTCGATCGTGCGCAGGACCCGCTGCGGGCCCGGCCCCGGCAGCCGCACCGGCGTGGCCCCCGTGGTCACCACCAGCGCGTCGAACCCGTACTCCGCCTGGTCCGTGCGCAGGACGTCGTCGCGCAGGCCGGTGGCCGCCTCGCCCAGTCGCAGGTCCACGCCGAGCGCGGTCAGGTCCGCGCGCAGCGAGGTGTCATCGATCTCGCCGATCATGAACTTCTTGGTCAGCGGCGGGCGGTCATACGGCGGGCGGCGCTCGGCGCCGATCATAGTGATGCCGCCGGAATAGTCCCGGGCCCGGAGTTCCGCCGCGGCCCGCAACCCGGCCAGGCCCGCCCCGGCGATCACCACCTGACCGATCCGCATAGGCCCCTAGGGTAGGAGTGACGTTCCCGCCGCGGGCATCCGGGCAGGCATCACCGTGCCGGCCGCGAAGGCGGCCCGCCGGGCAGCCGGGGTGGTCACCGGGCGTGGCCGGCTCGTCCCTTCGTGCTGTTCTCAGGCTGAACCCAGGCGTCACCTCTAGAATCGTCGCAATGGACACGACCCTGGCCCGCGTGCCGGTCGGCCAGCTCCTCGATGGCCGGTACCGGGTAGAGGCCCATCTCGCGCACGGCGGGATGGCGACCGTCTACCTGGGCACCGACACCCGGCTCGACCGCACGGTCGCGCTGAAGATCATGCACGCGGAGCTGGCCAACGACGAGGAGTTCGTCCGGCGCTTCGTCGCCGAGGCCAGGTCGATCGCCCGGCTGTCCCACCCGAACGTGGTCACCGTCTACGATCAGGGCGCGGACGGGCGCATCCTGTACCTCGCCATGGAGTACGTGCCCGGACGGACGCTGCGGGACCTGCTCAGCGAGCGCTCGGTGCTGCGCCCGCGCGAGGCGCTTGACATCCTCGAGGGCGTCCTGGCCGGGCTGGCGGCCGCGCACGCGGCCGGCATCGCGCACCGGGACGTCAAGCCGGAAAACGTGCTGCTCGGCGGCAACCACTCGATCAAGGTGGCCGACTTCGGCCTGGCCAGGCTGCTCTCCGACGCCACCCATACCAAGAGCGGCATACTCATCGGCACCCCCGCCTACCTGGCTCCCGAACAGGTAGCCGGCGGCCGCACGGACTTCCGCACCGACGTGTACGCGACCGGGATCATGCTGTTCGAGCTGCTCACCGGGCGCCAGCCGTACACCGGCGACAGCCCGCTGACGGTGGCGTACCGGCACGTCAACGAGGTCGTCCCGCCGCCCTCCAGCCTGGTCCCGGGGCTGCCGCCGGCCCTGGACTCGCTGGTGGCGCTGGCGACGAGCCGGGATCCGGAGCTGCGCCCGGCCGACGCCGGGCAGTTCCTGAGCGCGGTCAAGGGCACCCGTGACGGCCTGCCGCTCGACGTCCCGCCGCCGGCACCGCCCGCGCTGCCCGGCACCCCGCCCAGCGCCGCGCTCAGCATCTCGAGCGCGGACACCGCCCCGCCACGCCCAGTGGTCGCGCCGGTCTGGCCCGACCCGTACGCCAGCGCGTGGCCGGGCGCCCAGCCCGCCGCAGCGCCGGGCGGCCAGCCCGCCGGGCAGTCCGGCGGCTGGCCGGATCCCCCGCAGAACGGCAATGCCCTGGACCTCATCCCCGGCATGGCCGTGGTGCCTGCGGCCCAGTCCTACGGCGCCCCAGGCACCGGAACCGAGCGCATGCACGAGCCATACCGCCCGGGCACCTACAAGACCCTGATCGTCTCCCCGGACGACGCACCGTACGGGAGCTCGGCACCGGTCAAGGAGTCGTGGCTGGCAGGGCTGCTGTTCAGTCGGCGGCTCGCCTACCTGGCCGCGGCGCTCGCCGTGGTGGTGGTGTTCGGCCTGCTCGGCTGGTGGCTGTTCGAAGGCCGGTACACGATCGTGCCGAAGGTCACCGGGGTTTCCGCGGCCACGGCCCAGGCCGACCTGCGCGATGCGGGTCTCACCCCCGGCGCGACCACGACAACGCTGGACAATAACGTCGCCAAGGGCCTCGTTATCAAGACCATCCCGTCGAACGGGTCCCGGATAGCGCGCGGCGGGCAGGTCACTCTCATCGTGTCGGCCGGCCCACACATGATCAAGATGCCGCAGGTGACCGGGCTGCAGCTCACCGGCGCCCAGGCGGCGATCAAGCGCGCGGGCCTGGTCCCGGGCAAGGTGAAGCTGGTCACCTCGACCACAATCGCGGCCGGGATCGTCATCTCCACTGGCCCCGGCGCGGGCACCTCCTGGCCCCAGCCCAAGCCGGTCACGATCGTGCTGAGCGCGGGGCCGCCGGTGCCCGACTTCGTCGGCCAGCAGAGGGCGGTGGCCGAGCAATGGGCGGCCGCCAACGGCGTCAAGCTCAACGAGGTGACCACCGCGAGCGATCAGCCGACCGACACGGTGATCAAGCAGTCGGTCCGACCGGGCGGCGCGTTCACCGCCGGCCAGGTCATCACCGTCACCATCTCCACCGGCCCGCCGATGGTCAATATCCCCAACGTCGACGGCCAGCGGATCACCAAGGCGGTGCACATCCTGCGGGGGCTCGGCTTCGCCGTGCAGATCGACCAGGTCGGGCCGTTCGACGTGGTGTTCGACTACAACCCAACGGGCCAGGCCCCGAAGGGCAGCACGATCACGCTGGACACCGGGCTGCCGCGCTTCGGCGGCTGACCAGCCCCGCGCTGCCCACCGGCGCGCCGACCAGCCGGGTGCGACCGCGCCCCAACAGACCGCGAGCGTGATGCCGCAGTGACCGTACCGCACCCGCGCAAGGCCGCGCCGGAAATGCGGCGGTGCAGGCCAGCGGCCCAGGCGGTGAATTCTTTCCACCAGTCTTGACCGGCAAGTTACGCGACAATCAGCCGGTTCGCCGGTGCTGGCCGGTACGATCCGCTGTGGGCCGGGCGGTGGCCGCCTCCCCCGCACGCGCCGGGCTCCGCCCGGCGTCCGACGTCGGCGAACGGGCTGCCTACGAATGCAAAGAGCCAGAAGGTCGAGGGAGAAGCCAGCCGTGAGCGAGACGCTTGCCAGGACTTCCGCCGACGGGTCCCAAGGCGGTGCACCGGCTGCCCAGCGGGGACGCCGCCCGGCCTGGCTCACGCCGGTCAACGTGGTGATCATCGTCACCGCGGCCGCGTTCGCCCTGCGGCTACACCGCCAGTACGCTCGCGCCGGCTTCCTGTTCGGCGTCACCGAGTACGACGACGGGCCATACTTCGGCAGCGCGGTCCGGCTGGTGCACGGGTCCATGCCCTACCGCCAGTTCGTCCTCGTGCAGCCTCCCGGCATCACCTTGCTGATGAGCCCGGCCGCGTTGCTGAGCTACTGGACCGGGACCGCCTGGGGACTGGCCATCGGCCGGATTCTCACCCTGCTGGCCGGCACCGCCGGGGTGGCCCTCGCCGGGCTGCTCGTCCGCCATCGGGGCCTGCTCGCCGTCCTGGTGGCCTGCGGCATCACG
>Ga0318523_10000465_pt1 | contig 11404 bp, 13 predicted proteins | sample GRESIP178b2f19_FD_203500 | JGI IMG/M metagenome (GOLD analysis project Ga0318523, IMG submission 203500) | Tropical soil microbial communities from Luquillo Experimental Forest, Puerto Rico - GRE.SIPMG.178b2f19 | ecosystem: Environmental > Terrestrial > Soil > Tropical forest > Bulk soil...
ACGGCTTACCGCGGTCGAGCGCGAGCGTCTGCTGCAGCAAGCGCAAAAGATCATCGCCAAGGGGACCGTGTCGCGATTGGATATCGCCGCTGCCGTCGGCGAAGCCGTCCGCCGGCGGCCGCCGCGCATGCTCCCCGCAGGCGCCAACGCATAAGACAACGACAGGCCAGGGCGCGAGGTACTGCGATGACGAAAATTCTGCTGGTCGAGGATAACGAAATGAACCGCGATATGCTGTCACGGCGGCTCACGCGCCGCGGCTTTGAGGTGATTTTCGCGGTGAACGGACAAGAAGGCGTCGATCTTGCGGCCAGCGAACGGCCCGACATTATCCTGATGGACATGAGTCTGCCGGTCTTGGACGGATGGGAGGCGACGCGTCGCGTCAAAGCGGACGATACTACCAGCAGGGTGCCGATCATCGGATTGACCGCACACGCCATGAGCGGCGACCGCGAAAAGGCCATCGCGGCCGGCTGCGACGATTACGATACCAAGCCGGTGGAAATCGAGCGCCTCATCGGCAAGATCGAAAGGCTCCTTGGCGCACCGAAAAACTAGCCTTTTCCCCGTGGCCGGTAGGGGCGAACCTTGTCGACGACCGCAACGAACGAACGTCTCAGCCGCGCTCTGACCGCCTTCCTGCGCCAGGAGGTGCAGGCGCCGGCGACGGCGATTACCGAATTTCTCGACATCATTATCGAAAGCGCGCGCCGATTGCAGCTCGATACGCTGCTGCCCGATCTCGACCGGATGCGCAGCGCGAGCGAGCAGTTGAACTCGTTTGTGACCAGCATCGTCAAGGATTCCTTTGCGGACTCACCGCAGGGCGAGACGTCGGAAGCGTTCCATCGCCGCTTGCGCCACGATCTGCGAACTCCACTCAATGCCATCAAAGGCTACAGCGAGCTTTTGATCGAGGACATGGATGAACGCGGCGAGCAGTCGCTGCGAGCGGACCTAGCGAAGCTCCAAGACCACGCCGATCAGCTTCTTGGCCAGATCGACGCCATGGTTGCGCTCGCCCGCGGGCGCCGCGACGACTTGGGCGATGGCGGCCATGCCACTATCGTCGCGGAGGTATTGCGCGCGGTCGCCCCGCTGCCAGCGAACCGCACACTGTCGGAGGCGATACGATCGAGTTCGATTCTCGTGGTCGACGACAATGCGTCCAATCGCGACGTGCTCGAGCGCCGGCTGACCCAGAACGGCCACCAGGTGATCACCGCCGCGGACGGGGCGGCCGCGTTGGACCTTGCCACCAGCCAGCAATTCGACCTGATTTTGCTCGATCTCATTCTGCCGGAAATGAGCGGCTTCGAGGTGCTGCGCCGTCTCAAGGCGGCGGAGCAGACCAACGACGTTCCAGTGATTGTGATTTCCGCGCTCGACGAGCTGGACAGCGTGGTGCGTTGCATCGAGGCCGGGGCCGAGGACTACTTGTCCAAGCCGGTCAATCCGGTCTTGCTGGAGGCGCGTGTCAGGGCGTCGCTTGAGAAAAAATGGCTGCACGACCGGGAGAAGAAGTTCATCGCCGACCTGGAGCAGGAGAAACAACGCTCCGAAGCCTTGCTCCTGAACATCTTGCCGCAAGCCATCGTCAGTCGCCTACGCAACGGCGAGACTATCATCGCCGATCGGATTTCGGCGGCGACGATCCTGTTTTGCGATCTGGTCGGCTTTACGACGATCAGTCAGGACATGCCGGCGGACCGGGTCATCGATTTTCTCGGCAGGATATTTGCAGAGTTCGACAAGTTGGCCGCGGAGTACGGCGTGGAAAAAATCAAGACCATCGGCGACGCCTACATGGTTGCGGCGGGGATTCCCGATGCGCAACCCGATCACGCCGTTCGCATTGCCACCCTTGCGACGCGGATGCTCGAATCGGTGAACGACATCGCGGCGGCAACCGCCGTAAACCTGCAAGCGCGCATCGGCGTCCACAGCGGCCCGATCGTCGCCGGCGTCATCGGCACGCATAAATTCGCCTACGATATCTGGGGCGACACGGTCAATACCGCGAGCCGCATGGAATCCCATTCGCTGCCCGGACGCATTCAGGTCTTGGCCACGACGCGTTCTCTGCTGGGCGACCTCTTCAACTTCGAACGCCGAGGCTTCACCGTAGTCAAGGGCAAAGGAACGATGGAAACGTTTTTTCTCAACCCATAAATGACCCTTCGCCGGTTTGATTAGGACGGGCCTGATCCGAGGCCGCGCGAGCGAATTTGAACGAGTCTCCGCAAGGTTCGGTTTTCTCGCGGGTGCCGGTGTGGATTGAACAACAGACGGTGACTGACGTAATTTAATCGCACGTCGCTACCCTTCACTCCACTCTTCCTTTGCTGCTCGACTGAAGATAATTCGACTTAGTCCAGTCGGCTAGTCGCAGCGGAGATTGAAGCCTCCGCCTGCTTAGTCAAGAGATAGCGGATTGTCTGCTTGTGGCGCAAAGCGGAGATGTCAGTCGCGCTCAACCGATGTCTGCTTTTGGGGGTAAAGCGGACATTGTGCGGACGTGCTGCAATGTCTGCTTTTGACCCAAAGCGGACATTTGCGGCTCTATCCAGCTACTTCCGTTCTCCTGGCCTGAGCCGCTACGATGCCGCGTCGTGAATGCAAGGGCGACCATGCGGCGGCGCGATTTCATTGCGACTGTCGGGGCTGGAATTGCAATCCAGCCAATCCGTTCGCTTGCCCAGCAAGGCCCCAGACCAGTGGTCGGGCTAATCAGCAGCACTTCGCCGCAAGCCTATGCTTCGCGTATTGCCGCCTTCAACCGAGGCTTGATGGAAGTAGGCTATACGGACGGCAAGAACGTCACGATCAAATATCGCTGGGCCGAGGGCCACTATGATCGCCTACCGGCTTTGGCCGACGAACTGGTGCGCCAGCAAGTCAACGTGATTGCGGCAATCACGACGCCTGTCGCGCTCGCCGTAAAGGGCACAACAACGATAATACCGACCGTATTTGAAGTTGGCGGTGATCCGGTCGCGCTGGGACTTGTCGCGAGCCTCAGTCGCCCTGGCGGCAACTTCACGGGTGTGGCTTTGCAGAATGCCGAGCTTGGTCCAAAACGACTGGAGCTTCTGCATCAGCTAGTTCCGACGACGAGCGTTGCCGCACTTGTCAATCCGACCAATCCCAACACCGTATCTTTGTCCAAGGAACTGGAAGTGGCGGCCGGTTCAATGGGGCTTCAGCTTCGTCTTCTTCACGCTGCGTCGGACAGTGATCTCGATGCAGCCTTTCAGACCATCGGCGACTTGCACATCAGGGCGCTCTTTATTGGGACCGATCCCTTCTTCAACACTCGCAGTACGCAATTGGCTGCAATGGCTATGCATCAGGGAATACCGGCCATCTATCAATATCGCGATTTCGCTGCGGCTGGCGGCCTCTTGAGCTATGGCGCCAGCTACACCGAACCAATGCGTCTTGTCGGTGCCTATACCGGCCGTGTTCTCAAAGGCGAGAAACCGTCCGATCTGCCGGTTCAGGAATCCAGCAAAGTCGAGCTTTTCATCAACCTGAGGACCGCAAAGACTCTTGGACTAACCATCCCGCAAACATTCCTGGTGCAAGCCGACGAGGTGATCGAGTGAGGCGGCGCGAGTTCATCACCACAATCGGGGCAGTGTTCACATTGCCAGTCGCTGCCCGCTCACAAGACTCCGTCCGAGTTCACCACCTTGGCTTTCTCACCCCAGCCTCGGGACCAACTCCCAACCACAAAGCTCTTGAGGACGCCTTGGTGGCTCTTGGTTACCGGGAAGGGCAAAATCTGCGAATTGAGCGGCGCTACGCTGCTGGAAATGATCGCTTGCCGATCCTAGCAACCGAGCTGGTGCGCGCGAAAGTAGACGTGATCGTGACCGAGACCACTGCGGCGGCTTTGGCCGCCAAGAATGCGACTGCCGACATTCCGATCGTTATGGCAACCGCGGGTGACCCCGTCGCGACCGGCCTCGTAACCAGCCTAGCGCATCCAGGCGGCAACATAACGGGTAATAGTATTGTAACCACCGATCTCGCGAGCAAGAAGGTGGAATTGCTGCACGAAATCAGACCAGACGCACGGCGTATAGGGCATCTTGGTGATAAACAGATCGCCCCGGATCAAATTGCATTTCGCGAGGTGCGAGCGGCGGCTTCCGCCTTGGGCATGGAAACCACCTTCTTCAACGCTCCGTTCTATCTAGCGACCGCTCCTGACAGTTTGGAACAGGCGTTCGCCGCGATGAGCGAAGCGAAAGTGGACGTGGTGTTTGTTGCTGAGTTTGTCACATATTTAGACGCTCGAAGCCGGATAGTCGGACTGGCTGCACGGTATCGCTTGCCGGCGATCTATGGTCGCCGCGAATTCATCGAGGCCGGTGGACTCTTGTCGTATGGCACGAACTTCGATGCGAAGTTTCGTGGTGCAGCGATTTTCATCGACAAGATTTTCAAGGGTGCGAAGCCCGCTCAACTGCCTGTCGAGCAGCCGACCAAATTTGAATTGGTGATTAATCTCAAGACCGCGAAGGCGCTTGGTGTGACTATCCCACCGACACTGCTCTCCACCGCCGACGAGGTGATCGAATGAAGCGGCGCGAGTTCATTGCAGTCATAAGCGGTGCAGCGGCTGCGGTGCCGCTCGCGACGCGCGCGCAGCAGTCCAGCACTGTGCGCCGCATCGGCGTGCTGATGAACTACCGCGCTGACGAGCCGGAAGGTCAGGCGCGCGTCATAGCGTTCACGCAAGCCTTGCAAAAACTCGGTTGGTCCGAGGGCAGCAATCTGCGGATTGACACCCGATGGGCCAGAACCGATTCCGATCTCTCTAGGCGATATGCGGCGGAATTAGTCCAGTCTGCTCCGGACGTTATTCTTGCCAGCGGCAGCGCAAATGTTGCGTCGCTGCAGCAAGTCACGCGTAGCGTGCCGATTGTGTTCGCCAATGTCGTCGACCCGGTTGGCGCAGGATTGGTCGCCAGTCTGGCACGACCGGGCGGCAATACGACTGGATTTATCGCATTTGAATACAGCTTGGCGGGAAAATGGGTCGAACTGCTTAAAGAGATCGCACCCAACGTGACGAGGGCGGCAGTCCTCCGTGATCCCACACTGGCCGCTGGGATCGGTCAGTTCGCTGCGGTCCAATCCACGGCACCGGCGGTCGGCGTGGATCTGAGCGCAATCGATCCTCGCGACGCTGGCGAGATCGAACGCGCAGTTGCGACGTTTGCGAATGAGCCGAACGGCGGTCTAATCCTGACGCTGGGTACAGCAGCCCGTCACCTCGAGCAGATTACTGCGCTGGCAATCCGGTATCGCATGCCGAGCGTTTACGGGTTGCGCAATTACACCGCGGGCGGAGGCCTTGCCTCTTACGGACCGGATTCGTCGGAAATTTCTTCGCGCGCCGCCGTCTATGTCGATCGCATTCTCAAGGGCGCGAAGCCAGCCGATCTTCCCGTACAAGCGCCCACAAAGTATGAGCTTGCAGTCAATCTCAAGACTGCCAAAGTACTGGGCCTCACCATTCCGCAGTCAGTGCTTACTCGCGCCGACGAGGTGATTGAATGAGGCGGCGCGAGTTCATCAGCCTTCTTGGCGGCGATTACCAGATTACAAAGCCACCGGAGGCGCGCAGGAAGGTGACGAACTCCTGCACGTTCGTGACCGAGAAGGGCCGTTCGCTCCCTTTGCCCGCGCGCCAGGTGTTGTTCTCCAGGTACGGCACTGCGACGGAATGCCGTGGGATGATGGCGGCGTATTTGGCGCAGCGACCGCTATCGATCTCGTTCTGGAGGGCATCTGCCAGAGCTACGCTATCCGCGCCATTCAGACCGTCGCCGTCGTTGCTGTGCCAGCGTTTACACCGCGAAACGATGTCCGGTGCAATCTCCTTGCAGTAGGCGACAAGTGGATTCCACCACGCCCAATTATTGCCGAAATATCCGCCGTCTAGACCGATCACGTCTACTCCCATGGTTTACACCTTTCCCCTTTCCAGTTTGGCGGAGCGGCTCGATAACCGCGTTCATTTTGAACCCGGTTTCTCCCGCTTGCGGCCGATCTTCTCGCTCAGTTCACGGCACCGTCGCTCGAGATCGCCCCGGTGTTCTCCATCGAACAGATCCTGGCCGCACACCGTGCAAAAGGTCACCGTGATCCCCTCCTTTTCAGCGGCTTCCTTTGCTTCGTGGCGCCTGCGATATTCGAGGCTGGTGCGCATGTGAAACGCGCGGATTTTTTCCTTCGGCAGATCGCCGATCGATACCCAACCGTTGCTCTCGGGCGAGCGCGCGAAACGCTCGCGGCCGACACAACTGTACTCCTCGTCAAATTCGTCTAATTCCTGCCAAATGCCGTAGGGGTCCAATGTTTCGGCGTACCACCAGCTGATTTCGCACGTTGCGATGTCGATCTTGCTGCCCGCCTCTTTGCGACTCTCGAGCCATTCGCGCAATTCGTCGATACTCAATTGATCGCGGCTCCACGGCATGATCTGCATTTTTTCGCCGGTGGTGTAGTGCTCGCGCATTTCGCGAACCATGCGCTCGCATTCCTCGATCTCTTCGTCCGACAGCCGCACAAAAACCGGTTCGGGCATGTTCGTTTCCTCCTCCGCTATATCGTCGCCAAGCGTGGCAAGCATGGAAAGTCGACGCCTCGCGCGAACGATGTGCGAACGCCGAAAATTATTCCGGGACTTTTTCCGGGACTTTCCGACTCAATTCCGGGGATTTTGCTGTTATTTGTTCGGTTTTCGTGCAACGCCTTGAGCGGCGGCACAACGCAAAAAGCCTTTATTTGCAGGGGTTTTGTTGGTCGGGGCAGCAGGATTTGAACCTGCGACCTGCAGTACCCAAAACTGCCGCGCTACCAGGCTGCGCTATACCCCGCCTGTCGCCGAACCGGATACCCGTTTCGCCATCGGGCAGCAAGAATATGTTCTCTACCGCCCAACCCCCCCGCCGAAAAACGACCCGGTGACGCGGTCGCCGGCGGCAATGCCATATTTGCGCGCGGTGCCGGCGATGACCTCAAGCACAGCCCGCACCGGGCGCCCGGATGGGATCAGATCGTCCGACATAGGCTTGGCGTCTTGCGCAACCCGTACGACGCGCCCGTCGCTGGCGATGAAAATCATGTCGAGCGGAATATAGGTGTTGTGCATCCAGAATTGGACCGGCTGGTCCTCCTGGAAATCGAACAGCATACCGCGGCCCTCGGGCAGCTCCTTGCGGTACATCAAGCCGAGCGCGCGCTCAGCGGTATTGGTCGCAAGCTCGACCGAGAAGGCGTGCACGCCGGTTCGCGTCACGATTTCGATGGTGTCTTGCCCGCCCGCTCGCGCCACCGGCACGGCTGTGGCGAAAGCCCAGCCAACGACGACTAACGCGGCCAGCAATCGAAGCGAATGGGTGAATGCTATGCGGAAGAAAAGGCCGGCTGGATCTAATGCGATGCGGGCCCGAGCGGCCCGCTCTCCGGCCGCACCTCCGCCGCCATCAGCCCTTTCGGTCCTGGTCCATATCGAACCAGGACGAATTGGCCTGGGCGCAATTCGGTCATGCCGAAGCGCCGCAACGTTTCCATGTGCACGAAAATGTCGGGCGTCCCCTCCCCTCGCGTAAGGAAGCCGAATCCGCGAAGCCGGTTGAACCATTTGACCTGTGCTCGTTCGAGACCGCTTGTTGGCGCGACCGTAACATGGGTGCGCGGCGCCGGCATCTGGGCGGGATGAACCGCCGTGGATTCGTCCATTGTGATGATCCGGAACGCCTGAAGGCCTTTCGGCCCGGCAAGCGCTTCGCAGACCACTCGCGCCCCCTCATAAGCCGTCTGGTAACCATCACGACGCAGGCAAGTCACGTGCAGAAGCACGTCAGGCATGCCGTTGTCCGGAACGATGAAGCCATAGCCTTTGGCGACATCGAACCACTTGATAACGCCCAAGACCTCGATGGCCCCTGCGGAGGAGGTTTCATCTATGGGTGACGACTCGGGCTCGAGACCCGGTCTGAGAGATTTTTGTTCGATCCCGTCCGACGCCATGACGCGTGGCCGCCGCCGCTTCTGTGCTGGCGCCCGACGGGCGCTTCACGAATCTTCTTCGGAATCGAAGATAACACCGGCGTTCCGACGCGAAAGGACAAAAATGCAACACTGTGCCAAAAGTGTCATTCCCTGTGTACAATGTGCATCTTACGCGGCGGATTGCGCCGCCACGAACGGTTCCAGCACCGTTCCGATGTCATCGCGCACGACAAGATCTGCAATTTCGTCGAAATCCGTCGCTTCGCGATTGATGATCACGAGTTTTGCGCCGCTCCGTTTCGCCAGCAGCGGAAGCCCGGCCGCCGGCCAAACCACAAGCGATGAGCCTATCGACACGAGAAGATCGCAAGCTTGCGCCAAGTCCTGGGCACGCCGCACTGCGGTATCCGGCATCGCTTGGCCGAACGAGATGGTCGCGGTCTTGATGTAACCGCCGCATGTAGGGCAATCCGGAGCACAGCCGTTAGCGGCATCCATACGCCGGCGCACCCAGACCAATTCGTACCGTGCGTTGCAGTCGAGGCACGCAGCAAAGGTCGTATTGCCATGCAGCTCAATCACGTGTTCTGGCGGTATTCCCGAGGCTTGGTGCAGATTATCGATATTTTGCGTGACCACGGCCGGGACCTTGCCTGCCCGATAGAGGTTCGCCAGGGCCCGGTGGCCACGGCCTGGTTTTGCGCCTGCGAATTTCTCTTCCATGGCGAAGCGGCGCCGCCATGATTGATTGCGCGCCTCCTGGTTCGACATGAACTCTTCGAACGGGATCGGCCGGTTCTTGGTCCACAGTCCGCCTGGCGACCGAAAGTCGGGGATACCGCACTCGGTCGAGATCCCTGCTCCCGTGAAGGGCACGACCGTGCGTGCCGCGTAGACCATATCCCGCAGCCGCGCTATGGCACTTTCGAGGTCAGGCGCAATCATTGGTCATCAGCGAAGCTTTTCATAACACGGGCCGCTGTCATACAGTCATCGTTCGATAAAGCGAAATGACTTAGTCGGATGACATTTCGGATGACATTTCGCTTTAGTTCTTGTTTAAGCACGATCTTTTCCGAAAACCGGTATCCACTTTTCGGGATCATGCTGTAGCGGAGGTTTTCAAATGCGGTATCTGCATACAATGCTGCGCGTGCGCGATCTCGACGCGGCGCTCGACTTCTATTGCAACAAACTGGGCCTTGAAGAAGTCCGCCGCCGTGTGGACGAGAAGAATAAATATACGCTGGTGTTTCTTGCCGCGCCCGCGGACGACGAGCTCGTTGCTAAGGGTCCGGCAACTCGCCAGGCGCCGCTGGTCGAGTTGACCTACAACTGGGATAGCGAAGATTACGGCGAAGCACGCTATTTCGGTCACCTCGCCTACGAGGTGGACGACATCTACGCGCTCTGTGAGAAATTGATGAAAGCCGGTGTGACGATCAATCGTCCACCACGCGACGGCAATATGGCCTTCGTGCGTTCTCCCGATAAGCACTCGATTGAGTTGTTGCAGAAGGGCTCGCCACTGCCGCCGAAGGAACCGTGGATTTCGATGCCGAACAGCGGGAAGTGGTGATCCGCCCCGACAGGCGGCCGGCTATCGCGCCGAAAAGCTTCGGTAAAATGGTCTGCTTGGTTGCTGCTTGGGGCAAAGGTCTCTATATGTCGCCCGCTTTGTGTATCGGTATTCGTCGTTACATTTGCGCCCTTCGTCTAGCGGTCCAGGACATCGCCCTTTCACGGCGGAAACACGGGTTCGATTCCCGTAGGGCGCGCCAGATAAATCAATGACTTAAGCGAAACGCCTAAATCAATATTCAAAAAATATTCAATATGCGGGTCGTCAAACTGGCACAGTTCTGATGTCCCCCGCTTCCCGCCGCCCTAGTCGGTATCCGACAGCGCCGCGCCCAGCTGCGGCACCAACGATGATCACTCAGGTGTCAATCAATTTCAGCACCCGAAGCTTTGATGATCGGCGCCCATTTCGCGAGTTCGCCTTTGACGAAGTCGGCCGTCGTCTCGGGTGTACTGTCCGGCGTTGGATCGACGCCGGCCTTTTCCAGCGCGGAGGTCACCGCCGGATCGGCCAGCGATTTGTTGATGGCCGCGTTGAGCTTGTCGACGATCGGCTTTGGCGTGCCGGCAGGGGCGAGAAACACGTTCCAGGTGTAGCATTCGAATCCCGGCAAACCTTGCTCCTGCAAAGTCGGCAAATCCGGCATCGCGGCCACGCGCTTTGCCGTGCCGGCGCCAAGCGCACGGAGCTTACCAGATTTTGCCAGCGGCAGCGCAGTCGGCGTGGGATCAAATGCCATCGCGATTTGGCCACCCATCAAATCGGTATCCATTGGGGCAGACCCCTTATAAGGGACGTGCGTAATGTCGAGGCCTCCTGCGAGCGATTTGAATTCCTCTCCGCATAGATGAAGGATCGATCCAAGTCCCCCAGAGCCGTAGTTGTATTTGCCAGGATTGGCCTTGATCAGAGCGATGAGGCTCTTAACGTCGGTCGCTGGAACGGCAGGGTGTACAAGGAGCAGTGTCGGCGTGACGCCCACTCGGCCTAGTGGGGCAAAATCATGCACCGCATCGTAAGGTATGTGCTTATAGAGCCCGGGATTGATTGCATTAGTGGACACCGTTGCCATTAAGATTGTGTAGCCATCAGGCGTTGCCCTCGCAACGGCCTCGGCCCCGATATTGCCACCGGCGCCGGTCTTGTTTTCGACGACGAACTGCCGACCGAGCAGTTCTCCCATTTTCGCGCCCATGACGCGGCCGACGATGTCGGTAGGTCCGCCGGCAGAGAACGGGATGATCATCTGGACTGGGCGAGTCGGATAATCGTCGCGCGCATTCACAGAACTGGCAGCTAACGCCACCATCACGAGCGTTCCGGCAAACGCCTGAAGCGCAGTCCGCTTGCCAAATGTAATCAAAGATTTGCGGCAGAGTGGCAGATTTTTGCCCATGACGTCTCCTCCCGCTTGCAAATGAGGCTAGCATTATCGCAACCCGCGCAGGAGAGGTCGTGCGGTCGCGCGCGCTCTAATTTCCATTCTTGCTGGCGAAACGTGAAATCCGCGGGACGTTGCCGGCCCCCCGGCCGTGCCCCAGCAGGAGCTGACAACCCGCCGCTTCCCGCCGCCCTGGTCCGTTGAAGAAGGCGAAACCTATTTCGTCGTGAAGGACAATGACGGGCAACAGCTCGCCTACGTACATTTTGACGATCCTCGATCGGCAGCCAAACCGCTCACCCGCGACGAAGCGCGGCGGATCGCGGCTAATATCGCCAAGCTGCCGGAGCTATTGCGCAAGCCTTAATGCACAGGCGATCCCGGAGGGGCAAAGGATAGAAGCC
>Ga0318523_10000498_pt1 | contig 11149 bp, 11 predicted proteins | sample GRESIP178b2f19_FD_203500 | JGI IMG/M metagenome (GOLD analysis project Ga0318523, IMG submission 203500) | Tropical soil microbial communities from Luquillo Experimental Forest, Puerto Rico - GRE.SIPMG.178b2f19 | ecosystem: Environmental > Terrestrial > Soil > Tropical forest > Bulk soil...
GCGCCGACGAGCTGTGTTTTCTCGACATCACCGCCAGTGCCGAAGACCGCGATACACTCTACGACGTGGTCCGCCGCACCGCTGAGGAATGTTTCATGCCGCTGACCGTCGGCGGCGGCGTACGCGCGGTCGAGGATATCCGCCGCCTGCTGCTCGCCGGTGCGGACAAGGTGTCGATCAACACCGCCGCCGTCGCGCGGCCGGAATTCATGCGCGAAGCGGCGCAGAAATTTGGTAGCCAGTGCATCGTCGCCGCAATCGACGCCAAGCGAGCTGGCGACAAGCGGTGGGAGGTATTCACCCATGGTGGCCGGCGGCGGACCGGCATCGACGCGATCGCCTGGGCCTGCCGGCTCGCCGATTACGGTGCCGGCGAGATCTTGTTGACCTCGATGGATCGCGACGGAACCAAAGCCGGTTTCGACATCGCGCTGACGCGCGCCGTCGCCGATGCCGTCCGCGTGCCGGTGATCGCCTCCGGCGGCGTGGGTACGCTCGATCACCTGGTCGAGGGAATTCGCGACGGACACGCCACCGCCGTGCTCGCGGCCTCGATCTTCCATTTCGGCACCTACCGGATCGACGAAGCCAAATCGCGTCTCGCCGCTTGCGGCATCCCTGTGCGGTGCTGAGCGATGCCTGCCGAGCTGGGTCCTGCCCTCGACCGCCTGTGGCAGGTCATCCAATCCCGCCGCGGCGCCGATCCGCAGAGTTCCTATACCGCGCGGCTCTTCGCCCGCGGCCGGGCCAAGATCGCGCAAAAGCTCGGCGAGGAGGCGGTAGAGACGGTCATCGAGGGTGTTGGGGAAAACCCGGCCGCGCTCGTCGGGGAGAGCGCCGATCTGATCTACCATCTGCTGGTGCTGTGGGCCGCCGCCGGGGTGTCCCCTGCGGACATCGCCGCCGAGCTGGCGCGGCGCGAGGACATGTCCGGGATCGAGGAGAAACGTTCGCGGGCAAATCTCTGACCGGAGGCGTGATGGCCTACGACCGCAACAATGTCTTCGCCCGCATCCTGCGCGGCGAAATCCCTTGCAAGAAGGTTTATGAGGACGAACACGTCCTCGCATTCCACGATATCAGCCCGCAGAGCCCGACGCATGTTCTGGTGATCCCCAAGGGCGAGTACACCTCGCTCGACGACTTCTCCGAGAAAGCCTCGGCTGCCGAGGTTACCGCTCTGGTCCGCGCCCTCGGGCATGTTGCTCGGGAGCAAGGAGTAGCCGAAACCGGCTACCGTGTCCTCGCCAATTCCGGCCCTGCCGCTCATCAGGAGGTGCCACATTTTCACGTGCACCTTTTCGGCGGCCGTGACCTGGGGGGAATGTTGCCGCGGCGGTGATCAGCGGCAAGATGCCGGCCGGTTTGTTGATCCGGCACGCTTGAAAGCTACATCGTTTGCGTGTAGTCAAGCCGCGGGAGTAAACGTCGGGGAGGTGAGTGATGACGGCATCCGTTCAAACTGTGGGTGGAGGTGCTCCTACACGTACGCTGAGCCTGCGTTGGATCATCACTGCTTCCTCGGTTGGCACACTTGTTGAGTGGTACGACTTCTACATCTACGGCGTGCTGGCGGTGTTCTTCGCCCAGCACTTCTTTCCCCCCGGAAACCCGGGCTTGGCGTTCCTCGCCAGCCTTGCGGTCTTCTGGTTCGGCTTCATCATGCGACCCTTTGGAGCTGTCCTCTTCGGCTATCTCGGCGACCGGATCGGGCGAAAATTCACCTTCATGCTGACGCTCGGCTTGATGGGCCTCGCCACGTTCCTCGTGGGCCTGCTGCCGACCTACGCGACCTTGGGACTTGCTGCGCCGATCCTGCTCCTGATCATCCGCGCGATCCAGGGCCTCGCCCTCGGCGGGGAGTATGGCGGTGCCGCCACCTATATCGCCGAACATGCACCCGACGGGAAGCGCGGCTTGTACACGAGCTGGATCCAGACGACGGCCACGATGGGTATCGTCGGCGCTCTGCTGGTGATCCTGGTCTGCCGACTGTCCTTGGGCGATGCCGCATTCACCGATTGGGGCTGGCGTATTCCCTTCCTGCTCTCGGCGATTCTGGTGGTGCTATCCGGCTACATCCGGCTCAAGCTGGAAGAATCCCCGCTCTTCGCCCGGTTAAAGGAACAAGGAGGAGTTTCGAAGAACCCGACTGTCGAGAGCTTCCTCAGCAGCGGCAGGAACTGGCGCCTGATTCTGATTGCCTTGTTTGGCGCCACCGCGCCTGAAGGCGTGGTATGGTACACGGGTCAGTTCTACGCGCTCTTTTACATGACGACGGTGCTCAAGATTCCGCTTGTTACGGTCTACATCGTCTTGATGGTGGCGCTGACGGTGGGCTCGATCTTCTTTGTTTTTTTTGGCTGGCTGTCCGACCACATCGGCCGGCGCAACATCATGACCTTGGGATTCGCGCTCGCGGTAGTGACCTATTGGCCGGTCTTCACTTGGCTCGGCACCTTCAAAGAGAACCCGGTGATGCTGACCGTCCTGGTGTTTTACCTGGTCATCCTGGTGACGATGGTCTACGGCCCGATCGCCGCCTTCCTGGTCGAGCTCTTCCCGGCGCGCATCCGCTATAGCTCCCTGTCGTTACCCTACCATATCGGCAACGGATGGTTCGGCGGCGGAGTCCCGGCCATCGGTACGGCGCTCGCGCTGAGCACCGGCGTAGCGCTGAGCGCCCTCTTCTATCCGATGGCGATCGCCGCGATCGGCGTCGTAGTCAGCCTCGCCTTCATCCGCGAGCCGACACACAGGATCAGAATCTGGGACGAAGTTGGCGGCGGCGCACCGCCGCTCGTCCCCGATCAGCCCTAGGCTACCGGTTCTGTTAGCTCACTTTAACTTTAGTAGCGCCCGCATGCGCTGCGGGATGGGTTCTTCGAGGACGTAGTCATAGAGATAGTGAAGCAGATCTTCCCCATGCGTTCTGCCGTCGACAAAGTCGGCGATCCGATCCGCCACGGAACGCGATACAATAGGCGGTTGTGGAACGTCGCAGGGCGTGGATACCGATACAGCCTTGAACTCGGGCTTGGCCTCGGAACTCATGGAGTTACACAGCGCCACATTTGATCTCCGTCGTGTCAGAACGCTAACAGTTTGTAACAGCGAATGTTCCATCGGATGCGCAAAGGCCCTATGCGCAGAGCGCATGGGACGATTACGCGGTTTGCCGTGCTCTATGAGCGGGGCGCGCTCTCGAGTGGCGCTGCCAGCCGGCGGTAGCTCAGAGCCTCGGCTACGTGCCGCCGTCCGACATTGGACGAGCCCTCGAGATCGGCGAGGGTGCGGGCGACACGCAGAACCCGGTGGTAACCCCGTGCCGAGAGACGCAATCGCTCTGCCGCCCGCAGCAACAGCGCTCGGCCACCCGCCTCGGGGCTGGCGATCTCATCCAGCAGTGCTCCGTCCGCTTCGGCATTGGTGCGGATGCGCCTCTGGGCCGGCAGTGCGGCATAGCGCGCCGCCTGTCTGGCACGGGCTGCGCCAACGCGACGAGCGACCGCCGCACTTCCCTCGGCAGGGGGCGGCAAAGCGAGATCCCCGGAGGCTACGGCGGGGACGTCGATATGAATATCGATGCGGTCCAGTAGCGGACCCGAGAGCCGCGCTTGATAATCTTCTGCGCAGCGCGGTGCCCGGCCGCAGGCTGATTCGGCGAAATGACCGCAGCGGCACGGGTTCATCGCCGCGACCAGCTGGAACCGCGCCGGGTAGGTGACGTGCCCCTGGGCGCGGGCGATGCTGACGCGGCCGGTCTCGAGCGGCTGACGCAGCGCTTCGAGTGCCGCGCGGTTGAACTCAGGCAGTTCGTCGAGAAACAGGACGCCCTGATGCGCGAGTGAAATTTCTCCTGGGCGCGCGCGCGGCCCACCGCCGACCAGCGCCGGCAGCGAGGCAGAATGATGCGGATCGCGGAACGGTCGCTCGCGGGTCAACTCACCGCTGCGCAATCCGCCCGCGACCGACTGGATCATGCCGAGCTCGAGGGCCTCGCCGGGTTCGAGCGGCGGCAGAATACCCGGAAGCCGCGCTGCTAGCATCGACTTGCCCGCCCCCGGTGGGCCGATCATCAACAGATTATGCCCTCCCGCGGCGGCGATCTCGAGCGCACGCTTAGCGCTTTCCTGCCCCTTCACGTCCCGAAGGTCGAACCCGGCCGACCGCGAAGCGGCAAGACGCGCCTCGGGCGGAGGCAGCAGCTGAGTTCCCCTTACGTGGTTGACGATGGCCAACAGATTCGGCGCGGCAATGATTTCGACCTCGCCCGCCCAGGCCGCCTCGCCACCGCACGCGGCGGGGCAGATGACGCCGCCGCCGCGGGTTGCCGCGGCCAGTGCAGCCAGCAGCACCCCGGCGACGCTCGTCAACGACCCGTCGAGCGCCAATTCCCCGAGAACCGTGTAAGAGACGAGCTCGTCGGCCGGCAGCACGTCCATCGCTGCCAACAGGCCCAACGCGATCGGCAGGTCGAAGTGGCTGCCTTCCTTGGCGACATCGGCCGGAGCAAGGTTGACGGTGATCCGTTTCGGCGGTAGCGCCAAGCCGAGTGCGGTGAGTGCGGCGCGCACCCGTTCGCGCGACTCGGCGACCGCCTTGTCGGGCAACCCGACCACAGTGAAGGCCGGCAGTCCGGAGACAATCGTCACCTGAGTCTCGACCTCGATGACCTCGACGCCGTGAAACGCCACGGTCCGAACCCTTGCGACCATTGATTAACCATTTTGCAAGCAAGGGTTGAGTCTAGTCCTTTGCTCGCTGCAAAGCCAGAGCGGAGAGGCAACGAATTGCTCAGCCGCAGGGGCGCAGCAGGCTCAAGCGGAGCGTGTCCGAGCGGGAGTTGCTAACAGCTTCGAGACAAACCGGAAAAGGTCGCCGCCGCGGAACAGATGGCTCTCGATCCCGGCGTTGCCGGCGGCTGCGCAGTCCGTTTCTCGGTCGCCAATCAGAAAACTCGCTTCGGCGTCGACAGGCCAGCAACGGAAGAGATCCAGAATCATCCCCGGTGCGGGTTTGCGCCAGTCGCTGGTGCGACGATACTCGGGAAGTACGCCATCGGGGTGAAACGGGCAATAGCGGATGTCGTCGAAATGGGCTCCCGACCGTGCGAGTTCCGCCGCGAGCTGCGCATGGAGCGCGCGCACATCATCCTCCCTGTAGAACCCGCGGGCGACTCCAGCTTGGTTGGTCACGACGAACACGAAGAGTCCGGAGTCGTTGAGTAATTTGACGGCCGCCTTGGCACCCTCGATCCAGCGAAAACGCGCATATGAGCCGATATAGCCGTCATCATGATTGAGCACTCCGTCACGGTCGAGAAAGACGGCTGGGCGCCGACGTTGGCGTGGAACTTCGTGCTGCGCGCGGGCGAACGCGTCCGGAACGCCGATATCGATGAAATAGCTTTCGAACGGCATCGCCAGCAGCTTTTCGGCACGGGCAAGCAATGGGAAGACGTCTTCCTCGAGCGAACAGCAGCGACTGAGCCAGTCGGTCAAAGAACTCTGGAACACATAGACGCCGCCGCTCACCAGCCCACTTCCCGAACGCTCAGGGCGTCCGCGAAATCGGGAAAGTCGACCGTTGTCAATTTCGACCACCCCATAACGGGAAGCATCCGGCAGCAGTCTGACGGCAATTGCGCCCATTGCCGATGGCTCGCAGATGACGCGGCTGGCAAGTTCGAGAAGATTGATATCGAACCACGAGTCGCCGTTGAGCAGAAAGAAACGGTCATCGAGACGGTCGCGCGAATGCCAGACCGCGCCCCCGGTGCCGGCGCGCTGCGGCTCGATCGACACCTCAATCTCCAGGCCGAACCGCGCCTTTAGTGGGGTCGACACCGCGTATTCGACAATGCGCTGGGCCGCGAATCCGGCGAGCAGCAAGACCCGCGTCACGCTATGGCGGGCCAGCTCGAACAGCAGCACATCGAGAAAGGGAATCCCGCCGACCAGTAGTAGTGGCTTTGGCGTGTCTGTCGCCAACGCACCGAGCCGGCTCCCGAGACCACCGCACAAGATGACCGCCTGTCGAATCATACGCGGTCCTCAAGCCTTGAGCCGGCTCAAGTCACCCCGGGGGAAACAGGCGCTCCTCGACGAGGCCGCAGATGATATGCCCGGCGGTAATGTGTATCTGCTGAATTAGCTGCGTCGAGTCGGATGGTGCGTGCAGGCACAAATCACAGCGGGAGGCCATCTCCCCGCCCGTCCTGCCGGTGAAGCCGACGACGGCGAGCTGCTTGCGCCGCGCAGCATCGATCGCTAGCAAGATGTTCGGCGAGCGCCCCGATGTGGAGATCGCGATAAAGACGTCGCCGGCACAGCCAAGGCCGAGGATCTGCCGCTCAAACAGCCTTTCGTAGCCATAGTCGTTGGCGACGCCGGTCAGCACCGAGGTATCGGTCGTCAGCGCCATCGCCGCGGCTGGGACCCGATCGTAATTTAGGCGCCCGATAAACTCCCCCGCGAGGTGCTGGGCGTCCGCCGCACTACCGCCATTGCCGGCGAGAAGCAGCTTGCGTCCGTTGCCGATGGCGATCGCTGTAACCTCGACGATGTCCTGGATCACGGCCACGAATGTCGGGTCGTCGATTGCCGCCTGCAGCGTATCGCGAGATCGAACCAGGTAATCCAGGATGGCCGTCAACGCAGCACCTGCCATGTTTCGCACCCACGGTCCGCGATTTTGACCGGCCCTGCAATACCGCCGGTAGCATTGAGTGCGTCTAGCAGCCCCAGGCGATCTTCTGGATGTACCAGGAACATCACAAAACCGCCGCCGCCAGCGCCTGAGACCTTTCCGGCAAGCGCGCCGTTGGCGACCGCAACCTCATAGAGCCGGTCGATGCTGTCGGTGGAAATCCCCGGAGCGGTCAATTTCTTCGCCTTCCAGGAATCGTCGAGGATCTGAGCCATCGCGTGAATATCGCCGGCGAGCAGCGCATTCTTCATCTCGATGGCATCGGCCTTCAGGCGATCCATCGCCGCGATCGCGGGTGCGCTGTGATCGACGATGCCCGCCGTCTGCTGCTCGATGATCGCCGTCGCATCGCGTGAACGCCCGGAGAAGCAAATCACGAGCGATGACTCGAATTCATTTCTAGCGCTGTCGGAGACCCGCAATGGGTTGACGATCACTCGATCTTTGGCAAGGAACTCGATGAAATTGGTGCCGCCGAAGGCTGCGGCATATTGGTCCTGCTTACCGCCAGGCAACCCGAGATCGAGGCGCTCGATCTCGAAGGCAAGGTGAGCAACGTCGTACTGACCAAGCGGTGCGCCCAGGAGCACCCGAAAAGCGTCGACCAACGCGACGACCAGTGCCGAAGACGAGCCAAGACCCGAGCCCATGGGCGCGTCGACGGTGGTGGTGATCGTCGCGCAAATCGCTCTTCCTGCGTTATGGTCCCGCACCAATCGCTCGTAGACCCCGCGATGCAGCGCCAAACTTGCCTGTGGTAGCTCCGAAGCAGCCTCAAGCGCCTCCTCTCGCCCCAGATCCTTGGCGCGGAACACGACCTTCCCGTCGTCGCGCGGGCTGATGAATGCATAAGCGAAGCGGTCGATCGTCGTATTCAGCACTGCACCGCCGAATTGATCGCAATACGGGGAAAGATCGGTACCCCCGCCGGCGAGCCCTAGCCGTAATGGGGCTCGCGCCCGAATCGTCGTATGCTGGTTCGCCGTCAAACGCGACTCCTCAACAAGGCTCATAAGGCGAGCGAACGGGCAAATGACACATTGGCTGAGAAAGGTAAAGAAACCACAGCAATGCGAGAAGATAAGCGCAACCGAGAGATGTGTCCAGCTAATGGCCGGCTTGTGTCACGACGCCTCATGCGCTAATGAATTAGGAGAGAGGTCGTTGCTCGTACTGCGTGGCACATTATCGAGCTAACGGCCGCTTTACGTCTGACTAGCAGCTCTTCCGAGGGAAATAAATCCGATGCGGATCGCGATGATCGGAACCGGCTATGTCGGATTGGTTTCGGGGGCGTGTTTTTCCGAGTTTGGCGTATCGGTGAGTTGCGTCGACCAGGATGCGGCGAAGATCGCGGGCTTGCGGCGCGGCGAGATGCCGATTTACGAGCCGGGGCTGGCGGCGCTGGTGGCGGCCAATGTGGCCGCGGGACGGCTTTCATTCACCACCGATTTGGCGGCGGCGGTGGCGGGTGCGGATGCGGTGTTCATCGCGGTCGGCACGCCGTCGCGACGCGGCGACGGGCACGCTGATCTGTCTTATGTGTTTGCCGCGGCCGAGGCGATCGGCCGGGCGCTGCGCGGCCCAGCAGTGGTGGTGACCAAGTCGACCGTACCGGTGGGCACCGGGTACCAGGTTGCGGCGATCCTGCGCGGCACCCGGCCCCAGGGCGGGGTCGAGGTCGCGGCCAACCCGGAATTTTTGCGCGAGGGCTCGGCGATTGCCGATTTCATGCGCCCCGACCGGGTGGTGATCGGCGCCGACAGCGAGCGGGCGCGGGTCGTGCTGCGTCAGCTCTACCGGCCGCTCTATCTGATCGAGACGCCGATGCTGTTCACCGACGTGGCCACCGCCGAGCTGATCAAATACGCGGCCAACGCCTTTCTCGCCACCAAGGTCACCTTCATCAACGAGATCGCCGATCTGTGCGAGACCTTGGGCGCCGACGTCCAGGATGTCGCCCGCGGCATCGGGCTCGACGGCCGCATCGGCCGCAAGTTTCTGCATGCCGGGCCCGGTTTTGGCGGCTCGTGCTTCCCCAAGGACTGCCGCGCTTTGCTGCGCACTGCCGGCGAGGCTGGCGGCGGTCTGGCGATCGTCGAGACGGTGCTGCGGGTCAACGAAGCGCGCAAGTGCCGGATGGCCGACAAGATCGCCGCCGCTTGCGGCGGTAGTCTGGCCGGCAAGAGCCTGGCGGTCTTGGGGCTGACCTTCAAGCCCAACACCGACGACATGCGCGATGCCCCGAGCCTCGAAATCCTGCCGCGGCTGATCGCCGCGGGGGCGCGCATCCGGGCCTTCGACCCCGAAGGCATGGACGAGGCGAGAAAGCTGATGCCCGAACTGGTCTATTGCCGGGATGCCTATCAGACGATGGAAGGGGCCGATGCGCTGATCCTGCTGACCGAATGGAACGAGTTCCGCGGGCTCGATCTCGGCCGCGTCAGGGATCTGCTGGCGAGCCCGCTGGTGATCGACCTGCGCAACATCTACCAGCCGCAAGAGATGGCCGCCGTGGGTTTCTCTTATCTCAGCATCGGCCGCCCGGCGCAGCGCGCGGCGCGAATTGCGGGCGCTGGCCTGAGGCGGGCAATGCCATGAGCGTTGTGGCCAAGCGGGTTCTCGTCACCGGCGGTGCCGGGTTCCTGGGTTCGCATCTGTGCGAGCGCCTGGTTGCCCAGGGCGACGACGTCTTGTGCGTCGACAATTACTTCACCGGCCGCAAGGATAATGTCGTGCGCCTGTTGGGCGACCCGCATTTCGAGGCGTTGCGCCACGACATCACCCACCCGCTGTTTGTCGAGGTCGACGAGATCTACAACCTTGCCTGTCCGGCCTCGCCGATTCACTACCAGTTCGACCCGGTGCAGACCACCAAGACCAGCGTCATCGGGGCGATCAACATGCTGGGCCTGGCCAAACGGCTCAAGGCAAAGATCCTCCAGGCCTCGACCTCGGAGGTTTATGGCGACCCGGGGGTGCATCCGCAACCCGAGGCCTACCGCGGTAACGTCAACCCGATCGGGCCACGAGCCTGCTACGACGAGGGCAAGCGTTGCGCCGAGACCCTGTTCTTCGATTATTTCCGCCAGCACCAGCTCAAGATCCGCGTTGCCCGCATCTTCAATACCTACGGGCCGCGCATGCACCCCAACGACGGACGCGTCGTCTCCAACTTCATCGTCCAGGCCTTACAGGGAACCCCGATCACCCTCTATGGCGACGGCTCGCAGACCCGTGCTTTCTGCTTTGTCGACGACCTGATCGAGGGGTTTTTACGGCTGATGGCCGCCGCAGACCACGTCACCGGACCCGTCAACCTCGGCAACCCCTGCGAAACCTCGGTCGCCGAACTGGCCGAGCTGATCCTCGCGCTGACCGGCTCGCGCTCCCCCATCATCCGGCACGCGCTCCCCGCCGACGACCCGGTCCAGCGCTGCCCCGACATCGCCCTCGCCACCACGCTGCTCGCCTGGCAACCCACCACCCCACTCGCCGACGGGCTCACCCGAACCATCGCCTATTTCGATAAGCTCCTCAGCGAACGGCCGGGAAGCACCGGGCTCGTCGAGCCCATTAAAGTCTGAGGCTGAGGCTCCGGGCCTATGGTAGAAAGACCTCCTCTAAGTTGTGGATGCCGACCACGTACGGTCGGCAGCGTCCGGTCTCGGCGATCAGCTCCCCAGGCGCGGCCCGGAGCGATTTCTCTTGGAGCGGGATGTAGGGTGTGGCGCAGATTTGGTCGGCCAGCAAGGCGTTGACTTCAGGGTTGTAGTTGTTGAACCCGGCGAATTCGGGCGGAATGTTACCGGTTGGCTTCAAGGCGCTGGTGGTGAAGGCGTCCTCGACTGGAATATAGGGGGTGCAACCCCCGGCTAGATTTGCGAGGAGAACCGATAGCAGGCCGAGGGTGCATGGACGCCGCATGTAGAAATCCGATAACTGGTTGGCATGTCTGAGTGTGCCGGGCGAAAGCGGCCGGCGCAACCATCTCCCAAAGGTCATTCCGCAACCATCTGCCCGCGGCAGACTCGAACGCGGGGGTCAGAGCAAGCCGAATCAGCGCCCGGCCGCGAGCGCGACTAACAGGGCAGCGACAATCACGATTGCCGCACTCAGCGAAATCACGGCGCGCCCGTTTTCCGCCGCCCAACCGAACCCAATCAGCAAAAGATCGGCGGCGATCACGCGCTTGACCACCGCGGTGTGGGCGAGCCCCTTGCGCACTGCCTGCTGGTAAAAATGCTTGCGATGCGGTTCCCAAACGCGCTCACCGGCTAGCAGCCGGCGGAAGAGAGTAATGGTCGCGTCCGCGAGGAAGTAGAGCGGCAGAATGAGCGCTATCTTCCAGCGACCGTGGGTGGCCAGGTCGAGCAGCAGAAACCCCGACAGGTAGCCGAGCGGGACGCTGCCGACATCGCCGAGAAAGATCCGCGCG
>Ga0318523_10000510_pt1 | contig 11070 bp, 10 predicted proteins | sample GRESIP178b2f19_FD_203500 | JGI IMG/M metagenome (GOLD analysis project Ga0318523, IMG submission 203500) | Tropical soil microbial communities from Luquillo Experimental Forest, Puerto Rico - GRE.SIPMG.178b2f19 | ecosystem: Environmental > Terrestrial > Soil > Tropical forest > Bulk soil...
CGCAGATCGGCCGCGGTGAACAGCCCGCCGCGGCCGACGACGGTGAATTGCACGCCGGAATTCGCTGCCGCGGCGCCGGATTCGTGCCAGACGATATGCGCCTCTTCACCGACGACCACATCATCGCCCGGCCTGGTCAAGATCTTGAGGCCAATCTGGTTCGCCATCGTGCCACTCGGCACAAAGAGAGCGGCTTGCTTGCCCAACATTTCGGCGATCCGCTCTTGCAGCCGGTTGACCGACGGGTCCTCTCCGTACTGGTCGTCGCCGACCGGCGCCGCCGCCATGGCCTGGCGCATCCCCGGCGAGGGCGAGGTCACGGTGTCGGAACGAAGGTCGATAAGGTCCATGGCCGAGCAGACTACTTTAGCAACGGGCATAGCCGTTGTCGCAGGTACGGTCAATGCGCCCATGGAACCCCCTGGTCGGGGGTGGCGCCGCGGGGCGGCTTGGGAAATGGCAAGCGGCCGGCCGCCACATTGACGACGGGTATGGACACGAGGCTTACGATCGGCAAAAATTAACTGTTGGGTTCGTCGTCCATGTTGGGGGGCTCAAATGAGCGCTTGGATCGCGACTGCCCTCGCCGTCGCTATTACGGCCGTTTCGCCGATTACGGGCGTCAACGCGGGGCCTTGCGCCCCGGGGACTACACACAATTGCTTCAACATTCCCGCGACAATCAATTTCAGCTCGGTCCCGGAGATTTCTAACCAAATCGTCAGTCAAGAGAAGACCGGTCAAAAACAACAACAGCCCACGTTCGAGCCGCCGGCGCAGGCCCCCTATACAGGCCCGATATTCGGGGCAAGTCCGCGACCCGGACGGACACCAACCGTCGGCTACTCCTGGTCATTGGAGTGACCAAAGGGGTCGCCTCGGTCACAGACGTTCGCGGTACCGGCACGCATTCATCGCAGCCACGTTGCCTCCCGGGTTAGAGTCTCTCGGTGCTCATTTTAGCAACGGGAGACAATCGACTTCCCAATACGAGTGATAATGAAGCAACTCCAGGGGTACTCTGGACTCTTCAAGCATCGCTCGGAAGTGGAACCGCCCTATTGTCCAACGACCGCCTACTCCAAGTGCTGCTGTACTTGGCCATTCTGCTGTTCGTCAGCGCCGGCGTTCTGCCGCTGGGGCGCAGCGGTTATCGTTGGGTGAGATGGGCGAGATGGGGCGCGATCGTGATCTTCTCGATCGCGATCGTCTATGCTCTGGTGCTCGTGCTGCGCTGGGCGCTCGTTTCCTAGGATTACGCCGGCAGCGGGGCGTGATAGGGTAGGCGGCAGCAGAACAGGGAGATCGCGATGCTCCGCAGGATAACCGTCGCGCTGGTGGCCGCCGCTGCGAGCCTGCCGGCGCCGCTGGCGGCGCAAACTGTCAAAGTCGGGCTGATCAACAGTTATACCGGGTTTGTCGCGCAAGCGGCCGATGAGGGGGGGAAGGCCTTCGACCTGTACCTGAAGCTGCACGAGAAGGACCTGCCGCAAGGTATTAAGCTCGAGATCATCAAGCGCGACGATACCTCCAATCCCGAGGTCGGCAAGCGACTAGCCCAGGAATTGATCGCCCGCGAGCACGTCCAGCTACTGATGGGCGTCGTGTTGTCGCCCGTCGCCGCCGCGATCGCGCCGCTGACCGCCGAGGCCAAAGTCCCGATGCTGCTGTGCATCGCCTCGGCCGGCGTGCAGATCCCGCGTATCTCTCCCTACGTCGCGCGCGTCAGCTTCACGCTGTGGCAGCAGGGCTACCCGATCGGCAAATGGGCCGCCGAGCAGGGCTGGAAGAAGGGCTATACCGCAGTCAGCGACTTCATCCCCGGCCATGATTCGGAAGCCTCGTTCACTAAGGGCTTTACCGATGGCGGCGGCCAGATCATCGGCTCGGTGCGCATGCCGCCGCAGAACCCCGACTTCATTCCGTTCGTCCAGCGCATCAAGGACGCCAAGCCCAACGTCGCTTTCTTCTTCGTGCCGGCCGATCCGCAGGCGACCGCTCTGATCAAGGCGATCCGGGATCTCGGCGTGCGTGAGGCGGGGATCAACATCACCGCGCCGCAAGACCTGCTGCCCGACGAGGCGCTGCCCAATATGGGTGACACGCCGCTCGGCATCATCACCTCGGGCACCTATTCGACCGCGGGCGACCGGCCGGCTAACAAGGCTTTCGTCGCCGCGTGGCACAACGAATATGGCGAGAATTCGATCCCTGATTTCCTGTCGGTCGACGCCTGGGACGGCATGACCGCGCTGTTCGACCTGATCAAGGCGACCAACGGCGAGTTCACTGCCGACGAGGCGATGGAGTTCTTCAAGAAATGGAAGAACCCGAACAGCCCACGCGGCCCGGTCGAGATCGACCCGGCGACCCGCGACGTCGTGCAGAACATCTATATCCGCCGCGCCGAGAAGGTGAATGGGAAGCTCGCCAATGTCGAGATCGCGACGATCCCGATGGTCAAGGACCCGTGGAAGGAGCTGAACCCGCAGAAATAGGGCGGGCGTTCGAAGTTTCTTCGGCGGGTGGGAGGATCGCGATGGGGTATTGGCGAGCCGCGGCGGCGTTCTTTGGCCTGCATGCCGCACTGATCCTGATGGCGTTTCCGGCGATCGCGCAGACGGTGGTAAAGATCGGGCTGATCAATAGCTATACCGGTTTTGTCGCGGAGGCTGCCGACCAGGCGCAAAAGGCCATCGACCTTTACCTCAAAGAGCACGAGCGGGATTTACCGCCAGGCGTCAAGCTCGAGCTGATCCGGCGTGACGACACCTCCAATCCGGAAGTCGGCAAGCGGCTGGCGCAAGAGTTGATCACGCGCGAGCATGTACAGCTGCTCACCGGCATCGTGCTGTCGCCGGTGGCCGCGGCGGTCGCGCCGCTGACCGCCGAGGCGAAGGTCCCGCTGCTAATCAGCATCGCCGCCGCGGGCGTTGCGATCCCGCGGATGTCGCCCTATGTCGCGCGCGTCACCGTTACCTTGTGGCAACTGGGGTATCCGATCGGCAAATGGGCCGCCGAGCAGGGCTGGAAGACGGGTTACACCGCGGTGAGCGACTTCATCCCCGGCCACGATTCGGAGGCCGCCTTCACCAAGGGCTTCACCTACGGCGGCGGCCAGATCATCGGCACCGTCCGCTTTCCGCCGAACAACCCCGATTTTGCGCCGTTCGCGCAGCGCATCCGGGACGCCAGACCCGACCTCGCTTTCCTCTGGGTTCCGTCCGGCCCGCAAGGTACGGCGATGATCAAGGCGGTCCACGACCTCGGAGTGCGGCAGGCCGGCACCCAAATTATCTCGACGCAGGATCTGCTGCCCGACGAGGAGCTCCCTAATATGGGTGACGCGCCTCTGGGCATCATCACCTCCGGGACTTACTCCGTCGCAGGCGAGCGGCCGGCGAATACGGCCTTTCTTACCGCCTGGAAGCGCGAATACGCAGACAAAGCCATCCCCAATTTCCTGTCCGTCGATGCCTGGGACGGCATGGCGGCGATCTTTGATCTGATCAAAGGGACAAAGGGCAATTTCACTGCCGATGAGGCGATGGGTTTCTTTAAGGACTGGAAGAACCCGGATAGCCCGCGCGGCCCGATTATGATCGACCCGGAGACGCGCGACATCGTCCAGAATGTCTACATCCGGCGCCTCGCTCGGCAGAGCGGAAGGCTTGCCAATATCGAGATCGCGACGATCCCGATGGTCAAGGACCCGTGGAAGGAGCTGAACCCGGTCAAATAACGGGCAATCGGGCGGCCAGCGATGAGCGAGACCTTGTCAGCCATCATCAGTATCGGGTTTCACGGCCTCGCCTTCGCGATCGTGCTGTATCTGATCTCCGTCGGTCTGTCGGTGACGATGGGAATGATGGGCTTCGTCAATCTGGCGCACGGCGTTTTTGCGATGGCCGGCGGCTATCTTTTGACGGGCTTCATGCGCCATTTCGGCGTCCCGTTCCTGCCGGCGCTGTTCGCCACCGCAGTCGCTGCCGCGCTCGCCAGCATCCCGATCGAGCGGCTGCTCTACCGCCGGCTCTATGGCGGCGACGAGCTCGATCAGGTGTTGTTGACGATGGGACTCATTTTCATCGCGACGGCGGGCGCCACCTATATCTGGGGCCCGGTGCAACAGCCATTGCAGCCGCCGGCGTGGCTGAGCGGCGAGATTAATGTGGGTTTTCGCCACTTCCCCGCCTACCGAAGCTTCCTGATCCTATGCGGCGCCGCGCTGGTGACGGCACTATGGCTCGGTCTCGAACGCACCGCCTTTGGAGCCCGGGTGCGCGCGGCGGTCGACAATCTGCGAATGGCGCAATCGGTCGGCATCAATACGTCGCGCTTGTTCATGACGACGTTCGCACTGGGCAGCGGGCTCGCCGCATTGGGCGGCGGCCTCGGTGCCGACCTACTCGCCATCAGCCCAAGCTACGCATTACAGTACCTCGCCTATTTTCTGATTGTCGTGGCGGTCGGCGGGCTCGGCAGCATCCGCGGACCGTTCGTCGCAGCGCTCTTGCTTGGCATTGCCGACACCGGTTTCAAATATTTGCTTCCTGAGTTCGGTGCGTTCTTCATCTACGCTCTGACCATGGCGATTCTGCTGTGGCGCCCGCGCGGCTTGTTCGGTCGCGCATGACGAGCCGTCTGGTCGACGGGTTTGCGCGCCGTCACCGCTACAGCGTCCTCGAAGCCCTGCCGTGGCTCGCTGCTTTCGCTGGGTACTTCGTGTTTCCGTCCTATCTCGCATTGGGCGCTCAGATCCTGGCGACGATCCTGTTTGCGCTGTCGGCCGATCTGGTGCTGGGCTACGCCGGCATCGTCACCCTTGGTCATGCGGCTTTTTTCGGCACCGGCGCCTATACCGCCGGAATTCTGGCTGCAAATGGCTGGGGCGAGCCGATCACTGGGCTTCTCGCTGCAGCAGCGGCGGCGGGCTTGCTGGGGCTGGTGTCGGGCCTCGTCGTCCTGCGTACGACCGGTCTTTCCTTGCTGATGCAGACCTTGGTGGTGGCGACGATGGTTGCCGAAGCGGCAAACAAGGCCTCGTTCATTACCGGCGGCGATGATGGCCTCCAAGGGATGGAGGTCTGGCCGATTTTCGGTTGGCTGCGCTTCGATCTGTTCGGCCGCACCGCCTATCTCTACTGCCTGATCGTAGTCCTTCTGTGCTGGTGGATGGCGAGGCGTATTGTCCATTCGCCGTTCGGCCGCTCGCTGACCGGAATTCGAGAGAATGTGCGGCGCATGCACGCGATCGGCGCCCCGGTCAGCCGCCGCCGCCTGCTGATCTACACGATTTCGGCGGTCCTCGCCGGCATCTCCGGCGCGCTGATCGCGCAGACGACGCAATTCGTCAGTCTCAGCTTTCTGTCTCTGGAACGCTCGGGGACCGTCTTGATCATGCTGATCATCGGCGGGGTCGGACGGCTCTACGGCGCCTTCATCGGCGTCCCGCTTTACATGATTGCGCAAGATCGCTTCTCCACAGTGCAGCCGGTGTACTGGTATTTCTGGATCGGGCTGCTGATGGTCGTTATCGTTGTCTTTGCACGCGGCGGCCTGCTCGGGCTCTTCGACCGGTTCCGGCGATGAACACGCCGGCGCTCGAAACCCGCGCTCTCCACAAGAGCTTCGGTGCCCTGACTGTCGCCAACTCGATCAGTTTTCGGCTCGACCCCGGTGCACGGCAGGCGCTCATCGGACCAAACGGTGCCGGCAAGACTAGCTTTGTCGAGCTGGTGACCGGGGCGCTGCGGCCTGATGCCGGGCAGATATTCCTCGGCGACACCGATGTCACCGCGCTGCCGCAGGCGGCGCGGGTCAAGCGCGGCCTCATCCGCACTTTTCAGATCACCGCCTTGTTCCGGCGGCTGAGCGTGATCGAGAACGTGACATTGGCGGTCTGCGAGCGTCAGGGTATCGGCAGCGGCCGGTTCCGTCCCTCCGGACATTATCGTGCCGCGATCGAGGAAGCCTACGCGCTGCTCGAACGGCTGGGCCTCGAAGACGACGCGTTGCGTCCGGCCAATATGCTTGCCTACGGCCGCCAGCGGCTCGTCGAGGTCGCGGTATCGCTCGCCCTCTCGCCCAAAGTTCTGCTGCTCGACGAGCCGGCGGCAGGAGTGCCGTCGGGTGAGAGCGGGATGATCATCGAGGTGATCGAGAGCTTGCCGCCCGATATCGCGCTTCTGATCATCGAGCACGACATGGATCTCGTCTTTCGCCTGGCACAGCGGATCACTGTCCTGGTGCAGGGCAGCGTTCTCGTCGAGGGGCCGCCGGAGGCGATTGCGGCCGACCCCGAGGTGCGCCGCGTCTACCTCGGCGAGCGGATGCGGGTGTGAGTTCATCGGCCGGCCTCGTGCTCGATCGTGTCTCTGCCGGCTATGGCGAGACGGTCGTGATCGAGGACATCTCGCTTTCCCTGCCGCCGGGCGGGACGCTCGCGATGCTCGGGCGCAACGGCGTCGGCAAGACAACGTTGATGGCCACGATCATGGGGCATACGCGATTGCATGGCGGCGCTATTCGCTTTGCCGGGCGGGAGATCGCGGCGTTGCCCCCTTATCGGCGGGCGCAACTCGGCATCGGATACGTGCCGCAGGAACGCGAGATCTTTCCGTCGCTGACGGTCGAGGAGAACCTGACGGTCGCCCGACGTCCAGGTCACTGGACGCTTGCCAGGATCTACGACTTTTTCCCGTCGCTCGCCGAGCGGCGCGGCAATCACGGCAACCAGCTCTCGGGCGGCGAGCAGCAGATGCTGGCGATCGGCCGCGCGCTGATGGGCAATCCCACCCTGTTGCTGATGGACGAGCCGCTCGAGGGTTTGGCGCCGGTCATCGTCGACGCCTTGCTCGCCGGGCTCGACCGCCTCAAACGCGAAGACGATCTGGCGCTGCTGCTCGTCGAGCAGCATGCGCGGCTGGCGCTCGAACTCGCCCCAGAGGCGATCATTCTCGATCGCGGCCTCATCGTCTTCGCCGGGCCGAGCCGGGAGCTGCTCGACGACCCGCAGCGCCTGACCAGTTTGATGGGTGTCGCGGCGCGGGCGTATTAAGGGTTGAGCCCCCTGCATCGGAGGCTTGCGCATATCGGCCTAGGATGAAAATGCGCGCCGCGCATAAACTGGCTCGGGGCTTGCTCGTGCCCGATCGACCCCGCCCGGGTCCAACCTTAGTGGAGGGTGCCTTATGCAGTACCGGAGAATATCGGCCGATTGAGCAAAATGCACGATTTGATGCCCTACGTGGCCGAGAATTCGGACGGGGTGAAGCGCTGGACCGACAATAACGGTGCCGAGTACGGCCTGTGCGGCGGCGTCGGCGCTACCGGCACCCCGTGGGTTCCCGGCAAGCAGCTGCGCGCCGACAAGATGGCCGAGGCGGGCCTCTATAAGGATTATTTCGAGAAGGGCCTGCGCCGTCCCGGCGATCCGCACCTGCGGGTCAAGGACATGGACCGCGACGGCGTCGACGCCGAGGTCATCTACGGCATCCTCGCCGCCTGCGCGAAGATGAAAGACCCCGAGGCGGCCGAGGAGATGCTGCGCATCTACAACGACTTCATGCATGCCTTCTCCAGCACCTATCCGGATCGCATGATCGGGCTGGCCTGCCTGCCGTACAGCAACATCGAAGGTGCCGCCCGCGAAGTGCGCCGGGTCGCGAAGCTGGGCATGAAAGGCGTCGAGCTGTCGTGCTCGTGGCACATGACGCCGATGTGGCACCCGATGTGGGATCCCCTCTGGGAGGCGGTCAACGAGACGCAATTGCCATTGCATTTCCACACCTTCCCGGCGACCGACCCGGAGTTGCGCAAGTCGCTGGAGCCAACGATCGCCCGCCGTATGACCTATAGCGGCCTGTGCCGTTTCCAGATGACCCTGGCGACGATACTGACCGATCTGATGGGTGCCGCGGTGTTCGAGCGCTTCCCCAACATCCGCGTCGTTTTCGGCGAGAGCGGCATCGGTTGGATTCCCTATGTCATCGACCGCATGGATTTCGAGTACCAGGACCAGTACCAGGACCTAAAGCTCAAGAAATTGCCGAGCGAGTATTGGCGCAACCAATGCCGCGCGACCTTCCAGTACGACCGGGTCGGCACCAAACTGATCGAGGACATGGGCGTCGAGACCCTGATGTGGGGCTCGGACTTCCCGCATCCCGACGGCGTCTGGCCGGAGTCGAAGAAATACATCGAGGACCAGTTCAGCCATCTGCCGGCCGAGGTCACGTACAAAATGACCTGCGAGAACGCCGGCAAATTTTACGGCCTGATCAACTAAGCGCAGCCGCAGCGCGGCGCCACCGGCCGCACCCCTTCCGAGGAATGGGGAGTTTGACCGGCGCCTACCGCCCCTCACCCTCCCGCGTCGCGGGTCCCTCCCTCTCCCCGCTCGCGGGGAGAGGGTTGGGGTGAGGGCCCGCGCGCCACACCTCCACCTGTTTTTACAGGAGAAAAACAGGCTCTCCCTTTCCTTTGCCTCAGGGGACGCCCGGGAGCTTGTTCAGCAGGTGCAGCAACAGTTCGGCGGCGAGCGGCGCGCAGGGCCCATCCTCGACCGCGATCCGGCCCGCGCGAACGGCCTCGAACTTGCTGAGGAGGCCTGCCGGCGCCGTCCCGACCACCGGCTCCAATGCGCTGGAGCAAGCCGCTCCCGCGGTGTCCCCGGCATTGACAGCGATCTGGGCCGCCGTCGAGGCATCCGTCTCGACTTTCTGCTGGATGGCCGAACACCCGACCACGGCGCAAAGCATCGCGAAAAAGGTGACGAGCTTATAAAGCTTTCTAGAATTCCGCATCATTTTATCCTGGGGTGAGTTATTGCCCAATATCATAAATAGCAGCGCCCGGCTTTCGCCTCGGATGCCAAGGACTGCTGGCGCCGCTTCCGCGAGGGCAACAATTCCTATTGTGACGGATCGTACTTGATCCAAGCTTCCGAGCCCGATCGACGGCCGAACGCTTATTAATATCATATTGGTACGATATTGTCAATATATTGATATCACAATTTCGAGGCACAGAGGAACGGCGCCCGGATTATCGCCGAGCCGAGCAGGATCGACGGGCGCCGGGCCAGACAGGTGGGGATCGATCTTTGTTGCTAGCTGCGCCGAGGCGGCTCTATCGGCATTGTCGCGATCGCGGTCCACGCAACCGGGGCGCCGGCTTTTGCCGCGGCTTCTTCCGGCGGCAGGCTCGGATCCCAATGCACCGCCAGAAAGCGCCGCCCGGTCACAGCGCCGGCCGCATCCGACACCAGCCAGTTGAGCGGCGGCGCCATCACCGCAGGCTGGATCATCTCGGCGCGCTCATAGCCGGCTTCGAGCGGCACCATCGGGGTATTGGTGACCCCGCCCGGCACCAGCACGTTGACGGTGACGCCGGTGCCGGCGAGATCCTTAGCCATGATCGCCGAGAACGCTTCCAACGCGGCCTTCGACGGGCCGTAGGTCGGCGAGCCCTCGCGGATCATCGTGCCGAGACTCGTCGTGATGTTGACGATGCGGCCCCATCTCTGGCGCATCATGTCGTGAACGAGGGCACGCGACAGCGCCATCGGCGCGTTGTTGTGGACGGCGACAAAGAGCTTCCACTGCTCGGGAGTCACCCCGGCATTGTTGACGAGGATGTCGATCGCCCCGAAACGGCCGCGCGCCTTGGCGATGATCTCGTCGATCGTTTCGTCGCGGGCGAGATCGGCCTCGATCGTCATCAGATTGGCGCCCTGCTGACGCTGCTGCGCCGCTTGCGCGAGTTCGGTGAGACCCTGGTTGGTGCGGTCGACTGCGGCGACCCTGATCTCGTCGCCGAGCAGACCCAGCACCAACTCGCGGCCGATGCCGCCCGCCGCACCGGTAACGATCGCCACGCGCTGCTGTTCGCTCATCCTCTCCTCCCTTCGCGTTGGGCGATGACGTTGCGGCATAGGGCGGTGCAGCGCAAGGCGATTGCACCCGCAGCCGAGCCTATGCTCCCCTTGAGGAGTTGGCGGCTATTGGAGCGGCGAAGAGATATAATCGAGCGGCCAAGAACCCCAGAGTCATTAATCCAGGCGATGAAAGGAGGAGCGGTCGAGTTCCTAACCAAGCCGTTCCGTGATCAGGACCTACTGGACGCGATTCAGTTGGGCCTCGCACGAGATCGTGTCTGGCTGGAAAACGAAAAGGCGATCGCCGAGTTGCGCTCGCGCTTCGACACTCTCACGCCTCGCGAGCGAGAAGTGATGGCATCGGTGGTGACTGGCCGGCTCAACAAACAGATTGCGTACGACACCGGCATCAGCGAAATCACTGTGAAATCCATCACGGCCAGGTCATGCGAAAGATGAAGGCAGCTTCTCTCCCTGACCTGGCGCGGATGGCCGACAAGCTGAACTTCGCGGCGGAAAAATCCCAGACCTGCTAGACCGGCATACGGATCAGCATACCTCCACGGCCGATACCTCTCAGCCGCGCGGCGGCTCTCTTAGAGCGGTCCTAAACTAAGGTATAGTAGGAATCATTCTTAGGCCGCATCCACGCATCCCAAAGTGCAATGGCACTGACTAAAACGCCCCGTTAGCCTTGCTCCATCATTCTAGTTTATGCAGGAACCTAGGCGCCGCCTGCTCTACCACTTGATTGCCTAGGTGGCGCCAGCCTTCTATGATCTGGGATCCGGCGTAAAGAACGGGGAAGCTCCCGTGGTCCGTGAGCAGCGCAAACTGGCGGCTGTTCTCGCAGCCGATGTCGTTGGCTACTCCCGCCTGATGGGGCGCGACGAGAGCGGAACGTTGGCGCGACTGCGTGAGCATCGAAGGAGCCGCCTCGAACCAACGCTTGTGCGATACGGGGGCCGGCTGGTCAAGCTGATGGGTGATGGGGCGCTCGCAGAATTTGCTAGCGCATGCGACGCGTTGTCGGCAGCAATTGAGTTCCAGCAGGCCGTGAACGAAGTGGACTCGGAACGGCCCGAAACAGAGCGGATTATATTTCGTATCGGTCTGCATCTCGGCGATATGATCGTCGAGGGAGACGATCTCTACGGCGATGGAGTGAACATAGCAGCGCGATTAGAAAC
>Ga0318523_10000518_pt1 | contig 11014 bp, 13 predicted proteins | sample GRESIP178b2f19_FD_203500 | JGI IMG/M metagenome (GOLD analysis project Ga0318523, IMG submission 203500) | Tropical soil microbial communities from Luquillo Experimental Forest, Puerto Rico - GRE.SIPMG.178b2f19 | ecosystem: Environmental > Terrestrial > Soil > Tropical forest > Bulk soil...
GGCGCATCTATGCTCGTATGCTGATCGACGAAAACCGCTGGCGCGCGCAGCGCTACGGGTTGGACCAGGGGCTCGTCGATTTCGGCAAAGGCGCGATCGTCCCCTATGCCGACCTGCTCGAAGAGATCATAGCCCTGGTCGAGCCGGATGCGCGGCACTTCGGCTGTGTGGAAGAGGTTGGGCACGCACGCGAGATCCTCGCCCGCGGCTCCAGCGCCGATCGCCAGCTCGCTGTCTATGACCGTGCAGTTGCTGGTGGCGCAAGCCGCCCCGAGGCGCTCACTGCCGTCGTCGACTGGCTGATCGCGGAAACGGTACGGGGAGTGTAGACGTGTAGATGCTGGCAATCTTATAATTGCCGTATTTACATGCCACAATTCCGCATCGTCGCGGGTCCGCGGGCGGGCTCACCGTCGAACGCGGAACGCGCGCCGTGGCCGGGATCGCGGGCACGGTGCCGAGCTGGCATCACAACCATCAGTAGATTTTGCTGCTGATTCGCTGCAGATTGCAGCAAACGGTAATAATCTGCTCTATCATTGATTGTTAAACGGTATTTTTCTTCCTGTCGTATGGAACAGCTTGATGATATCAGACCTCCGGATCTCGCCCCTGACCACCGAGACGCGCCGCCGCCACGTCATGGATCTGCGATGAAGATCTTTCCTATTGCGGCAATAGGCAACGCGACCTCCAGGAAAGCATGGCTTTGCGCGCTGCTGCTGGCGGTCGTGATCGTGCTGTCGGCCGTGTCACCGGCTGTTGCCGGCGACGGCAGCGAAGAGACGGTGCGGGTCGGCTGGCTGTCGCAGGCGACGAAGCGGAGCCTGCCGCTTTCCTATCTCGAACAGCCGCCCGAGGATGAAGGCATCCAGGGTGCGCGGCTCAGCATCGCCGACGACAACACTACCGGCCATTTCACTGGCCAATCCTTCGCGCTCACAGAGTCGATCGTACCGGAGGAGGACAATCTCGCTGCAGGCCTCCGCCAACTCGCAGCAATAGGGGTTCGTCTCATCGTGACCGACCTCGGTGCGCCGCAATTGCTGTCGGTCGCCGGCATGCCCGAAGCTCAAGGGGTCACATTCTTCAACACCGGCTCCGCAGACGACCGCCTGCGCGGCGAGGACTGCCGCGCCGACATCCTCCATCTGTTGCCGAGCCGGGCAATGCTCGCCGACGCGCTCGTCCAATATCTGGTGGCCAAGCGGTGGCAGGATCTGTTGCTGGTCGTCGGCCATGGCGAGGGAGACCGCGAGTTCGCCGCCGATATCCACCACGCTGCGCAAAAGTTTCAGGCGCGTATCGTCCAGGAGAAACCATGGACCTTCGTTCCCGGCGCGCGCCGCACCGACACTGGCCATTTCGCGATCCAGGCCGAGGTCGCGCGTTTTTCGCAGGGCATCAGGTACGATGTTCTGGTCGTCGCCGATGAGGAGGACGAGTTCGGCGACGATCTCTCCTACCGCACATTCGATCCGCGTCCGGTCGCCGGGACCCAGGGCCTCGTCCCCAGCGCCTGGACCCGCCCGCACGAGCAATGGGGCGCGACCCAGCTCCAGGAGCGCTTTCTGCACCAATCCAAACGCTGGATGACCGACCGGGATTACGCCGCCTGGATGGCGGTGCGCGCAATCGGCGAAGCGGCGACGCGGTCGAAATCGGTCGATCCGGGCGCTATCGTCTCGTTCATGCGCGGCGACCGTTTCGAGCTCGCCGCCTACAAAGGCGCTCGCCTCAGCTTCCGGTCGTGGGACGGCCAGCTCCGCCAGCCGATCCTGCTCGCCGATGCACGTTCTCTCGTCTCGGTATCGCCGCAACCCGGGTTCCTGCACCAGTTCTCCGAGCTCGATACGCTCGGGATCGACAAACCCGAGACGAAATGCCGAATGGGCTGATCGTTAGCGCGCTCGCGGCCGCCGCCATCGCGTCCCTCTCCTTGAGTGAATTGGCGGCGGCCGAGACGATCTATGTGTCAAACGAGAAGGACAACACGATCACGCTCGTCGACGGCAAAACTCTAGAAGCGACCAAGACCATTCCGGTGGGCCAACGCCCGCGCGGTATTCTCCTTTCGAAGGACGAGAAGTCGCTCTACATCTGCGCCAGCGACAGCGACCACATCGAGGTGCTCGACCTCGCCAGCGACCAGGTCGCGCGCACGCTGCCGAGCGGCGCAGATCCGGAGTTCTTTGCGCTCGATCCCGCCGGGAAGCTACTCTACGTCGCCAATGAGGACGACAATCTGGTGACCGTCGTCGACATCGACCGCGGCGAGGTAGTCACCGAGATCCCGGTCGGCGTCGAGCCGGAAGGGATGGGCATCAGTCCGGACGGGAAATACCTCGTCAACACCTCGGAAACGACCAACATGGCGCATGTCATCGACACTGCGAAGCGCCAGGTCGTCGCCAATATCCTGGTAGACAGCCGCCCTCGGCGCGCCGTCTGGACCGCCGACGGCGCGCAGTTCTGGGTCTCGGCCGAAATCGGCGGCACGGTCAGCGTCGTTGACGCGGCAAAGCACGAGATCGTCAAGCGCATCACCTTCGCCGCGCCCGGAGTGCCGACCGAAGCGATCCAGCCGGTCGGCATCGCGATCACTCCCGACCGCAAGCTCGCTTTCGTCGCCCTCGGGCCAGCCAACCGTGTTGCCGTCGTCGACGCGCAAAGCTATGAGGTCCAAAAATACCTGCTGGTCGGGCAGCGCGTATGGAGCTTGGCCTTCAACCCGGACCGGAGCCGGGTCTACACGACAAATGGCGTCAGCAACGACATTTCGGTGATCGACGTCGCATCCCTCAAGGTGGTTAAATCGGTCCCGGTCGGTCAGTCGCCTTGGGGTGTCGTGTCCCGCCCGTGAGGCTTTTCGTGAGCACAGCAGCAGCCTTTTCTGTCGAGGATCTTGGGCATCGCTTCGGACAGCGGCGGGCACTGAAGGACGTCTCGTTCTCGATCGCACCCGGCGACTTTACCGTGCTCCTCGGGCTGAACGGCGCCGGAAAGACGACACTATTTTCACTCGCCACGCGGCTCTACGCTCAGTCCGAGGGAACGATCCGCATCTTCGGCATGGACATCCGCGAACGTCCCCTGGATTGCCTGCGGCTTATCGGGGTCGTCTTCCAGCAGCCGACCCTCGACCTGGACCTCTCTGTCGAGCAGAACCTCTTTTACCATTGTGCTCTGCATGGACTGGCGCATCGCGATGCCGCCAGACGCATCGCCACCGAGATCGAGCGCGTGGGGCTGGTCGACCAGCGCCGGGACAAAGCGCGCCGGCTGAGTGGCGGCCAGCGGCGTCGGGTCGAGATCGCGCGCGCTTTGTTGCACGGGCCGCGCCTGCTGCTGCTCGACGAGCCGACGGTCGGGCTCGATATCTCGAGCCGGCAGTTTCTGCTCGACCATGTTCACCGGCTCTGCCGAGAGGACGGTATCGCCGCGCTGTGGGCCACCCATCTGATCGACGAGGTCGGCGAGGGCGCGCGGGTGGTGGTCTTGCATCGAGGCGAAGTGCGCGCGGTGGGCGCTGCCGCGCAGCTCCTCGGCGAGATGCGGGCGCCGTCGATGCGCGCGGCGTTCGAAACCCTGGTACAGGAGCGCGCCGCGGCATGAAACCGATCCATTACCTGCGCTGTCTGGCCGGCATCTCGATCCGCGAGTGGCTGCGTTTTCTGAACCAGCGCGGCCGCTTCTTTTCCGCACTCGTGCGACCCTTGGTCTGGCTGGCGATCTTTGCGACCGGGTTTCATTTCGTGCTCGGCGTGTCGATCATCCCGCCTTACGAGACCTACATCCCGTATGGAGTCTACATCGCACCGGGCCTGATCGCGATGATCCTCATGTTCAACGGTATGTTGAGCTCGCTATCGATGGTCTACGACCGCGAGATGGGCAGCATGCGCGTTCTAATGGTTAGCCCGTTGCCGCGCTGGTTCCTGCTCACTGCGAAATTGCTCGCCGGAGTCATCATCTCGGTATTGCAGGCCTATGCGTTTCTGGCAATCGCACTGATCTGGGAGATCGAACCCCCGTGGTACGGCTATATTACGGTCCTACCGGCTCTCGTTCTGGCGGGGCTGATGCTCGGCGCGCTCGGATTGCTGCTGTCCTCGGCGATCCGGCAGCTCGAAAATTTTGCGAGCGTGATGAATTTTGTAATATTTCCGATGTTCTTTGCCTCCTCGGCGCTCTACCCTTTGTGGCATGTCAAAGAGGCGAGCCTCTTCCTCTATTATATTTGTGAGATCAACCCGTTCACGCACGCCGTCGAGCTGATCCGCTTTGCGCTCTATGGTCGGCTCGAACCCACCTCGGCCGTGGTGCTCGTCGCCGCGACCGCGATCTTCCTGACTTTGGCGGTCTACGGCTACGACCCGGCAAAGGGTTTGATGGCACGCCGCATCGCCGAGTAACAGGTTGTCTCGTAAATCTTGCTTTGTGTTGGGCGCGCTGGCTGCCGCGTGCGTCGCTGTCCAAGTCCAGTCGGCCCTGCCAGCAGCGGTTAGTGCCCAAGCTCGCGGCCGCCGCATATTGGAATGGGCCGGCGCTGGAGGGCATCGACGACTGGCGCGCCGATCCTAGTGTCGCCGATCTGGTACGGCGTCTCGCGCCGCGGAAGGTCTCGACGCAACAAGGTCTTTCCGAGATTGCCGCCTTTGCGCAGAGTTTGCCAGAAGATCGGCCGCGTCGCCTCGCCCTCGCGTTCCAAGGTCTCCTTGAGGAGACCGACCGCGAACGTGCCGCACTCATCGCGCAGTTGAAGCAAATCGGTCGGCGGCAGCGTGAACTCGCCGGGCTCGCCGACCGGCTCGTGGCAGAGTTAAACCAGATTCCTCCCGATGCCGCGGGCGATAGCGCCGCCAAGCGTATCGATCTCCAGCAGCGTCATGATTTCACCGTGCGCAACTTCGAAGAAATCCAGCGCACGATCCGCTATGCCTGCGAGATACCCGTCGAGCTCGATGCCCGCCTGGGCGCGTGGGCGCGGGCATTGCAGCAGGCCGCCGCCGAGTAAATGCTCAATGTCTCTGCGGCAGGCTCATCCCTTTCGCCGCGTTGAGGCCGTAAACATTTGCCAAGACCGCGCTGCCGAGATCGGCTTCGGTTAAATCGGCACCGGTCAAATTGGCGCCGGTCAGGTCGGCCCCCGACAGATCGGCGCCCGTCAAACTGGCGCCGCTCAAATTGGCGCCGGTGAGGTTGGCGAAGCGCATCAGCGCGCGACCGAGATCGGCGTTGGTGAAATTCGCGCCCGACAAGTCGGCCCCCGAGAGATCGCTGCGCATCAATCCCATGGACTGGTTCTTCATATCGGCGCCCATCTTCGCGTCGGTGAAATTGGCGCCCTTCAGATCGAAACGGTTGAGACGCGCGATGATGCGCGCCCCCGTGAAATTGGCGCCCCTGAATATCGGCGCTTCGGCGGGAGAGACATCCAGGCTGGACGAAACGACCAGGCCAAAGAGGCTTGCGTTCGACAGATCGGCCCCCGTGAAATTCGCTCGCATGATCCACGCGAGATCGAGCTTTGCTCCGGACAGATTGGTGCCGGAAAGATCGGCGCCGTCTAATTTCGCGCCGTAGAGGTTGGTACCGGAGAGGTTGGCCCGTTTGAAATCGAGATTGCTCAAATCGAGGTTTTCGAGAGACTTTCCCGAGAGATCGGCAGGCTTCTCCGGCGCAGTTGATGCCAATATGGCGCCGACCTGCTCTGCAGTGAGATCGGCGGCCCGGCAAGGCGGGGTCGCCAGCCCCATCAATAGCAACGCGAAGCCAAGGGCGCTTTTCGTCCCGGTCACGGCGTGGGTTCCGCTTTCTGCATCGGCAATTGTGCCGCTTCCCACCCGTCGATGCCGTCGCGATACCAGTAGACCTGCGTGTAACCCCAGCTCACAGCCCGTTTCGCCGCGTTCCAGCTCATCCAGCAATCGGCGAGGCAATAAAACACCACTGGAGTATCGCGCCGGCCTTTGGTCGCCATTTCGAGGTGGTCCCGAAAATAGCTTTCGAGTTCGCCGCTGAGTGCGCCGCGGCCGATATCGGGGAGCCACTGGCTGCCAGAAATGTCGCGATGCGGCACTGGCATCCAAATCGCCGAGACCGGCAGGTTCGCCGGCCGCTTCGGTGCGGGAAGCACGTCGATCCAAACAGCCGCACCGCTACTCCACAATCGGCGGGCGGCATCGGTATCGAGCGCGAACCCGCCTGCAACGGTCTTTGGTGTCGGCGCCCGATAATCGTCCATCCGGTAGCTTTCCGGCTCCGGTGGCTGGGCGTTAGCGGTTATGTTGCCGAGCAGCACGAAGCCGAGGACGAGGCGCTGCAAGACCGGCACCGGTGATGCTCCGCTCACGGAGCGCTGAGCTCCCCCTGTTCGTTGAGCAGCGGCACCCCGTAATCGCGCAGGATGGCGGTTATGTCGCCCTGCCGCTTGACGATTGCAGCATTGACCTGACGGCGCCATTCGGGCTCGTTCGCCCGCACCCCCATCGCAATGTGATATTCCATACGGGCAGCGCCGGGCTCATCCTTCAGCGGCACCAAAGTGAGCGGCAAGTCATCGTGCTTGCGGTAGTAGCCGGCTATCGGCCCCCATAGAAAACCAACGTCAACTGTCCCGTCGACGACATCCTGGATCATCTGATGCGTCGGGGATTCGGCGCGCGTATCGACGGTGAGCGCGTAGGGCTTGGTGTGGGACATTAACTCGTGGCGCGCGAGAAGATCTGCCGGTGGGGTGCCGGCGACAACCCCGAGGCGCAAACTCGCCAACCGGGGATCCTGCGGACCGTCGAAAGAGAAGCCCTTGTCCGACCGATAGAACACGACATAAGTGGTAAAATAATAGGGATTTGTGGTTTGCATGATTTCGTCGCCGGCCACCGTGCCCATGACGAGATCGCAAAGGTGGGCGCGCAAGGTGTTGCGGACGAACCCGACTACCTGAGGGAACCACGCGTAATCGACCTTGAGGCCGATTTCGCCACCCATCAGCTCCGCAATTTTGTTCTCGAACCCCTGTTTTTTGTCGTCGGAAAACGGCAGGTTGTTCGGATCCGCGCATACCTTGAGCTCGCTGCGATCGACGATGTCGTTGGTCTGTGCGGTGACCGGTCCGGCTGCGAGAAAAAGCAGGCCTGCCACCTGGAACGAGCGCGCGGCGGCGTTCATCTAATCACCGATCCGCGGTGGGCGACCGCGGTCTAGCACGCCATCGGCCCGCGCCTTCAAATAAGCCCAGATGTCGTCGAGATAGCTGACGACGTCTTCGACCTCGCCGAAGGGCGGCATCACGTTCCCGCTGGCGACGTTGACGTTGGTGCGGCCGTTGATGACGATCTCGTTGAATTCGTCCTGGCTCAGGTGCTTGGTCGAATCGACGAGCGATGGCGCGTAGGAGCTGCCGGCTCCGTCCGGCCCGTGGCAGCGGAGACAGGATTCGGTATAGCGTCGCCAGCCGTTGAAGGTCTTCCTGTCGACCTTGCCGTCGGTGATGGTGTACGGCTTTTCGGTCGGTTGATTGCTTTCCGCTGCGAAGACGAGGCCCGTCCCAAGGGCTAGCGCAGCAACGTTGAGTGCTACCGGCCTCAACACTCTCACCCGGGGTGCTCCCAAAGGAAGGCCGGCATCGAGGGCGAATGCCGGCCCGGTCTCTTCGTTAGTCTAACCGGCAGTCACTCGGGGAGGCCGAAGACAGTCAAGACGCCGCCGAGCTGGGTGTAGTTGGCCAAGGCCTTATACGCCCCGACCGCGCCGAGCCCATCGGTGTCCTTGGTTAGACCCGCCGCCATGCCGATGCCGGCCCAGCCGCCGACACCCGACAGCACGGCCACGTATTGCTTGCCGCCATGCGAGTAGGTGTTGACGTTGCCGATGATGCCGGACGGGGTCTTGAACCGGTAGAGCTCCTTGCCGGTCTGAATGTCGACCGCCTTCAAGTAGCCCTCGAGAGTGCCGTAGAAGACAACATCACCAGCGGTCGCCAAGGCGCCCGACCACACCGAGAACGGCTCCGGAATAGACCACACGATCTTGCCGGTTCCCGCATCCCAAGCGATGAAATTGCCGAGGTTGTTTTCCCCCGGCGGTGGGAACATCGACAAGGTGGCGCCGACATATGGCTGACCGGCCGTGTACGAAACCTTAAAGGGTTCGTAATCCATGCAGACGTGGTTCGTCGGCACGTAGAATAGCCCAGTCTTCGGCGAGAAGGCGGCCGGCTGTTGGTCTTTCGAGCCGAGCGCCGCCGGACAAATGGCCTTGTAATTCTTGTCCTCGCCCGCCGAGCCCGGGGCAAACTCGGCGACGACCTGCGGCCGGCCGGTCTGCAGACCTTGCTCGCCCAATTCACCTTTGGATCGTACTTCTCCGCGACAAGCAGCGCCCCGGTCTCGCGGTTGAGGGTATAGCCGAAGCCGTTGCGGTCGAAATGGACGAGCGCCTTGGTCGGTTGGCCCTTCACGCTGATGTCGGCCAGGATCATTTCGTTGATGCCGTCGTAGTCCCACTGGTCGTGCGGCGTCATCTGATAGACCCACTTGGCGATGCCGGTGTCAGGGTTGCGGGCGAAGATGGTCATCGACCACTTGTTGTCGCCGGGCCGTTGCACCGGATTCCACGTGCTGGGATTGCCCGAACCGTAATAGAACAAGTTCAGTTGCGGGTCGTAGGAATACCAGCCCCAGGTCGCGCCGCCGCCGATCTTCCACTGGTCGCCCTGCCAGCTCTTCAGGGAGGAATCCTTGCCGACGGGCTTACCCAGTTCGGTGGTGTTGGCGTCGAACAGGATCTGGTCGTCGGGTCCCTCCGAATAGGCCCGCCACACCCTCGTTCCATCCTTGAGGTTGTAGGCTGTGACATGCGCCTGAACGCCGAACTCGCCACCGCTGATGCCGACAATCACCTTGTCCTTGACGACCATTGGGGCGCTAGTTCCTGTCTCGCCCTTCTTCGGATCACCGTTCTTGACGCTCCACACGACGCTCCCGGTCTTTGCGTCGAGCGCCACTAAGGTCGCATCAGCTTGGTACAGGAAGATCTTGCCATCGCCATAAGCGACGCCGCGATTGACCGTGTCACAACACATTACCGGGATCACCGTCGGATCCTGCTTTGGCTCGTATTTCCACAAGATTTGCGCGTTCTTGTTGAGGTCGAGCGCGAAGACGTTGTTGGGGAAGGGTGTATGCACGTACATGACGTCCCCAACAACGAGAGGTCCGCCCTCATGGCCTCGCAACACCCCCGTCGAGAAGGTCCAGAGCGGCCGAAGGTTCTTGGCATTGTCCTTGTTGATCTGGCTGAGCTCGCTATACCGCGTGTTCGCGTAGTCGCGAGGCGGCATGACCCATTGATTGGGGTCTTTCGACAATGTGATCAGCTGGTCGTTGGCGCTGGCACCGCTTGCGAGGAGCGCGAGCGCCGGTCCTGCGAGCCAAAAGCGTGACGGGTTCATCGCCTTCATCCCTCCCCAGTTTGGTTGCTCGAATAGGTTAAGGCAGCGATGCTATTTCACTTCCACGTGGTGCACAAGCGCGCCGCCGAGGACACGCCGCCGAGGCCGGGGCTATGCGGGCTTTTGCTGCGGGATGTTGTGCTCGCAGCGCCAGCGCGACAGCACCCATTTCGGATGTTCGGCGAGCCATTCGGCGGCATAGTGCTGGCCGCGCACGAGGCACGCCTGCAGCGAGAGGTCCTCCATCGGACGCTGCTCGGTGCACGACTGAGGAGTGGCCTGTAGGCAAAAGACGAGGACGAGCGCGGTCATGGGCATTCCTTTCTGGGCACGGCAGCCGAACGAGTGTCGCCGGAGCGATGATGAGCGGCAGCTCGCGATCGGCTTCCTCGTGTTTGGCGTGCTGGCACTCGCCGTGTTACCGGCTTACGCCGATGGTAACGACTATCCGACCTCCACCCGGGCGGATTACGTGATCGGCTGCATGGCGGCAAACGGCAACACGCGGGAGGGGCTCCTTAAATGCTCCTGCGCGATCGACACGATCGCCTCGCTGATGCCCTACTCCCATTACGAGCAGGCGGAAACCGCGCTCAGCCTGCAGGCCGGCGGTGGTGTAGGGGGTCGGGTCGGGCTTTTCCGTGATCCGCCCGAGATCAAGGCGGTCATCGAAGAATTGCGCAAGGCGCAGGCCGAAGCGAACCTGCAGTGTCGGTGAGAGCCATCGCCGCCGTCACATCTGCGGCGTCGGCGGAACGGGCCAGCTTTGGCTGAAGTGCCGCTGGCTACTGTCGAGGATCTCCGCCGTGATCACTCCCGCGCTCGCTGGGCCGGTCGGCCGGACGCTGAAGTTGAAGGTCGGGTCCTCGCTGATCGAAACGTCCGATTCGAGCCGAAACACCGATTGTCCGTTATAGGTGACGTCGAGCCTTTGCACGAAATCGGCCGGGATGTAATTGCGGGTGACCTGATCCATCTGGAGCCCGGAATTGTTCGGATGGCTGATCAGCAACTTCACCTTGACCGGTGCGTCGGGCTTTGACCGCTCGGCGAAATTCAATTTCATCTTGCCGAGCCGTTCAAGGGCAAGGGCTTGGTCCTTGCTGGCGGGTGCCGAGCAGCCCCCGGCCGCCTTGATGAACCGCGCGGTCGCGTAGAGGCGCCCGTCCGCGGTCTCAGCAATGGCGTGAAGATAGGTGTAGTCATCGATCCGCACCCGTGTCGCGATCTCGCTCGGATCCGCCATGGGGCCGAGCAGGAAATGTGCCGCCAACGGTGAAGGATTGTTGTCAATGACGAGATAGAGGCCGCGGACTTCGGGAGCGAGCGTCTGCGCAACCCGGATCGCCACCGGCACGAGTGCGGCGTCCTCAGCGCGCATCGGGGCATCGATCACGACGCGGTCCCCGGCATCTTCCACTAACCGATCCCCAAAGATCGCATGTTTCAGATCGGCCCAGCGCGTTGCGCGCTCCGCCTCGCTTGGCTCGGCGCGTGCGGCGCCGCTGAGCAGGAGAATAGCCAGCAAAACGTATATGAACCGGGTCATTCCCACTC
>Ga0318523_10000519_pt1 | contig 11012 bp, 9 predicted proteins | sample GRESIP178b2f19_FD_203500 | JGI IMG/M metagenome (GOLD analysis project Ga0318523, IMG submission 203500) | Tropical soil microbial communities from Luquillo Experimental Forest, Puerto Rico - GRE.SIPMG.178b2f19 | ecosystem: Environmental > Terrestrial > Soil > Tropical forest > Bulk soil...
AAAGCCCTTCACTTCCCTCGCAACTTCCGCCGGTAAATCCTGCGCGGCTGCGCCGAGCACCGTGCAAGGGCACATACGTCCTTCGGACAACGCAGTGCCTCGGAAGGCGTTCGTCCACACACGGACGGGGTCTGGGTCCTTCTCCAGTTCCTCGTCAATGAATTTCGAGGTCTCTTCGGCCCAGCGCCGGATGACGGCCGCCGCGAGGTCCTCCTTCGTCGGGAAGTGGTAGTGGACGCTCGAGCTCTTTATACCGACATCCGCCGCGATCTCTCGAAAGCTGAAGCCTCCGAAACCGCCGAGCTGCATGCGCCGTTCGGCGGCATCGATGATCGCAGTCTTAACATCACTCACGGAGTCTCTCCTGTACTATCTTTTGATAGATAGTCCTTGCGTGGGGGAAAAGACAACGGCTATCAATCTACCTGTCGATAGGACCGGCACCGAGCACGGCGCGGCGTCCGCTATCATCCGGAACAGTGGAGGGAACCCTGCCGTTCTCGCGGCGTGACGTGTGGCAATTCGGGGCGAGGGGCGATGTTCTCAGTGATCTTCGAAGTTCATCCCAAGCAGGAAAAGTTCGATCTCTATCTCGATCTGGCGAAAGGCTTGAAGCCGATCCTCGAAGGAATGGACGGGTTCATCGACAATGAGCGCTTCGAGAGCTCGCGCCGCCCAGGGTGGGTATTGTCGCACTCGACCTGGCGCGACGAAAAGTCCGTGGTGAGGTGGCGGACGGTCGCGAACCATCACGACACACAGCAGCGCGGCCGTGGCGAGGTGTTCCAGGACTATCATTTGCGGGTAGGCGAGATTGTCGCGGATACGGCACCGCCCGCAGGGATATCAATCGTCGAGCAGCGGTTGGACGAGACGGAGATCGGGCGGGCCAAGTTCGTGACGCTGACCGAAGTCCAGCACCAATCGGGTGTGACAGCCGCTGAGCTGCCGGATTGGCTGCAGCTCGATCGGCAACAGGCAGACCTGATCGACTACGACGTTTTCGCCAGCATCTACAACAAGGGGAAATTCGCTCTGTTGGTGTCGTGGCGCGATCGGCTTGCGGCTGAGCGATTCAAGCCGCTCTCCCGAACTGGCGTTAACGGTACGCGCCACCGCATCGTGCGCGTGGTCCGGGACTATGGCATGTTCGATCGACGCGAGAGCCCACAATACTACCCCGCGATCGATGCCGGATCAGCGGCGGAGCGCCTGGAATTCTAATCGCACCTCCTCGGGAACAATAACCATGTTAGAGCTTCGACCCAATTGCGAGTGCTGCAACAAGGATCTGCCGCCCGATGCCACGGATGCCATGATCTGCAGCTTCGAATGCACTTTCTGTCGAAACTGTACAGAGACGACGCTGGGAGGGCGTTGCCCGAACTGCGGCGGCGAACTCGTCTCGCGACCCATCCGACCGGCCGAAAAGCTGGTGGAGCATCCAGCGTCCACGGCTCGGGTGGTCAAACCGGACGGCTGTGCCGCCACCACGGCATAGGGCGATTACGGTTCACGTGAAGACCCGGCCGCATATCTGCGGTCGCCGTCACATCGCCAAGGGCGTTCGTGCCTGGAGCCCCGCCAAACGAGCGTTGCCCGAAATTCCGCATTAGCATCAGCTGCCATAGTGATTGTGATCGCGTGGTACGCGGTCCGCCTCGACGTGTCTATCGACAGATAGAGATTGACACCTCCATTCCACGGCCCTATCTAAGCGATGAGCACCTATCGATAGATAGATAATAATTGCTGAGCATGGTCAGTGACGGCCAGCGGCGCACATCGCGAGACCTCGGGTCTGCAGTTTCGGCATCGGCCGCGTGTCGAACCCGACTCGGCTGCCGCCTACCGAACCAGGAGGATGCAATGAATCAGTCGGAAAAAGCCAAACGCTTCGCTGAGCTGCACGTCAAAGGCGCGCCGCTGCTCCTATACAACGCGTGGGATGCGGGCAGCGCGAAAGCCATCCTCGCTGCCGGCGCAAAAGCGATCGCGACAAGCAGCTGGTCCGTCGCGGAAGCCCAGGGCTATCGCGACGGCGAGTCCATCCCGATCGCGTTCGCTCAGCAGATCGTCGCGCGTATCGCGGCGACCATCGAAGCGCCCGTCACGGTGGACTTCGAGGGCGGCTACAGCGAGGACGACGGCGCACTGGCCGACAACATCTCGCGTCTTCTCGATACGGGCGTGATCGGCATCAACTTCGAGGACCGTGTCGTCAAGGGCTCCGGGCTTTACAGGGTCGACCGGCAGGCGCGCCGCATCGCCGCCATTCGCAAGTCGGCGGAGCAGAGGGGTGTCGATCTCTTCATCAACGCCCGCACGGATGTGTTTTTCGAATTCGGCGAGGATACACCGCAGGCTGTCGGAGAAGCGCTCGACAGAGCCAAGGCGTATGCGGCTGTTGGAGCGTCAGGTTTCTTCGTTCCCGGCCTGGTGGACGACGCGCTGATCGGGCGGATCTGCGACCGTGTCATGCTGCCCGTGAACGTCATGGTCATGGACGGTGTGCCATCGAATGCTAGGCTCTCTGAGCTCGGCGTCGCGCGCATCAGCTACGGTCCGATTCCTTATATCCGCGCGATGAGGGCGCTCGAGCAGGAAGCGAGGACGACCTCGAACGAAGCCGCCGGGCGTTCGGAGGGCTGAGTCATGAGCGGCCAGCAAACGCTAATCAGGACGCACAGCGTCGAGACACCCTCGGGGCGCATCAGCTACGCCTCCGCTGGCTCCGGTCCGGTAGCGCTCTTCGTCCATGGGGTGGTGTTGAATAAACATCTGTGGCGGCACCAGTTGACTGAGCTGTCAGACATTCGCCGCTGCATCGCGGTCGATCTCCTGGCGCATGGCGACACCGAGATCGAGCCGGATCAAGATGTCTCCGTGACGGCCAATGCAAAAATGCTGAAAGAAGTGCTCGATGTCCTGAAGATCGATAAGGTCGACCTGATCGGCAATGACAGCGGCGGAGGCATTGCCCAGATCTTCGCGGCGCTCAATCCTGAGCGGGTGCGGACGTTGACTCTTACCAACTGCGACACCCATGACAACTGGCCGCCCGAGGCGTTCAAGCCGTTTGTGGATATGGTCAGAGCCGGCGGGCTGCGCGACACGCTGAATGCCATGCTCGCCGACAAGACGATCTTTCGTTCAGCGGGTGCGCTTGGGCCTGCTTATGAGCAGCCCGAGACTGTCACAGACGAAGACATCGAAACTTATCTTCTCCCCCTGGTGCGGACCGAACAGCGTACGCGCGACCTGCAACGCTTCGTCGTGGCTTTCGACAACAAGCACACGCGACTGATCGAACCTCAGCTCCGCAAGTTGCAGGCTCCAACCCTGATCGTCTGGGGTACGGATGACGTCTACTTCCCGGTGAAGTGGGCACATTGGCTCGCCGAGACGATTCCTGGAGCGAAACCCGCGGTGGAGCTGACGGGGGCTCGGATCTTCTTCCCGGAAGAGCGAGCAGACGAGTTCAACCAACTGCTACGCGACCACCTGCTGGCGCAACAGGGCGACGCCGTCCCATGCACATGACAGGTCAACGGACCCCCATGGGACGCGCAAGAGCACTTGCTATGGGTGAAAACGGCACGGTGCTTGTGATTTTGAAGGCTGAGGCGGCCAGTCAGTAGACCGCCTTTCGCCTGAAAGAATCCGGGCCGCACTACGGAGATCCGCAGCGGCCACGGCCAAGCTGCCGAGCTGATACACAAAAGTTGCGTGTGAATCGACGCGCCACCTGCGTGGCTTTATCCTTGTCACCCTATCGATAGATAGATCTGCGGAGACACGCCTGGTTGATCACATGAAGGCAACGATGAAAACTGCATTCACTCAATCAGTCCCTCGATCGCTCACCCGGCCGGGTTCAGATAAACCGGGCGTCAAGGCTTGGGCCGGTTCGGCTGTCGCGCTGAGCATCCTCGCGGGTGCCGTCATCGCCGGCCCACATCTTCTCGCACCATCTACCAGCCAAGCGGTCGCCCCGCCTCTGCCGGTTGTCACTGTCAGCACGCCGCTTCGAGGAAACGTCGACACAAGGCTTGAATTTCTCGGCCAGTTCTCAGCCGTCGACAGCGTCGAATTGCGCGCCCAGGTCGGTGGCACGCTCACGAAAATCGGCTTCAAGGACGGCGATATCGTCCACAAAGGCGATCTCTTGTTCGTGATCGATCCGACGCCCTATCAAATCAAGCTGAGCGAGGCCACGGCTCAGCTGGAAAGCGCCCATGCACGGCTCGATCTTGCATCTCGCGAGTTCGTGCGTGCCCAAACGCTAAAGCGAACCGGCTTTGGCACCATTGAGAACGCCGACCAGCGGGCTGCGGACCAACGGGCGGACCAAGCGGCCGTTGATGACGCGGAGGCGCTGGTTCGGGACGCCCGGTTCGATCTGGATCACTGTTACATCACGGCTCCATTCACGGGCCGCATCGGCTCCCATCTCATCTCGGTTGGCAATCTCATCGCCGGGAGCCGGGCTGCCAGCAGTCCAACCACGCTGCTCGCTACACTCGTCTCGATCGACCCGATCTACCTCAACTTCGATATGAGCGAAGCGGACTACATGACATTCCTGCGGCGCCGCCAGCAGCAGAAGGAGCCGCTCGCGGACAAGGTGGAAGTGTCCTTGAGCGACGAGAAGCGCTTCAGCCGCGAAGGAACGCTGGACTTTGTCGATAACACGCTCAATCGCTCCAGCGGCACGATCCACGCCCGAGCCACGATACCGGACCGCGATCTGCTTCTGACACCGGGCGGCTTCGCCCGGGTCCGCCTGGCGGTCGCCCCGCCGGCGACTGCCTTGCTCGTGCCGGATGCTTCGGTATTGCCCGATCAGTCGGAACACATCGTCCTGACGGTCGGGCTGAATGACGTCGTGACGCCAAAGCGGGTTCAACTGGGCGATCTCCGCGACGGTCTGAGGGTCATCCGCTCAGGCCTTACCCCTTCCGATCGTGTCATCATCGACGGCATCCCCACCGTCCGGCCGGGGTCGAAAGTGTCGCCAGAGATCAGATCGATCTCCCTCGTTGATCAGAGCCAGGGCTGAGCCGCATCATGAAACTCTCGCACTTCTTTATTGACCATCCGCGCTTTGCCGCGGTGATCAATATCTTCATCACAGTGTTCGGTCTGGCGACTCTGTCATTTCTGCCTGTCGCCCAATACCCGAACATTGTGCCGCCCACGGTCCAGATCACGGCCTCCTATCCCGGCGCTTCGGCCGAAACGGTCGCCCACACTGTTGCGACGCCGCTCGAACAAGCCATCAATGGCGTCGAAAACATGGACTATATCAGCAGCCAGTCGACGAGTGACGGCCTCCTCACCATCACGGTAATCTTCAAAATCGGCACCGATATTAATGTTGCCCTGACGCTCACGCATGACCGCGTGGAGGACACGTTGTCCCGGCTGCCCCATGAAGTGCAGCTCCAGGGCGTGCGGGTCAAGAAGACCATCCCGGCCTTGCTCCTCGGCGTACATCCGTATTCACCGGATGGATCTCGCAGCGCCGAATATATCTCGAACTACATGATTCTCAATGTCAAAGACGAGATCGCGCGACTTCCGGGCGTGGCGGATTTCTGGACCTTGGGCGAGCGGCAATATTCGATGCGCATCTGGATCGACCCGGACAAGGCTGCCGCGAACAACATCAGCGCCAGCGATATTCTGAGCGCCCTTCGCGCCCAGAATACCCAAGTGTCGGCCGGCGCCCTCAACCAGCCGCCTGTCTTCAACAGCGGGGGTGCAGCTTATCAGACCAGCGTTGAAGCGCTGGGCCGACTCAGGACACCCGAGCAATTCGGCGACATCATCGTCAAGTCGGATTCGCAGGGGCGGGTCACCCGCATTCGTGACATCGGCCACGTCGAACTGGGCTCGGCTGATTATGGTTCCATAGCCTACGCGGATCGGCATCCGTCGGCTCCCTTCTGGGTCATCGCCACGCCCGGCGCGGATGTAGTCAAGGTGGAGCACGAAGTGTGGGACAAGATGGCGGAACTCAAGAAGAGCTTTCCGCTCGGTCTCGACTATATCGATATCTACGACCCGACCACCTTCGTCAGCCAGTCCATCCATGAAGTGATCAAGACGATCGTCATCGCGATCATGCTCGTGGTCGGCGTCGTCTACCTGTTCCTGCAAAACTGGCGGGCGACGATCATCCCGGTAGTCGCCATTCCGGTATCGCTGGTCGGCTCTTTTTCCATCCTCGCCGTGCTCGGCACCTCGATCAACAATTTGTCGCTGTTCGGCCTGGTACTGGCGGTGGGCATCGTCGTCGACGATGCCATCGTCGTGGTCGAGAACGTCGAGCGCAACATGGCTCTTGGCAAGTCGCCGCGCGAGGCCGCACACCACACGATGGAGGAGGTGTCCGGGGCGCTGATCGCCATCGCACTGACGCTGTGCGCCGTCTTCGTTCCGACGGCCTTCATCTCCGGGATCTCGGGCCTGTTCTTTACGCAGTTCGCGACCACGATCGCCGCCTCGACGGTGATCTCCTGTTTCGTCTCGCTCACTTTGAGCCCGGCGCTCTGCGCGGTTATTTTGAAGCCGGACCACGCGGGCGACGCTCGTGCCGAACCGAGGGGTATCAACCGGATACTGCGGGGTGCCTTTGCTTACTTCAATGCCGGTTTCGAGTGGTTATCGTCGAGCTACGGCAAGATAACCGGGCGCCTGGTCCGCACGACCGCCATCATCCTGGTCTTTTATGTCGGCCTCATCTCGCTCACGGGCTTCCAATTTTCGAGCATGTCGACAGGCTTCATCCCGGATCAGGACATCGGCTACCTCGTGACGGTCATTCAGCTGCCGCCAGGCTCCAGCCTCGCCCGGACCGACGCGGTGGTTCGCGAAGTGAACGACATCATTCTGAAGACCCCCGGCGTTGAGCATACCTCACCGGTGACCGGGTTCGACGTGACGACGAGCACCGTCGCGCCTAACGCGGCCACCATTTTCTTCAGTTTGCCCTCGCTGTACCGCAAGCACATCCCTGGCGTGAATGCCGCAACGATGCTGGCAGCCGTGCGCAGGCGCCTGGCAGGTATCAAGGATGCCTTCGTCCTCGTGATTAATCCGCCGCCTGTGCAGGGCCTGGGCGCTGCCGGCGGCTTCAAGATGATGGTCGAGGACCGCAACAATCTCGGCCCGCAGGCCCTCGCGAATGCCACCAACGCGCTGGTCGCGGCCGCCAATAAGGATCCCGATTTTGCTGGCGTGTTCACCCTCTACAATGCCAGCTCTCCCTCCCTCTACGTCGACATCGATCGCCTGAAGGCCGAGAAGATCGGGCTGACACCGACCGATGTGTTTTCCACGCTGCAGCTTTACCTCGGCTCGGAATATGTGAACGACTTCAACTATCTCGGCCGAACCTTCCAGGTGATTGTCGAAGGAGATCAGGCGTTCCGGAAGACGCGCCAAGACATCGCGCAGCTCAAGGTCCGCAACGCCAGCGGCGAGATGGTGCCGATCGGTAGTGTCGTGAAATTTCACGACGAAACCGTGCCTTATCGGGTGCCGCGCTACAACCTCTATCCCGCTGCCGAGGTTATGGGCGCGGCCGCGCCGGGTGTTGCGTCGGGCACGGCTCTGGACCGCATGGCAGAGCTTGCCAAAGAGGTGCTCCCGCCCGGCATCAGCTTCGAATGGACCGATCTGGCCCACCAGCAGGAGCAGCAGAGCACACCCACCTTATTGATTTTCGGAGCTTCGGCTGTGTTCGTCTTCCTTGTGCTCGCGGCGCAGTACGAGAGCTGGAAGTTGCCGCTGTCCGTCGTATTGATCGTGCCGATGTGCTTGCTGGCCTCAGCGACCGGCCTGCGCGCGAGGGGCATGCCGATCGACATCCTCGCCCAGATCGCCTTCGTGGTGCTGGTCGGCCTGGCTGCGAAAAACGCGATCTTGATCGTCGAGTTCGCGCGACAGCGGCAGGATCAAGAAGGTGACGAACCCGAAGAGGCTGCCACCGCGGCGGCACGAACCCGGCTTCGTCCCATCCTGATGACCTCCTTCGCTTTCATCCTGGGTGTCGCACCGCTCGCCGTCGCGACCGGGGCAGGCTCAGAGATGCGCCAATCTCTCGGAACCGCGGTGCTGTTCGGAATGATCGGCGTGACCGGCTTCGGCCTCGCATTCACGCCGGCCTTCTATACTTTCATCCGCAACCTCGGCACCAGAAGAGCAGAAAGACCCGGAAGTTTCAATCGGGATCGGTGGGATGGCGCTGAGCCGCAAACTGCTCAGCATCATCTGCCCGACCGCCTCGCATAATGTCCCGGCCTTGGCGCTCGCTGGCGAGGCCGACCTCGTTCAAAACGAGGGTGTGCTGCACCGTGGGTTAGTGACCGGCATCGATAGGGCGGGGATCGTGACGTTGCCAGGCGTCGGTGACCCATCACCGCTGCCAGCGCGGCCGGAGGCGGCTGCAGTATCTCGAAGGTTCTTGACGATATCTGCAGAAACCGGTGGTCAGCAATAATGATAGCCGTCACCGCTGCTGACTTTGACCGGCGAAGCATGGCCTACCGCGTACATGCTCCGCTACCGGGTCTTTCGTGTTCGTGGCCGGATGATGCGACTAAAATGCCCCGGCGTGAGCTGTTGCTGGTCCCTGTAGGAGCGTCTCGACTGTCGTGAACAACCATACGTCCAGCGCGATGCCGTCGTCTCCCGATATGCTGGTCGCCACCCGCCGCCGTCAGATGTTTCCTGTGTTGGAAGCATCCGAGATCGGCCGCATCGCTCGGCTTGGGGAGCGCAAAACCTACGCGGCGGGCTCTCAAATCTTTACCACAGGCGAAGTCGCTCTAGGCGCTTTTGTCCTGCTTTCGGGCCGGGTCGATATAACGCAGCGCAACCGCCACGCTGAACCCGAGTTGATCGTAACCCACGACCCCGGCTCCTTCATGGGAGAGTTGGCGCAGCTGTCGGGGAGGCCAAGCCTGGTCGACGGCGTGGCAAGGGAGTCGGTCGAAGCGCTGGTTATTCCACCCTCACGGCTGCGCGAGCTCCTTGTCGAGGAGGCGGAACTCGGCGAACGGATCATGCGCGCCCTGATTCTGCGCCGCGTGCGTCTGCTGCGGAGCGGAGCCGGTGGCCCCGTGATCGTCAGCGGCGCGGAGAATAGCGATGTGCTGCGGCTGGAGGGCTTTCTCGAGCGCAATGGGCACCCGCATCAGCGGTTGGATCCGAATACCGATCCGTGCGCGCGAGCCTTGATCGAGCCCTTCCAGGTGACGTCGCGGGAGTTGCCACTTGTCCTCTGCCCCAATGGGGCCATGCTGCGTAATCCGACTGAGGTGGAGCTGGCGCGCTGTATCGGGATGGTGGCGTCGCTCGATCCGGATCGGGTCTATGATGTGGCAATCGTCGGCGCCGGTCCTGCGGGCCTGGCAGCGGCGGTTTATGCGGCGTCGGAGGGGCTGTCGACGTTTGTCCTGGACTGTCGCGCCTTTGGCGGACAGGCCGGCACCTCGGCCCGCATCGAAAACTATCTTGGCTTCCCGACCGGCATCACCGGCGCAGCCCTGATGGCGCGTGCCTACAACCAGGCGCAAAAATTCGGTGCGGAGATGGCGATTCCCGACGAGGTCGGCAAGCTGAATATGCAGACCAATGCCGGCTGTTTCCGACTGATCTGGCCAGTGCTGAACAGGTTCGGTCTCGGTCCGTAGTTATCGCCAGCGGAGCCCGCTACCGCCGGCTGGGCGTTCAAAATCTGGCATCGTTTGAGGGTTCGTCAGTGCACTACTGGGCATCGCCGCTGGAGGTCCAGCTATGCGGCGGCCAGGAGGTGGCGCTGGTCGACGCCGGCAATTCCGCCGGTCAGGCCGCCGTGTATCTGGCCCACAGGGTTCCGAAGGTATGGATGATCGTCCGCGGCCAGAGCCTCAATTCGAGCATGTCGCGCTATCTGGTCGAGCGCATCGCCGCGACCCCGAACATTGAAATCATATACAATACATCGGTAAGCGCGCTCGACGGCAGTGACGGAATGCTGCAAGCGGTTCGCTGCCGTTCCGATCTCTCGGGTGATGAGCGGAGCTGCGCGATCCGCCACCTGTTCCTGTTTATCGGCGCGGATCCCCATACTGACTGGCTGGCCGGCTCCGGCATCGCACTCGACGACAAAGGCTTCATTCGTACCGGAGGTAATTTCCAAGGCCCGCTCGAAACCAATCTGCCCGGCGTCTTCGCGATTGGCGACGTATGCTGCGGCTCGGTCAAGAGGGTCGCCGCCGCGGTGGGTGAAGGTGCGCAGGTCGTCGCGGCGTTGCACGCGTTTCTGACGAAGACCGAGGGCGGAGCGGTGCCAGCCCGGATCGGAGGAACTGATGATCGACAAATGCTCTCATGAGGCGGCCATTCGCGACGTAACGCCGAGCCCGCTCGGCTGCGAGGAGTGCCTCAAGATCGGCTCGCCTTGGGTACATCTGCGCCTATGCCGGACCTGTGGGCATGTCGGGTGCTGCGACGACTCGCCGAACCGGCACGCGACGCGACACTTCCAGCAGACAAGGCACCCGGTCATCGAAGGTTTACGACCCGCCCGAGGGCTGGGGTTGGTGCTATATCGACGAGGTCATGCTCGATCTGAGCGACCGCGCGACGCCGCATAACGGACCAATACCGCGCTATTACTGAGGCGCTTGCTGCACACCCCAACCAGTGCCGAGTTGGCTTGGCCAAGCCACTCCTGCACCTCGGCGATGTCGCCCTGGTAGTCGAGCGGGCTCGTCGCTGGCGTCGCCCGCTGCGCGTGGGCCCCGATTTCGAAGCCAAGCTCACCCGAATACCATGGTACCAGCGCAGCTAGAGAGTTTCTATAGCGGGATGGCAGGCCATTGAGACGCGCTGCGGCAATGACCGAAAAGGGGCGTGTGTCACGAAGGCACCGTCTGAGTGCGACGGTGCGGAACTGTACGAGAGATGAAGGAGGGCCCTTCGAGACCGGCAGTCAGGTGCAGGTCTCAAGCCACCGC
>Ga0318523_10000557_pt1 | contig 10821 bp, 8 predicted proteins | sample GRESIP178b2f19_FD_203500 | JGI IMG/M metagenome (GOLD analysis project Ga0318523, IMG submission 203500) | Tropical soil microbial communities from Luquillo Experimental Forest, Puerto Rico - GRE.SIPMG.178b2f19 | ecosystem: Environmental > Terrestrial > Soil > Tropical forest > Bulk soil...
GACGCGGTGCCCGGGATGATGCACACCTGGTCGGCGTCGTAGCGGGCATCGTGCGCCTGCCACAGCGAGTCACTGCGCCACCAGCGCCGCACATCCTTGTCGATCACCGGCACGAAGTTGACCGGCTTGCCGAGCGTCTTGCACAGCGTGACAAAGAAGGGAACATCGGCCGGGTGCAGCTGCACGGATTCGGCGTCCGGGTAGTGCGCAAGCAGGGTTGCGATGGCCTCGCCGGGCTTTTCCAGCAGCGACCCAACGCCGAACAACGTCTCGATCGGCCCGAAATCCTTTGGATGCAAACGCGCTTCGACCCGCTGCAGCATCTGCTGGAACCGGTCGCGCCACGTGTCCGCCAGCCAGGGACTGCCCGGTGCGGCGGTGTCGGCGGTCGAGTTGCCCTCGCCGATGGTCAGCTCGACGTAGCGCCGCAACCACTGCAGATAGGTCATCTCCCCGACGTCGCCGAAGTACGGCTTGGCGGTGTTGGCCATCGCCGCGATGATCTCCTCGCGGCGCTCGGCGACCGCGTCGCCGTCACCGGCGACCTCGTCGAGCAGGCGCCCGCAACGCGAGGCGCTGTTGTCGATCTCGTGGATGTCCGCGCCCAGCTGGCTACGGCTGGAAGCCATGCCGCCCTGGGCTTTTCCGGCGCTGATCCAGTGGTCGGTGCCTTGCGTTTCGACCAGCATCCGCTTGACCGACGGCGAAGTGGTGGACTCCCTGGTCGCCATCGCCGCGGTGCCGACGAGGATGCCGTCGATCGGCATCAACGGGAATCCGTAGGACTCGGCCCAGCGCCCGGACAGGTACTCGGCCGCCCGCTCGGGTGTGCCGACGCCGCCGCCGACGCAGACGGTGATGTTGGACCGCGACCGCAATTCCGAATAGGTCGCCAGCAGCAGGTCGTCGAGGTCTTCCCAAGAATGGTGGCCGCCGGCACGCCCGCCCTCGATGTGCATGATCACCGGCCTGGTGGGCACCTCGGTCGCGATGCGGATGACCGAACGGATCTGCTCGATCGTGCCCGGCTTGAACACCACGTGGGTGATGCCGAGGTCGTTGAGTTCGTCGATCAGCTCCACGGCATCCTCGAGATCCGGGATGCCGGCGCTGATCACCAGGCCGTCGATCGCCGCGCCGGACTGGCGGGCCTTCTGCACCAGCCGCTTGCCACCGACCTGGAGCTTCCACAGGTAGGGGTCGAGGAACAGCGCGTTGAACTGATAGGTGCGGCCGGCCTCGAGCAGGCCGGACATCTCGTCGATGCGGTCGGCGAAGATTTCCTCGGTCACCTGCCCGCCGCCGGCGAGCTCGGCCCAGTGCCCGGCGTTGGCGGCCGCGGCGACGATCTTGGCGTCGACGGTGGTCGGGGTCATGCCCGCGAGCAGGATCGGCGACCGTCCGGTCAGCCGGGTGAACTTCGTCGAGAGCTTGACCTTGCCGTCGGGGAGGCGGACCGCGGTCGGGGCGTAGGTCGACCAGGCCCGGGCCACCTCGGGCACGGCCCCGACGGTAAAGAGGTTGCGCTGACCGCCGCGGGTCGCCGCGGGCACGATGCCGACGCCGAGGCCGCGGATCACCGGCGCGGTCAGCCGGGTCAGGATGTCCCCGGGACCCAGATCGAGAATCCAGCGGGCTCCGGCGTCTTTGACCCGGGTGATCTCGTCGACCCAGTCGACGCCGGTCACCAGGATGGCCTCGGTCAGCTCGCGGGCCGACGCGACGTTGAGGCCGATCTTCTCCGCCCAGCCCCCGACGATGTCGATGCCGTCGGCCAGCCGCGGCGTGTGGAAGCCCACCTCCACCCGCACCGGATCGAAGACCGGGGCGAAGACGTCGCCGCCGCGGATCTTGTTCTTGCGGTCGGCCTCTTCCTTCTCGGAGATCTGCCGGCAATACAGTTCGAAGCGCGAGAGCTGCTCGGGGGTGCCGGTGATGACGACCGAACGCCGGCCATTGCGGATGGACAGCACCGGGGGCAGGACGGTGCGAACGTCCTGCGCGAACTCGTCGAGGAGCCGGCGAATGCGCTCGGGGTCGGCGTTGGTGACCGACACCATCGGGGGGCGGTCGCCCAGCACGGAGATGCCTCGCCGGCGCGCCACCAGCGTCCCGGCGGCGCCGATCAGCTGGGCCAACGCCAGCAGTTCGACGTCGCGGGCGCCATCGGCCTTGAAGGCCTCGACGGCGAGCACACCTTGCGAATGCCCGGCGACGGCCACCGGAGGTGTCCCGGCCCAATCCATGCCCTGCCGGGCCAGCGTGCGCACGGCAGCGATCTGGGTGAGCAGCACGCCCGGTATCGAGACCGCCGCCGAGGTGAGGTGCTTATCTGACGGGACCGGATCCTCGGCCGCCAGCGCCCGCACCCAATCCAGCGGCTCAAAACCGATCGGACGCACCACGACCAGCTCTTTTGCCACCGGCTCGAGCAGCAGTTGCACCTCACCGACCAGCGTGGCCAACTCGGTTTCGATCCCGGCGGACGACACCAGTTCCTCGAGGGTCTCCAGCCAGGCGCTGCCCTGCCCGCCGAATGCAACAGCGTACGGCTCGCCGGCCGTCAGACGGTCGACCAGAGCATGGGTGCTGACGGGGCTGTTCTCGTCACGGTCAGCGGTCACCCGGTCGTGCTCGTGGATCGTCACCTTCTCTATCTCCCTGTATGCGTCTCTACGTATCGGTTCGTTTGGCCGTTCGCCACCGGAGGATGGGGCCTGGTCGGTCCGGTCGATTCCGCGTCGAATCGCAGCCTGGAAACGGCTGGCCGGTGTGTTGTCGGCGGACCGCCCCCTGGGTCAAACGGCGCGGCGGACAGCATCGGCTCTACTAAGCGTGTCATAAGGATCAGTGCCCTTTTTGCATGCTGAGCAGTTACTGACGAGTTCTACGCGTGAGTAACCGTGTCCTGGGTAACAGCGGGTTTAACCGGTGGCGCGGGTGTCGCCAACAAACTTGCTGCATGCAGGTGGTTACGGTCGAGTAGCTATAACTGCGCTGATCAAGGCAGTATTGTTATGTAATCGTTATGTTAAAAATATCGGCTTGTGCCCGACCCGTCGGCGCCATGTAACCGGCGTCGCCCGGCGGGGCACCGCGGCAAAATCAGCGAACGAGTGTTTGCTGGAGCTTTCGGTCGTCGGCGGCTTCGATTCGCTTTAGACCCACTGCCCGAATTGGGGCTTGAGGATTTCGTTGATGTCCACCCCGACCCCGCCCACGCTGCGCTTGTCGATCTCGACCTGATGCAGATTCGCCGCGGGATGGGTGAACCCCTTGGGCGAGCCCCAGTTGTGCTGCCAGAAGTAGGAGCCCAAGCCGTCGTGCAGCGCCCAGTCGATGGTCTTTGAATTGGCGTAAACGCCGGTGCGCTGGTGTCCGACGACCGACTCCCAGGACCGCAGATACGGGGCTACCTGCTGTTTGTACTGGTCGTATGACGGGTCATCATCAATGGACGCGTAAATCGGTGCGTTGGCCGGGCCGCCGGCGGCGGCATGCAACTGCATCCCCCGCTGAGCGTGCTGGAGGCCCGCGCCGGCTCCGCCCAGCCAATCGGCGGTGCTGCCCTTGCCGTACTGGTAGCACGAGACGATTTTGAGCCCGCTGCTGCTCAGGTCGCGCGCTTCGGAGACCTGGATGGGCTTGCCGAGCATCCAGTTGCCGCCTGGCCGACGATCGGACACGTACCGAATCGATCCCACCGCCCCGGCCGCCCTGATCTGGGGGCCGGGAATGACTCCGGCCGCATAGTCCAACAGGGTGCCGAGTGACGCCGACGCCGGTGCCGCCTCCAACGACGCCGCCGCGACGCCCAGCCCTAGCAGAGCCGGGGTTGCGGCCGCGAATCTGAGCGCGTCGCGCCGCGAGAAAGACATGTGCCACAGGGTACGACGAAAATATCAACTGACACACCGGCCACAACAGTCACATGTGTATCACATTGTCGCAACAACCCTGCGAGCGAGTTAGCCGCCGGCGAAGCAATTGATGCGGCGAAACACCGCCCAAGTCATCGAAATCCGTTGCTGGACTCGGCAATAAGTACGTACCGGTCCCCGCCGTCCCAGGTACTGCGCCTTCGGTCACGAGTATAATTGCAAAGATTATAAAGTTAGTGGCGGCAGTACGCTGACCAACGGTGGAGGGCGTCAAATGGACCATGACCAGCTCATCGACCTGACCCGGCGCGCGTTGAAGTTGGCGCGCGACAAGGCGACCGACCTCGCTCCACAACAGCACACGGTCGACGCGCGTGACTACACCTCACTTGAGCGACACAACAGCGACAGAGCCCTGCTGCTGGCCAGCCCCCAGCTCGTCGGCTATGTCTCGGAGCTTCCCGACCCCGGCGCCTACTGCACCAAGAGGTGATGGGCCGATCGATCCTGCTGACCAGAACATCCGACGGGTCCGTCAAGGCGTTCGAAAATGTCTGCCTGCACCGGCAGTCCCAGGTGGTAAGCGGGTGCGGCAGCGCGAAGCGGTTCACCTGTCCGTACCACGCATGGACGTACGACAACACCGGCCGGTTGGTCGGCCTGCCCGGCCGTGAGGGCTTCCCCGACGTCACGGTCAAGTCCGACGGTTTGACCGAACTTCCAGCCACCGAATTCGCCGGATTCCTCTGGGTGGCAATGGATCCCGGTGCCACGCTGGATGTCGCCGCACACCTGGGACCGCTGGCCGACGAGCTCGATTCATGGGGCATCGGACGGTGGTCTCCGCTGGGCGAGAAGATGCTCGACTCCCCCATCAATTGGAAACTGGCGGTCGACACCTTCTCGGAGAATTACCATTTCGCCACTGTGCACCGGCAGACCTTTGCCACCATCGCCCGCAGCAACTGCACGGTTTTCGACTCATACGGATCCCATCACCGCCTGATCTTTCCGCTCAACACGATCCTCGAACTGGACGAGGTTCCCGAAGAGCAGTGGGATCCGTTCCACAACATGGTCGTGATCTACGCGCTGTTCCCCAACATCGTGCTGTCGGTGACGATCGCCAACGGCGAGCTGTTCCGGATCTACCCGGGCGACCGGCCGGGCAGGTCCATCACCGTGCACCAGAACTCGACACCGCTGGACATTTCCGAGGAGTCGGTGGCCGCCGGCGCCCAAGCCGTCTTCGACTATGCGCATGCCACGGTGCGCGACGAGGACTACCGGTTAGCCGAGGGCCTGCAAGCCAACCTCGAGTCGGGCGCTCGCGATCACCTGCTGTTCGGGCGCAACGAACCGGGACTGCAGCATCGCCACATCACGTGGGAGCAGGCGCTCGCCGAGGAACCGTAGCCTCGCCGAGACTGTAAATTTGCAGCAAAAGCTCGAGTAGGCGCCTGCGGATTTTCAGTTTCGGCGAGCCGCTTTGCCCTCAATCGGCCCCCGACAGCACGGCGATCAGATCGTCGAGAATGGTTGCAAGCGTGGGATTTTGGCTAGCGGACATCTTAATCAAGAGCGCCCGCGCCTCACCGCGATGGCCCGCACCTATCAACCTCACCACTTCATCCGCCATCGCCGCCAGGTCGGGGGCGGCAGGTTCCACGTTTGCGACGGTCGTGGCCAGCACCTCGACCAGCTCCCAATCCCGGTACAGTGCCAGCGAGCGCTCGTTGAACGCGAACCCGGTCACGGGTTTGCCCCAGAGCGTTCCGCGGTAGCGGTATGGGCCTTCCATGTATTCGATCGGTAGCCCATGCGCCGGGGCCGCCACGAGCGGCTCCCCGACGACATCCAGTTGTAGTGTCGCGCAGGTGATCCGGTGGCGGTCGGGCAGGTATCGGGCCGCAGCAACCGGCCGCACCAGCGGACGCACCGCGTTCGGCCATCGGACGTAACTGCTGATGTCGACCTCGATGTCTTCGGCGCAGTCCGGCGGCATGGCCGGATCGGGATAACTCGTCGTCACACCGGTAAAGGGCTGCAGCGCATTGCCGTTCGTGCGATCGAACTGCCGCCAGATGCTCAGGTCCACGCCGTTGTCGAAGTTGATGGTGCGCCACTCGTGTGACCTCGCCCGCGGGTCTCCCCCGGCTCCCCCGCCGCCGGCATATTTCGGGAACCATTGCCGGTCGACATGCCCGCCGCTGCCGGAGACCTGCTCGATCACATCGCCCCAGCGCAGGGTTCCGGTCATCGTCATTCCGGTCTGGAAATACGAGTACGTGTCGCTTTGGCCGAAGCAGACGATCTTCCCGTTGTAGGTCGACGCGCCCACGGGTGTCGGTGCGCGTGTTGGTGTTACGGCGAGGTCGAGCCGCATCCGCCGACCGGAATGATCCTCGCCCACCAGGCTGACCCGGTAGGTGTAGGCCAGCAGTTCTTCGTCGGCGTCACGGCAGGTGGTCCACGACGCCGTGCCGGCGCCGCTGTGGTAGCTGATGTCGAGATAGCCGCAGGCCATCTCCAGCTTGCGCCGTGCTCCCGGTTCTAGGTTGGCCGGCGGCATGTCGTAATCCGTATAGGTGCCGTAATCGCCCGTATCCAGATCGAACAGCGCCAGGGTGTAAAAGTCGGCGACCACGGTGCCACCGGGCCGGTTCTTGTTGAAGATGGTCAGGAACGCGAATGACCGGTCGGTGTCGACGGCGTCGAGCTGACCGGCGATGAACCAGGTGTCCGACTCCTGGTCGGGGTGTTCGCCCTCGGCGGCCGGGAAGTCCAGCTGGCTGTCACCGGGGACCAGCCGGAACGGGTAACTGCGCCACTCGCTTGTCATCTCACGGGCATCCTGCTCTTTTTTGGCTATGTTAGCGTCAATAGCGAACTTGCGGTCACGGTCCATCCTGCCCGACCCCGCCCCTCAGGAAGTGCCCCGATGACAGAAAATTCCGGCCATCGCTCCTATAACGAACTGTTCATCGGAGGGCAGTGGCGCAAACCCGCGAGTCCGCAACAGCTCGCGGTCATTTCGCCACATTCCGAGGAACCCATCGGACACGCCCAGGCGGCCGGACCAGAGGACGTCGACGCCGCCGTGGCCGCCGCGCGTCGCGCTTTCGACCACGGCCCGTGGCCACGGATGGCTCATGCCGATCGGATGGCCAAGGTCGAAGAGCTCGCCGCGATCTACGCCGGCCACCTCGACGAGATGGCCGAACTGATCACCGACGAGATGGGGTCTCCGCGCAGTTTCAGCCGCCTGGGCCAAGCGCCGGCCGCCGCGTCGCTCATACACCTCGCGCTGGCGTCCGCCCGTGACTTCCCCTGGGCGGAACGCCGCCAGGGCGTGCTCGGCGAGGTACACCTGCGCAGGGCCCCGGTCGGGGTGGTCGGGGCGATCGTGCCGTGGAACGTGCCGCAGTTTTTGATCATGCCCAAGTTGATCCCGGCCTTGATCGCGGGGTGCACGGTCATTGTCAAGCCCGCACCCGAAACACCCTTGGACGCTTTGTGGTTGGCCGAGATGATCGAGCAGCTGAACCTGCCCGACGGGGTCGTGTCGGTGCTGCCCGGCGGACCCGACGTCGGCGAGGCGCTGGTGCGCCATCCCGGTGTGGACAAGATCGCGTTCACCGGGTCCAGTGCCGTGGGGCGCCGGATCGCGGCCCTGTGCGGCGAGCGGCTCAAGAGGGTGAGCCTGGAACTGGGCGGCAAGTCGGCGGCGATCATTCTCGACGACGCCGACATCGACAAGACGGTGGCCGGGCTGAAATCCGCCGGCCTGATGAACAACGGCCAGGCCTGCGTCGCCCAGACGCGCATCCTGGTGAGCGAACGACGGCACGACGAGGTCGTCGACGCCCTCGCCGCGATGATGTCGAACCTGAGTGTCGGGGATCCTGCCGACGAGGCCACGGACATCGGACCGCTTGTCGCTCAACGGCAACAACGCCGCGTACAGGACTACATCCGGTCCGGGCAGCAAGAAGGCGCGCGCGTCGTCGTCGGTGGCGAGGACAGTCCGGCCGAGCGCGGCTGGTACGTGCGGCCGACGCTGTTCGCCGACGCCTCCAACGACATGCGCATCGCCCGGGAGGAAATCTTCGGCCCGGTCTTGACCGTGCTGCGCTACCGGGACGAGGACGACGCGATCCGGATCGCCAACGAGAGCGACTACGGTCTGGCCGGTTCCGTGTGGACCGCTGACATCGCACACGGCATGGAGATCGCGGCCGGTGTCCGCACGGGCACCTACGGCATCAACATGTACACGCTCGACATCGGCGCCCCGTTCGGTGGCTTCAAGCAATCCGGCCTCGGGCGCGAGTTCGGACCCGAGGGCCTCCACGAGTACGTCGAACTTCAGACGACGGTATGCAAAGGGAAGTTTCCGCCCTTAACCAATTGAAATGTCCCGACAATCAGGAGGATTCGGGCATCTGCAGGGTCAGCTCGACCGGACAACACAGCGCGCCGTGCTGATTGGTCACCTGGATCTGGATGTCGACAAGGCAGCGCGGCGGGTCCACGGAGGTGTCGCGCCGTTTGGCCACCGCCCGGCCACGGCCGACCATGGTGTCGCCGGCATACACCGAGCCGGCCAGCCGCATCGAGCGGCGCACCACGCGGCTGCTCGGGCCCGCCCAATCGGTCGCGACGCGGTCGGCGAATCCGGCAAGGTGCATCGTGTTGACATAGATCGTCGGGTTGCCCTGGCTTTGGGCGTAGCCGGGATTGAAATGGCCGGCGAAATAGTCCCACGTCGCCCCGGCGTTCTCCACCACCCGCTGGTAGCTGATGTGGTCGACGACCTCGGGCAGCTCGACCGGAACGGTGATCCGGTTCCAGTCCAGATCCTCACCGCTCACGAGGATCCTCCAGGTGTAAAGCGGAACAAGGTATTTCGGCAGGTGGCGACCACGGCCCCGTCCTGTCGGCGATAGGTCTCCAGCGTTTCGACGAAATGGCCGACCCCCAGCCGGGTCCGCTTTTCCGGGGACACCGACACCAGCTCCTCGACGACGGTGAGCAGATCGCCCTCGACGATGGGCTGCAGAAACTCAACATCGTTGGCCGCGTTGATGAATGTGGGGCCCGGCAACGGCACCCGCAGCGCCAACGATGCCGCCGGCGGCCTGCCCGCCGGCTCCCACGGCGGAGGTATCAGCCATCCCATCAACAAGGCGGGCGGGGCCAGCAGACCTCCCCATTTCTGCCGGGCGAACTCGGCGTCCCAATACGAACGATTGCCGTCGTGAACCATCGAGGCGAACAATTGGATGCGCGCGCCGCTGACCGGGTTCGCCGCGGTGCGCTGTTCGCCTTTCGCGCCAACCATCCGCAGCGCGTCTTCGTAGGTACCAAAGACCGGCTGCTGATAGCCGAGGTCGGTGCCCTTCACATGACGAGCGGGTGCCGGCTGGGCACCGAATCCCATTCGAGCGCACGGGAAGTGAAGTACCAGCCGCCACGCTCATAGACCAGGCAGTCTCGGAACATCCCGGTGGCCCGGAGGGTGGTGTCGCCATACATGGTGGCGAAAAGCACGGCGACGCAACGCTGGACCGCGTGTACCCCCTCGACTTTGATCTCGTGGTCGAGGGTGACCAGGCGCTGCCCGTCTCCGCCGTCAAAAGCCGCGCTCAGGTCGTCGAACTGCTCACCGTCTCGGGTATAGGTGGCACCCGAGTGGCGGAAGGTGGCGATCCAGTGCTTGCGCCTGCCCTCGGAATAGGCTCGATTGTGTCGGGCGTTCAGATCGAGGATGGCGGCGCGGCTCGTCGCGGCTTCGAGGAACTGTTCTTGCTGATAGGTCAAGGCCATTTGCTCTCCAGACTCTTTCGGAAATGCCCGACGCAACACTAACTTAACTCAGCGGTCAACGACATAGCCATGCCTTTCCCGATCCCATGCGCCCGCGGTTAACCCCCGGCTTCGCAATAAGTCTTTACGTATTCGCCCAATAACATTCTTTGGGAGTTCACTGACCGACTCGATGTATCGCGGCACACAGAAGTACGGCATCCGGGCCGCGCAGAAGTCGAGCAACTGCGCGCAATCCAGTGCGGCCTCGGGGCGCAACGTCACGACCACCAGGATGTCGTCCTCACCCAAATCACTGGGCACTGCGAGCGCCGCGGCTTCGGCCACCGCGGGGTGGCTCATGACGACGGTTTCGACTTCGACCGAGGAGACATTTTCGCCGCGCCTGCGCAGCGAATCTTTGATGCGGTCGACATATGTGAGGTTCTGATCGGCGTCGAGTCGGCCGAGGTCGCCGGTGCGGAACCACTCCGGGTGCGGGTCCACCTCCAGACCCCGAGCTACGTAACCTTCGCTCATCACATGCGGCTGCCTTGCCCGGCACACGATCTCTCCGACGGTGCCGGCGGGCAGCGGGTTGCCCGCCTCGTCGACGATGCGCACGTCGAAATTGGGATTCGGCCGGCCCGATGTCCCGGGAACCCCCTCGTCGCCCACGCCCTTGACGGCGATCGGAAACGCCTCGGTCATCCCATACATCGTGACGATTCCACAGCCGTAACGCTTTTCGATGTCACGGTAGGAGCTCGCGTCGATGGGTGCCGCGGAGATGAACCGCAGCGGCAGCTGCGCGTCACGCGGATCGGCGGGCAGATTCCACAGCATCGAAACCATCGCGCCCGCGCCCACGAACCCGATGGCGCCACGGGCGCGGATTTCGTCCCACACCTCGCCGGGGTGGAAGGCCTTGGCCAGCACGGTCGTTCCGCCGACGAGCATGGGGGCCAGCACGCTGGGCGCCGCGCTCAGGTGGAAAAGCGGCATCGCCGTCCACAGCACCTCCCCCGGGCGAAATTCCCAGGCCGAGGCGGCGGTCGCGGCCACCGAGAACAGGTAATGCCATGTCGTGGCAACCGCTTTCGACGGCCCGGTGGTACCCGACGTGTAGAAC
>Ga0318523_10000560_pt1 | contig 10806 bp, 10 predicted proteins | sample GRESIP178b2f19_FD_203500 | JGI IMG/M metagenome (GOLD analysis project Ga0318523, IMG submission 203500) | Tropical soil microbial communities from Luquillo Experimental Forest, Puerto Rico - GRE.SIPMG.178b2f19 | ecosystem: Environmental > Terrestrial > Soil > Tropical forest > Bulk soil...
CTTTACATTGGCACCGACACCAGTGTCGAGCGGGTGCAGATCACGCTGGCTCACAGCAACCGCGGCACCCTCTACAAACGCGACGAACTGGCCGGGTTCTTTGGCTTTGGCCGCTACAACAAAGATCGCGGCATTTCAGAGCGAGCTTACTACTTGGAGACCTACGAAGCGGGTCCATACACCGTCATGCGCGTCGAGCGCGACAGCATTCACATCGCCGTCAACGGCATGACCGTCTATGGCTGCATCCAACCGGACCGCCTGAAGCAGTTCGCCGACCTGGAAGACGACGGCCTGCTCCAGCGCATTGTCGCTTACCGCGCCCGCGCCGCAGCGGCCAGCCGCCCCGTCAGCACCATTCCCGGCAAAGCCGAATTTGACTAGACCATCAGCAAGCTCGCATGCCGGGTCGTCTGCACCGCAGCAGTCAGGAGACCACCGAGATCATCAGGAAACTGGAGAGCGACGCGCTCGATTACCTCTTCCTGGCCCACATGGCTTGAGCACTCCAGTGCCTCCGGCTCACCTTGATACGCCGCGTTCATCAAACAGCACCGCCTGAGGGGTTCCTCGGTGAGGACCTCATGCCGGGCGTTCTGGAAGGCATGAACCCCACGGCGCCAGTCCGGCCATACGCCAGAATGAAAATTCGTTTGACCCTGTCAGCCGCATGTGGTCCGGTTGCCATACTAACCACAAGTCTGGCGCCGATTTCTCGGCACTCGCGCGCCCCCTAAGCGTTTCCCGTCGGAAGGGTGCGTTTCCGCTGCGGGCGGGAGGAAACGAACGATGCGACCACCATTCAGCGTCATCGATGCAGACGGCCATATCAACGAGCCCGAGACGCGCCTGATCGAATTCCTGGACCCTCCCTATCGGAGCTACCTTCACGCCTGGGTGCCCGATCCGAAGGGAAGGGTGAACCCTAACGTGTCGGTGGCGCCCAAACTAGCCGGCTTCGACCCGACGCTCGGCGGCAAGCTTGGAGCCAATGGGCCGCCAGGGTTCCCGACCCCCGCGGATTGGCTGCAGGCGATGGAGGAGGGGGGCCTGGAGCTGACCGTACTCTACCCCACGACCCTGCTGGGCTATTCGGCGATCGACGACCCTGACTTTCTGGTGGCGGTGACGCGGGCTTACAACACGTATGTGTATGAGGACTGGCTGAAGGTCAGCCCGCGCTTCCGCGCCGTGGCCCTCATGCCGTTGCGCGATGTCGAGGAGTCGATCAAAGAGCTGCGTCGGACCATCACCGAGCTGGGGTTCTGTGGCGCCTTTCTCCCGGCCGTCGGCTTTGGCCTCCTCGGAGACCGACGGCTGCACCCGCTCTATGCCGAGGCGGAGCGCCTGGGCTGTCTGATCGCCGTGCATGGCGGCCACGCCACGGCGGAATCCATGCGATACGCGAAGTTCATCCATCGGCACACCATCGGCTTTCCGGTCTCCAACATGATGCAGATGATGCATATGACGTACGAGGGCGCCTTCGAATGCTTCCCCGCGCTGCGGGTGGCCTACTTGGAGGCCGGATGTACCTGGGTGCCGTACCTGCTCAATCGCATGGATGAGGAATGGGAGAAACGGGGAGCCGAAGAGGCTCCATTGTGCAAGCAGAAGCCCAGCGCCTACATCAAGAGCGCTCGGGTGTTCGTCCATGCCGAGCCCGGCGAGGATCTCCTCCCCCAGACCCTCGAGATCCTGGGGGACCAGAGCCTGGTGTATGCGTCGGACTGGCCGCATTGGGATCACGAATATCCGGAAAGCATCGCGCAGCTCTGGCGGCGGGAGGATCTCACCGAGGCGCAAAAGCGGGGCATTCTGGCGGACAATGCCCGGGCCATGTACGGACTGAGCGTCGCGGCTTCGACCACATAGTTCACCTGGCCAGAGGGAAGGGGCCGAGAGGGTCGGGGGGCCATGGCTCACGGTCTTCAACAAAGTGTTCGGAGGAGTGGAGGGTGGGCTATGAGGCATCGGCGCTGGCTGCAGCGTGTGGTCTCGATCGGGAGCTCCTCGTGGTTGATCCTTGCCGTAGCCTTGATGCTTGCTCCACCGGCGAGGGCAGGTGCACCAGCATCGGTGAACACGTTGACGATCGCCATGGATGGGTGGGGGTCGGATATGATCGACCCTTGGGAGAATCCGCAGCCCAGCTTTATCCAATCCTACTTGAACCTCCGCCTGATCACCCGCGATGAGAACATGCAGGTGCAGCCCCTCTGGGCGATCGAGTGGTCCCAGAACGAACAGGGCATCGACCTCGAGCTCCACCCCGGGGCCATCTGCCAGGACGGCGAGCGGGCCACCGCCGAGGCGCTGAAGGTGAACCTGGAGGGGATCATGGGGCGCATCGAGGGCTTCAAAGGCGGGCTGTTCGCGGCCAAGATGCGGGGGGCGCTCGAAGCCTTTGAGATCCGGGGGGAGCACCACCTGTTCATCAAGACCAAGACGCCCGATCCGGGGATTTTCCCGGTCATGGGCGGTGCGAACTACCATCTGCAGTGGTATGGGCCGGCTGAGTACCTGAAAAAGGTGGGCCACGAGGGCTTCGTCAAGGATCCCGTGGGCTGCGGACCTTACAAGATCAAAGAGTACAAGCCGGGCGACCGTGTCGTGTTCGAGCGCTGGGAGGACTTCTGGGGCGACTATCCCTACTGGAACAAACCCCAGCACGAGCACATGGAGTGGTTAAAGGTTCCCGATGGGGCGGCGCGGTTCGCCCTCCTCAAGAGCAAGCAGGTCGATATGGCGACCACGCTCCCGTATCCCCTCGCGAAGGACCTGCCCCGGTCCGAGGATGTGCAGCGTGGCGTGAACCCCAACAAGGGGCCCCTCTGGACGCAGACCCTGAAGGCTAACGGGAAGATGCTAGTGGCGTTCGACCTGGAGATGGCCCTCAAGGAAGGAAAGGCCGACCCCGCCAAGTGGGGCAACGACCCGACCTTGAATCCCAAGGTCAGAGAGGCGCTGGCCCTGGCCATCGACAAACAAGCCATCCTGGACACCGGGTACGGCTTCCTCCTCCCGAGCGAGTCCGTCTACAGCCTGGGCTCCTTCGGCTGGCAAAGGGAGCGGGCGGAACGGCGTGCCCCCTATGACCCCGAGCGCGCCAAAAAGCTGCTGGCGGAAGCGGGCTATCCCAACGGCTTTGAGACCACTGCACATTTCGCCGAATTCGCCGGCAGGCCGAACCAGCGGGAGGCCATGGACATCATCGCCAGCAACTGGAAAGCCATCGGGGTGACCGTGAAAGTCGAGGAGCACGACCCCTTTAAATACTATGCCGACCAGGATGCTGGCAAACGGGCCTACCTGCCCATCAACGAATGGACCTGGGGCCGTCAGGAGAACGGCATCTTCATGGCCCAGATCTCGTATTCGTCCTCAGGCTTCCGCTCGCTGTACAACGAGCGGACCGATGCGCTGGTGCAAGAGCTCTCGCGCACCCTGGATGAACGGAAGCAGTTGCAGTTGCTGGCGGGGATCGAAGAGGAAGTGTTCCGTCAAAACTGGATCGTGCCCTTATATGATGCCAGCGTTGCGTATGGCTATACCGACCGGGTCTTGCAACATCCCATGCCCGAGTTCGGTGCCCACTTCCTCGACCTCAACCGCATCATGCTTAGAGACTAACGCTTTCTAACCCGCTGCTCCTCTGAGGGCGGGGCATGACCCGCATTTTCCTCCTGGCGGGGGAGGCACGAAGGGAACGCGGCCATGCGCCGGTACATCGCCATGCGCGTCGTGCAAGGCCTGATCACCATGTGGTTGGTGACCCTGGTGGTCTTTGGCTTGCTCAGAATGACGGGCGACCCCGTCAGTTTTATCCTGCCACCCGATGCCAGCAGGGAAGATCGCGAGTACATCATGGCAGTCTATGGCTTCAACGAGCCCCTCTGGAAACAGTACCTCTTGTTCAACAAAAATATCCTCACCGGCCGTTTCGGCAAATCCATCCGCTGGGATTCGCGAGAGAGCCTGGATGTGTTCCTGTCCCGGCTTCCGGCCACGCTTCAACTCACAGGGGCCGCCATGGCCTTCTCCATTGCGGTCGGGGTCGTCCTCGGGGCGATCTCGGCCACACGACCTGACACCCTCTTCGATCGCGTGGGCAAAGGGGTGGCCATCGTTGGCCAGTCGATGCCGGTGTTTTGGGTGGGAATCCTGCTGATCCTCCTGTTCACCGTCTACCTCGGCTGGCTGCCCAGCGCTGGAGGCCCGGACCGATTGGGCCCGAAAGGGCTCATCCTCCCCTCTCTGACGTTGGGTTGGCTGTTCGTGGCGGCGCATATGCGGATCGTCCGCTCCAGCATGTTGGACGTTTTGGACTCGGACGCCATTAAGCTGGTGCGGGCGAAAGGGATGCCCAGGCGGACCGTGCTCTGGAAGCATGCCCTGAAGAACGCCTCCATTCCCATCTTCACGCTGTTCGCGGTCAACTTCAGCCAGCTCATCTCCGGCGCCGTGGTCACCGAGACCATCTTCGCCTGGCCGGGGGTGGGAAGATTGCTCGTGGATTCGATCTTCGTGCGGGATTTTACCGTGGTGCAGACGGTGGTCTTCTTTGCCGCGGCATTCGTGGTGGCCATCAACATCCTGGTGGACGTGACCTACGCCTGGCTTGACCCGCGCGTCAGGCTCACGGGGTAGGGGGAGGGCTGTGGACAGGCCTGGATCGGGCATGCCGGAGCTTGTGCCGCAGGGATCGCCGACCGTGGGTGGGGTGGGCGTCAGCACGTGGTTACGGTCCACCTTTCGCGGCGCCCCGATATTTTCTCTAGTCGTCCTGACGGTCGCGGTCGTCTGCGCCATCTTTGCCCCGCTGCTCGCGCCCGCCGATCCGATTCAGGCCGATCGGACCAAGGTTCTATGGACCCCCAGCCTCTCCCAACATCTCCTGGGGACCGACAATCTCGGCCGAGATATCCTCAGCCGCATGATCTACGGCGCGAGGATTTCGGTGACCGTCGGCTTCCTGGCGGTGTTCGTGTCGGGCGCCGTCGGCACCCTCATCGCCCTGGTCAGCGGCGTCCTCCGCGGCTGGATGGACGCGGTCCTGATGCGGATCACGGATGCCTTTTTGGCTCTGCCGTATCTCGTGGTGGCAGTGACCGTGGTGGCGATCCTGGGCTCCAGCCTTATGAACGTGATCCTCGTCATCGGCCTGCTGCGGTGGATGACCTATGCCCGCACGATCCGGGGCGAGGTGCTCAGGCTGACCGAGATGGACTTCATCCGCTTGGCACGCGTGGCCGGGGTGAGTCGGCCACGCGTCATCATGCGACACATCTTTCCCAACATCGTCAATACGCTCCTGGTGCTTGGGACGCTGGAAGTGGGCTCAGCGGTGATCACCGAGGCCTCCTTGAGCTTCCTAGGCTTGGGGATCCCGCGGCCGCTTCCCTCTTGGGGTGCGATGCTCGCCGAATCCCAGACCTATGTCTTCGCGGCCTGGTGGCTGCCGGTGTTTCCCGGCTTGGCCATCACCCTGCTGGTCATGGCCAGCAACCTCACCGGCGACTGGCTGCGCGACCGTTTGGATCCGACCCGGCGTCAGCTGTAGTGGCGCTGCATTGCGCTCCCACCCCCGCTCGGGCATCTGATTTTCACCGGTGTCTTCGAGCGCTGCCCGCGATTGCGCGTGGGGTCGGTGGAACACGAGCTGAGCTGGGCGCCCCATTTCCCGGAACGCCTCGATTACACCTATACGCAACGCGCCAGGCGCCCCGGGTGGTATCGCTTCCGCAGCGACATGCTGCCCAGCGACTTCTTCCGCGTAACGTCTTTCTCAGCTTTCAGGAAGATGCGCTTGGCATCGGCGATCGGACGCCGATCGGCGCGGACACCTTCATGTGGGGGTCCGATTATCCCCACGCCGAGACGAATTTCCCGCGCTCGCGGCAAATCCTGGAGCAGATCCTCGCCAGAGTGCCGGAGGAAGAGCGGCGGAAAATCATCTGCACAAACGTCGCCACCCTCTACCATTTCGATCTCGAGCCTGGCAGGGACTCCTAGCGATGGACACCGTCAAGCCACCCGGCAAGCCGCTCTTGGAAATCCGAGACCTGCGGACGCATTTCGTCACCCGCGCCGGGGTCGTCAAGGCGGTGAACGGCGTGAGCTTCAGCGTGATGCCGGGCGAGACCCTGGGGCTGGTGGGCGAGTCGGGCTCGGGCAAGACCGTCACCTGCCTGTCCATTCTCAAATTGCTGCCGCGGGGGGCGCGCATCGCGAGCGGGCAGGTCCTCTTCGAGGGGGAGGATTTACTGGTGAAAAGCGAACCCGAGATGGAGGCGGTCCGCGGCAAACGCATCGGCTTGATCCTGCAGAACTCGCTGGCAGCGTTGGACCCGGTGTTCACCATCGGGGTCCAGGTGGCCGAGCCGCTGGTCGTCCATCAACAGCTCACCTGGAAGGCGGCCTTCCGCCGGGCCGTGGATCTGCTCCGGATGGTGAGGATCGGCGCCCCCGAGCTCCGGATCAAGAATTACCCGCACGAGCTCAGCGGCGGCATGCGGCAGCGGGCGGCCAGCGCCGCAGCGATCGGCCCCCTACCGTCTCTGCTCATCGCCGATGAGCCGACCACGGCGCTGGACGTCACCACCCAGCGCCAGTATCTGGACCTCCTGAAGGAGATCCAGGCGGCCACGGGCATCGCCATCATCTTCGTCACCCACGACATGAGCATCATCGGCAACCTGTGCGACCGAGTCGCGGTGTTTTACGGCGGATTGGCGGTGGAGGAGGGGCCGAAGGACCGCGTCTTCGCCGAGCCGGCCCATCCGTACACCGCGGCTTTGCTGCGCGCCGTCCCGATCCTCGGGCAAAAGGTGGAGCGCCTGCAGAGCATCCGCGGGGAGCCGCCGAACCTCGCCAGCCTCCCGGCAGGGTGCCCGTTCCATCCGCGCTGCGAGCAGGCGATGGACATCTGCCAGCGCGGCGAGCCGCCCCCCAGGTTCGTATTGCCGGACTTGCGCCACGCCGGGTGTTGGCTGCGGGAGCAAGAGCATGTCGGAACCCCTCTTAGCCGTCCGCAACTTGACTAAGCACTTTCCCGTGAAAGGGAGGCTCTTCAGACGAAAGGCCATCGGCTACGTGAAAGCAGTCGATGGCGTCACGTTTGCGATCGGCCGCGGGGAGACCTTCGGCCTGGTGGGGGAATCGGGGTGCGGCAAAACGACGGTGGCCAATCTTATCCTGCTGCTGCACACGCCAACAGCGGGGGAAATGGCCTTTCGTCACCAGGCCCTCGACCGGCTCATGCCGGACCAACTGAAGGCCTATCGGCGGTCCGTGCAAGCCGTCTTCCAGGACCCGTACGGGGCCCTGAACCCCCGCATGCGGGTCGGCGAGATAGTGGGGGAACCCTTGCTCTCCCACGGCTATCCCCGTCGGGAGCGACAAAGGCTGGTGCAGGTGGCGCTGCAGGCGGTGGGGTTGCCTGACGATAGTGGGGGGAAATTCCCGCACGAGTTCAGCGGCGGCCAGCGGCAACGGATCAGCATCGCGCGCGCCTTGGCGCTGGAGCCCGAGCTGATCGTGCTGGATGAGCCGGTCTCCTCGCTCGATGTCTCCATCCGCTCGCAGATCCTCAATCTTCTGAAGGATATCCAGAAGGGGAAGGGCGTCGCCTACTTGCTGATCAGCCACGACATGGCGTCGGTCGAATACATGAGCCATCGCATCGGCGTGATGTACCTGGGCAAGCTGGTGGAAATGGGGAAGGCCGAGGATTTGTGCAGCCGCCCCTTCCATCCGTACACGGCGACCCTGATGGCGGCAGCCACCCCGCCGGGCCGCACGCCGCTATGGGCGATCCCGATCGTGGGCGATGTGCCCAGCCCCCTCGAAACGCCCAGGGGGTGCGCCTTCCACCCCCGTTGTCCCTATGCCATGCCCGTCTGCAGCCAGGTCATTCCGGCCCTCACCGAGATGGAGCCCCAACGCTGGGTGGCGTGTCATTTGTATCCCGATAAGATTCAGACCATCGACAAAGGCCCCCGCTTCGCCGCTGACTGATGCGATGTCTCTTAAGGGTCAAACTACGTCCTGCGGGTTCCGCCCTCTAGCAACCGCACGACGGGAGTGCATCGAAAGGTGAGGTCGCCTGCTCGTTAGGTGGGTAGCCGGTCTCGCGTCCGGCATCCTGGTCCGCCTCACCAACCAGGAGGATGACCATGGAGATTGAAGCGCAACGGGGGGCGACGACATCGATACATGGTCTATGCCGAGTGACTGGTAAGCCTACTTATTTTACAGCCGCGGTCGTCGTCGTTATGTAAGCCTCGATGGCAAAGGTGTCGATATGGGCGGCTGCTGGTCTCCCGGATCATCGCCGGGGATGATCGCACGCGAATGTTGACCGGCTTCCTCACTAGCTGGTCGCGCGGGAACGGCAGAAGGAGCGGTCGGGAGTTCACTGCCGCGCGGTAGCACAGAATCAATTAGGCCCGTGGGCATGATTTGCTCCGTAGTTTTCGATATTGAAGGCTGAACCCGCGTGGCGGCGCTCATCGTGGCGAAAGCGGCACACTATGGACGGGTTACCGTTAGCCTCAATCAAAGTCGCTTTTACATCTAATTAGGTCAAAGCCGCGTCCAGCAGCCCCTCGCGCAAGCAGGTTGCGGATTTTCACCACCAACGAAACCCGAATCGCTGACGAATCGGGTGTCTCTTTGGGATGAAATTTTCGAGGGACAGCGTGCTTGATAGGAGGGGACCGTTCACGACGGCTCTCGTACAGGTGTTCCGGGCAACCAAGGCGGGCGCGCTCTACGCGAACATTGTCTTTCTAATCGGCTTTATTCTTGGCACCATTCGCGTCTTGCTGCTCGCCCCACGCCTCGGTCAGACCACTGCGGTCATACTGGAGGCACCGACGATTCTCGCGGCGAGTTGGTTCGTCAGCCGTTGGTGCGTGGATCGGCTCGATGTCGCGGCGACAGTCCCGGCTGGATCACTGATGGGCTTGGTCACGTTCCTGGTGCTGATGTCGGGAGATTTCGGACTAGGTGCGGTTCTCGGTCGATCGCTGGTGGATCGGGTTGCGGCGTACGGATCACTGGCTGGAACGATCGGACTTGGCGCTCAGGTGATCTTCCCATCACGCCCGTCTCCGCCGATCACGCCGCCTGCCCGGTCCGCACACACCCGCGGGAAACGCCCGACTTCTCGACATGGGGAAGGCGAATTCCCGCGAGACGCTGACTCGCCGCTGGAGGGAGATGGATTCGAACCATCGGTTCCGCGCCACAACAAGCTTTGTGTCGCGCCCGCGACGACCGTCCCCGGTCGCGATGATCCCAGGGTAGAGCCGGGCCACTCCCTGTGACAGCATCAGCGCGCGCGCTCCGGCGGCGAGGTGCGACAACACGAAGATCATCAGGCGAGTATCCCAGGCGTCCTTAACCAACCCGGACGGCGCTGTGGCGAGGGCCCAGTCGCTGTCGATGCCGAGATAGAGCCGCGCAAACACGAACGCAGAGTTCATGTGTCCGAGCAAATACGCCGCCAGCGATCTGGAAGGTGCGGAAACGGTCGATCGGCCGGAGCGGATATGCCGTGGGCGATGCGCAGCGGCGCGGGCGCCGCATCGGCGGTGGCTCGGGCGTCTCGTTGCGCCAGAACGCCGTCAGCGCTGTCATTTCGATCCCGACGGACGGTTGCCCTGGGAGGATCAGGCGTCGCCGAGTATGGTCCAGCCCACGGGGATCAAGCAAAAGGCATCCCCCTCAGACATCTCCACGATGCCGTCCGGGCCGACATTGATGTGCTGTCCTGAGGAGATTTGGACCGCGCCAGTCCCCGGCGGCGCCTTGACGCGGACGTTCACCGGCCTTGGCGGTTTCCGTCTTTCGGGCTCTCTCTCCTGTTTCAGCTTTTCGGCCTCTGTTTGGTAAAACTCGAAGATCCCCTGGCCAGGGAACGGCTTCTTGAACCAGTCGAGGAACTGGGCGGTCGAATCGACCTGGTCGTCATGCTTGCCATTGGGGAAGACGGTCATCTCGTGGAGGTATTCGGCGAGCCACGGTGCACTCTCTGGGATGTGGACAAACCCGTTCTCGATCATCGCGGTCTGCGCGTGCATCCGCATGATCTTGTCGCAGTCCGGCTGGTAGCGGGTGACCCCGTGGCAGCCGTCGGCGATCAATTCCTGGATCAGCTGAGTGCCCGAGGCCTTGTCCTCGATCAGCACCGTGGTGGCACCGTAGAGGTTCTGCTGTTCGCGGACCGCGCGCTTGAGTGCCGGATATTCGAGCCGCTGGCGCAGCCGCCCCACTAGATAGACGGTTTTGCCTTTGACGCCCCAAGTGGTGCAGACGCTAAAATCGCTGAGCTCGGTGGCTTTGTTGGCGGTGTCCCAGCTCTGCACAATGCGGTCGAAGCGCTCCGGCTGCTGCTTCTCGTCGTAACGCTTGAACCATCCCGCCTTGACCAGACCGCCGCCCAGGGGTGCGGGGGATTGCTGATACTGGCCGGCAAAGTTGTACTCGCCAATCGTGCGACGGATGTTCTGCAGAACGGCGAGTGGCTCGCGCGCCGGATGCAATGCGTCGCCCGGACGGCGGGTGAAGCATCGCGGTTCCCAGATCGTCTCGATCGCGTGCACCTCGTCGACCTCGGCGATCGCCGGAAAGCTTACGACCTCCCACGGCTCCTGGCCGAGCACGTGGCCGACCAGATCGTCCTCGTGGAGCCGCTGCATGATGATGACGATGGCGCCACTGCGCTTGTCATTGAGCCGGCTGTAGAGGGTATGGACGAACCACTCGTTGCTGGCAAAGAGAGATCATACGATCGAACAA
>Ga0318523_10000586_pt1 | contig 10622 bp, 9 predicted proteins | sample GRESIP178b2f19_FD_203500 | JGI IMG/M metagenome (GOLD analysis project Ga0318523, IMG submission 203500) | Tropical soil microbial communities from Luquillo Experimental Forest, Puerto Rico - GRE.SIPMG.178b2f19 | ecosystem: Environmental > Terrestrial > Soil > Tropical forest > Bulk soil...
GAATTCAAAACCGGTGCCGATTCCCCGACCCTCAGGATCGACGACCTGACCGTCGCCGGCGCCTAATCAGCCGGGCACGGAAGCCGCGGCGTTCCGACATCACTCAGTCTTAGCGCGTCCGGCTTGCCAAGCGGGGGAGCCGCCTCTAACACTGCCGGGGGGAAGTGATGCGAATCGACCCGGCGATCGTTGGCAGTGGTGGACGTTCGGCTGCGCTCATCTGGCGCTTGACGCGTGATTTCATGCGGCCGCACGGCAGGCGGGTCGTACTTGCCTTCTTACTGATGGGGTTGGCAGCCGGCAGCACGGCAGGGCGCGCCTGGCTGATGCAACCGGTGCTCGATCGGATCTTTGTCGCGCACGAAGGCTCGCTGCTCCTGCTGATCGCCGGTGCCGCACTGGCTCTTGCTCTTGCCAAGGGGCTGGCCGATTACGGCGCCACCGTATCGATGACCAGAATCGGCCAGCGCGTCATCGCCGACGTACAGATTGCACTCTTTGCTAGATTGATGCGCGCCGATCTCGCCTATTTTCATGCCAATCCGACCGGCACTCTGATCTCGCGTTTCACCAGCGACGCGGTGCTGTTGCGCAATGCCGCGGCGAGCGTTATCGCCGGGATTGGCAAAGACGCGGTGACTGTCGTTTTTCTCATCGGCGTCATGTTTTATCAGGATTGGCTGCTTGCCTTGGTCTCATTCTTCGTCTTCCCGCTGGCGATCCGTCCGATTGTTGGGATCGGGCGGCGCATCCGCCGCGTCGCCGCCAATACCCAGGCCGAGATTGGCCAATTTACGACCTTGTTGAGCCAAACTTTTCAGGGCGCCCGGCACGTCAAAGCCTATGGCATGGAAGAGTACGAGGAACGCCGCGCCGTCGGGTTGATCGAGCGGCTGTTTATGCTGATCGATCGGAACACCCGGACGCGGTCGCGAGCCTCGCCAATGATGGAAACCCTCGGCGGCATGGCCATTGCCGTTGTCATCCTATACGGGGGTCATCAAGTCATCAGCGGTGCCCGGACTCCCGGCGCGTTGTTCTCGTTTATCACGGCCCTTCTGCTCGCCTATCAGCCGCTGAAGAGCCTCGCCAATCTGAATGCTTCGCTTCAGGAGGGTCTCGCTGCGGCCCAGCGGATCTTCGAGGTGCTCGACCTCGAACCGATGATTCGCGACATGCCAGGCGCCCGGCCACTGCACATCGCCGGCGGCGAGATCCGGTTCGATGACGTTTGCTTCGGCTACGTTCCCGGCATCCTGGCAATCGATCGCACCTCTTTGACCATTCCGGCCGGCCACACTGTTGCGCTGGTCGGCCCCTCGGGAGCCGGAAAATCGACGATGCTCAACCTGATCCCGCGCTTCTTCGATGTCGCGGCTGGAAGCATCTCGATCGACAGACAGGATGTCCGTTCGGTAACGCTCGCCTCTCTGCGTGGGGCCATTGCCCTGGTCGCTCAAGAGGTCAGCCTGTTCGATGACACCGTGCGGGCCAATATCGCCTATGGCCGGTTTGGCGCATCGGCGGTCGAGATCGAGGAAGCGGCACGGGCGGCGGCTGCCCACGATTTCATTTGCGAACTGCCCAGTGGCTACGACACCCTGGTCGGCGAGCACGGAGTGAGGCTCTCTGGCGGCCAGCGTCAACGAATAGCGATCGCCCGGGCGATGCTGAAGAACGCCCCGATCCTGTTGCTTGACGAAGCCACGGCGGCGCTCGACAGCGAAGCCGAACGGCAGGTGCAAACGGCACTCAATACGCTGATTCGCGGCCGCACCACGTTGGTGGTTGCGCACCGTCTGTCGACGATCCAACGAGCCGATCTGATCTGCGTGATGAACCGTGGGCAGATCGTTGAGACCGGCCGGCACCGAGAGCTGCTGGCGCTGGGCGGCCTTTATGCGCGCCTCCATGCTATGCAATTTGCGGATCAGCACGATCAGGTCGCTGCCGGGGCCGAGGTGTAAGGACGATCAGAATTGTCGAGATCGAGGGCCTGGCGACGTCTTCTGCGCAGCGACGCGCTGCGGCGGATCGCCTGCTGGATAACCCATTGCTACATTCGGTTCGTCTATTTGACGAATCGCTGGAGCGTCGAGGGTGGCGATTGGACACGCAAGCTCACCCGCGAAGACCGGACTTTCATCGTCGCCTTCTGGCATGGGCGATTGCTGATGATGCCGCTCGCGTGGCACGGGTTGGCACCGTTTCACATGTTGATCTCGGCGCATCGCGATGGACGTATCATCGCTGGAGCGATGACCTATTTCGGTATCGAGACGATCGCCGGCTCGACGAGCCGCGGCGGTTCGTCGGCGTTGCGCGAGATTCTGAAACGGTTGAAAGAGGGGGGCTGTGTCGGCATCACGCCGGATGGACCGCGCGGCCCGGCAATGACCGTGAGCATCGGGATCGTCAACATTGCCCGTCTCGCTGGGGTGCCGATCGTGCCTGCGACCTACGCCACGAGCCGCCGGCGCGAGCTCGCGAGCTGGGACCGCTTCCACCTCGCTTTGCCGTTCGGGCGTGGTGTGTTTTTGTTTGGCGAGCCGATCGAAATCGGCGCGGAGCTGGACGAGACGGGGCTCGAGGACGTCCGATGCCTGATCGAGGCGCGCATGGTCGAAATGGTCCGCGAAGCCGATCGTCGCGTCGGGCATCACTCCTCATCGCATTGGACTGGCGCCGCTTCAGTCGGCCCCGCGCGCCCGGTTACGGACGAGTAATGCTGCCGCTGCTCTATCGGATGCTGACCCGGCCGCTGGGTCCAATCGCGATCTGTTATCTGGCGCAACGCCGCAAACGCGGCAAGGAAGACCCGATACGCTTTCGCGAGCGCCGCGGTCTCACCAGCGCGGTGCGGCCGCAAGGGCCACTTATTTGGCTTCATGCTGCAAGCGTCGGTGAAGCCACGGCGGCGCTCGCGCTCATCGAAAACCTTCTGGCTTCGCGGCCGGAGCTCGCCATATTGGTGACGACCGGGACGGTTACCTCGGCCCGCCTGCTCGCAAGCCGGCTGCCAGCACGCGCGCGGCACCAATTCGCTCCTGCGGATGTGCCGCGTTGGATCATCCGCTTTCTCGACCATTGGCACCCTGATCTGGCGCTGTGGATCGAATCCGAGTTGTGGCCCAATCTGGTCCTCATGACCCATGCGCGCGGTATCCCGATGGTACTCATCAATGGAAGGCTGTCAGCGCGCTCGTACCGGCTGTGGCGACGCTGGCCCGGCCTCATCCGCCCGATAATGCGCGCGTTCGATTTATGCCTCGCCCAGGACCACCAGCAAACCGAGCGAATCCAGTCGCTGGGGGCGCGGCAGGTGGCGATGCTCGGCGATCTCAAAGGCGCGGCCGCGCCTTTGCCGTGCGAGCGCGCCGAATTACTGCGGTTGCGGATCCGTATCGGACAGCGGTCTGTTTGGCTTGCAGCCAGCACCCATGCCGGCGAGGAGGAAATCGCCGGCCGCGTTCATCGCGATCTTGCGGCGAAATTCCCCGGTCTGCTGACGATCATTGTGCCCCGTCATCCGGCGCGGGCCGACGCCATCGCTGCGATGCTGCGTGCGCAGGGGCTGCGGATTGCCCGGCGCGCGCCCGGCGAGCCGGTCACCGGCGAGACCGACGTTTATCTCGCTGATACGATCGGTGAACTCGGCCTGTTTTACCGTCTCTCCGGCATCGCGTTCATTGGCGGGTCGCTCGTTGGCAAGGGCGGCCACAACCCATTGGAGGCAGCCCGTCTCGACTGCGCCGTGTTGCACGGTTCGGACATGAGCAATTGCACCGGAATGGCGGCGGCACTGGCCGCCGCCGGCGCAGCCGAAACGGTGACCGACGCCGAGACGCTCGCTCGCGCCGTGGCAGCGCTGCTCTCCGATCGGCGTCTGCGAGCCGAACGCGCCGCTGCGGCGAACCGTGTCGCAGCGGCCGGTCGTGGCGTTCTTGATGCCGTATCGGAGCGGCTGGCACCGTGGCTCGATCGGCTTGTGCCGGAGCGAGAAGTCGCGGCGGCACCGCGTTCGCTGAGAGCCTGATGCGCGTGATGCGCGCCGCCCCTCGCTTCTGGGCGGACCCTCCCGGGATCCTTGCGAACCTGTTGATGCCTGTCGCGGCGGCATGGGACGCCGCTGGACGGCTGCAAGAGCGGCTGTCGCATCCCTATTGCTCCCCGATCCCGGTCATCTGCGTCGGCAACCTAGTCGCCGGCGGGGCGGGCAAGACCCCGGTCGCGTTGGCTTTGGCCGCGAATCTCGCAACGCGCCGCGTTGCGGTCCACGTAGTGACGCGCGGCTATGGCGGCAGTTTTGGTGGGCCGGTACGGATTGATCCCGGTCGCCACGATGCCGCTACGGTCGGCGACGAAGCGCTGTTGCTGGCGCGCCGCGCGCCGTGTTGGGTCGCGCGCAACCGGGCGTCGGGCATTCGCGCCGCAGTTGCAGCCGGCGCGCACGCAGTCGTGCTCGATGACGGTTTTCAGAACCCCACCATCAACAAGGCCTTATCGCTCGTTGTCGTCGATGCGATCTACGGTTTCGGCAATGGGAGAATCATCCCGGCGGGTCCGTTGCGCGAAAATCTTGCGCGCGGACTTGCCCGTGCTGATGCCGTAGTGTTGCTCGGAACGGAGGCGGAAACGAGAGTGCTGGAGCAAGCCGCGATCTGGAACGAGCTGCCGGTCCTATCGGCCGAGCTGAGCCCGGTCTCCGGCTCGCGGATGGCCGGCTCGCGGATTCTGGCCTTCGCGGGGATCGGACGTCCGGAAAAATTTTTCGCGACTCTGCGGATGGTTGGCGCAGAACTCGCAGGCACGCGTGCGTTTCCGGACCATCACCCCTACCGCACCAAGGAAATCGAGCAGCTGCGGAGGGACGCTGAGCGGGCGCATGCGCGCCTCGTCACCACAGCGAAGGACATCGTTCGCATTCCGCCGGCAAGCCGCGACGACATCGAGGTCTTCGAAGTCGAAATCTCTTGGCGAGATCCTGCAGCGCTCGATCAGCTGATCACCCCGGTCGTGGGCACTTGAGCTGCCGATGACGATCGATCGGAACGCCGCGCTCACCAAGCCAGTTCGACGGGCCGGGTGGGTGAGCATGGTTCCATCTGCGCGCGCGCGTTTGAGGTTGGCTTATCGCGTGGAGGCTTGGGGCGCCAGGCTCGCGTTGGCAATATTCGGCTGGTTCCCCCTCGATTGGGCATCGGCGATTGGTGGCGCATTGGGACGCGCAATCGGTCCAAGGCTCGACATCTCAAAGCGTGCCCGTCTCAACCTCAGCCGCGCCTGGCCCGCGCTTACGGATGTTGAGATTTCGCGGATCATCGCTGGCATGTGGGACAATCTCGGCCGGGTCGCGGCCGAGTATCCGCATTTACGAGAAATCCGGGTCTTCGACCCGTGCGGGCGGGTCGAGACGCACGGCTTAGAGCATATCGACCGGGCGGTTGCCGCGGGCCGCCGCATGATCATCTTTTCCGGTCATATCGCGAACTGGGAGATCGCCATGGTCGCCGCGGTGCAGTATGGCATCTCGGTCGCCCAGATCTATCGCGCCGCCAATAATCCCAGCGTCGATCGGATGATCACCCGCTTCCGCGGCGACGGCGAGCTAATTCCAAAGGGGGCAGTCGCCGCACGTCGCGCGATTGCTGTGCTGCGCCGCGGCACGCACCTGACGATGCTCGCCGACCAGAAGATGAATGACGGGATCCCGGTGCCGTTCTTCGGGCGCATCGCGATGACTTCGTCGGCCCTTGCTTCTCTCGCGCTGCGCTTTGATTGCGATGTACTCCCGGTTCGTGTCGAGAGGCTAGGTGGCGCACGTTTTCGGCTGACGGTCTTCCCGCGGTTACCGCTGACTCGCAGCGGCGACCGGCATGCCGACGTCGCGACGCTGATGGCGCGGGTCAATCAGGTTTTGGAGGAATGGATTCGTGACCGCCCCGAGGAGTGGTTCTGGCTGCACCGGCGCTGGCCGGATTAGGGGGTCACGCGCCTTTCCTCCACCACGACAGTACCGACAATGGCTTCCGGCTCGTACATCCAGCGGGCCAGCAGGCCGGCAATTACCGCACCAATGATCGGTGCGACCCAGAACAGCCACAGTTGCCCGATATATTCACCACCGGCAAACAGCGCCGGCCCGGTGCTGCGTGCCGGGTTCACCGAGGTGTTTGTGACCGGGATCGATACTAGATGGATGAGGGTCAGCGCGAGGCCGATCGGGATGCCGGCAAAACCGGCTGCTGCGCCCTTTGAGGTAGTGCCGATGATGACGAAGAGAAAGAAAAAGGTCATCACCACTTCCATAAGAAAGCAACCCCCGAGACCGTATTTGCCGGGACTCAGATCACCATAGCCGTTGGCGGCAAAGCGGCCAGGAATCCAACCGGGTTGGCTCGATGCGATTATCCACAAGATTGCAGCGGCGACGATCGCCGCGATGACTTGCGCGACAATGTAGGGAATTACATAACGGCTTGGGAGGCGCCCGGCGCTCCACAGGCCGATCGTGACCGCCGAGTTGAAATGGCCGCCAGAGATGTGACCGACAGCATAAGCCATGGTCAACACTGTCAGGCCAAACGCGAAAGCAACACCGAGAAAACCAATTCCCGTCTGTGGAAACCCCGCGGCCAATACCGCCGCACCGCAGCCGCCGAATACCAGCCAGAAGGTCCCAAAGAATTCGGCAACAACGCGCCGGGGCATGTCGTTGTCCATCGATTTCCTCCCACGTTAACCAGCGGGATATTAACTGGTTGACAGGCCCTCAGACAAGTTCAACGTTCTGGCTAGGCTTCTGGGTCAAAACAGACTGCCCTGGCCCGGATCGCTGGCGGAGCGGCGCGCGCGGGGACGCGCCTTGCTGCCGGCGACGACACCGACCCTGCCGTCATGGAATTCGAGGTCGAGCGGGGCGCCAGCATTGATTGCGGCAGATGTCGTGACGACCCGCGCGACGGCGTCGCGGACCACGACATAGCCGCGGGCGAGTAGGCTTTCGTGGCGCTCCGAATGGGTCGAAAGCCGCCCGGCGAAATTGTCGAGCGCGTGGTGGTTGCGGTCGAGAAATCGCGCCATCACGTCACGCAGCCGCGGCTCGACATCGGCGACGCGGGCGCGGGCGCGGTCGAGATCGGCCGACAACACCATCGGACGCAATCGCGCACCGGCTAACTCCAGGCTGTGCCGCGCTGCCCGCAACAGTCTGTCGGCAGCGAGCCGCAGCCGCTCGGCACGATCGTCCAGACGCTGCGCCGTGACACCGATCAGGTCGTGGGGATCGGGAAGACCGCGGGAAAGCCCGGCCAGATGCAGCCGCCGCTCGTGGAAGAGCCTGGCCAGGCTGGCGGAGAGCCGGGCGGACTTGCCGCCGAGTTCGGCAATCAGATCGAGCCGTACCGGGACCGCCATTTCGGCGGCGGCGGTCGGCGTCGGCGCGCGGCGGTCGCTGACATGATCGATCAGCGTGGTGTCAGTCTCGTGGCCCACCGCCGAAATCAGCGGGATGGCCGAGAGGGCCGCGGCGCGCACGACAATCTCCTCGTTGAACGGCATCAGATCCTCGAGGCTGCCACCGCCGCGGGCGACGATGATCAGCTGCGGCCGTGGCACGGGTCCGCCTTCCGGAAGGAGGTTGAACCCGTGGATTGCCGCCGCCACCTGGGCAGCCGCTGCCTCGCCTTGGACCGCAACCGGCCAGAGCAGCACCCGGCGCGGGAAGCGGTCGGTAATCCGGTGCAGCATGTCGCGAATCACCGCTCCCGACGGCGACGTGATGATGCCGATCACCTCCGGCAGAAACGGCAGCTTCTTTTTGCGCTCGGGTGCGAAAAGCCCCTCGGCAGCCAGTCGTCGGCGACGATCTTCCAGGAGCTTGAGCAGCGCGCCGATTCCAGCAAGCTCGATCGTGTCGATGATGAGCTGATATTTCGAGCGCCCCGGAAACGTCGTCAGCCGGCCGGTGCAGACCACCTCCATCCCGTCTTCGGGCGTGATTCCAAGGCGCATTGCGGTGGCGCGCCAGCATACCGCATCGAGCACCGCCTCGGCGTCCTTCAGGCACAGGTAGCAATGGCCGGAACTGTGGCGCTTAAAGCCGGAAATCTCGCCGCGCACGCGGACATGCGCAAAATTTTCCTCGATCGAGCGCCGCAGCGCGCGCGACAGCTCCGAGACGGTGTATTCGACGAGGTTCGAGCGTGGCGGGGCGGCAATCGCAGTATCATCCATTCCCATATGATAGCCGAGCACGGGAGGAAGAGCGATGCGGGTACTGGTAGTGGGCTCCGGCGGGCGCGAGCATGCGCTGGCATGGGCGATCTCGGCATCACCGCTGATCGATAGGCTCTTCTGTGCGCCCGGCAATGCCGGCATCGCCGAGGAGGGCGAGTGTATCGCAATTGCTGCAACCGACATCGCGGGGCTTGTCGGATTCTGCCGCCGCGAGCGGATCGATTTTGTCGTGGTCGGGCCCGAGGCGCCGCTCGTGCTGGGCCTCGTCGACGCGCTCGAGGGGGAAGGGATCGCGGCCTTCGGGCCGAGCGCGGCAGCGGCGGCGCTGGAGGGCTCCAAAGGTTTTGCCAAGGACCTTTGCGCCCGCGCACACATTCCGACTGCCGACTATCGCCGCTTCCGCGACGCGACCGCGGCGAAGGCGTTCATCGCCAGCCACGGGGCGCCGATCGTCGTCAAGGCGGACGGGCTCGCCGCCGGCAAGGGTGTCACGATAGCCGGCACGCTCGATGAAGGCTTCCGAGCGGTCGACGCGGCGCTCGTCGAGCGCCGCTTCGGCGAGGCCGGGTGCGAAATCGTCGTCGAGGACCTTCTCGCCGGAGAGGAGGTAAGCTTTTTCGCGCTGGTCGACGGAAAGGAAGCGCTGCCGCTCGCGACGGCGCAGGACTACAAGCGGGTCGGGGAGGGCGATAACGGGCCCAATACCGGCGGCATGGGCGCCGTCTCACCAGCCCCGCGGTTCGGCGTCGGGCTTGAAGGAATTGTCATGGAGCGCATCATCCTGCCGGCGATCGCTGCGATGCGGGGCGAGGGTCGAGCGTTCAAGGGCGTCCTCTACGCCGGCCTGATGCTGACCGAAGCGGGGCCCAAACTGCTGGAGTTCAATACCCGCTTTGGCGACCCGGAATGTCAGGTGCTGATGATGCGGCTAATGAGCGATCTGTTGCCGGCGCTGGTCGCGGCACATGACGGGGTATTGAGGTCCTTCGATCTGCGCTGGCACGCCGAGCATGCGCTGTGCGTCGTGATGGCAGCGAAGGGCTATCCGGAAGAGCCGCAGAGAGGCAGCGAGATCCGCGGCCTTGGCGCTGCAGCCGGGGACCCTAAGGTCAAGATCTTCCACGCAGGCACGCGCCGCGCGGGCGAGCGTCTTCTCGCCGATGGCGGCCGGGTGCTCGGCGTTACCGCGCTCGGTGAGCATCTCGCTGGCGCCCGCGACCGCGCCTATGCCGCGGTCGGCCGCGTCGACTGGCCCGGAGGCTTTTGCCGCCGCGACATCGGACGGCGTGCGCTCCGGTCTTAAATGCTTCTTCAGGTTGATTAAGCGCGTAATGCGCGTTTTGGGCCAACTGACGTTCCAGACTGAAGCCGGTGGGCATCGCTCGGTGGGCGGCGCGCCGCTACTCGGCCTGCGCCTTGCGGCGCGCGAGGTGGAGTGAGCGCAAGCAGCCATCTTGCCGCGATCCTCCCCGCCGATGTCGCGGGCTATACCTTTCTATTCTACAGCGCAAAACTAGAATGCTGCGGATCGAATGAGGTACAGAGATGCCAGCGCTGGGGCTCTTGATATTGGCGGCTCAGGTGTTGTGCGCGATACATGTCGTGCGCACCGGGCGTCCTTATTGGTGGCTCTTCCTGATCGTCATGGTGCCGGCGGTCGGCGTGATCGTCTATTTCGTTGCCGAGCTGTTGCCCGGGTTGCTCGGCAGCCGCGGGGCTCGCCAGGCGGTGTCGGGCGCCGCCAAGGTCTTTGATCCCGGCCGCGGGGTACGCGAGGCAGAGCGCCAAGTGGAGATATCGCCGAGCGCCCAAAACAAGGCGGCACTGGCGAACGAACTTCTCCTCGCCGGCCAGCCCGAAGCAGCGGAGGCTCTCTACCGCGAGGCGCTGACCGGTATTCACGCGACCGATCCCGCCCTGATGCTGGGCCTGGCCCGCGCATTGTTTGCGCTCGGAGACGCGCACGAAACTCAGGTCAGCTGGAACGGCTGCGGGAGGCCAATCCGGGTTACGCCTCGCCCGATGGCCATCTGCTCTATGCGCGGAGCCTGGAGCAGCAAGGGAAGACGGATGCTGTGCTCTATGAGTATGCTGCGCTTGTCCCTTACTACCCGGGCCAGGAAGCGCGCGCCCGTTATGCCCTGCTTCTCGAAAGGACCGGGCGGATCGAGGAGGCGCAGAAAATCTTCGAGGAAATTCGCCAATCGATTGACTATGGGCCGCGCCACCAATACCGCGAGCAGCGCGAGTGGTACGAGCTCGCCAAACGGCACCTCGCAACATAAAGCAGTCCCGGTGTAAGATTGGCGCCGAGTTAACCATGGCCACTACCCGCCGTCTCGCCGCGATCCTTGCCGCCGATGTCGCGGGCTATTCGCGACTGA
>Ga0318523_10000587_pt1 | contig 10617 bp, 10 predicted proteins | sample GRESIP178b2f19_FD_203500 | JGI IMG/M metagenome (GOLD analysis project Ga0318523, IMG submission 203500) | Tropical soil microbial communities from Luquillo Experimental Forest, Puerto Rico - GRE.SIPMG.178b2f19 | ecosystem: Environmental > Terrestrial > Soil > Tropical forest > Bulk soil...
GTGCACGATGTCGGTACCGGTCCTCTGCTTGAAATCCTCCATGCTCAGATGCGCATACGTGCCGATGCCGTAGGAGCCGTAGTTCAAGCTTCCGGGCTTGGCCTTCGCGAGCGCGATCAGCTCTTCCACGCTCTGCACCGCAAGCGACGGGTTGATCACCAGCACCGGCGTGATGCGGCACAACACGATGATGGGCGTGAGGTCCTTGACCGGATCGTAAGGAAGCTTGCTGAAGAGATGCGGATTGGCGGTGACGGTGGAGTCCGGCGCGACCAGGAGCGTGAGCCCGTCCGGCGGCGATTTCGCAACCGCTTGCGCGCCGACGGCATAGTTGCCGCCTGGACGGTTGTCGACGACGACCGGTTGCCCCCACGCCTCGGTCAGTCGCTGGGCCACAATACGGGCCATGGTATCGGTCACGCCGCCGGCCGGAACCGGCACGATGAGCTTGACGGTGGCGCTCGGATAGGTTTGCGCATGCGCGCTGCCCACTCCCGCGAGCAGCAACGCCGCGAGCAGCCCGGTCGTCCACCTCGGCATCGTCCCTCCCCTATCGATTTGCGCGGCGGCCGATCTCTTTAGGTCGTCATTGCCGGGCCTGACCCGGCAATCCATCCTCGTTGTGAAAAAGCCTTTTGCGGAGAAGGATGGACCCCCGGGTCAAGCCCGGGGGTGACCTTTTGGATGCTTCGCCGCGCAAGCGGAAAATAGACCAGCACCCAGGCCCCGCCAACCTGGCGAGCCCGGCAAGCCGTCGCGGTCAAACGCGGGCCTGAAAGCTCGGGTCGGCTGTGTGAAGTAGTTAACAAAAGGTTTCCGCGGGGCAGTCTAGGCATATTGGTAGACCAAAACAGGGGAGCTACCAATGCGCAACGACTTTGCCGAGCTCGTCCCGGGTATTGCCGCCGAGCGGCGGTCGCCCACGGCCAAGGACAACTCGGACGAGGCGCTGGCCGCAAAGATCGCATCCGGTAGCAGGCTTGCGATGCAGGTCCTGTTCGCCCGGCATCATGCGCGCATCTACCGTTTCGTATTGCGGCTGCTCGGCAGCGAGGCGCTCGCGGAGGACGTCACCAGCGAAGTGTTCCTCGGGGTCTGGCGGCAAGCCCACCGGTTCGAGGCACGCTCGGCGGTCACGACCTGGCTGTTGGCCATTGCCCGTTACAAGGCGCTGGCCGAGCTGCGGCGCCGGCCCGAGGCGTGCGATGAAGCGTCCGTGGACGCCAGCGACCCGGCGGACGATCCGGAAGCGACCTTCGCGGTCAAGCATCGGGGAGAGATTCTGCGCAATTGCCTCACCCGCCTGTCCCCGCGGCATCGCGAGATCATCGACCTCGTCTACTACCATGAAAAATCGGTGCAGGAGGCGGCGCACATCCTCGGCGTTCCGGGCAACACCGTCAAAACGCGGATGTTCCACGCACGCAAGAAGCTCTCGGAGCTGCTCGAAGCGCAAGGCGTCGTGGGAGCGCTGTCATAGCGACACACCAGGCGATTTTGCCCACCCTACACATCCAAACTCACGATCGATCGAATTCCGAACCCTCGGTGGCGATGGCAGCGAGCTTGTCCGGCGCAACCACGTTGACGCCCCCTCGTTCCAGGCGAATCCAACCGCGCTTGGCCCATGCCCGCAGTTGTTTGTTGGTGCTCTCGCGGGATATGCCGATCATTTGACTGATCTCGCGTTGCGTGATCGCCGCTTTGCGTGTGGTTGCCGAACCGTCTTCGGCTGCGGTCAGCTGGAGCAAGGTCTTCGCCAGGCGGGTCGGCAAATTCAGGAATGTGATGTCCTGCACCTGCTCGCTGGTCCGGCGCAGCCGCGAGCAGAGGATTTCGATGAACTTGAGCATCACGTCGGGGTGACTGCTCAGAAACGGAACGAAGTCGCGCCGCTCGATGACGACGAGCTCGCAGTCGGACATGGCGACGGCATCGGCGGTGCGCGGTCGACCGTCGAGCAAGGCGATCTCTCCAAAAACCTCGCCCTCGTGAAAGAGGTTGAGCACGATGTCTTTGCCCTCGGCGGACGCGACGCTGACCTTGACCGTCCCGGCGAGCACCCCCATCAGCCCGGTGCCGGGATCCCCTTTTGCGAAGATGGTGTTCCCGCGCGCCACCCGACGCGTCTTCATGTACGAGCCGAGATGCTCGAGCACCGCCGAGGGAAGGTCGCGAAACAGCGAATGATTGCGCAGCAAAGACAGCTTGTCGCGCGTGCGTTCCGCCGGCCGCTTGCCGCCTGGAATCGACATGAGAGCTCCCCCGTCACAAACGAATCTTGCAATTCGAACTGCGCTCTCGAACACGCCGCCGACAACCGGTTGTCGGAGACTCGATTCAAGCGGGGGCACTATAGCCCATGGCTATGGATTTGGCGCGTTTGCCGATGCGAGGGACACACTCTTTAAAGAAGCGAAGCGCTTAAATGCACGCTGGGAGTGCATCCGGCCCGAAGGCCCTGCCGGTCGCGGGCACCGCAGCCGATTACCTGCGCATGTCGACCGCAAACAAAAGCCTCAGCGAGGAAAAGCGCCGCTCTGTGAACCACCTCACCGTCAAACGCCCATGTCGATGGCAGGCTCCCACGCGAGCGCGATTGATCCCGCGAGGTGGACCCATGCAAATGCACCAGATCCGCTACTTCCTGGCGCTCTGCGAGGAGCGCAATTTCACGCGAGCGGCCGGGCGCTGCGGCGTCTCCCAGCCCTCGCTGACCAACGCCATCATAGCGTTGGAGCGCGAACTGGGCGGCGCGCTTTTTCAACGCAAGCCGCTCATCGCCCTCACCACGCTCGGCCGCGCCATACAACCTTATCTCGACCGGATCGCTCAAAACGCGGCGCATGCGCGCGAGGCCGCGCAGGCGCTGGCCGATGTGCCGCCGGCGAATTCGGAGCCCGCGTCGCGCGAGGACCTCGCAGGGAGCCCGTTATGCCCATCGAGTTGATCATGGCCGCGCCAGTCATCGCCTATGCCGTGACCGTGGCGCTCGCTTTCGGCCGTCTGCTCGTGTCGCCACGGCGTCTGCGCGCGGCTCATGTCGGCGGCCGCGATCGAAGGATGATCGGTCATCCGACAACGACGTAAAGCGCCGCGCTCGCGCATCACGCGATCGCTTCACCCTTGTGCAATGGCATAAGGCGTTCATACAATCCGCCGGCAAGTGAGAGCCGCGCTTCGAGAGCGCCGGCGGAGGAACACCACATGCGGCGCTTGGGTCGGGCCGTGGTGTGCGCATTTGGTCTCGTCGTCATCGCAGCGCAGGCGCCGGCGCAAACCTATCCGTCGAAGCCAGTCAGAATGATCGTGCCCTACGCGCCCGGCGGTTTGACCGACGTGGTTGCGCGTCTTTATTCCGAGCAGTTGCGACAGAGCTTCGGCCGGGGCGTGTTCGTGGAAAACAAGCCCGGCGCGTCGGGCATCATCGCGATCGAGGAGATGGCCCGCGCCCGGCCGGACGGCCACACCCTGATGATCGGCAACATCTCCACCAATGCGCTGACGCCGGTCCTGCTCGCGAAAAAGATGAAAATCGATTACGAGCGGGACGTTGAGATCGTCGCCCCGCTGGCGGATGTCCCGGTCTTCTTCCTCGCGACCACGACGAGTTTTTCCCCCACGACGTTCGCCGACTTTCTCGCCTACGCCCGCGAACACCCGGGCAAGGTCCGTTACGGTAGCGCCGGCGTCGGCAGCTATCAGCAGATCAATACCGAAATCCTCGCCAAACGCGCCGGTCTTGATCTCGTGCACATTCCATTCAAGGGCGGCGGCGCCGAGATCCTCCGCGATCTCGCCAATGGCGATATCCACGTGTCGTGGTTCAACATCACCAACCCGGTCGGGATGATGAAAGCGGGTCGCGTACGCGCGCTCGCCATTGCCGCCGAGCAGCGGCTCTCGCAGCATGCGGATGTTCCCACGCTGGCCGAGGTCGGATTCCCCGGCATGCGCGCCGCGCAATGGGTGGCCGCTTTCGCGCCGTCGGCGGTACCGGCCGACGTCGTAGAGACGCTACGCAAGGCGTTCGTCGCCGCGATGAGCGTGCCCGAGATGCAGGCGGCCTTCGCGCGCGGCGGAATGGTCGTCCCGCGGCGGTCGGCGCTCGCGGATGCCAAGGGCTGGCTGCGCGACGAAATGGCGAGCTGGAGGCGCGATGTCCAGGACACCGGCATCGTCGTGGAGGAATGAGCTTGAAGATCGGGATCCTGCTGGGCGACGACATCGGCCTCGAAGTCGTTCCAGAATGCATCAAGGTGATGAAGGCCGCCGCCGCGCGCGAGCGGCTCGACATTGACTGGCGGGCGCTGCCGATCGGCAAGCACGGGCACGAGCAGCACGGCAATACCCTTCCGGCGGTGACCGAGCAGACGCTGCGCGAGCTCGATGGCTGGGTGATGGGACCGATCGGGCACGCCGCCTATCCGCGCGGGGATGCGACCTGGGTGATGCCGCCGGTGCGCAAAAAGTTCGATTTATTCGCAGCCGTGCGCCCTGCGCTGTCGCACGCCGCGATTCCTTCGATTCACGCCAACGTGGACATCGTCTTCCTGCGCGAGCTCACCGAGGGAATGCTCTATTCCGAGACGGTCGTCGCCGGGTTGCCGGAGTTCCGGCCCAACGACGACATCACGGTCGCCATGCGCGTGATCACGCGCAAAGGATCGAACCGCGTCGGGCGCGAAGCCTTCGAGATCGCCCGCACCCGCGAACGCAAGAAGGTCACGGCCGCGCACAAGGAGCCGGTCTATCGGCTCGCCTGCGGCATGTTCGCCGAGGAATGCCGCAAGGTCGCGCGCGAGTATCCGGACGTGACGTTCGAGGAGATGATGATCGACTCGATCTCGATGAAGCTGGTGACGGCGCCGCAGCAGTTCGACGTGGTGGTGACGACCAACCAGTTCGGCGACATCCTGACCGACATCGGCGCGGGCCTGGTGGGCGGGCTGGGCTTGGCGCCCGGTCTATGCGTCGGCGAGCGGCAGGCGATGGCGCAAGCAACCCACGGCTCGGCGCCCGACATCGCCGGCCGCAACATCGCCAATCCCTACGCCATGATCATGTCGGGCCAGATGCTGCTCGCCTGGCTCGGCCGCAAGCGCAACGCGCCGAAGGCGAGCGCCGCCGCCGACCGTATCCAGGCGGCGGTCAAGACGGTGATCGCCGGACGCAAGCACCTGACCCGCGACCTCGGCGGGCAAGCGAGCACCACGGACATGGGAGACGCCATCGCCGCGGCCGTGCAAGGATAGCTGCGACAAGCCGCGCCGGAGCAACCGGCGCTACATCGGGAGGACGACCATGCGCATTCATCTCGCCAAGCTCGCCGCGACGCTCGCGCTCGCAACCGCCTTGCCGGCGGCGGCGTGGGCGCAAGCGCCGGTCCAAAGTTGGCCGCAGCGGTCGATCAAGATGATCGTGCCGTTCCCGGCGGGCGGCGGCACGGACTTCATCGCGCGCGTCGCTGCTAAGCACCTCTCCGAGCGGCTGGGCCAGCAGGTTTTCGTCGAGAACCGCGCCGGCGCCAACGGCGCCATCGGCCTGCAGGCGCTGATGCAATCCGATCCCGACGGCTACACGATCTCGGCCTGCTCCGACACGCCGCTGGTGGTCAACCCATCGCTCTATGAGAAGCTCCCCTACGCGCCGCTGCGCGACTTCGTCCCGGTGGCGACCATGGTGCGGTTTCCGGGGATGCTGGCCGTGCACCCGTCGGTGCCCGCGCGTTCGGTGTCGGAACTGATCGCGCTGGCGAAGTCGAAGCCCGCGGCGCTGGCCTATGCCTCCGCGGGGGTCGGGAACTTCAGCCACCTGGCGATGGAGCTGTTTTCCCAGGCCACCGGCGTGAAGCTTTTGCACGTGCCGTACAAGGGCACGGGGCCCGCATCGCTCGCGCTCATCGGCGGCGAAGTGCAAATGGGATTCAACAACGTTCAGACGCTGCTGCAAACCGTTCAAGCCGGTCAATTGGTGGCGCTGGCGGTTGCCGAACCCAAGCGCATGCCGGCGCTCCCCGACCTGCCGGCGGTCGCCGAAACGGTGCCGGGATTCGAAATGGCGCCATGGGTCGGCATCGTGGCGCCGGCACGCACGCCGAAGGAGATCGTGGAGCGGCTCTCCAAGGAGACGCTCGCGATCATGCATGATCCGCAGGTCGTCAAGCAGCTCACCGAGCAGCAGGTGACGCCGTTTGCGCTCGGCCCCGACCGGTTCGGCGAGCTCATCAGCAAGGATCTGGAGAAATGGGCGGGGGTGATCAAAACCGCCGGCATCAAGGGAGAGTGATATCGTTTGTGCTTGATGCATAAGCGGCGCCGCGCACTCGGCGCATACCCTCGCCCCGCGCAGCGGGGAGAGGGTGGCCCGAGCGCAGCGAGGGCCGGGTGAGGGGCCGCGTCTCGCGACTTCCTTGCCCCTCTCCCGGCTCGCGCCTTTCGGCGCTCGCCACCCTCTCCCCGCTGGGCGGGGAGAGGGTCGGACCGAGTTCGATTTCGGAGACCCTAAATGTACAACCTTCACCTCAGTCCGGAGCAGTTGCAAATCCGCGACACGGTCCGTGATTTCGTCGCAGAGGTGGTCAAGCCACTCGCGCTCAAGCCGGAGCGCCTGGAGGCGCGCGCGCGGCCGCTGCTGGTGGAGGCGCTCGACCAGGCCTCGCAGATGGGGCTGCGCACGCTCGCGCTGTCGGAGGAGCAAGGCGGCGCCGGCGCCGACAACCTCACCTGCTGCATCGTCACCGAAGAGCTCGCCGTCGGCGATCCCGACGTCGCCGCCGTGCTGGCGCAGACGGCGACGCTCGCCCACGCGCTGTTCGACCGCTTGATGACGGCGGAGCAACGCGCGCGCTTCTTGCCGGCGTTCCTCGCGGAGGAGCGCTATCACCTCGCGCTCGCCGAGCACGAGGCGGATCGCGATGCCGCGCTCGGCATCAATTATCACCGACCGCAGACGAGCCACGCGCCATTCAAGACCGCCGCGGTGCGCGCGGGCGATGGGTGGACCCTCAACGGCGCCAAGGAGCGCGTCGTCGGCGCGCCGCTCGCGGCGCTGTTCGCCGTCCGCGCGAGTACCGGCGAAAATGGCGTCGCCACGCTGCTGGTGCCGCGCGACACGCCCGGCCTCACCGTGATCGAGACCGAGGCGGCCGCGCGCTCGCGCCACGGCGCCTGCGGCGCATTGGCGTTCGACAACTGCCGCGTGCCGGGCGAGAATCTTCTCGGCGCGGAAAGGGCGCTCGCTGCCGAGGCGGGACGGAACATCCCGCAGGCCCAGGCGCTCAATCTCGGAATCGGCCGCGCCGCCTATGAGTCGGCGCTCGACTACGCGCAGCTGCGCACCCAGGGCGGGCGCCGCATCATCGAGCACCAGGCGATCGGATTAAAGCTCGCCGAGATCGCGATCCGGCTCGAAGTCGCGCGCGCCGCCATTTGGCAGGCGGCCTGGGCGTCGGACCACCCGGACGCGTTCGCCGATCGCAGCCTTCCCGACTTGCCGCTGACCACCATCGCCGCCGTGTTCGCCTCGGAGGCGATCTACCGCGCCGCCAAGGATGCGGCGGAATGCTTCGGCGCCATGGGCGTGATGCGGGACATGCCGTTGCAGCAATACGTGCACGACGCGCTCGTCTGCCTGCATTCCGGCGCGGGCAACGGCGATGCGAGATTGCGCATCGCCGAGGCACTGACGCGCTATCGCCGGCCGGCGAGCGCCGCCGTGCTCGCAGCCGAATGAACCGAGGGCTGACCCCATGGACTTTACGCTGAGCAACGAGCAGCGCTCCTGGCAGATGACGGCGCGCAAATTCGCGGAAGAGGAAATCCGCCCGATCTCGCTCGAGCGCGACGAGATCGCCGATCCCCGCGAGACGTTCGACTGGGAGATCATCAAGAAAGGGTCCAAGCTCGGCTTTCGCACCATGGCCGTTCCCAAGGAATGGGGCGGCCACGGCACCGATTTCGTGACGCAAGCGCTGGTCATGGCGGAGCTCGCCAAGGCCGACAGCGCCATCTCGAAGACCTTCAGCCAATGCTGGAAGTGGAGTCACCTGATCGCGGCGGCCTGCAGCGAGGAGCAGAAGCGCCGCTTCCTCAAACCGTTCCTGGAGGACGACACCTTCCTGCTCGGCAAGGGGATCAGCGAGCCGAGCGCGGGCTCCGACAACCGGCTGCCGCCGGGCGATCCCAAGGCTGGTCTCAAGCTCAGGGCGGAGCGCCACGGCGACGAATGGATCCTCAACGGCGAGAAGTGCTTCATCGCCAATGCCAGCGTTGGCAAGCTGTTCTTCATCGACGCGCGGACCGATCCGAACGCGCCGCTGAGACAGGGCACCACCATGTTCCTGGTGCCGCGCGACACGCCCGGTTTCCGCATCGGCAAGGTGTTCAACAAGAACGGCTGGCGCTTTTACCAGAACGGCGAAATGATCTTCGAGAACGCGCGCGTGCCCCACGCCAATGTCGTGGGCGCGGTCAGCGGCTCGGACATGAAGACCCATCAGGCCGGCGACCGCACGGGCGGAGACCTGTTCGGCGACCTCGAGCTCGCGGCCAACGCGCTCGGGGTCTGCGATGACGCCTGCGGCATGGCGTTGGCGCTGGCGCGCACGAAGAAACAAGGCGGCCGCGCGCTGTTTGAACAGCAGGCGGTTCAGCTCAAGCTCAACCGGATGCACCTGCTCACCGAGGCGCTGCGCTCATTCGTGATGCGGGTGGCCTGGGAGCACGACCACAAGGTGCACTCGGCGAACGCCGGGCTTGCCATGAATTTCTCGACCGACGTGATCCAAGAGGTGACCGAGCTCAATCTCGACCTCCATGCCGGCGCCGGCGTCTTCGATCGGCGCGCCGACAAGCTCGTGCGCGACGCCATCATCTGGAGCCATCTCGCCGGCGACAGCGTGCAACGGATGAAGGCGACGCGGCGGCTGGCGAGGTAGGTGGCACGCTCAGGTCCGCAACATCGCGAGCCCGTTGCTGAGCACGATGTCGTTGCGGGAGACCACGCGGCACTGGAACGAGACGCGCTCGCCCTCGCGCCACATCTCGGTGCGGATGGTGTCGCCGGGAAAGACCGGCCGCGAGAACCGCGCCTCGATGCTTTTCAGCCGCTCCGGCCGGCAGTCGGCGCACTCCCGCAGGATCGCGCGCGCCGCGACGCCGAAGCTTGCCGCCCCATGCAGAATGGGACGATCGAAGCCGGCGGCCTTGGCGCGTTGCGGATCGGCGTGGAGCGGATTCTCGTCGCCGTTGAGCCGGTACAACAGCGCGAGATTGGGCGGCGTCGGCAGATCGCAGACTTTCTCCGGCGCCGCCTGCGGCACCGCATGCGGCACCGGCGTCTCCGTCGCCTTGCCGCCGAAACCGCCGTGCTTGCGCGCAAACGCGCTGCTGTCGACGGTGGCGACCGGCGCCCCGTCCTCGCCGATCAGATCGCGCGTAGCCTGGATGATGGCGGCGTTGCCGGGGCCCTTGTCGATGACTTCCTTCACGCGCGGCCGGCTCACAAGGCTCGCCTTCGCCGCAAGCGGCCGATGCAGCACGACCTTGAGGTCGCCGGCGACGACGAGGCGCTCGTCGATGCCGAAGGCGGGATCGGTCAGGCGGCCCGGCCAGCCCAGCACCACCGCCATGGTGGGAAAGGCCGCGAGCCCGGCGCGCTCGTACACGAATTTGAGCTCGCCCGGATCGAGCGGGTCCATGCCGACGCCGATACCGAGCGCATAGAGAATGCACTCGCGCTCACCGTAGCTCACGCGGATGTCGCTCGGCCGGTAGGCCATGATCCGTTCGTAATTGAGATTCGGTTCCGCCAACGTCGCCTCCCGTGCCCGCAATTCGCGATGCTTAGACCTGGCCGCGAAAGATTTCGCGCGCAAGCACCATTCGCATCACCTCCACCGGACCCTCGGTGATCATGAAGCTGCGCGCGTCGCGCCACATCTGCGAGATCGGCATTTCGGTCGCGAGCCCCATGCCGCCGTGAATCTGCAGGCAGCGGTCGGCGACGCGGAAGCCGAGCTCGGTGCCCGCGATCTTGGCCATATAGCTTTCGTGCCGGCCGGCAACGCCGGCGTCGGTGCGCGCGGCGAGCTGGTACACCATCAGCTGCGTCATGTGATGTTCGGTAAAGCTGTCGGCGATCATGAATTGCACCGCTTGGCGCTCGGCGAGGGCCGCGCCAAAGGTGACGCGCTGCTTGGCGTAGTCGACGGCGAGCTCGAGGCAGCGCTTGGCGACGCCGAGCCCTCGGCAAGCCTGGTGGAGTCGCCCGGCCGTGATCCACGACTGCGCCTGCCGCATCCCCTCCCCTTCCTTGCCGATCAGGTTCTCGACCGGCACGATCACATTGTCCAACGCGATTTCGCACGGCATGTCGCTCATCATGGTCGGCGTGCGGCGCACGATCTTCACGCCGGGGGTCGCGGTATCGACCAGAAACATGCTCAAGCCGCCGCGGCTCCCTTTCGAGCGGTCGGTGGCGGCGACCAATTGCAGAAAATCCGCGTCCTGCGCCTTGGTGATCCATCGCTTGTAGCCGTTGATGACGTAATGGTCGCCCTTGCGCACGGCCGTGGTGCGCATGGCGCCGGGATCGGAGCCGGCATCGGGCTCCGAT
>Ga0318523_10000591_pt1 | contig 10590 bp, 15 predicted proteins | sample GRESIP178b2f19_FD_203500 | JGI IMG/M metagenome (GOLD analysis project Ga0318523, IMG submission 203500) | Tropical soil microbial communities from Luquillo Experimental Forest, Puerto Rico - GRE.SIPMG.178b2f19 | ecosystem: Environmental > Terrestrial > Soil > Tropical forest > Bulk soil...
CACTGAACCCCGAGCCCCGACCCGGGTTGATCCCCGACACCCGGCTGGCCGTTGCCGGTGACAGGGGACTGTGCCTCCCCGGGCCGGGGCCACCCCAGGCATAGGATGAGCTGCTAGACGTGGACGCGGTCACAGGCCTGATCAACCCCCAACCCCGTCCGGGCGGCACGCCCAACGCTGGCGTCTAGCACGCCGTGACGGCCCCTCTCTGATGGCGTCAGGGGCCGCCACCGGCACACGTAGTCGCGAGTCCGGCACGGATGGCGACGCCCGGCACGGGCACCCCAACCCATTTCGCTGCGCCCAGGAGGCCGCGCATGTCCGAACTACTCCAGCAATTGACGGCCCGCCGCGACGCTGCCGTCCGCGCCGAAGAAACCGCGCTACTCGAAATCCGAAACTCTGGCCGTGAAGTCCTCACCGAAATCGAAGCCGCCCGCCACCAGCAGGCCATCAACGACATCCGAGATTTATCCACCCACATCGCCGACCTCGAGGCCGACGAACAACGCGCCGGCATGAACAGCCCGATCGTGCGACGCATCCAAGCCGCCCAACAGACCCAAAACAGGAGCAAAACCATGTCCGTGTCCGTCAACGAACCCGAGCTGTACCGCCGCGGCGGCCCCCACTCCTTCGGCTTGGATCTGATGCGTGCGAGCACCCCCGGCATGGACCTCGACGGCTCAGCCCGCCAACGCCTGCAACGCCACACCGAAGACATGGCCCAACGCGCCCAATTCGGCGGCTACGAATACCGCGACATTTCCCGGGTGGATGGCAGCGGCGGTTATGGGGTTCCGCCCGCTTGGCTCATGGACCAATATGTGACCTATGCCCGTCCGGGCCGGGCGTTCGCGAATTTGTGCCAGCGACAGCCTTTGCCGGGAGGCACGGATTCGATCAATATCCCGAAGATGCTTACTGGTACGACTGTTGGAATTCAGACGGCTGATAACACGACCGTGTCCGAGACGAATTTGACGGATACTTTCATCAACGCCCCCGTCAGGACGATTTCCGGTCAGCAGGGCGTGGCAATTCAATTAATCGATCAGTCTCCGATCGCTTTCGATGATGTCGTCTTCCGTGACCTGACCAGCGCCCATGCGGCCGTCCTCGACCAGCAGGTGATGTACGGCACCGGCGCCAGCGGCCAAGTCCTCGGCGTCACCCAAACCCCCGGCATCACCGGCATCGCCGTCGCCTCACTGGACATCGCCGGGATCTACAAAGCCATCGCGAACGCCATCCAGACAATTCACGTCTCGAGGTTTTTGCCGCCCGAGGTGGTTGTGATGCACCCCCGCCGCTGGGGATGGCTTTTGACACTTCTCGACACCCAAAACCGGCCCCTGTTCGTGCCTGAAGGCAATAGCCCCTGGAATGCGGCCGGCCTGCTGGAAGACGTCGATTCCCAGCAGGTCGTCGGCAGAACTCACGGGCTCCCCATAGTCACAGATCCAAATATCGCCACCAACCTGGGCGCCGGCACCAACGAAGACCAGATATTCGTGATGAGGGCCAGCGATTTAGTGTTGTGGGAGTCTGGAATAAGAGCGAGGGTGCTCCCCGAAACGAGGGCAGCAAACCTCACGGTCCTGCTCCAAATCTATTCGTACTTGGCATTCTCCTGCGCTCGCTATCCGGCCGCGGTCATCACCCTGAGCGGCCTCACCCCACCCAGTTTTTAAAACGACGTTCTGATGGCCACCCAAAAACAAGCCCAACCAAAGCTCGGGCGACCAGACAACCCGGTACTCGAAACACCGTGCACCGTCCAAGACCTGCAGAACTGGCTCAAAGAGCTGCACGCGCTGTTTCCGGGCGACTCGGTCACGCTCACCATCGAAACCGACATCCACAAGATCGAGGCCATCATCGACGCCGGCCGCCCGTAGCGATCGCGACCATCGCGGGAATCGGTTTAATGGAATCCGATTCCATTAAAGCTCGCACCTTTGGTTGTCCACTTTGTGGACGTTTCAGGGTTGCTTGTCGACGTCTCGGGGCCCGTTTGCGGGCAGTTTAGGGGCCTGGACCCTCGCCAGGACCATCCCGCCGGGTACCTACCCTCCGCGCCACCCTCCGGCGCGGGTACCCACCCTCCGGCGACCACCCCAGGCCTACCATCCCCGCCGGGTACCTGCCCTCCCCGACGGTCACCACTCCGCGCGGTGGTCACCATCCCATGTCTAATAGCCGACCGTGTGCAATAACGCCAACCCTCCAATTGGCTCCACGGCTCCACCGTGTGCAATAGCGTCAGCAAGGGGGAGTGGGGTCGCAAAGCCATGAGCTAATGGGGGGCCCCCGATGGCCCCTCGCCAAATATCCCCCCGAGCAACGAAAAAATCCTCCCTGGAATCCTAAAAGTGCTGGTAGAAGCGATATTGCTGCAGAACAGTTAATTACCGTAGGTAACGATCTACCTGCGGAAACCCGATTTTCGGAAAGCCAGCAAACCCCCTAAACCGTACTTCCAGGCCGGACCGGTGCCGTTGTCGACAGTGTCCAATAGCCGGTTTTGTTCAATAGAGCGGTGGTGTCAAATAGCGCGGGCGTGTCAAATAAGGGTTTCCGCCGTAATCCGTTGGAATTTTTGACAATCCGCCGAAATTTCGTTACTTTCCGCCGGAATTTCCGACAATCCGCGGGGATTTCTGGCAATTCGCCGGAATTGGCTTACCTGCAACACAACCTCTTCCGGCTTCCGGCATTTGACGCCGAAGCAGCGGCTGGATCTGCTGGCGGCCGCGCAAGCCGCCGACAAGCAGTTGCGGCAAACATGCTGGTAGAGACTTATTTATCCAATGGAGAAGTAACCCCTGCTAACGAATATTCCATTCGGCGGCAGTTCCTCAAAGAGTTGGCGCAGCTCGGACCACCTGTACATCCATGTACAGGTGGACGTGACCAGCGCGGACGCAAAGTGCCGGGCAGTGCCACCTGAGAACAAATCCGAGGTTGCGGAACTCGCCGAAGCGGCCGGCGTGCATCGCCACACGGCGCGTAAAGCCCTGCGGGAAGCCGAAGCCAAAGCGAACCTAAGCCGGAACGTATCTTTGACGGTCTCCGTAGAATTGCCTTCCGACTTAAGCCGGAACCCCGCGGCGTCAAAACCTGGAGCCGCCTGGCCGCAATCTCCACCGCTTTCCCGCTAGCGCCCATCTGACGCTAGCGGGCCATACGGTCACCCCGGCCCGGCCGCGTGGATTGGCCACGTATCGGCCACGGCTCCGGTTTTGTGCCGTGAATCTGTGCTTTGAGCTGCGGTGATGCTGCGCCGGGCTAGCTGGCTTTCCAGTCGATGCGTACCCCGGCCGGGTCGAATCCGCGGGTGGTGGGTTTGGTGGGTAGGACGTGGATGTCGCCGACGACCTGCAGGATGGCCCGCCGTCACTGCCGCCGGAAGTTTTGCGGGGCCGGGTGGCCGTGAAAGGATATTGCCACCCTCGACGCACCTGAATAACCCGCCGACCAGCAGGTTTGTACGTCGCTAATGCGGCCGTATTCCGCGTTTAGCTTTCACACACCGCTCCGGCCGATTATCGTATCTACCAGCGTAAACGCTGACCTGTGGCATGATATCGACTGAGTACGTCGCCCGTGTGAAAGGTATAACCGCATGACCACCCGTCCCCCTGAGTTTGCTGACAAGCGCTGCGCGGAGTGCGGCGCCATCAAATTGCCTGATGACCGGCGGGAGTGGGGCTACGGCTTCACCAACCTTCAGGCCGATCGCCCAGGCCGGTTCTACGTCTGCCCCGACTGTGCGGAGGGGGCGAAACAAAATTGACGACCACCGCCCCCTCTGGCCTTGCTGAGCTGTTGCCGTCCTGGCTGCTCACTCTGAAAGCGTCGAACAAGGCTCCCAAGACGATCAAGGCCTACGAGGAGGGGGTGCGGCTGTTTCTGGGGTGGTGTGAGCGCACCGGGACCGGCGCGGCGTTGTCGCGGCCGGTGGTGTCGGCGTTCGTCGCGTCGCTCTTCGAGGCGGGCCAGTCGGCCAACACCGCCCGCTCGCGGCAGGTCGCGGTGAAACGGTTCTCGGCGTGGTGCGCGCTTGAGGGCGAGATCGCCGTCGATGAGCTGGCTGGGCTGCCGCAGCCCCGGCTGCACACCAAGATCACCGACCCGCTGACGGAGCTGGAGTTGCGCGATCTGATCGACGCGTGCAAGGGCCCCGCGTTTCGGGACCGCCGCGATGAGGCGATCGTGCGGTTGATGGCCGAGACGGGGATGCGGGCCGGGGAGTGCGCCGGCCTCGCGCTGGCCGATGTCGACGTGACACGCGGGGTTGCGACGGTGCATCGCGCCAAGGGCGGTAGGGCGCGGCTGGTGCCGTTCGGCACGGTGTGCGCCCAGTCCCTCGACCGCTACATACGGATGCGGCGTTCTCACCCGCAGACCACCAGCCCGGCGCTGTGGCTGGGCGAGCGCGGCCAGCCGTTCGCCTACCTGGGGCTGTACCGGGCGCTGCAGCGCCGGGCCGCGCTGGCCGGTATCGACCGCTTCCACCCCCACCTATTGCGGCACACCGCGGCCACCCGCTGGCTGGCCGCAGGCGGCAGTGAGGGCGGGCTGATGGCGGTGGCCGGGTGGCGGTCGCGGGAAATGTTGGACCGCTACACCGCGGCAACCGCTTCGTCGCGGGCCGCCGAGGAAGCCCGGCGGCTACGGCTGGGGGATCTGTGACCGGGCTGCGCCCGCTGATCACCGCCCGCTGCAAACGCTGCCACCGGGTGGCCGCCAAATACTGGGAACACGACACCGGCGGCGGCTGGATCACCCCCGGCGACAGCGACCATAACCTGCCGACTAAGCATCGCGACGAGCTCGAGGAGTTACTCGACGCCGGCTCCCTGATCATGACCGCGGCGCGGGTGTGCCGCTGCTATCCACCCCCGTCGCTGCCGAATGGCGCCGAGCTGGCCGGGCTGCTGCAACGGGCCCGCGCCGCACCGCATCCCGGCCGCCCCGGCCGCCGCGAACTCTGGACCCCGCTCACCATCCGCCGGTAGTATGCCGTCTACAACCTGTTGAGCCAAGCTCCAAACGGCGGACAGAGGGCCGCCACAACGCGGGGGTAGAGCGCTCCGCAAGACTGAAAGGTCTTGCGCCGCCGTGTCTTTATCCCCCTCTGAACGTAAACTCCGCGCCTCGATAGCGGGCCAGACCGGCTGGGCCAACACCGCCGACCGCAGCGCCCGCGCCCGCCACGCCGCCCAGGGCATCTGGCGGAAGTATTACGCCGCCACCGATCCCAGCCTGCCTGATGATGTCCGCGCCGCGATGGCCGACAGCGCCTATGGCGCCCACATGAAACGGTTGACGTTCAAGTCGCTCAAAGCCCGCCGGGAACGCAAAGAGCAGCGTGAGCGGTTGGCCGCCGAGCGTAAAGCGGCCCGCGAAGCCGCCCAGCTCGACGGCGGTGCGGCATGAGTCGCGTTCTGTGGCCCCCTGGCACGGCGGGCCCGGTTCGCCGGCCGAGCCCCGCCGCCATCCTCACCAACGCCAGCCACCGCAACCACCACGAAGCGAGGGCGGGCTGGTTGTCATGGTAGCCAACGACGGCGACAACACGGGTGTCGGCGTGGTAACGCTGGGCGAGCAGTTGCGCCGGCGCCGGGCCGCCGCCGCCGCATCCCGGCCGCTGCGCTGCGGGCATCGTGACCCGCTGACCTGTCTGGCCCGCCGCTGCCACGAAAGCCGCCGCGCGCGCGACGACTTGCACCCGCCGCCGAGTGATCGCTGGGTCGACGCCGGGGCCGCCGCCGCCGCGCACCTCCTGGCGGCCGGCGTGGCGCCCATCCTCGACGTCGACACCCTGCGCGGCATGTGGCGCCACGGACACCACCGACTCGCCCAACACTGCTACGACCTCGCCGGAGGCGGGTGATGCCCGCCGATCGCCGCCTCTGGGATCCCGACCCCAACGTCCGACTCAGAGCTTGGCGGGAGCTGGCCACCGGCGCGGGTATCACCGCCGACACCGTCGACCGCCTGGCCCGCTCAGGTTTCACCGAGGCAGCTAGCGGGCTGGCGGCCGCCATCGGGGCGCCGACCGATGACCGCGGCGCCTTCCTGGGCCGCCTCGAATCCTGGGGCCTCGACGTCTACGAGGGCTCCCCGCAGGAATGGAAAGACGCGCTACGGCAAGAGCGGAGACGTGATGGCCAAACTCACTGAGCACGGCGAGCGGTGGTTCCGCGACGGCGAACCCGGCCCGCCGCCGCTGCAGCTCATCGACGACGACGATGACGAGGAACCGCCCGACGTCGACGACCACCACACCGGCGAATACAGCGGCACCCACGCCGAGCCGACCGAAGACGACGAACCCAGCACATGGGAACCGATCGACCTGGGTCCGTGGCTGCGTGGTGAAATCACCCAACCCCAACCCAGCATCGGGATACACCGCTCCGACGGCATCCAGCTCATCTACCCGGGCCGCGAACACGCCTTCGTCGGTGAAACCGAGTCGGGGAAAACATGGTTGGCGTTGGGGTGTGTGGCCGCCGAGCTGTGCGCCGGCCATCACGTCGTCTACATCCACTACGAGGAGGGCGACCCCGGATCCACCATCGAACGGCTAACGCTGCTGGGCGTCGACCCCGCGCTGATCACCAGCAGGTTGCGGTTCATCGCACCCACCCGGCCCATTCAGACCGGATGGATTGATGCCCTGCTGGACCCCGCTCCCGCGTTGGTCATCCATGACGGTGTCAATGAGGCGATGTCGTTGCACGGGGCGGACATCATGGCCGCTGATGGTGCGGCCAGCTTCCGGCGCCGCCTGGTGGTGCCGTTCCTGCGCGCCGGCGCCGCCTCCATCGCGTGTGACCATCTGCCCAAGGACCGCGACGGCCGGGGCCGCGACGCCTACGGCTCGGTCCATAAGGGCAACGCCCTGGACGGGGCGCGGATCCTGCTCGAGCCCACCGCGTCGTTCGGGCGCCGGATGCGCGGGGTGTCGTTCGCGTTCGTCACCAAGGACCGGCCCGGCCAGCTGCGGGCGCATGGCCGCCCGTCGAAGCTGCCGGGCAAGACGTTCATCGGAACCTTGGCGGTCGACGACTCCGAAACGTTGGGCCCCGACTTCTCGATGCGGTTTTTCGCCCCCAAAGACGAGGACACCAAGGCTGCTGACAACGACCCGGCCGCCGAGCTGGCCGACACCGTGGCCGAGATCATCGCCGCGCTGCCCGATGCCACCGTCTGTTCGTTCCGCGATCTGTGCGCGCGGCTGCGCGCGGCCGGGCACTGTTTCCGCACCACGAAAATCAGGGACACAGTCGACGACCTGATCGTGGCCGGGCGGCTCACCGAGGTGAGCGGAAGCCACGGCGCCAAGGGCTACCAGTCGGTTTCGACTGTTTCCCAGGAACAACCACGGTGACCGTTTCCCGGGACCGTTTCCGTTTCCGTTTCCCCCTTAAGGGGGGGAAACGGGAAACAGACACGGATGGGACCGTGTCCCGTTTCCGGGAAACGGTGGGAAACGGTGGGAAACAGTCAAAGCAGGGGTGCGGGCCGAGTTGATGCCAGCCGGGTTCGGCCGGTTCGAGCGACGGCAGCTCGTCAGGTGCGTCATTTGACGCGGGCGCGTCCTCATTGTCTACGACTTCTACGTCTAACGGTGCGTCATCTGGCGCACTTGCGTTGGCGTCTTTATCTCGCCGTAGAAGCAACCATGACCGAAAAACTCGCAGCCGTGCTGCCACTCGTCATCAGCACCAGCACCCCCAAGGCTGCCCGTCGCCGCTTTCACTAGGAACTCCTCGCCCACGACTGCCCCACCTGCAAAGCACCGGCCGGCCAACCCTGCGCCATGCCCAACCCGGTCACCTGCTGGCCGCGCAGCGTCGGCACCATGCGGTATCTACGCCGGCGCCACCACCTCACCCGCGCCGACAAGGCCTACCGCGCACTCCGCAACCGATAACACCCACGAAAGGAAACACATGACCGACAAAAGATCCGCAGCCGACATCCTCCGTCAGCAGGAGGCCACCCTAGAAGCCGTAAATCCCCGGTTGGCCGCAAAATGCGAAGAGTGCGGCGCCGGCATGACCTACGTCGACATATCCGACGACGCGGTACGCGGCTGGTTCGACCACACCCCCGACTGCTCCCACGTCGACACCGCTGGTGTGTTCACCCTCGACGCGGCATCGGTACGCAATCGGGGAGATATCCCCGCAGACGAACTCGTGGCAATAGCCGAGGAGGCTAGGGCCACCGTTGAAGCGGAGGCGATCCCCGAGGATCTGCTCGAGGAATTCTGCGCCAAGGTGCCCGTGGCTGGGATGGTGCCCGTCGCGGAGGGTAGGTGCGACCTGGGGCAACACCATCGACGGCGCCGTCCTGACCAATGCCATCACCACCGCGACGTTGGCTGCGACGAAACTCACCAGCGGCGCAATCCCGGCGGGAGTGACGATCGCCGGGTCGGCGCTCACGTCGGCGATCAGCACCGCCAACGTCCCCGCGCCGCCTTGGCCGCCTGCTGCTTCTGTTCGCTGAGCTGGCCCAGTGCGCGAAAGTCACTAGGCGTCTGTGCTGCTCCCGGCATTGCGGTTCGTCGCGATCGAGACGAATCGCGGCTTTGCTGGTAAGCCTGCCAGGCTTTGGCGTCGCCGCGAACTCTGCCTTCACTCGCGCCGACCGACCGGGCGTATTCGCTGAATCCGACGCGCTTGGCGTTGGACTCATCGAGGGTCCAGTGCCAGCGCAGCTTCATCAGCTCGTCGGCCGACTTGGCAAGCGTGTGATCACGTTCGATCACTCTCGCGGGAAGGGTCATTTGTTGTTCTCCTTTTCAGTGATGAGGTCTTCGATCTGGGCTTGTCGCCGGCGGGCAGCGTCGGCAACGATCTGTTCTGCACCGGTTTCGTCGAGCGCCTTATCGGCGTCCGCGCGGCCGGCTTCTTCAGGTGTTGTATACACCTCCGCAGTGTAGCAAGTCGCGCATACCGCGCACCCTGTTGTGTTGGTCCGGAATTTTCTGGAAATTTACGCCAGCCAACACGCCGATATCGTGCTTGACACGACAAGTCCACGCTGTAATCGTGTCCGCATGCCAAAACTCGCCCCGCCGTCGTGCGGCGCCCCGAAGGTTGCCCTACTCACGACAACTGAAGTCGCGCAACGACTACGCGTCGGAACTTCCCAAGTACGCCGCTGGGTCGCTAACGGCCAACTCAGCCCCGCCGTCACTACCCCCGGCGGCCACTACCGATTCGCCGAAACCGACATCCAAGCCTTTGAAAGAGCCTCATGACCGACACCCACGACATCCCCGACCCCAGCATGGAAGCGCTACAAGCATTAGCCGAGCTGCCGTTCATCGCCCTGGCCGCGCTACCCCCCGACGAAGCGATCCCAGCACTATGGGCGATGATCGAAGACCGACCCTGATGGCCGCCAGCCTGATCGTGGCCGCCGCCATCACCGCCGGCTACGGCCTGCCCGCCGCCGCGGTATGGGGAATCCCCGCGCTGATCCACCGCCGCCGGGAACGCCGAGCCGCCGACCAAGCCGAACTCATCGCCATCGACGCCTGGCTGACCCACATCCGGCGCACGACATGACCCGCCCGCTGCTGCTGGACCTGTTCTGCGGCGCCGGCGGCGCCGCCACCGGCTACCACCAAGCTGGCTTCGACATCATCGGCATCGACATCAACCCACAACCCAACTACCCATTCGACTTCGTCCAAGCCGACGCCCTGCAATGGCTCGACGGCGGCCTACCACCCGCGATCACCGCCATCCACGCCTCACCACCCTGCCAGCACTACACCAGCCTCGCTAAGGGTACGAACCGAAATGCGGATCGACATCCAGCTCTGATACCGGCAGTGCGGCGTCAACTCATCGCAACCAAGCTGCCCTACATCATCGAAAACGTTGAAGCGGCACCGCTGGCAATCCCCGTCCGACTCTGTGGTTCCAGCTTCGGCCTCGATCTACGTCGACACCGCCTCTTTGAAACAAACGTGATGATCTGGTCGCTCCCGTGTGATCACGCCTGGCAGACACCACGGTTCCGCAGTCTCGACCGTCGCCGCGGCACTGCGCTTAGCACAGTGGTCGGCGTTCACGGGCACCAAAATTACGCCAACGAACTGCGATTGCGTCGCCAAGCGATGGGAATCGACTGGATGACCAACGCCGAACTCGTTCAAGCCATCCCGCCCGCCTACACCGAATACATCGGCACCCAACTCCTGCAAGCCCTTGAGGGCGCCGCATGACCCGATTCCCTGACACACCGCTATGCCCGGTCTGCCACAAAGCAGCCGAATCCACCATCCCCGTCATCAAAACCCACCACGACAAAGCCGGCCACCACTGCCCCGGCTCCGGGATCCCCTACCGCTGCGCCCTCACCGACCACCTCACCGCACCCAAAGAAGGCCACGGCGCATGAAATACTGCCCACCCATCCGCCGCATCACCCGCGGCAAAAACCACCACTACGAAGACGCCGACGGCCGCCGCGTCCCCGGCGTCACCACCATCCTCGACGGCGGCCTACCCAAAAAAGAACTCATCGGCTGGGCCGGCAACGCCACCGCCG
>Ga0318523_10000593_pt1 | contig 10589 bp, 9 predicted proteins | sample GRESIP178b2f19_FD_203500 | JGI IMG/M metagenome (GOLD analysis project Ga0318523, IMG submission 203500) | Tropical soil microbial communities from Luquillo Experimental Forest, Puerto Rico - GRE.SIPMG.178b2f19 | ecosystem: Environmental > Terrestrial > Soil > Tropical forest > Bulk soil...
GTTGATCCCGCGCCCACGCGCCCACCATTGCGTCCAGGCCTGCGCGGTGATGGTTCCGTCCGCGTTCAACGTCGAGCTGGTGCCGATTTGGGGCAATGACGAGTCGAGATAACGCCGTTGTCCATCGAGGCCAATCCAATTGGAACAGACGTAGTCGCTCCCTTCCGGCCCTTTGAACGGGTCGGGCGGCAGCTTGAGATTGCTCGGGATCGTCCAGATACCCAAAATCTGTACAAACTCCTTGGCCCGGTTCGCAGTGATGTAGGCTCCCGACCAGTTCAAACTTGTCTCAAACCTCGTCTCTGCTATCGGCCGTTCCTTGGCGTATCCCCCCTGCGGCCTGTATCCGGTTTCTTCGACCAAACGCTCGTCAACACTGAATTGCTGCAGGCTGAGCGGCTCTCCGAAGCCTCGATCCCAGATTTGACGCAGCAGCGGCTGTGTTACAGGGTCGGGTCGCGGCGGGAGCCCGAATTCGCGCAGCTGCTCCTGGCTCGCCGTGGCGGGATTGAACGGCCCGTCCGGCACCGGAAAGCCATGGAAGCGCTTTTTCAAATCCTCGATAACCGTGGGTGGAACGAGCTCAGCTTTGCCCCGGTCTGCATCTCCCATAATTGCCTCCTCTGCCACTCATACCCCTGGAGGGTATGGGTTCGCCGCGGGGTTCCATTCCGCTTGTGCGGCGGTGAGTGCGTTCGTGTACCAACCAGCCCCTGCAACATTGTTGAGATTCTTGAGACCTCTGAGCTTCAGCAAAATGCCTTCTGCAAGAGCCTTGCCGGCTATCGAATCGCTTTCGTAATGCAACCCGGCAATCTCCCGGTTTCGCCTAATGCGGCGTGCTAGCGTCTTCAAATCATCGACTATGGCGTCGCGTTGCGGCAGACCGCTTAGCACATCGCCCATGCACCGAGCCATGAGACGGGCTTGCGTCGCGTGCCCACTGGGGAAGGAAGCGTGACCTGGCACCACGATCGGCGGCAAGAGCGCCGGACAGAGCTCGGAAGGCCGGGGTCGTTTATAGAACCCCTTGTAATACATGGATACGAAAAGTGCGACGAGGCTTGCAATGTTTAACATGCGAAGCGTTGCTGGATAGGCGGTTGGTCGTGTCGTCATTAGATTCATGAAGTAGCTGATGAACTCGTCCGCTTGCCCGAGGATTTCGCCAAGCGCGTCCGCACGTTCGTCTTGTGCCGCTGTTACGAGATCGTCAAGTTCCTGGTCGATAACTGCCTTTGCTCCAGCGGCAGCAGGGTCCGGAAAGCTCGGCCAAGGCAGAGGCAAATTGAGGGTTTGCCAGGTTGGCTGAGTGGGGGGGGGGCGGCGCCGAAGTTGGTGACGAACTCGTTCAGCACCAGCCAGGCGTACCAGTCGGCAGACCAGTTACGAAGCGGAAAACGTGTAATGACGAGGTCGAGCCTTTGGTCCTTGATCGGGTTGTCGTCGCCGTCGAGCTCAGTCACAAACGGCAGATCTACCCGGTCGGCGAAGAACCAGCCTCCGCTATTGCTGGACGCATTCCCCGCGTTGCCAGCATTGCCTTCGTTGCCCTCGTTACCCTCATTTCCTTCAAAGCTCAAAGCCATCCTGCTTCTCCCATGAGTGTCTTGGTTGCAGTACGGGAAAGCCCTCACTCACTCAGGCAGTCCCGCCAGCTTTAGCCGTTCTGCGAATTCGTCGCGCACGGCACCGGGCAAAGGTGTCCGCGCGCGGAAGGTGCTCAGCCGGAAGCTCGGAATCATCTGCAACAGACGGCGCCCAACCTGGCGCGCCTCGTCCATCTCGTCGAGCGCAACCAGGCTGGCAATCAAACAGCGCTGATTGGAGTAGTTCACAGCGTTGTGAGCGTCCGACATACGCGCCCAGGCCACTGCTTCCTCATAACGACCGCTCAGGTAATAGGCTTGCGACAGAAAATGCTCGAACCAGAAGGCGTCTGGACCCAACGGCGAGAGCCGCACAGCTCTCTCGGCCCGCGCCACTGCGGCCGCATAGTCGCCCAGAAATCCGCGGGTTAGGCTGCTGTAACCCCAGGCCAACGCACAGCTCGGGCCCACAGCCATCGCCCTATCCAGGTAGTCCGTCGCAACACTGTACTCTTTCAGTAGGTAGGACTGGGTATGGCCGTAGATCGCGAGCGCGACCGCGTCGCTGCGGTCTCGCTCGATAGCCAGCCGCGCATTGGATGCCGCCGTCTGTCTGTCTGCGAGCTCGTCCTCCGACCATCCCTGGGCAACCCATCTCAGATGAAGGGATGCTAATCTCGAATAAGCAGGCGCATAGTCGGGATCGACTTTAATGGCCTGCTCCAGTAGCTCGCGCGCGCGTCCGAGCGCTGATCGATCCATCCTGCTCAGCTGATCGAGCGCTTGCAGTGTCAGATCGTAGGCGGTCATGCTGGTCGGATGCTTACGCAGCGCACGGCTCAGCTCGCGTTCATGCAGGTGCGGCGCGACCGCCGCTGCGACACGTATGGCGATGCGGTCCTGCAGTTCGAATAAATCGGTGATCTCACCATCGAAGCGGTCGGCCCAAATCACCTGTCCCGATTGCGCCTCGCTCAATTCGACGGCAATCCGCAGCATCGTGCCGGACCGGCGCACACTGCCGTGTACGACGTATTGCACATCGAGATCGTAGCCCACCCGGCGCAGGTCGAGTGGAGCGCCAGCAAAGGTCTGGGTCGAGCTGCGAGCGATGACGACCAGATCTTTCAATCCGCCCAGCGCTCTGATGATGTCGTCGACCATGCCCTCGGCGAAATAGGCGTCCGACTGGTCCTTCTGGAGTGTACGGAACGGGAGGACCGCCAGCGACGGGCGATATTCGACAGCGCTCTCGGCCAGGCCGGTGTCCGGTAGGGCCGAGCGGGTGAGCCTCGGGAGAGCTGGCATGCCGATCCACGCGCTGCAGGCCGCGGCGCGGATGGCGTAGACGGGGATCGGATCCTTGATGTTCTTGAGTCGTTGCTCGCCGAGAAATTCGTAGCTGATGCCAACAATCCGCCGCACCTGCTCGAAGACCGCGCCGGAGAGGCAGATGCCCCCAGCCTCTGCGATCTGTTCGAGACGTGCAGCGATATTAACTGCAGTGCCGCCGGTGCGCCCCTTTTGCACTACGAGCTCCCCCGAATTGAGGCCGATCCGAAATATGATCCGCAGGTCTGCCGGAAGCCCGGCGTTCCGTTTGCTGCTGTCGGCCTGAACGCGCAGGCTGCATTTGAGTGCCTCGACGGCGCTCGGGAACTCGGCCATCAGGCCGTCGCCGGCAAAGCTGAATATTCGGCCGTGAGACCTCTCGATCTCGCGGCGAAAGCGGTCGAGTTCGGCTCCGACCCGGTGGTGCGTCTCCTCCTCGTTGCGCTCCATCAATGCGCTGTAGCCCATGACGTCTGCGCCGAGAATTGCGGCCAACCGCCGCTCCACTCTCTGCCGCTCGGTTCCGCGCCCGGGCGCGGCCAATCTGTAGTCTCCCAGCACCATCGTTATTTCTGCGTGCGGGTGCCCCCGAGGCAAATAGCGCCGGTCGGTTCTTCGACCGAACCTTGGCCGGCAAACTTGCGGGTTGGGCGCGATGGGCAGCAGCATAGACCGCGAATTCGTGATGGGGCAACTTGCGATCCGCTTACGTGCGGATAAGCGGCATTTTCATGAAAATCGCCGCGACGGAGTGTGAGCTAATTCACACTTGCGGAGTTGCCTTCGAATTTGTCAGCCTAGGGTGAACTGTGCAGATGCCAAAGACCGAGGCGATGCTCGCGGGAAGTTTGGGCCAAAATCCGCGGTCCGTTCCGGGAGATGCAGGCTCGGCGACCAAGTTGGGGTATAATGTGTCTTGTCGACTTTCGCCCCGGTCTCGCTTGTTCGGGAACTTCGGCCGCTCGAATAAGTGGCTCGGCGATCTGCTAGGATTTCTGATAGGGGGTGACGATGCTGCGATACCGAGCGAATTCGTTGCGAAAGTTAGCCGGCCTTCTGTTCGTCGGCTGGATGGTGTTGTTGCCCGCGGCGGCGGGCCGGGCGGCGCCGTCGGAGCCGACCGACGTAGTGCGGAATTTCTATGGCGTGCTGCTCGATGTCATGCAGCATTCTGCGGCCCTGGGACCCAAAGGCCGCTACCAAAAACTGGAGCCGGTTGTCCTGAGCACCTTTGACGTGCCGTTCATGGCGCGGCTGTCGGTTGGCCCGACATGGACGAGGCTGACGGCCGAGGAGAAGCGGCGGGCGGTGCAGGCCTACAGCCGCTACATCGCTGCGATCTACGCCAGCCGCTTCGATGCCTACGCCGGCGAACAACTTCAGGTGCTCGGCCAGCAGAAGATCAAGCACGGCAATTTGATCAAGACCCAGATCATCAAGGCAAACGGCGAGCCGGTGGCGATCAACTATGTGGTGCACGACAACGACGTGGCTTGGCAAATTCGCGATATCTACCTTTCCGGCGCGATCAGCGAGCTGGCGACGCACAGGTCGGAGTTCGCGACGATCCTGCGGACCAACGGCATCGACGGTCTGATCGACTCGCTGAACAAGAAGGCTGCCGACCTTCAGATTTGAGGGCAATAGAGGACAGAGAGATGCCCCCGAGAGGTGCCGATGGCATCGCGGCAGCGCCGCCGCCCGCCCCTGCTCCCGCGATCGCGCGCTTCTTCCGGCCGCGTATGTGGTCGATCTGATGGCACCGGAAGGCTCGGCCGCCTTTGGCGCAGAGTGGCGGATCATGGAGGCGAAGGTCGTCGAACGTCCGCCGATCCCCGAGGCCATGCCCGAATACAAATCGGCCTACGACATTCACCCACATGCCGGTGAGCGCGGCTTTGACGATTCCTCGTGGCCGGTCGTTGCGCCCGCGGAGCTGGGCGCCAAGCGCGGCGGCGGCAAGGTGTCGTTTCTCTGGTTCCGCGCGAAATTGACGATTCCGACCAAAATCGGAGGGTTCGAGACGGCGGGCGCCGAGGCGGTATTCGCCGTCAACGTCGATGATTATGCGGAGGTGTGGGTCAACGGAGAGTTGCCGCGCGCACCCGGCAAGCCGAGCCCGGCCACGATTCAGGGCTTCAACATGCCGAACCGCCTCGTGCTCAGCGATGCGGTCAGCCCCGGCGACACCTTCGAGATTGCGGTTTTCGGCATCAACGGGCCGATATCGGCGGCGCCCCCCAATACCGTCTGGTTCCGCGAGGCAAAAATCGAATTTTTCCGGTGACCAGCTACCGCACGCCTTTGTTGCGCGGCGCCTCACCTCCTCCCTGCTGCCGCCGAAGCGGCCAGAGAAATATCATTCAAAATTCGAAAATGGCGGTGGCGCCGGCTGTGGCATCGGCAACCCGACCGTAGGTCTCGAACGGCCATCTTGCGCGGCGACGCCATGGCCGTCAGTAGCTCTCCATTGAGAGACACTGCAACCGAACCGGCTGCGAAACCATCGCGAGAACGCGCTCAAAGCAGAGAAGCCAAGCAATTCTGCGACTGATGCGAGCCGGCGGTCGCGGTTGCCGATGTAGCGGGTCGCGAGTTCGGCCCGCACCGCGTCGAGCAGTGAGATGAAGGTTTCTCCCTCCCGGGCAAGATGCCGATGCAGCGTACGGCGGTCCACGCCCAGGTGCTTGGCGACGCGCTCGGCCGAGCACAGGCCGGAAGGCAAGGTCAGGTAGATACACTCGCGCGCGTTGTCCCGCATCGTGGCATTGGGACGGGGCGCCACAGTGTCGAGATACTGCTGGATGTGGCGCGCGATTGCCGGGTCCGAGGTCGGCACGGCGGCCTCGATGTCATGCGCCAAGCAGAGGATTGCGTTGTACTCCTGACTGAACTCGACGTCGGTGCCGAAAAACCGGCGGTGCGCATCGGTTCGGGCGGGTGCCATGTGCGTGAAGCAAATCGCCTGCGGCCGCCACCTGCTGCCGAGCAGCTGGTTGAGGCTTCTGTGGATGAAGCCCAGCCCGAGTTCGACACCCTGACGGATCGGCAGCGGGCGCCCCGCATCGACAGCAAGTCCGATCGTCACCAATCCCGCGTCCTCGGCGATCGTCAACCGCAGCCCGTCGCTGTGCAGATGCATATAATTGGCGAGGGCTTCGAGCGCCTTGCGGATCGTGGGCTGTTCTCGGACCAGCAGGGCAAGCACCCCGAGATTGGACAGGCTGCGCCGCTCCGCCAGTCTGAGGCCGAAGTCGGCCCGTCCGGATAGCGCCGCCGAATCCTCCAGCAGTCGCGCAACCGCCGTCATCGGGATCCTGACCTCCGGGTCCGTTAGGCAGGCGGGCGGAAGGCGGTGAGCCGCGACCATGCGGTAAGGGTCGAGCCCGACTGATCGAGCGACCTCAACATAGCCGTTGAGGGTTGCGCTGCGGATTAAGCGAGGCATGGTGAGCCGTGTAAATGTCCCGAAATGTTAAATCCGATGTCCCGGATGGTCAACCGCAGCCGCCGCTCGTCGAATACATTCGACATCGCCGCGAAGGCCCAAGCCCCCGGCCACTCCGGGGACAGCGCACTACCGCGAAGATCGCTCGAGCGAGGATCGCCGCAATGTCGACTGCCACCCGCGTCACAGCTGCCTCAGTGGTCCCGACAGCGAAGGTCGAACCGCTCACCTGCGCGATCGGCGCGGAAGTGCAGAACGTGAACCTTGGCGCCGCGGCGCGCGATCCCGGGCTGATGGCCGAGATCAGGTCGCTGCTACTGGAATATAAGGTCCTCTTCTTCCGCGACCAGGACATCACGCGTGCCGAGCATGTCACCTTCGCGCGGCATTTCGGCGAGCTCGAGGATCATCCGGTTGCCGGCAGCGACCCCGATCACCCCGGGCTCGTGCGCGTATACAAGTCGCCCGAGAAGCCCAACGACCGGTACGAGAACGCCTGGCATACCGATGCGACGTGGCGCGAAAAACCGCCGTTCGGCTGCGTTCTGCGGTGCGTCGAATGCCCGCCCGTTGGCGGCGACACGATGTGGGCCAATATGGCGCTGGCCCACGACCGGCTACCGGAGCACATTAAGCGCCAGATCACCGGCCTGCGCGCCCGCCACAGCATCGAGGCGACGTTCGGCGCCGCGATGCCGATCGAGAAACGCCTCGCGCTCAAGGCGCAGTATCCCGACGCCGAGCATCCGGTCGTGCGCACCCACCCCGAGACCGGAGAGAAAATTCTCTTCGTCAATGGGTTCACCACCCATTTCACGAACTTCCACACGGCCGCCAATGTGCGCTACGGCCAGGACTTCGCGCCAGGAGCGGCACAGCTGCTGCAATACCTGATCAGCCAGGCGCAGATCCCTGAATACCAGGTGCGCTGGCGGTGGCAGCCGAACAGCGTTGCGTTCTGGGACAACCGCTCCACACAGCACTATGCGGTCATGGATTACCCGCCCTGCCACCGCAAGATGGAGCGCGCTGGCATCATCGGCGACACGCCCTTCTGAAGCCGGAATGACCGGCCGCACGGCAATCTCCCCTCCTACAACCGCATCCAACGAAAGGATCCGATAATGAACTTCCTGGATGGCGCTCTCTTCCCAGAGAACCAGGAAAAGCTCGTAATTACTGCGGCGCCGTATGGCCCCGAATGGATCCCTTCGGACTTCCCGGAGGACATTGCGGTCAGCATGGATGAGCAGGTGCAAAAGGCGGTCGATTGCTACAACGCCGGCGCCTCAGTGCTGCACGTGCACGTCCGCGAGGCCGACGGCAAAGGCTCCAAGCGCCTGTCCAAGTTCAACGAGCTGCTGACGGGGCTGCGGGTCGCGGTGCCCGACATGGTGCTGCAGGTCGGCGGATCGATTTCCTTCGCGCCTGAAAGCGAAGGCGAAGCGGCGAAGTGGCTGTCCGACGACACCCGGCACATGCTCGCCGAGCTGACGCCGCAGCCGGACCAGGTCACGGTCACGGTCAATACCGTCCAGATGAACATCCTCGAGCAGATGGAGCCCGCCGATTACGCCGGAACCTCGCTGGCCGAGCCGGCGACCTCGGTCGCCTACCGCGAGATGGTCGTCCCCGCGGGGCCAGGCTGGGTCGAGGAGCATGTCCGGCGGCTGACCGCGGCCAGCATTCAGAGCGCGTTCCAGTTCTACAACATCAACAGTTTCGAGACCGTCGAACGGATGATGCGGCGCGGCGTCTACAAGGGCCCGCTGGTCATGAACTGGGTCGCGATCGGCGGCGGCATGGATGCGCCCAACCTTTACAATCTCGCCAATTTCGTGCGGGCCACGCCGGACGGTGCAGTGCTGACGCTCGAAAGCTCGATGCGTAATGTGCTGCCGGTCAACATGATCGCTATTGCCATGGGACTGCACGTTCGCTGCGGCATCGAGGACAATCTCTGGACGCAGGACCGCAAGAGCAAGATCGGCACCGTGCGGCAGATCGAGCAGCTTGTGCGTATCTCCCGCGAATTTGGCCGTGAGGTTGCAAGCGGCAGGGAGGCGCGGGCCATCTGCAAGATCGGTGTGTTTTATGACAGCGTCGAGGAAACGCTGGCGAAGAACGGCTTCGCGCCGAACCGCGAGCCTCGTCGCGACAGCGTCGAGCATCGCAGGGCAGCCTGATCCGTTGCAGAACAGGGAGAGCCGTTCATGGCGTGTGCAATTCGCTTTTCCGAGACCGGCGGACCCGAAGTCCTGCGCCTGGAGATGGTTGCGGTCGGCGAGCCCGGCCCCGGGCAGGCGCGGGTCCGGCACCGCTATGTCGCGGTCAACTTTATCGATATCTACTTCCGCACCGGCCGCTACCCGCTGCCGCTGCCGAACGGGCTCGGCTCGGACGCGGTAGGCGTCGTCGAGGCCGTCGGCCCCGGCGTGACCGAGGTTCGCGCTGGCGACCGCGTCGGCTATCTGCTCGGCCCGCAGGGCGCCTATGCGGACGTGCGGGTGATGCCGGCGGATGTGCTGATCCCGCTGCCCGACGGGATTTCCGACCGCAGCGCATCGACCTTGATGATGAAGGGCATGACGGTGCAGTACCTGTTCCGGCAGGTCTATCCACTGCGTGGCGGGGAAACCATTCTCTTCCACGCCGCCGCTGGCGGCGTCGGGCTGATCGCCTGCCAGTGGGCTCGCGCTCTCGGTGTGGCGATGATCGGCGCCGTCAGCACCGACGAGAAGGCGGACATCGCGCGGGCGAACGGGTGCGCGCATACCATCGTCACCACGCGCGAGGACATCGCGGCCCGCGTGCGTGAGATCACCGATGGGAAGGGCGTCCCTGTCGTTTTTGATTCCGTCGGCAAGGATACGCTGCAGGCCTCGCTCGACAGCCTGCAGCCGCGCGGCGTGCTGGTCAGCAACGGCACCTCGTCGGGCCCCGTGGTCATCGACGCGATGCAATTGGCGGTCAAGGGCTCGCTATGGCTGACCCGACCGGCGATGATCCACTACGCCACGCCGCGAACCCATATGCTGCAAATGGCCGAGGAACTGTTCGGCCTGGTATTGGCCAGTAAGATCAGTAGCGAACCGAGCAATTTCTTTCCGCTCGAAGAGGCGGCGGAAGCTCATCGGCTGCTCGAAGCACGCAAGACGACGGGAGCAACCGTCCTTGTCCCTTGACGCCGCGTCGCGACCGTTGAGAACGGCAATGCAGCCGCGAATCGAAGTTTCGCATGGCCGGGCACCGAACAGCTATCTGTTCGGACGCGGGCCGGCGTGGTTTGCGTATTTAATGACGATTGCCTTGATGATCTTCGATTACGTCGACCGCCAGATCATCGTCTCGATGTTTCCGTTTCTCAAAAGCGGTTGGACGCTCACGGACTCGCAGCTCGGCGCGCTCGTGTCGGTCGTCTCGGTGACGGTTGCGATATTCGGGATCCCGGTCGCCTGGATCGCCGACCGGTTCAGCCGCGTCAAAAGCATCGTGGCGATGGCGGCGACGTGGAGTATCGCGACCATCGCCTGCACGTTCAGCCAGAGCTATACGCATCTGCTGGTTCTCCGCGCTTTTGTGGGTCTGGGTGAGGCCGGCTACGGCTCGGTCGGAGCGGCGATGGTCGCAACGCATTTTCCGCAGCACATGCGCAGCAGGATACTGGGTGGGTTCTTCGCTTCGGCTTCTGTCGGCTCGGTGCTCGGGGTCATCCTCGGGGGGATGATTGCTTCGCGTTTTGGCTGGCAGGCGGGTTTTGGGATTGTCGGCGTCCCCGGCCTGATCCTCGCGCTGCTGTACCTTTTTGTGCGCGACTACAAGACCGTCGACGCCGTCGATGCCGCGGACCCCCCCGCTCCCGGCGCATTCGCCGGCCCGAGCCGGAGCGAAATGATCCGCTCGATCTTCCGTTCCAAGACCGTGCGATGGATTTGCCTCGGCGGTGCAGCGCAGCTGATCTCGCTCTCGGCGCTGTGGTCGTGGCTGCCGAGCTACCTCAATCGCACCCAGCAGCTCCCGCCGGACAAGGCGGGCCTCCAGGCCGCCCTGGTCGTTCTCGCCGGGGCAGTCGGCAGCGTCCTATTGGGGGCGGTTGCCGATCGAGCCGGCCTGCGTCGCCCCGGCGGCAAATTCATTGCCGTCGCCTCCTTGAGCATTCTGACGGCGGTCGTCCTGGTTCTCGCCTTCGGCGGCAGTCACTGGGGTCTGGAATTGACGCG
>Ga0318523_10000595_pt1 | contig 10579 bp, 8 predicted proteins | sample GRESIP178b2f19_FD_203500 | JGI IMG/M metagenome (GOLD analysis project Ga0318523, IMG submission 203500) | Tropical soil microbial communities from Luquillo Experimental Forest, Puerto Rico - GRE.SIPMG.178b2f19 | ecosystem: Environmental > Terrestrial > Soil > Tropical forest > Bulk soil...
GCACGAGGCTGATGTCGGGATGCGCGATCAGCCGTCCTTGCGCGTCGACGACATAGGCGTGACCGCGCTCGCCGACTTTGATCTGCGAGACCACGTCCCAGATCAGCTTGAGATTGACCTCGGCGACGCTCACGCCGGCGTCGCGCCGGGTGCCGGCAATCGCCAGCGTCATATACGGCTCGGACTCGCGGCGGAAATAGACCGGGCCGTAATAGACCTTGCGCGCCACCGCTTCCGCGAACTTGGGATCATTGGAGAGGTCGGCGCCGCTGGCGACCACGTCCATCGCCAGCCGCGATACGCGCAGCCGCTCTTTGCCGGTGGCGTCGAGCTGGGCGAGCTCGGTGATGGCGGGCACTTGGCGCAGCAGCCGCAAGGCGTCGAAGCGGCGCTGCTCGATCGAGCCCGCCGACCACGGCAGCTGCGTGGTCCAGCCGAGTTGGCTCTCGATCTCCTTGATGAACTGGCCGATCTTGGCGGCGGCGGCTTCCGCCTGTTCGCGCTGGATGCGGATGAGCGACGCCTTGTGCTCTTGATAGTAGAAGAAGACGTCGAAAATGCCGTTGGATAAAAGCGCGACGCAGACCACCGCGACGAACAGCGCCACGTATTTGGTGAACAAGCGCCGGCGGGTTTTCGGAGCGGAAATTTCGGCCGGCGCCTGAGGCTGCGCGCCATTCGCCGCCGCCCGCGGTCGCCGCGAGGCAAAAAAGCGCTTGGTGAAATCGCGAATCCTCATCCCGGCCACTCTACCAGGGGCATGCCGCGTTGTGTCACGTGGACGGGTTGCCGCGTCACTCGATCACTCTGTTAGCGCGGGCAAGCAGCGTCGGCGCCAAGTCGAGACCGAGCGCCTTTGCCGTGCGCAGATTGATGACCAGCTCGAATATGGAGGGTTGCTCGACCGGCAGATCGCTCGGCTTGGCACCCCTGAGGATGCGGTCGACGTAGACGGCGCCGCGCCAGTAGATCGCCGGAAGGTTGGCGCCATAGGCCATGAGGCCGCCGTCGTCGGCATACTCGGAATATATCGAAAACAGCGGCAACGCGCCCTCGGACGCCAGCGAAAGGATTTGGGGTCGATAGGAGCCGATCACGGGGTCATCGATAACCATGATCGCCGCAGCGTGCGTTCGCACCGCGGATGCGACGGCGTCCCGCAGTTCAGTGGGATCCGACACCCCGATATCCTGCAGGCTGACGCCGACTTGTCCGCTGGCGAGCTCCAGTTCCCGAAAGGCGAGAACGGCGCCCTCGCTGGGTCTATTCCACAATACCGCCACACGTTCAGCGCCCGGCAGCGCTTCCTTGAGCAACTCCAATCTTTTCCCGCTCAAATCCGAGCCGATCGTGCTCAGGCCGGTGACGTTGGCGCCGGGTCGGGCGAGATTGGCGACGATGCCCGATTTTACCGGGTCGGCGACCTGAATGAAGACGATCGGAATCGTGCTAGTCGCCTCCTTGGCCGCCAGCGCAGGCTGGGTCGGACTCGCGACGATCAGGTCGACCGGAAGGCCGACGAGCTCGGCCGCCAGGCGCGGCAGCGGTTCGGCGCTGCCCTCGGAGAAGCGCCACTCGATGGTGAGATTTTGCCCCTCCACCCAGCCGAGGTCGCGCAGGCCCTGGCGGAACGTACGGAACACAGGTGTGGGGTGCGTGCTGGTCGAGCCCTGAGATAGCACCCCTAGCCGCCGCACTTTCGGCTGCGCGCGCGCCGCGCGCGGCCGATAAATCGAAGCCGCCGCCGCGCCGCCGAGAAAGCCAAGGAATTCGCGCCGCCTCACTCGATCACCTTAATGATCCCCTCCCTCGGGGGTCGTCCGCCGATTCCGGCGGTATGTCCTCGTTAGCGACGGGTCTCCTGGCCCATCGCGGCTGACGTCTTCGGCGCGCTTCATTCGCCCCTTCATGCTCGCGGCGTCGCCGATCACCGATTCTGGATATCCGCTGGATCTTGCCGCCGGCCTCCATGGGTTGGCACACACGCTAAACGTGTAATCCGCCTTTATCACTCAACTTTCGGCGCAACCCAAGGGATTTGGGCATGCTCCGCCATGGGCATTGTGGGGAGATTCCGCGGTTCAGTCCTTGGCAAGGATCTGAATCGTTCTGAATCAGTCTGATTGCCGGGAAATGCCCTCACGGCGATCGACGGAAACGGCTGCCTTGTTCGATCACCCGTCGGCCGGGGCGAGGAGATATGGGCCATCGCCGCGGATGGGCAAGGAACCGGTGCCTCGGTTCACAGCGCCGCCTTGTCGAGTCGGCGGACCGCCAGCATGGTGATGTCATCGGAGGGGAGGGCGCTGCCGACGAAGCCCCGGACCGCTTGCGCGACCGATGTCACGATCTCGGCGGCGGTCGAGCAACCGGCGGCGGCGCGCAGCGCGGCTTCCAGACGCGCTTCCGCGAAGAGTTCTCCCTGCAGATCGGCTGCCTCGGTGACGCCGTCGGTAAAGACATAAATGCTTTCGCCCGGCGCCAACGATGTTCGGCCGGTGGCGTAGACCGCATCGGGACGAATGCCGAGGATGATGCCTTTGGCCCCCTCGATCACCTCGAGCGCTTGCCCGTTCAGGCGGTAAGGCGCGTTGTGGCCGGCATTGCAGAATTCGAGCTCGCCGCTTTCCGGTCGGAGCATCGCAAAGAACAGCGTCACGAACATCAGGTCGCCGTTGTTCTGGCAAAGCTCCCGGTTGACGCGGGCGATGATGTCGGCCGGCCGCGCGGATGCCCCCTGCCGCGAGCGCATGAGCTCGGTGGCGATGCGGATCAGGCTCTTGGTGCGCGCCATGAACAGCGCCGCCGGCATGCCCTTGCCCGATACGTCGCCGACCAGGAAACACAGCATGCCGTCCTCGGTGACGAAAAAATCGTAGAGATCGCCGCCGACCTCCCGCGCCGGCTCCATGCTCGCGCACAGATCGATCGGAAAATCCGGGCTCGGAGCCGGAAACGATTGCGGCACCATCGCCATCTGCAGCCGGCGCGCCGCGTCGAGCTCCTCCTGCAGTCGGGCGAGATGGGCGTCGACCTCGTCCCGCAGGCGCTTCTTCTCGAGCGTCGCGCCGAGGCGGGCTTTCAGCAAAACCGGATTGAAGGGCTTGAGCAGATAATCGACGGCGCCGAGCTCGATGCAGCGCGCCATGCTGTTCATCTCGGTGAGCGCCGAGATCATGATCACGGGGAGATCGCGCAGCCGCGCCTGATCCTTGAGCCAGGTGAGCACTTGAAAGCCGTCGACTTTCGGCATCATCACGTCGAGGAGGACGAGGTCGAAGGCGCTCGTCTCGAGGAGGGCAATCGCTTCCTCGCCGTCCCGCGCGGTCTCGACGTTGGTGTAGCCTTCGAGATCGAGATGAAGCTTCAACGTGTAGCGGTTGTCGTCGTTGTCATCGACGACAAGAATGCGGGGCCCAGCTCCCATCGGTCGATTGTCAGTCACCGCGCTGTTCCGATCAATGCCGGAATGGCACTCTAGCATCGAGCGAGGTTGCCCGCTCGGCGGTCGCCCCGCGATTGGTATTGCACTGCGGAACAAAAACCGCGAGCCGCCGATCATCCGCAGCCACCGCCGAAACGGCGGTTCCTGCGGATATGAATCGTTCTGAAATCTTCTGAGCGGGACCGGTTTCGGCATTCCGCCGCGGGGGGAATACGGCTATGACAGCGCCCGCGGGCACGGATGGCCCGACGGACAGGTGCTGCATGGACATCTCGACCGAAGATCTCGCCGGCGGCATTACCAAGGTCGTTCTGCAGGGGCGCTTCGATACGACCGGGGCCGTCGTCATCGAGCTGCCCTTCAACAAGATCGTCACGGAACAACGAAAGATCATAGTCGATCTGTCCGCCGTGAACTTCCTCGCCTCCTACGGCATTCGCGTTCTCTTGGTCGGTGCTAAGATCGTCAAAAGCAAGGGCGGCAACCTGGTCATCCTGTGCCCCGACAACAACGTCGCCAAGGTCCTCAAGACCGCCGGAATGGACGCGCTCATCCCGATCCATCAAACCGAAGCCGCTGCGACGGCGGCGTTGGCATCGTGAATTCGATGTCGAGCCTCGAAGCAAGACGACTGGTGCTGCGCAACGACGTTGCCGAATTGCAACGGCTGGCAGGGTGGCTTGAACGCTTGGCGCAGCAGGGCATGTCGTCGGATGTTTCGTTCGCTGTGCAACTTTGCCTCGAAGAGGCTGTCGCCAATATCATCATGTACGGCGCCGCAAGGGGCGATCGGCTCGAGATCGCGGTCGAGCTCGAGCGCAACGGCGGAACCCTGGTCGCCCGGATCGAGGACAACGGCCGGCAATTCGATCCCACGCGGGCTCCGCCGCCGGCGGTGGCGGCTTCGCTCGAGCAGGCGAAAGTGGGTGATCTCGGCATCCATCTGATGCGCAGTTTCGCAAGCGGCATGGATTACGAACGCCGCGACGGTCGCAATCGGCTCACGCTGCGATTCGCTGAATCGAGGCCATCGCCGCCGGAGTGACGCCGATGACCGAAGCTTTCGCGTTCGGACCGTTCCGATTGCTGGTCGCGCGGCGCGAGCTGCTGGCCCACGGCGTGCCGGTCACGCTCGGCCAGCGTGCGTTCGAAATCCTGCTGATGCTGGTGAACCGCCACGGCCAGTTGGTGACCAAGGACGAGCTCATGGCCGAGGTCTGGCCCGGGGTGGTGGTCGAGGAAAACAACATCCAGGTTCACATTTCCGCGGTGCGCAAGGTGCTGGCCACGGCCGGCGATGGCGAGCGCTACTTGCTGACCGTCGCCGGGCGGGGCTATCGCTTCGTGGCGCCGGTGAAACGCGAGAGCGCCGCGGAGCTCAAAACCGCGCCGGCACCCGGCTCCGACCAAAGCACGGCGGTGCCGGCTGCTTTCGACGCCGCGGCCAACAACCTTCCCCAGCTCACCAGCTTGATCGGACGCGAAGCCGATCTCGCCGACATCACGGCGCGGCTGGGCAGTCATCGTCTGGTGACGCTGACCGGCTCGGGCGGGGTCGGCAAAACCCGGCTCGCGATCGAGGCAGGCCGCAGTCTCCTCGACCGTTATCCGGACGGCGTATGGCTCGCCGAGCTCGCCCCGCTCAATGATTCGCAGCTGGTAACCTCCATCATCGGCGAGGTCTTGGGCGTGAGCCTCAGCGCTCCGAGTGGTGCGATCGAGACGCTGGCATCGGCGCTCAAGAACAAGCAGCTCTTGCTGATCGTCGACAATTGCGAGCATGTCATCGCCGAGGCCGCGCGCGTCGCCGAGGCGCTCATGCGCAACTGCCCGCGGCTGTCGATCCTGGCATCGAGCCGCGAGCGGCTGGCGATCGCGGGAGAAAGCGTTGTTCGCGTCCCGTCATTGCCGGCGCCGGAGGCAGCGGCCGGCACACTGACGGCGGCGCGCGCGGGCGAATACGCCGCGGTGCGGCTCTTCGTCGAGCGCGCGAGCGCGCTTGGCTGTGGATTTGCCCTGACCGACGCCAATGCCGCGACGGTCGGATCGATCTGCCAGCGGCTTGATGGCATTCCGCTGGCCATCGAGTTGGCGGTGCCGCGGCTGAGAGTCTTGTCGCTGGAGCAGCTTGCGCGCGGGCTCGATGAACGCTTCCGCCTCCTGACCGCCGGCAGCCGCACGGCATTGCCGCGACAACAGACGCTGCACGCCCTGATCGACTGGAGCTACGCCCTGCTCAGCGATGCGGAAAAGACATTGCTCGGCCGGCTGTCGGTTTTCTTCGGCAACGCTGCGCTTGCGTCGATCACGGCAGTCGTTGCCGGCGCTGAAATCCCGTCGGAGCAGGTGAGCGATCTGCTGTTGTCGCTGGTCGAGAAGTCCTTGGTGCATGCGGATCCCGCCGGCAGCGAGTTTCGCTACGGCCTGCTCGAATCGACCCGCTACTATGCGTCCGAAAAACTCGTCGATGGGCCGCGCATGCGGCGGCGGCACGCCGAGCACTTCGCCGCGCGGCTCGCACAAGCGACGGCGGCGTGGGAGACCACCCCGACGCAGCAGTGGATCGCATGCTATCAACCGGACGTCGACAACTTGCGCGGCGCGTTGGAGTGGGCGTTTGGACCGGACGGCGACGCCGCGGTTGGGCTCGAGCTCGTGGCACACAGCCACGTGCTCTGGGCCGAGCTAGGCCTGATCCTGGAGCACCGGCGCTGGGTCATTGCGGCGCTCGACAAAGTCCGCAAAGGGACGCCGTCGGAGGTAACGGCGCGGCTCCTCTCCTGGCAAGCCGGCGACGTGAGGGAGCTCGATGATCCCGCCGATTACGACGAGGCCGTGCGCGCTGCCGGCCTCTATCGCAAGCTTGGCGACGGCTTTCATGAGGGGCGCGTGCTGTTGCGGGCGGGCACGGCGCGGCTGTTGCCGGACAGCGTCGATGAGGGCGAGCGTCTTCTGCGCAAAGCCCATGCGCTCGTGCGCCCGTTCGGAACAACCAAAACGTTGGCGCGTTGCCTGAGCGCGCTTGCCTCCGCTCGATTATTCGCCGGCGATCTCTCGGACGCGCGTTCGCTGCACCGCCAGGCGATCGATGTCTACCGCGATCTCGGCGAGGGCTTGGATGAGCGTCGCAATTAGCCTGGCGGCGCCGGCCCATCGGCCGCGCCGATCCCCGTCGGACCGCTTTCTGCGCCGGTATTGCAAGCGATATGATGAAGGCATCTCCGTCCGCCGATCAAATCACGGTCGCTCCATGCCAAAGTGACTAGCCGATCGAGAAGAGCTCGAGGTGCTTATGGCAACGGATGTCCCTGGTATCCTTATCGTCGATGACAATGAGGATAATCGATACACGCTGCAATTGATGCTCGAATCCGATGGTCACGAGCGGATCGCCAGCGCGGCCAGCGGAAACGAGGCGATTGCGCTAATCGAGAAGGAAAAATTCAGTCTGGTTCTGCTCGATCTGATGATGCCGGATCTGAACGGGGACGAGGTTCTCAAAGTGATCAAGAGCGATCCGGACAAGAGGGACATCCCGGTCGTCATGATCAGCGCCGACACGGACGCCGAGAAGGTTTCGCAATGCATCGAGCTCGGCGCGGACGACTATTTGCCGAAGCCGTTCAATCCGACGATCCTGCGCGCGCGGATCGCGGCCGCGCTGCGCAGGCACTCGCTGCGGGCGTTGGAGAACGAATATGTGGGCAAGATCGAGAACGAGAAGCGGCATTCGGAGAATCTCTTGCGCAACATTCTGCCGGCGGAGATCGCAACCCGCCTGCGCAACGGGGAAAGCAACATCGCGGATCACTTCGATGACGCCACCGTCATCTTTGCCGACGTCGTCGGCTTCGGCAAGATCACGGCGCGCATGAAGGCTTATGAAATCGTCGCCTGCCTGAATCAGCTGTTCAGCGAATTCGATAGGCTTGCTGAAGATGCCGGGATCGAAAAGATCAAGACGATCGGCGACAACTACATGGCGGTCGCCGGTGTGCCGACGCCGCGCGCCAATCACGTCCGGATGGCGGCGAAATTCGCCCTCGACATGGTTGCTGCCACCGCGCGATTGCGATCTCGGCTGCCGGTCCCGTTTTCGATCCGGGTGGGACTGCATTCCGGCCCCGTGATGGCGGGGGTCATCGGCACGCGCAAGTTCGCCTACGACGTCTGGGGCGACACCGTCAACATCGCCGCGCGCCTGGAGGCGGCGGGTCAGCCCAATCGCGTGCTCGCGTCCGCGGCGACTGTCAAAGGGCTGGGGAGCGATTACAGCTTCGATGGCCCGCACAAGATCGATAACAAGGAAGAGCGCGTGCTCGAGGCGTTTTTCTTGAATCCTCGACCGTGACGCGGGAAGCCGCGGCGTGCGCGCGCGGCAAGCTCGATCTGCTCCCGCCGCTCTCGTGATTGCGCGCCGTGGTGCATCAATGGAAGAAACGTGCCCCCCATTCCTGCTGCGTCACTTCGCAGCGGGCGAACCCAAACTCAGTCCTGTTTTGCGCTGTCGGCTTGGTTCGCTTTCGCGCTCTCGGCCTGCGCCTTGTATTCATCGATAATTCCCTCCAGACGCGTGATGTTCTGCAGCAGACGCTCGGTGCTCAGCCGCAGGAAGTAATAGCCGAACTCCGGATTCTGGAAGTAGATCTCGAGCAGCCTGTCGTAGGTGATGGCCAGCACTTGCCCATCCTCGGTGCATTCGAGCGACTGCGTACGCCGGTTGTCGGGTGCGAGAAAACCAAGTTCGCCTACGAGCCGTCCGGGCGGGAGCTCGATGCCCAATTCGGTCACCAGGAATTTTCCGGTCACTGTAAAGAACATTTCATTGGCGCGGTCCCCTTTGCGGAATAGCACGTCGCCTTTGCCGTACTTGCGCCGATTCATGAACGGCTTGAGCCAGTCCATGGATAGATCACCCTGCGCGGCAACGCGCGCTCTCTTCACGAGGCTGAGCATCTGAGCGAGGCGGAAAATGTTGATGGGCAGCAGCAGAATATATAAAATAAGAGTGGTCACCGTGCCGGAGAGCACGCCGTAGCCGATGAAGAACACATCGCTGATAATGCCGGTCACCCGCAGCGGCACCATTGTCCGCATCAAGAGTGTGGCGACGAAAAAGATCGCGCCGATCAGAGCGAGAATATTTGCGATCGTGACGGATGCCAGCGCGATATCCACGAGACGCTGGAATAGCGCCTCGGACGTGATGTTGCCCGCCTCAAGCCTGAGGTGAGTCAGCAGTTTGTTGAGGATATCCTCCATGGCCGCGTCGATTGCGCCATTCGCTTGCGCCACGAGATCCAGATCGCCGAGGTTCATGTTTCAGTGTTCCTGCTCACAAACGAGAAATGCGCGCCGTGCGGGGGGACGCTCTATGCTGCGACCGGGGAAACGGCCCATATGCCGCATTTGTGTCGGATACGGCCTAGCGTACTGATGGAAATACACGATCCATGCGCGCAATCAACGTCCTATTCGCTGACGGAGCGCATCGCAGATGGGATTTGGTCGCGACTTCCAGAGCAAATGTGCCGCGTTTTGCGAGCAGCACGGGAGCAGCAATGGAGCACATGAGACATGTGAACTTCATCGCCGGCATGGCCGCGATCGTTGCAGTGCTGTCGGCGGTAACGCCGGTGGCATCGGCCGCGGACCTGCTCAAGCTCGCCGCCGCCCAGCGTGGGGCTTGGGAGTCGGCGGCGCCGGAGCTCGGCCAGTCCGCTGGCATCTTCGCGAAGCGCGGAATTACCCTCGATCTGGCCTACACGCGGGATGGCGAGGTCGAACCGTCGGTGACATCGGGCAGCACCGACGTGGGAGTGGGCGTCGGCACGATCGCAGTGCTGCGTGCCTACGCCAAAGGCGCCCCGGTGCGGGTGATCGGGGCGAATACGACCGGCACTGCCAATTATTGGTACGTTCAGGCGAACTCGCCGATCAAGACGGTCAAGGACATCAATGGCAAGACCATCGCCTATTGGACCAGTAATCCCTCCAGTCGCTACGACGTGTTCGACCTCATCAAGCAATTCAGCCTCAAGGCCCGACCAACGGTGATCGGGGGAGCGGCGGCGACGTTCAACCAGGTGATGGCGGGTCACGTCGACGTCGGCTGGGCGGAGGCCCCATTCGGACTCGAGGCCATCGAGCAGGGGAAAATTCGCGTTGTGGCGCGAGCGATCGACGTTCCCGCAATCCGACGCGACACGGTCCGCGTCGTGATCACCAATGCCGACACGCTGCAGAAACGCAAGGACGTCGTTGCGCGCTTCATGCAGGCTTATCGCGAGACCATTGACTGGATGTATTCCGACCCTGCTGCGCTCAAACGTTACGCCGAGTTCGCTGGCGTATCGGAAGCTTTCGCGCAGCGCCTGCGCGATGAGTTCTTCACCAAGAACATGCTGTCGCCGGACAAGATCATCGGTCTCGATGCGATCATGAAAGAGGCGATAACCTCGAGATATATTCAAACGCCCTTGTCGAAGGGGCAGATCGCCGAATTGATTCAAATTCCAGCGCCCGTGCGCTAGTGCGCGGCCTGTCCCGAACGCGGCGCAGCGCCAGCCATGTAGCGCGTCGACGATCATTGCGATCGCGCGTCCAAGCGATCAGCCGGCCGGTTGCGAGCGCTGATGCGCCCTGAGCGCGGCGAGCCTGCGATCGCGCCAACGCATGCGCGCGGCGACCTGATCGGGGGTCAGGACTTTCTCCCATTGCGCCAGGATACGATCGAGGTTGTCGCCGTCGTAAATCGCGGGATTTGCCGCGCTCAGCGCGCTCAAGCTTAAACCATAGCGCCGGCAGTAATCCGGGATACCGCCCGGCGCGTTGAGCTCGATGGTCTCGAACGGCCCCATGAACGACCAGCGCAAGCCCAATCCGTCCTTCAGCGTCTTGTCGAGATCCTGCGGCGTGACGTAGCCGTCTTCAACCAGACGAAACGCCTCCGACAGCAGCACGGCCTGCAGCCGGTTGAGGATGAAGCCCTCGATCTCGCGCTTGACGACGATCGGCGCCTGGCCGACGGCCTGGTAAATCGCCTTGGCCTTGGCGACGATCTCGGGCGCCGTCCACGGCGCGCCGACGAGCTCCACGAGCGGGATGAGATGGGGTGGGTTGACCGGATGGGCG
>Ga0318523_10000610_pt1 | contig 10467 bp, 10 predicted proteins | sample GRESIP178b2f19_FD_203500 | JGI IMG/M metagenome (GOLD analysis project Ga0318523, IMG submission 203500) | Tropical soil microbial communities from Luquillo Experimental Forest, Puerto Rico - GRE.SIPMG.178b2f19 | ecosystem: Environmental > Terrestrial > Soil > Tropical forest > Bulk soil...
CGCCGCCGCACCCTCTGCGAGCCATGGAGCCTCACAACCTTTCCGGCTCCCGACGAAAAGCCGCAGGCGTTTCGCGTGCTGTTCTATACCTGCGCGGGCGGCCATGAGGCTTTCGGTTTCTTGCCTGCAGCCGTACGCAACCGACTGCTGCGCCGCGCCTTGTCGTTTGCGCCGTCGGCCATGGTGGCGATCGGTGATCAGGTCTATTGGGATTTGCTTGCGCCTGAGAACGGTCCAAAAATGGGCGCGTCTCCCGCGGGGGAACGCATCGCCGGAAAATTCAACCGCTCGGCGCTGGTGCTCGGGAGCGACAACGAGACCGTGCTGAAACGAGCCGTCGAACCGCAGTTGATTGAAGTTTACGGCACCGACTTCCGCTCAACTCCGGTTTTCTTCATGCAAGATGATCACGATTATTTCGACAACGACGAAGCCACCGACGAGGTCATAACGTTTCCTCCGCCGTATTTTTCCCTGCAGCTCGCCCGCGCCACGCAAAGTCTTTTCTATCCCGAGTTTCTGCCCGATCGAGCGCGCCCGCTCGGCCTACCATGGTCCTCGGCCGGCGACCGGTTCAGCGGCGTGTCGGAAACATTCGGCACGGTCCGCTACGGGCGGCTTGCCGAGATTTTGCTGTACGACATTCGGCGCACCCAGACGCTCGCCGGCCCGAGCGCCGTCTATCTAGATCTGGAAGTCGAGAAGTGGCTCAAGGCTCGCACCGCAACACGCGAGGTCACCCATGTGGTGCATGTGCCGTCCAATCCGCCCGGCTGGACTGCGGGCAAATGGGGCGAATGGTACCCGGACGTGCTGGGGCCCGACGGCAAGCTCACGACCGCAAAGCCCAAGCCTTATTGGCAACCAGGCTGGCTCAAGCAGCACGATCGCCTCATGGAATCGATATCGGCCGTGCGCGAACGCGTGCCACTGGTGATGAGCGGCGACCTGCATGCCGTCGCCATCGGCCGCATGATGCGCAGCGGCAAGCTCGATTTCTCCGTCAATCCGATCAATGCCGTGTTGACCGGTCCGATCAGCACGCGTCCAAGCGGCTGGCCGTCGGCGCGCCGGGGCACCGGCGCGCTGCCGCCTGCCCATCTCGACATGGACGAAGAAGTAAAGCCGATCGAGCAGCACGGCTTCACCATCGCGGATTTTGCGCCCGACAAGATCGTGCTGCGGATGTTCAAGTGGGATGTGAAGACGCAAAGCGTCGAGGCGATCGACAACCTCGATCCATTCCACACGGCGGTGCTGACGCGTGGAGCGTAAAGCGAGCCCCAGACCGGCTTGAGCCTGGCCGCGCTGCCTCCAATCAATCGAGCGCCAAGGGCGCCGCGTATTCGTCGTCATTCATGCGCGCGAAATCATAGCGCGGATAGACGTCTCTCGCCTGGCTGAAGAAGAACTCCTCGAAGGCCATGAGCGCGCGCGGACGCAGCGGATTGACGACGCGGCCGAAGGCGATCTTCACAAAAAACCGCTCGGCGCCCGAAACGGGTACGAGCGCGAAGTGGTTTGGGAATATCCGCGTCCAATAGGAAATGAGGTGATACTGCGTGAGGGCTACGTCGGCGTAGCCGCGGGCCACCATCTCCGGAAGATCGCGATGCACAATGCCGATGCGGCCCGGGAAGTGCGGTGTCTCGGCGGCGAAGAGCTCGTCGGCCGCCGGCTTTCCGATCAGATCGTCGACCGCGGCGCGGTACCTGGCGCGAGCCTGCGGCGCGCTCGCCGCCTCCGGGAGCGCGATCCGCGCGCCGCGACGCGCGACATCGACGAGGCCATGAATTCCGAGTGGATTGCCTTTGCGAACAAGCAGCGCGAAGCCGCGATTGCGTGAGAAGAAGCGCGCCTGCGGCTCGATCGCGCCGAGGTTGCGCAGTTGGCGCAAAGGCTCGGGCCCGGCCATCACGATATCGGGGTAGAAGCCGGACTTGCGGTTGACCTCCAGCAGGAGGTTGCCAAGCGCTAGTCCTCCGGTGCGGATCATCTGTACGACGATCGGCTGGGGGACGGTCACCACCACGATATTGTCGAGATCGAGATCGGCGTATCGCGGCTGCGACTTCGCCCACGGCGGGAACGCGCCGAGGATGTCGTCGCTGAGCAGCGCCATCAGGTGATTGCCTTCGGTAAAGACCACCAGGCTCGGCGGCGTTCCGATCCGGCCGACAATGTCGGGCACGGTGTCTGTGTGACCGGCCAACGCGCGAATGCCGGGCGGCACCTTCGTCACGACCGGCCACACGAGCGGCTCAGCCGGTGCGGGAACGACCGCTTGCGCCGTTGCCGATCGCGCGCCGAGACTTCCCGCGCTGATGGTCGTCAATGCGCCGCCGAGAAATGTGCGCCGCTTCATCATGTCGGGCCTCCCATCGAGGCATGGTCGTCAGAAATTTAACAATATGGCCGAGCATCCGCATCACGTCCGTTGCGAGTCATTGCGTCGAAAGCGATCGAGCGCGTCGATCTGTCTGAACGCGCGGCGCCGACGGAGAAACCGGTTGGTTACTGCCCCGTTTCGAAACTGCACTGCGCCCCGCCGCCCGCCTTCTGCATGATCTCGTTCGGGTCGATCGTGCACCGCAGCTTGGAGACGCTTTCGATGCTCGAGCCCGCGGCTCCCTCGGAGGGAATGCCCGCGGCCGCCGCGGTTGCGCCGATTTCGTTGGCTTCGCGCCCGGTCAGCGTGCGTTTGCGCGCTCCGAAGCTGAGCTCGCAGCTGCGCGACGTGATGTCGACATTGCTGACGCGGCAGACCACGGTATCCGCATCGACGGAAATTTTCGTGTTGGGGGTGAAGCCGAATCTGGTGTCGCCGCGGAACAGGCGCGCGATGACCCGCTTGTCGAACGCGCGCACCGCGGGCGAATGCTGCGCGATGACCGCGGCCAACGCCAAGGCGCTCGGCCCGCTCGCCGTGCCTGGCGCAGCCAACGCGGTGCTTTGCACGACGGTGAGCGCCAGTGCCGGAATAATCAGCTTCTTCATCTGTGCAGCCTCCGTTCGGAACCCTACTGCGCTGGGCAATCGCGCGCCTACGGTGCTCGATCGATGCGCCTTCCCTTGGCCCCATGCGGCGAAACCGGAATGGCGCCGCGTGGAACCAACGAGCCTCGACTCCTGCCAGTTTGCAGGATTCTTGCTTTGGCCTGAATCCACAATTCTGTGATGGATCGCGACCGGCGAACGCGCGGGTGAACATAACGCTCCGCTTCGGGTTGATTAGACCGGCTGCCCCCTCAGGCCCCGCGGAGAAAGCATCGTAACGGCGAAGAAATAGGACGCTGGAAGAGGTAGCGGGCTGCTATAGAAGGCTTGAAGGGTTCGATGTAAACGCCGGCCAAAGCCAAGGAGAGTCACCCGATGCGCTGGAAGACCAAGACGTTCGCGTTCGTTTTCGTTCTCATAGGCTCGTTGGGGTATACCACTGCATCGCGCGGCGAGGACAGCCGCGATCCTTCGCATTTCACCTACGCACGGCTCTATTGCGCGCCCGACGGAAATACGCACTTTCAGGACATGACGGTGGAGCTGCGCAAGACGAACTTCGCGCCGCCGGCGCCTCCAATCCACATCGGAAGCGACTTTGCGACCTCGCGCGCATTCTTTGGAGGATTTGACGCGGGCTGGGGCGCTCAGGACCTCGAAAACCGCCTCAACCACCCTACGCCCGCAACTCAATTCGGCATCGTTCTGCAAGGGACCTTTTCCGTCACCACGACCGACGGTGAGACCAGGCGACTGCGTCCCGGCAGCGTGTTTCGATTGGAGGACACCTCGCCCTGCAAGGGACACATCACCGTCGTAGGCGAAGAGCCCGGATTCCTCATGTTCGTTCGGTGAGTGCCCAGCGGCGAGCGCCGTCCGTCGCCGCTGGGGGTCATCCACGGTCGCGGGCGTCGAAGCCGCACGACGTGCATGTCCGCTTCGCTCCGAAAGCGAGCGAGATCGCTGCGCTGCCGCGAATCGACGCGAGGTGCCAAAACCGGGCGTTGTGGCTGTATAATCGCGGCGTGAACGAAGCTTCCTTCGCCGAATTGTCGGAGTGGCTGACCCAGGCTGGCCTGGCCGGCACGTCGGAAACCGACATCCTGTCCGGATGCTGCGACCGTTGCATCGCGGCCGGACTTCCGCTTGCTCGCGCGCACATGTTTGTCGACACGCTGCATCCGGTGCACGAGGGCCGCCTGTTTCGCTGGGGCTATGGCGACTCGCCTCTGCTCGAATATGGCCGTACCAGCCCGGACGCGCTCGCCGCGTCGGGCTCCGCGCCCCGGGATGTGGAGGCGGCCCGAGTCTGGCGCGACAGCCCGCACTACAAGATGATGCAAACTGGCGACTCGTTTCTGCGCCGCCGCCTCAACGCCACCGCCAAAGACGAGTTTCCGGTGTTGGCGGACTTCGTGGCAGCGGGGATGACCGACTACGTCGCGATCATCAGCCGCTTTGCCCCTGAAGGTGTCATCGGTGAGATGGACGGCGTGTACTCGTCATGGGCAACGAGCGTGCCCGAAGGGTTCAGCGACGGCCAGGTCGCCGCGCTTGAGCGCATCGCGCCATATCTCGCGCTTGCCATCAAATCGGTATCGCTCGCGCGCATGACCGCAACGCTGATGGAAACGTATCTGGGTCGCGACGCCGGCCGGCGTGTGCTCGGCGGACGCATCGTGCGCGGAATTGCCGAGCGCATCGACGCGGTCGTTTGGTTCAGCGATTTGCGCGGCTTCACGCGCATCACCGACACCGCGCCGGAACACGCGATTCCCTTACTCAACGACTACTCCGATGCAATCGTCTCGGCCATTCACGAGCATGGCGGTGATGTCCTCAAGCTGATCGGCGACGGCACATTTGCCATCTTCACGGCGGAAGACCGCGCGCACGCATGCGGCGCGGCATTATCCGCAGCGATCGCCGCGCGCGCGCGCGTCGAAGAATTGAATAAAAGCCGGGCGGCCGACGGCAAACCGATAACTCACATGTATCTCGGCTTGCACGTCGGCGAAGTTTTCTATGGCAATGTCGGCAGCCGGGAGCGGCTGGACTTTACCGTCATCGGGCCGGCGGTGAACGAGGCAAGCCGCATCGCAGCGATGTGCCGTTCGGTCGATCAGCCCGTTCTGATGTCGTCGGCGTTTGCCGATGTCGGCGGCATCAACCGCCGCCTGGTTTCGGTGGGACGCTACGCGCTGCGCGGCGTCGCACACCCGCAGGAGTTGTTTACGCTCGATCCCGATGGGTAAGCAGCCTTGATCGCGGCGGCGCTGGGCGCGAATCTGCGGCGCGAGAAGGAGACGGGCATGCACAGGATGATCGCGGCCGCGGCGATGGTCATGGCACTCGGCGCTCATGCAGCCGCGCAGGATTGGCCCACCCGGCCGATCACGCTCATCGTTCCCTTCGCCGCCGGGGGTGGGATCGACGTCAGCGCGCGCATCCAGGCGCAGCGCATGGGCGAGTTGCTGGGGCAATCAATCGTGATCGAGAACGTGGGCGCCGCCGCCGGCATGGCGGGCGGCGTGCGCGTCGCCAAGGCGCCGCCCGACGGATATACGCTGCTCATCGGCAATACCGGCACGCACGCCTTCAACCAGAGCCTCTACAAGAAGCCGCTCTACAATGCCGCAACCGATTTCGAGCCGGTCGGGCTGGTATCGGAATCGCCGCGCATCTTGATCGCGCGCAAGGATCTGCCGGCGGACAACCTGACGCAATTCATCGCCTACCTGAAAGCGAACGAGAAAACGGCCCAGTTCGGCTCGGCCGGCGTCGGCTCCGGGACGCATCTTCCCTGCGTGCTGCTCAACCTCGCGATCGGGGTTGCCCCCACGCACGTTCCCTATCGCGGCGAGGGGCCGGTGACGCAGGACCTGATCGGCGGGCGCATCGACTATTTGTGCTCCACCATCCAGAACGGCGCGGCGCAGGCCAACCAAGGCGCCGTCAAAGCCATCGCCGTAATGGCGCAGAAGCGGGTGCCGATCATTCCCGATGTGGCAACCACCGGCGAGCAAGGCTTGCCGGGCGTCGAAGCCAGCGTCTGGAACGCCTTCTTCTTCCCCAAAGGCACCCCCGAGCCGATCGTGCGCAAGCTCAACAAGGCGATGAGCGACACCCTCGACGACCCGGCCATCCGCCGGCGGCTGGAGGAGCTCGGCCTCGAGATCGTCCCGCCCGAGCGCCGCGCGCCCGATTATCTCGCCAAATATCTGCCGGCCGAGATCGAACGCTGGGCGAAACCGATCCACGCCGCCGGCATCAGCGCCGATTGAAATCGTCTCGGTTCGGCAACACAATCGCTCGCGCAAACACGATCATTCGCAAGCGACGCGCAAAGCGTTCCCGAGTCCGCAGGAGGAAAGCATGCTGAGGGCGAATGCCGTCGCCGCGATCGCGTTCCTGCTGGGGCTGTCCGCGACGGCGGGCGCGCAGGGCTGGCCGAGCCGGGCGGTGACCATGGTCGTGCCCTACGCCGCCGGCGGCCCGGTCGATACGCTCGGGCGCATTCTCGCGGCGCGGTTGAGCGAAATCCTCGGCCAGCAGGTGGTGGTCGAGAACGTCGCCGGCGCCGGCGGCATGACCGGCTCGAGCCGCGTCGCCAAGGCGCCGCCCGACGGCTACACCGTCCTGCTCTCCGGCAGCGCCGTTCTCGCCATCAACCAGACCCTCTACAAGAAGCCGCTCTACAACGCGGTCACCGACTTCGAGCACGTCGCGTTGTTCTCGGACTCGGCGCGGGTGCTGATCACGCGCAAGGATCTTCCGGTCAATACGCTTTCCGAATTCGTCGCCTACGCCAAAGCCAACCAGGGCAAGATGCAATACGGCTCCGCCGGGGCCGGCTCGGGCATGCACGTGTGCGCGGTTCTGCTCGACGGCGCCATGGGCACCAAGATCACGCACGTGCCCTATCGCGGCTCGGCGCCGGCGATGCAGGATTTGATAGGCGGACGCATCGACTTCGTCGCCGAGCAGATTTCGACCGCGCTGCCGCAGATTCAAGGAGGGACGGTCAAGGCGATCGCCACGCTCGGGCTCGGGCGCGCGCCCGGTCTCGAACAGCTCGCCACCGCGCAGGAGGTGGGTCTTGCCGGCCTCGACTGCGGCAGCTGGGGCTCGCTCTCCTTTCCCAAGGGAACGCCGGACGAGATCGTGCGGCGCCTCGCGAAGGCGACCAACGAGGCGGTGGAAACGCCCGCGGTGCGCGAGCGGTTCAAGAGCATCGGCGTGACCATCCCGGCGGCGGAGCGCAGGACGCCCGAATATCTGGCGAAGTTCGTCGTCAGCGAGATCGCGCGCTGGGCCGGCCCGATCAAGGCGAGCGGCGTCAGCGAAGATTGATGCGCGCACCTCAGCCGCGGTGGCGGAGCACGATGAGGGCGGTGTCGTCGTAGCGGCGCCGCTCGAGCTCGTCGAATCCCTCGGGCGCGGCGAAGGCGGCGCTTGCCGCCTCCTCGACGACGATCAGCGCGGCAGGCGTGAGCCAGCCGCCGGCGCGGGCCGAGGCCAGCGCCGCTTCGGCCAAGCCGCGGCCGTAGGGCGGATCGAGAAATGCGAGCGAGAACGGCTCGATCGGATGCGCCGGGCCCAGCTTGCATGCATCGCGCCGGAAAATGCGGGTGACCCCGCCCAAGCCCAGCGCCGCCACGTTCTCGCGCAGCAAGGCGCGCGCCTCGGCGCTGTCGTCGATAAACAGCGCAAAGGCGGCGCCGCGCGAGAGCGCTTCGAGCCCGAGCGCGCCGGTGCCGGCGAAGAGATCGAGCACGCGCGCGCCGGTGACCGCATCGCCGTAGGCGTGGACGAGGATGTTGAACAGCGCCTCGCGCAGCCGGTCGGCGGTCGGCCTGATCGCCTGCGATTTCGGCGGCGCGAGCGCGCGGCCGCGCAAGCGTCCGCCGACGATGCGCATCAGCGCCGCTCGCCGCGCGCGCGGGCGCGGCGGCGCCGTTTTTCCCGCCCCGAAAGCCCGCCTTGGCCGATGCGCTTGGGATCGGCGCGAGGGCGCTTGCGTTTGTCGTCGCGCCGCGCGGGCGGGCGGGGCGGCGCGGCCGGCGCCTCGCGTTGCCCGATCGGCCCGGAGAAATCCGACCCCGCCATGGACGTGAGCCGCTCGCCGAGCTGCTCGCGCAAGGCTCGCGTCTTCACCTCGGCGATCTCGCCTGACGCGAGGTCGGCGAGCTGGAACGGGCCGAACGACACGCGGATCAGGCGGTTGACCTCAAGCCCGAGGTGCCCGAGCACGTTCTTCACCTCGCGGTTCTTGCCTTCCCGGATCGCAAAGGTGAGCCAAACGTTGCTGCCCTGCGCGCGATCGACCGTGGCCTCGATCGAACCATAGCGGATGCCGTCGATGGTGATGCCGGCGCGCAGCCGATCGAGCTGATCCTGGCCGACGCGGCCGTGTGCGCGCACGCGATAACGGCGCAGCCAACCGGTCGCCGGCAGTTCGAGCGTGCGCGCGAGCGAGCCGTCGTTGGTGAGCAGCAACAGGCCCTCGGTGTTGAGGTCGAGACGGCCGACGCTGATGAGGCGCGGCAGCCCCGCGGGCAAGGCGGTGAAGATCGTCGCACGTCCGCCGGGATCGGCGTGCGTCGTCAACAGCCCGCGCGGCTTGTGGTAGAGGAAGAGCCGCGTGCGCTCGCGCACGGGCAGCGGCTCCCCGTCGACCGAGATGCGGTCGTCGGCCGTGACATTGCGCGCGGGCGAGGCGATGACCGCGCCGTTGACCGCCACCCGCCCGGCGGCGATCCACGTCTCGGCTTCGCGGCGCGAACACAGCCCCGCCCGCGCGATCGCCTTGGCGATGCGCTCGCCGGACGCTGGACGCTCGTCTTGCCCGCGCATATGCCTCATGGTTGGGCTCGCTGCTCAAGTCGCGGCGTGATAGCAGATCAGGGACCACTAATCAGTAGCCAGATCAGGGTCAGTCATCGGCAGTCAGTAATCAGTGGCTCACCCAACATTTTCTGATTACTGATTACTGATTACCGATACCGACACCGAGATGCCGACGCACACCTTCATGGAACTCGCGCTCGACGAGGCGCACGCGGCCGCCGACGCCGGCGAGGTGCCGATCGGCTGCGTGATCGTGTGCGACGGCGATTTGATCGCGCAGGCCGGCAATCGCACGCTTGCCGATCGCGATCCAACCGCGCATGCCGAGATGGTGGCGATCCGCCGCGCGGCGGAGGCGCTGGGGAGCGAGCGGCTCGCCGACTGCGACCTCTACGTGACGCTCGAGCCCTGCGCGATGTGCGCGGCGGCGATCTCGTTCGCCCGCATCAGACGGATCTATTACGGCGCCGCCGATCCCAAGGGCGGCGCGGTCGAGAACGGCGTGCGCTATTTCTCCTCTCCGACCTGCCTGCACCGGCCCGAGGTCTATGGCGGCATCGGGGAGAGCGAGGCCGCGGCGCTGCTGCGCAACTTTTTCCAGCTGCGGCGCTGACTGCGCGCTCATTCGTAGCCCGGATGAGCCATAAGCGCGTTTACGCGCGTCTTCGACGCGCTCTGGCGACATCCGGGACCCCGCATATCGCTGTCGCTCATGCGGGCGACTGGCCAGAGCTGACGCTGTGCGCGCCTCGCAATATTATGGCCGGCCACCCAATTATTGATTCGAGGAGGCTCTCGTGAAGAAACTGTGCGCGCTCGCCGCTGCCGTGTTCGTCGCCGAGGCCGGGACTGGCCTCGCGCAGGAGCAGCAGTCGTTTAAGACCATCATGGGCAAGGGCTACGAGATCAAGAACGTGACCTTTGCGCGCGGCGAAGCGACCGAGAACCGGGAAATTTTCCTGGTGACGCTGCAGAAGGACAAGTCGGTGGCGGTCTGCTATTTCGCCGCCGCCAATTGGATCAATCTCAGCCCCGCCACGCTCGAGGATTCCAAGCGCTGCGACGTACGTTGAGGCGGGCTCGGTGCACTCCCTCGCCCCGCGACAGCGGGGAGAGGGTGGCCCGAGCGCAGCGAGGGCCGGGTGAGGGGCAGCGCGCGATACAAAATCCTTCCTTGCCCCTCACCCGGCTCGTGCCCATAGCGCGTCCTTAAGGGCGTTAACGCCCGTCTTCGCGGGCTATGGGCTCGCGCAAGCGCCTGCGGGCGCTCGCCACCCTCTCCCCGCAAAACTGCGGGGAGAGGGAGCAGACCGAGTTCGCCGCTCGTGCTGACTCCCTTCACACGAACGCGCCCTAGCCCTCCAGCAGCGCCGCCAGTTTCGCCTGGAGCTCGGCCTTGACCGGCTCCGAAGCCCGCAGGATCGCGCTCGCCTGCAGGAAGTCGAGGGCGCGGAAGGCGCCGACCCTCGGCCGCACGATGAGGTCGGGCGCGCCGTGCTTGATTTTCTCGGCGGTGATGGCGTTGCCCATCACCAGCACGGTGGCGAGCAGGCACTCCCAGGGATTGGGGATGTCGCGCCGCTCGTCCGTCGGCGCGCCGGAAATATCCACCGCGACCAC
>Ga0318523_10000617_pt1 | contig 10443 bp, 6 predicted proteins | sample GRESIP178b2f19_FD_203500 | JGI IMG/M metagenome (GOLD analysis project Ga0318523, IMG submission 203500) | Tropical soil microbial communities from Luquillo Experimental Forest, Puerto Rico - GRE.SIPMG.178b2f19 | ecosystem: Environmental > Terrestrial > Soil > Tropical forest > Bulk soil...
GACCAGACCAAGTCCGATTATCTCGCCGTCAATCCCCAGGGATTGGTGCCAACGCTGGTAGATGGCGGCCGGACATTGATCCAGTCGCTGGCGATCGTCGAGTATCTCGACGAGACTTATCCCGAGCCGCCTCTATTGCCTGAGCATCGCGCTGACCGGGCTCGGATCCGCGCGCTCGCCGAGATTGTCGCGTGCGACATCCATCCGATCAATAATCTGCGGGTGCTGCGTTACATTACCCATTCTCTCGGCCATGACGAGGCCGCGATTGCCAGCTGGTACAACCACTGGATTGCTGCCGGCTTCCAGGCGCTCGAAAAGCTGCTGGTTGAGGATTCGCGGACTGGCGGGTTCTGCCACCGCAACGCACCTGGTCTCGCCGATGTTACGCTCGTACCCCAAGTCGTCAATGCCGAGCGATACCGGCTCGACCTCGCCTCCTACCCGACGATCACCCGAATTTACCGAAGCTGCATCGAGCTCGAAGCTTTCGCGGCCGCGCATCCGGACAACCAGCCCGACCGCGAGGCGTAAGGGCCGCGCCGGGCCCTTAACCGCCGCTATCCCTTTCGGGCGTCAGCGACCAGGTTCTTCAAAGCCTCAAGATCGATCGCACCGGGGACGATGTGGTCGCCGATGATGAAACCCGGCGTGCCGCGAATTTCGAGTGCGCTCGCGAGAGCCAGATTGGCTTTCAGCGCCTGCTCGATCTCCGGCGCCGCCATGTCGCGCTTCAGCCGGTCGACATCGAGCCCGACCGAACCCGCGACTTGATACACCACCTCGTCGGTGATCTGACCTTTGGTCGCCATCATGGCTGCATGGAAGTGCTCGTATTTGCCTTGTAAACGCGCGGCAAGTGCGGCATGGGCCGCAGTCACGGATGGGGCTCCGAGAACGGGCATCTCCTTGTAAATGAAACGCAGTTTACGATCCTCGTCGAGCAGCGCCTGCAGCGAAGGTTGCACCTGCTTGCAATATGGACAGCGGTAATCGAAGAACTCGACAATGGTGACGTCGCCCTGCGGATTGCCCCCCACCGGCGTCGCCGGGTCATCAAAGATCTCGTGGCGATGATCGCTGAGCGCTTGGTTCGTCTTGGCATCCTCGGCCGCCCGCAGCGCGTCAAGCAAGACGTCGGGATGCTGCATCATATAGTCGTGGATCATCGCCTCGATCGCCTTGCGCTGTTCGGGGGTAAACTCGGCGGCTGCGATCGAACGAAGGGGAACGGCGGCGAGAAGTGCGCAGGCCAGGGCCAAGGCCGCAAATGGCGCGCGGTAAGGCATGTCGACGGGTACTCCCGCAGGGAAAGGGTCAGGACGAGATCGTCGCAATCAATGGACGTTCGCGAGGCCGCCCCCCGAATCCTCGATATGCTCCGCTTCGAGATGGATATTCTCGGCACGGTTGTAGCCGGCGGAGTTTTTCGGCAAAAGGGCTTTGGCCCGGAGGGCCTGCTGCTGGGCGTCCTTCTTCTTTCCGCCGGCAAGCCCCTCCTCGGCCAGCGCCAAGGCGGCCATGCCGATCTGATTGTCGCGCCCATAGGCGGTCGCCAGCAAGTGCCAGCCCTCGGTTTCCTTGTCCTCGGTGCGCAGGGCATCGTTCAGAAAGGCAATCGCGCGCTTGTTCATCTTCGGATCATTCGATTCGATGTAAGTTTGCGCGAGCGAAATGCGCAACAACGGCGCGCCGGGGGCGAGCCGAACTGCCTCCTCGTAGGGCTGCACCGCATCTGCGATACGCCCGTTCTCAAACAGCATCTGCCCCTTGAGCTCACGAAAATACGGATCTTGCGGAAATTCTCGTATCAATCCGTCGATGGTCGGGAGCGCCTTGTCCAGCTGCGGGACTCGATAATAGGCGATCGCTCGTGCGTAGCGGGCGAGTACGGACTGGTCCTTCTCGGGATAAGCCGCAAGCGTCGACGAGGGCGGCGAGATGAAGGCATCGAGCTTGACCTTTACCCGCTTCAACAAGTCGATATTGGTCTGAGTATCCGGCACATCGGAGAAGCGCGAGTGCTCGACATGGTTGCGGACGTAGTCGATGCGCTGAGCGGTCAACGGATGCGTGCGCAGATAGGGGTCCTCCCGGATGCCGGAGAGCATTTCCTCCCCCTGCAAAATCTGGAAGAACTGAAGGAGCCCGCGAGCAGATTGCCCGCTGGCGTCGAGAAAGGTCATCGCCGCGTGATCGGCCGAGGCTTCCTGCGTGATCGAATATTGCATGAACGCGCGTTCCGCGACGCCTTCTGCGGGCAGCATGGCCGCGGCGCCCCCGCTGCCCTTCCCAGCCACCATCGCGGCGGCGCCGGCCACCATCGCGATGATCCCTTCAATACTGGCGTTGCGCATCGCGTCTTGAAAACGGGTCAGATGTCCGCCGGCGATATGCCCCGTCTCGTGCGCGAGCACACCGATCAGCTGGTTCGGTGTTTTGGCCCGCATGATGAGGCCGGTGTTGATGAATTCGTTCTGCCCGCCGGCGACGAAGGAATTGATCTGCTTGTCCTCGACGAGATAGACGTGGAGCGAACTCGGCTCGAGCCCCGCCGCCTTCCAGATCGGTGTCACCATCGTCCGAATGTCGGCCTCGATCTCGGTATCGCGGATAAAACTCTCCGCTGCTGCGGCGGCTTGGCCACAGGCGACACACGCTGCGAGAACGACTGCTGTAAGACCGCAAACCCGAGTGGCCACAAACGGTTCTTTCAATAACCAATCGGCGTCGCCATCCGTCCCTCAGGCCCCCCGGGGGTAGCGGCAAGCGCGAACCATCCGCCAACCTCACTCAAAGAATAGAAATACGGCGAAGACGGGGCAAGCGTGTCGGGAGCAGTCCCTCTTGCCGATTCACCCTACGGCTGGATCAACCGCTGCCACCAGCCCCGGCGCGGGGTCGACGACTTCTCGGGCCCCGCCTCGACCGGATGCTCCGGCTCCGCTGGTGGAGCGCCAGCGGAAAATGCCGCTTTCGGAGTTCGCTCCGTATCGCCGGTGGAAAATAGCTCCTGCTCGGCGGGGTCCGCCGCCTCTGCTCCCGCCCTCGCTTCGACCGAATGATGACGCGGTACTGCCAAGTTGCCAATCTCCCCAGGCATCTCCGGTGGCGCCGCAAAGGGATCGGGCACCGACGGCCCGGTCTCGCGTATCGGCTCGATCTCTGCACCGTTGATCTCTCCGGCTGTGCTCGCAAGGCCCGCCATTGGCGTTGGCACGAGTTCCTCAATATCGGAAGCCGGCAAAATCTGGACGATATCGGACTGCGGGCGTGATTCCCCGAAAAGGGGTTCGAAATCGCTCTCGCGTCGCCCGCGGCGCCTCCCGCCGCGGCGGCCGCGCCGGCGCCGGCGCCCGTCCGCTTCATTCTCTTCCTCGCCGTTGCCGTCTTCGCCACTTGCTCGACCCTCCACCGGGGTGAGTTCGTCCGTCGCTGCTTCAGCCTCCTCGATCACCTCAGATCGCGCAGCAGAGTCGGGAACGGGCTCCTCATCGCGCCGCCGCCGTCGTCGGCGCCGGCGGCGGCTGCGAGCGCGCTCCTCTTCGCCCTCCTGCTCCCGCCGGTCGGATTCTGCGGCCTCTGCCTCTTGCTCGGCCGCGTCCCCTACCTCTGCCTCTGCCTCTTTCTCATCGAGATCGGGCGCCTGGGTCAGCGGGGTGGTCGGCGCAACCGCCGGCTCGGCCAGCTCATAGCCGCGCAGCCGTTCGAGCCGGAAGGCCGGCGGGATCAGTGCGTCGTCACGCGCCACCAACACTCGCAGACTGTAGCGCGTCTCGAGCTGCACCAGCGAATCACGCTTCTGGTTGAGGATGTAGAGTGCCACCGCGGTCGGTACGTAGACGCAGATCTCGGCTGAGCGCCGGCGCATGCCCTCCTCCTCGATCGAGCGCAGCACATAGAGCGCCGTCGATTCGGTCGATCGGACGAAGCCGGTACCGCCGCAATGCGGACATGGCTGCGTCGAGGTCTCGACCAGCGACGGACGCAACCGCTGGCGCGACATCTCGAGGAGACCGAAAGGGCTGATTCGGCCGACCTGAATGCGGGCACGATCGTTCTTCAGCGCCTCCTTCAGCCGCCGCTCGACCGCTGCCTGATTGCGGTTCTCCTCCATGTCGATAAAGTCGATCACAATAAGCCCCGCGAGATCGCGCAGGCGGAGCTGCCGGGCGATTTCTTCCGCAGCTTCAAGATTGGTCCGGACCGCCGTCTCCTCGATGTTGCGCTCGCGAGTTGATCGTCCCGAGTTGACGTCGATCGCAACTAGCGCCTCGGTCTGATTGATCACCACATAGCCGCCCGAGCGCAGCTGGACGATCGGCGAATGGATCGCGTCGATTTGGCTCTCGACTTGGAAGCGGTGAAACAGCCCGATCTGAGGATCCCGGTAGGGCTGGACTCGTCGCGCATGGCTCGGCATCAGCATCTTCATGAACGCCTTTGCTGTGCGGTAGCCTTCTTCGCCTTCGACCAGGACTTCGTCGATGTCACGCGCATAAAGATCCCGGATCGATCGTTTGATCAGGTTCCCCTCTTCGTAGATCAGGGCAGGTGCGGTGGACCGCAGCGTCAAATCACGGATCTCGTTCCACAGACGCAGCAGGTATTCATAGTCGCGCTTGATCTCGGCCTTCGAGCGCTCGGCGCCGGCGGTGCGCACGATCACCCCCATCCCCTCGGGAATGTCCAGCTCCTCGAGGACATCCTTCAACCTTCGGCGGTCGGTAATGCTGGTGATCTTGCGTGACACCCCGCCGCCGCGGGCCGTATTCGGCATCAGCACGCAATATCGCCCGGCCAGCGACAAATAGCTGGTCAGCGCTGCACCCTTGGTGCCGCGCTCCTCTTTTGAGACCTGGACGAGCATGATCTGCCGCCGCTTGATCACCTCCTGGATCTTGTAGTGCCGGAAGGTGCGCGAGCGCTGGCGCTCCGCCTCTTCGATCTCGTCGCCATCGATCGTCTCGAGGGTCTCGCTTTCCCCGTCCTCGCGGCCGCTGTCCGCAAGCAAGTCGACCGCCCCAGAGATCTCCGCGTCGGTCTCCGCGGTGATTTCGCTGGGCGTCTCATAGGCGAGGTGGTCCCAGGACGCGCTCGCCACAGCCGCCTCGTCGAGGCCAACTAGAGAGCTCTGGACCGCAACCACCCTGTGCGTGACGGGTTGAGACAACATGGCGGCTGGCTTCGATCCCACTGTATCCGGGCCCGGCGCGAGGTCGTCCCACGGCAGCCCCGTCAGGGCCGGAGCACGGCCCTCTTCCCCGGTCGCTGATGAAGAGTTCGGCAACACCGGATCCAGCCCGGGGCGGGGTTGCTCGGATGGTTCGATCTCGCTGGCTTCGTCCTCGCCGCTTTCCGGCAGCGCGTCGACCGCGACGGGCTCGGGCAAGGCCGCCGCCAGCGGCACCCCGGCTTCCTCCGGCACGGCTTCCCGGGTTTCGGCCTCGTCGCTGACCGGCTCGTCGTCGGTTGCCCCCCGGTCGCTTACCGGGATGCGATAATAGTCGGGGTGGATCTCGCTAAAGGCGAGGAAGCCGTGGCGATTGCCGCCGTAATCGACGAACGCGGCCTGCAGCGACGGCTCGACGCGGGTAACCTTTGCGAGATAGATATTGCCTTTTACCTGCTGCTTGGTGGACGTCTCGAAATCGAACTCTTCGAGACGGTTGCCGCTGAGCACCACCACCCGCGTCTCTTCCGGGTGAGTGGCATCGATGAGCATGCGCTTGGCCATTCGGGCATAACTCCGGAGCGCGTAACAGCGGCCGAGCGAAAATCGGCCGGCGGCGCGCTCCCGTGTGGGGCGAAGCCGGCGGCGCCGGAAATTATCCCATCGAGCAACGAATGGACATCGGCCATGGCGGATCTCGTCTGGGGGCCACGATCGGCTTCGGGTTCCTACAATCCGCGTCGCCTGGCGCTGCAACCCTGCGCGGCGGCAGACACGCTGCCGGTCATTCGCGCTTGCGTCACAATGCCCTACCGGGCGCGACGCCCAGTCGACGGACGGCGGTTTTTCGCACCCCACAATCTATAGAGGAAGGCGGCCCGCGACAACGGCTTCTTCCCGGTGCCGGCTGAGGCGTGCAGAGGGTCATCGTGGAGCGAGCATCGCCGTATCGCCGCTAGCTTTACGTGTGTGATGCGAAGGCTTGACGACGCCACACACTTGGAATGCTTGGAATGGCCGCGACGTTGGCGCATAAGAATGCCCCGCTGCGCGAGGCTGAACCGAGACGGTCGGTCCGGCGTTCGCAGCGATCGAGGGCGGCGGCGTACCACCGAGCATGGTCAAGCTGATCAGGTTTCTGTTCGTCTGCGCGGTCGTCCTGGCGATTGCCGGTTGCGGCTTTGTCGGCGTCACGATCTGGTATTTCGGCCGCGATCTGCCGGATTATCAGCAGCTCGCACATTACCAGCCGCCGATCACGACCCGGGTGCACGCTGGAGACGGCCGACTCCTGGCCGAGTACGCGACCGAGCGGCGCGTCTTCGTGCCGATTCAGGCCATCCCCAAGCGGGTAATCGACGCGTTCCTTTCTGCCGAGGACAAGAACTTCTACAGCCATCACGGAATCGACCCGGTTTCGATGGTGCGTGCCGCGATTACCGATATCAGCAGGCTGCGGGCGAACCGGCGCCCGGTCGGCGCCTCGACGATCACTCAACAGGTCGCCAAGAACATGCTGTTGACCAACGAGATTTCGGTCGAGCGCAAGATAAAGGAAGTCCTGCTCGCGACCCGCATTGAAGCGGCGCTACCGAAGGACCGCATTCTCGAGCTTTATCTCAACGAGATCTATCTCGGCGCAGGGGCCTACGGTGTGACGGCCGCGGCAATCACCTATTTCGACAAATCGCTCGACGAGCTGACCCTCGGTGAGGCCGCTTTTCTCGCCGGGCTGCCGAAGGCGCCTAACCACTACAACCCAAAGCGGGTCCCGCAAGCAGCTCAAGCCCGCCGCGATTGGGTCATCGACCGCATGGTCGAGGATGGCGTCGTTACTCGAGCGGACGCGACCCAAGCCGAAGGGCAACCTCTCGAGCTGCACCGTCGGCAGGAAGCCGGGCAGGCCGTCGCGCCCTATTTTGCCGAAGAAGTCAGACGCGAGCTCCTCGCCCGCTACGGCGATAAGGTGCTGTACGGGGCAGGGCTGTCGGTGCGCACCAGCCTCGATGAACGATTGCAGGCGGCTTCCGACAAGGCCTTACGTGACGGGCTGATCGCCTACGATCGCGGCCACGGCGGGTGGCGGGGAGCAATCGCCCGTATCGACCCGAAGGGCGATTGGGTGGCGCGCCTTGCAAAGGTGCCGGTGCCTGGGGTTGCACGCGATGTCGGTTGGCAACTCGCGATGGTGACGCGCACCGACGCCGATGGTGCAGCGATTGGCTTTCGCGATGGTGAGACGGGCCGAATCTCGTTTTCCCAAATGCGCTGGGCGCGGCTCTGGCACGGTGCCAATAGCTTCGGACCCTATCCGCGCAGCGCGGCAGATGTCGTCAAGCCCGGCGATGTCGTGATGGTCGAGCCGATCCAAGCCCCTGCGACAAAGGTCGAAACGGCGACCGCCAAACCATCGGGTGGTTTCACCCTCTGCCAAGTCCCGGAAGTCTCCGGTGCCCTCGTGGCGATGGATCCACATACCGGACGGGTGCTTGCGATCAGCGGCGGCTTCAGTTTTGAGATCAGCCAGTTCGACCGCGCAACCCAGGCCAAGCGGCAGCCCGGATCGTCGATCAAGCCATTTGTATATCTGACGGCGCTGGATCACGGCTTTACCCCGTCGACCTTGGTCGACGACGCGCCGATATCGCTGCCGCAAGGCCCCGGAATGCCCATGTGGTCACCGACGAACTACGCCAGGCTCAACCATGAAGCTAGATTCCGCGGGCCCACACCCTTGCGTGTTGCTCTCGAGCAATCGCTCAACGCGGTGACTGCCAGAGTGGCCTCGATGGTCGGGATGGAGGCGATTGCCCAAACCATCGAGCGCTTCGGCATCATGGATCATACGCCGCGCGAGTACTCGATGGCGCTGGGTACTGGCGAGACGACCTTGCTGCGGCACACCGCCGCCTACGCGATGCTGGTCAATGGCGGCAAGCGTATCACTCCGACTTTCATCGATCGCGTCCAGGATCGCAACGGGGCGACGATCTTCCGCGCCGATCATCGCCGGTGCGATGACTGCGAGGAGATCGAATGGCAGAAGCAGCGGGTACCGATCATCCCGGACACGCGCGAACAAGTGGCCGATCCCGGCTCGGCGTTCCAGATCGTGACGATGCTGCAAGGCGTGGTCGAGCGCGGCACCGGAACCGCGGTAAAGGCCGTCGGCAAACCAATCGCGGGCAAGACAGGGACGACCAACGATTGGCGGGATGCATGGTTTGTCGGGTTCACTCCCGACCTCGCGGCGGGCGTCTATATCGGCTATGACGATCCGGACAGCCTCGGCGACGACGAGACCGGCGGGCACATCGCGGCACCTGTTTTCCGCGACCTCATGATCGCAGCGTTGAAGGATGCGCCGGCGACGGCCTTCCGCACCCCGCCGGGGATGCGGCTCTATCGCGTCAGCGCAGCAAGCGGCCTTCCGGTTGCTGGCAAAGAACCGGCAATCTACGAGGCCTACAAACCCGGCACCGAGCCCGGCCAGAACCGCAATCTCGGTTTGCGGGGCGAACGGAGCGAGGAGGAGGAGGAGATGCCGGTCGCGTCGACGGGCGAAGCCGAGGGCACGGCGCTGCCGACCCAGATACCGTTGCCGACGCACATCCCGTCATCGATGCCGTTGCCGGCGCGCGGGGTTCCGGCGAGCGGGACAGGCGGCCTATATTAGCGAATCGAGACGGACCGACGGAGTGAGTCATGCGCGCCGAGATCCAAGCGGTCGCCGACGACATCAAGAAGTCGCTGGCACTGCTGAGGAGGCATCTTTGACTGGGAGACCGCGGCCCGACGCCTCGCTGAGCTGAACGCGCAAGCCGAGGATCCGCAGCTGTGGAACGATCCCGCAGCCGCGCAAAAGCTGCTGCGCGAGCGCACACGGCTCGACCAGGCGATCGGCGGCTATCGGCGGATTGAGCACGAGGTTGAAGAGGCCCTCGAGCTGATCGAGCTTGGCGAGGCCGAGGGCGAAGCCGCAATCGTCGCCGAGGCCGAGGCGGCGCTCGAGAAGCTGCGCGCGGAGGCGGCGAGACGCGAGCTTGAGAGCCTGCTGTCGGGCGAAGCCGACACCAATGACTGCTATCTCGAAGTCCATGCCGGGGCCGGCGGCACCGAGGCGCAGGATTGGGCCGAGATGCTGCTGCGGATGTACGCCCGCTGGGCGGAAGCTCACGGCTACAAAGTCGAATGGCTCGAAGAGAACGGCGGCGAGGAAGCCGGGCTCAAATCGGCGACCGTCACGATCCGCGGCCCCGACGCCTATGGCTGGCTCAAGACCGAAAGCGGGGTGCATCGGCTCGTGCGCATCTCGCCGTTCGATTCGAACGCCCGCCGCCACACGAGCTTCGCCTCGGTCTGGGTCTATCCGGTGGTCGACGACAAGATCGAGGTCGATATCAACGACAAGGATCTGCGGATCGACACTTATCGCTCGTCAGGAGCGGGCGGGCAGCATGTCAACAAGACCGACAGCGCCGTTCGCATCACCCATCTGCCGAGCGGGATCGTCGTGCAGTGCCAGAGCGAGCGCTCGCAGCATCAGAATCGAGCGCACGCCTTCGCGATGCTGCGCGCCAGGCTCTACGAAGCCGAGCTGCAGCGGCGCGAGGCGGTGACCGATGCGATGAATGCGACCAAGACCGATATCGGCTGGGGCCACCAGATCCGGTCCTACGTGCTGCAGCCCTATCAGATGGTAAAGGACCTCCGCACCGGCGTCGAAACAGGGAATACGGGTGCCGTGCTCGACGGCGATATTGACCGCTTTCTCGCCGCGGCACTCGCCGCCCGGATCAAGGGGGCCGACGCGATCACGGCTGACGCCTGATCGCTCCTTTGGTCCTGCCACCCGGCATCGCGGAAGAAAAAGGCCGACACCGTTGTCGCGCTCGGCTGCCGCTCCTCGGCAGGACTGGTGCGCCGGCTCGATTGCTGGATCCGCCTGTTTCGGGCGGGTGCCGCGCCGCTGCTACTCCTCTCTGGGGGCGGTACGGGGCCGACGCCGGAAGCCGAAATCATGCGCCGGATGGCGCTCGCCTGCGGCGTGCCGCAGGCGGCGTTGCCGGTCGAGTCCGGATCACGCGACACGTCGAGAATGCGTGGGAGACCACGCGGTTGTTGCGGCCCCGCGGCGGATGTTCGGTCGTACTGGTCAGCGACTGGGATCACCGCCTATCTTCTCGGCACGCTTGAGAAGGCCGCAGCGATGGCGAACCATGCCTCGACGCGCACCGCCCGGCTTTACGATCACCGGCGCGACGAACTCA
>Ga0318523_10000626_pt1 | contig 10407 bp, 7 predicted proteins | sample GRESIP178b2f19_FD_203500 | JGI IMG/M metagenome (GOLD analysis project Ga0318523, IMG submission 203500) | Tropical soil microbial communities from Luquillo Experimental Forest, Puerto Rico - GRE.SIPMG.178b2f19 | ecosystem: Environmental > Terrestrial > Soil > Tropical forest > Bulk soil...
GTTCAACGGCGTGGCGGTGCTCGCGCCCGATGGCGATGTCATCGGGCGCATTGTCTTGCCGGAGACCGCAGCCAATCTGTGCTTTGGCGGCCACGACCACAACCGGCTCTTCATCTGCGCCTCCACTTCGCTCTACGCGGTTGACGTGAATACGCGCGGCGTCGAACTTTAACCCGCGTTACTCGGAAAGCTCGCCCCGACCCGCTCGTAGCCAGGCTCCTGGGTTTTCGCTGCCCGGGCTTTCGGGGTATAGCGTCAGCCATGATGGTCATTACCGACACCGATGCGCTGGCGCAGTTTTGCGAGCGGCAGAGAGGCGCGGAATTTGTCGCGGTCGACACCGAGTTCATGCGCGAGCGGACCTATTGGCCCATTTTGTGCCTCGTGCAGGTCGCCGGGCCTGCAGAGGCGGCGGCGGTCGATACGCTCGCGCCGGGGATCGATCTGACCCCGCTCCTCGCGCTGATGGCAGACCAGCGCATGCTCAAAGTGTTCCATGCCGGGCGCCAGGACATCGAGATCTTCTTCAACCTCTCCGGCGCGGTTCCGGCGCCGATCTTCGATACGCAGATTGCCGCGATGGTGTGCGGCTTTGGCGATGCGGTGAGCTATGAGACGCTCGTTTCCAAGCTTGCGCGTGCTGCGCTCGACAAATCCTCGCGCTTTACCGACTGGTCGCACCGGCCGTTGACCGAGCGGCAAATCCGTTATGCCCTCGCCGATGTCGTCCATCTCCGTACCGTCTATGAAAAGCTGCGGGAGCGACTAACCTCGAACGGGCGGGCGAGCTGGATTGCGGAGGAAGCGGCCGAGTTGTCAGATCCAGATACTTATCGGAACGATCCGTATCAGGCGTGGCGGCGCTTCCGTCTACGTGGCCGGATCGACGGCCGATTTTTTGGCGTGCTGCGGGAAGTTGCGGCCTGGCGTGAGAGCGCGGCCCGGCAACGCAATCTGCCGCGCAATCGGATCATGCGGGACGAAGCGGTGCTCGAGATTGCCGCCCACTCGCCGAGGACGATCGAGGCGCTGGCGCGAACCCGCAGCCTCGGCAAAGGTGTGGCGGAGGGCAAGCTCGGTGGCGAGATCCTGGAGGCGGTCGGGCGCGGGCTCACCGAACCGCCGCCATTCGATCTGCCGCAACCCGCGAAAATCGAGTCGCCTTCGGGGCTCGGTCCGCTGGTCGAGTTGCTGCGCGTCTTGTTGAAGCAGCGCTGTGAGGACCACGAGGTCGCGCAGAAATTGTTGGCCTCGTCCGAAGACCTTGAAGCGGTCGCCGCCGACGACCACGCGCCGGTAAAGGTGTTGTCGGGGTGGCGCCGCGAGATCTTCGGCAATGATGCGCTGGCGTTGAAGCACGGAGAGCGGGCGCTGGCGGTCCGGCAAAACCGCATCCGTCTCGTCGAGCTGCTGGACCCGGAACGCGCTCCTCAGTAGGAGGGCTGCAGTGCGGTCGTACGGGCTCTCCTTCCTGAATTGTCGCGACCGCCTCCTCCGGTGTTGCTCCTCTCTCCATCATCCGAGCGATTGCGTGAGGATGGAGGCTCACTAAGTGCGGGCGTAGGTGTCGAACAAACGGTGGTGCTCGTCGAGCGCGAAACGGTCGGTCATGCCGGCGAGATAGTCGGCCGCGACACGGGCGGTTTGCGGCTCGTCCGGTCCGCCGGCGTTGTCACGCCACTCGCGCGGCAGGCATTGCGGCTCGGCGAGGTAAAGCGAGAAGAGATCGTGGATGACCCGGCGGGCCTTCGAACTCATCCGGTTGACCCGATGATGGCGGTACATCCGCTCGAACAAAAACTCCTTGAGCGCCCGATCGTTGCGGCTCATTTCGCTGGAAAAACCGACGACCGGCGCTTTGAGCCGCCGCACCTCGTCGGCCGAGCGGACAGCGCTGTCGGCGAGCCGCTTGCTCGTCTCGTCGATCAGATCGCTGACCATCCGATCGATCAGCCGCCGGATCGCCTCGTGGATCACCCGCGCTTCCTCAAGCCCTGGATAGTGCGACTCCACGTCGCGGAACACCGGGCCGACCAGCGGGACGTCGGCGAGATCGGCGACGGCGAACAGCCCGGCGCGCAGTCCATCATCGACGTCGTGATTGTTGTACGCGATATCGTCGGCGAGCGCCGCCACCTGCGCCTCGGCGCTCGGAAAGCTGTCCAGCCAGAGCGGATGGCGGCGGTCATATTCGGCGATCGACGGGGGCACCGCTCGATCCATGCCGGAGCTTAGCAAGGGTCCGTTGTGCTTGACCGTGCCTTCGAGCGATTCCCAGGTCAGGTTGAGCCCATCGAACTCGGCATAGCGACGCTCGAGACAGGTGAGGATGCGCAATGTCTGATCGTTGTGCGAGAAACCGCCAAACCGCGCCATCTCGGCATTCAGCGCCTCCTCGCCGGCGTGGCCGAAAGGGGTATGGCCGAGATCGTGAGCAAGCGCCAAGGTCTCGGCGAGGTCTTCGTCGAGAGCGAGCGCGCGGCTGATCGTGCGCGCGATCTGCGCCACTTCGAGCGTGTGGGTCAGGCGCGTTCGATAGTGGTCCCCCTCATGATAGACAAAGACCTGGGTCTTGTGCGTCAGCCGGCGGAACGCCGTCGAATGGATGATGCGGTCGCGGTCGCGCTGGAACGGCGAGCGCACCGCATGCTCCGCCTCCGGATAAAGACGACCCCGCGATTCCTCCGGCTTCGACGCGCAGGGTGCCAAGCCGATGGGCCGGATCATTGCTGCACCGGCGGTCGGTAGGATGGGTTGAGCTCAGCGAAGCCCATCACCTTCGGCCGGATCATCATCGCTGGGTTTCGCGAGAGGCTCAACCCACCCTACAGCCAGCCCTCAACCGGACCGTTGCCCCCGAATCGATGCTGCCATCCGCCGCGACGGCGAGGCGGTAGTCTCGTTCGGCCGTCTCGCGCGAGATCAGGCCGTCGGCGACGTCGAGAGCGACCTGCTGGGGGTCGCGCGCGGCGGGATCGCCAAAACCGCCGCCGCCGGGCGTTTCGAGGCGGATGAAATCACCGCCAGGCACGCTCTGCCGCCCCTTCGGCCCTATCGGCTTGCCTGAGACCAGGCTGACTCGGCCGGGTGCGCCATTGCCGCCGCTATCGCGACCCCGCGCCGGGTTTGAAATCCGCTCGAAATTGCACAGCATCGCGATCGGCGTACCGTCGGCGCCGCCCAGCTCGATCACCTGGCCGAGCCCGCCGCGGAACTGTCCGGCGCCACCCGAGCCCTCGCGGTATTCGCGGCGGCGGAACAGCACGGGCGCCACCGCCTCGCTCGCCTCGATCGGGATCGTCCGCACGCCGCTGGGGAACGCGGTCACATCGAGCCCGTCCTTCCCCGGCCGGGCGCCGGCGCAATGGAAGATCGCGGTGCTGAACGGCCTGATCTCGGGCCGCGGGCGGCCGTCTGCAGTGCCGAGCTCGTCGAGCACGTCGGCCCCGCCATAAATCTGCGGGATCCATAGCGAGGAGGCGCCTTCGGCCGGCACCCCGTCTTTCATCACCTGATGGAGGCAGCCGAAAACGACATCGGGCAGCATGTGGCCAACGGTATGCCGGGCCGCTACGGCGCGAGGCCGCTTCACATTGAGCAGGCAGCCCTCGGGCGCGCTGACCGTAATCGGCGCGAGCGAGCCGGCGTTGTTCGGCACCTCCGGCGCGACAATGCACTTTACCCCAAAAGCGGTGTAAGCCGTCGCGTAGTTGAGCACGACATTGATGCCGAACGCGCTCGCCGGCGAGGTGCCGGTGTAATCGACGTGGATGCCGTGCTCCCCGATCGTCATCTCGGCGGCGAGTGTCAGCGGGCGCTCGAAGCCGTCCATCCTCAGACTGTTGCGGTAGGAGCCCTTCTTTAGCTTGCGGATCTCCTCGATCGTCGCTTGGCGCGAAGTCTCGATGATGTGCTCGCCGAGGCGGTCGAGATTGGTGATCTCGAACTCCTCCATCATCTCGATGAGGCGGCGGCTGCCTTCGTCGTTGCACGCGGCTAGCGCGTAGACATCGCCCTCGACCTGCAATGGCTCGCGGACATTGGCGCGGATCAGACGCAACAGGTCGTCGTTCATTCGGCCTTCCCGCGCCAGGGCCATCAGCGGGATCGATAGGCCCTCTTCATAGACCTGGCGGCCATCCGGACCCATGCCGAGCCCGCCGATGTCGACGACATGCACGGTGCTGGCGAAAAGCCCGACCGCCTCGCCGCGCAGAAAAGTCGGACTGACCACCGTCAGATCGTGCAGGTGCCCGCAGGTCAGCCACGGGTCATTGGTGATGTAGTGATCGCCCGGGCGCATCGTTTTCAGCGGGAAGGCGTCGAGGAAATGCTTGACCGCCGCCGCCATCGAATTGACGTGCCCCGGCGTGCCGGTGACCGCTTGCGCCAGCATATTGCCGTCGCGGTCGAACACGCCCGCCGAGAGGTCGCCGGCCTCGCGCACCGTCGTCGAAAACGCCGTGCGCACCAGTGTCTGTGCCTGCTCCTCGACGACGGCGATGAGCCGGCTCCACATGATCTGCATGTGCATCTGCGACAATGCAGTGTTAGGTCTGCCGAGCATCGGCCTAGTCCCTACAATTCCAGACTAAGGAAGGCTGAGGCATTCTAGCGAGCGATCGCTTCGAGCGCGAGGCCCAGCGGCGAGGTCGGCCGCATTTGTCGTAGCAATTGCGTCTTCACCCATTCCGCTGGGCGACCGCGTTGGCCGCCATTAGCTACAACCAACTATTGCATCAATTTTCGTCCATTGTGCAATCTGCAGCGAATCAGCAGCGAAATTCTCTCATTGATTGCATCCGCATACCCGCCTGGGGCTCTCGTGCGCCGCCTCCGAGCCGCCATCGTTCCGGAACTTACAATACGAATGAGGCAAAATTTTGGATGCCGTGTTGGCAACAAGGGCCCGCTCTGCTCGGTGCTGCGTCGTACCGATATCGAGCGAAACCGGTCAGCCTCCGCGGCGGGTCAGCTCGATATAGCCGAATGGGTCTATCCTCGCCTCAAACAGGGCGCTGACGACGGTCGAGGTTTCGTCCTCGACGATGATTGCGGGGCCGCGGATGAGCGCGCCGGGCCTAAGATCGCGGCGCTCGTATAGCGCGACGTCGATAAACTCGCCGGTGTCGGGATCGAAGACCGGGCGCCGCCGTGCGGGCTTTGGCATGTAGGGCTGTGGGGCGGGTCCGGCGGTGTCGGCTTGAGCCGGGCTCGGCGCGGACAGCAGCAATACCCAGCTCAGCACCTCGACCTCGACCCCCGGGATGACACGGCTGTAGAGCCGGCGATATTCCTGTTCGAAGGCGGCGTGAAAAACCGCCGCGTCGTCCTCGCGGTAGGGCCTGATCGGCAGCGGCACGGCGATTTCGTGGCCCTGTCCGCGATAGCGCATGAACGCCGAGCGGGTCTCCGTCAGCGGCGCGTCGCCGGCGCCGCGGCGGACGATTGCTTCGGCTTCGGCGCGCATCGCCGTGTAGAGTTGGTTGGCTGCGGCAGCATCGAACTGATCGAGCCGCTGCAGCGATGAACGGACGATCTCGTAGGCGATCGGTGCGCGCAGAAAACCAACCGCCGAGCCGACCCCCGCGTAGGACGGCACCAGCACCCGGTCCAGCCCTAATTTTTCGGCCATGCGCGCGGCGTGCAACGGCGCCGCGCCACCGAACGCGACGAGGCTGCGGCCGCGCGCGTCCTTGCCGCTCTCGATCGCGTGCACCCGCGCGGCATTTGCCATGTTCTCGTCGACGATCTCGCTGAGCCCGAGCGCGGCGAGCTCGACCGCCAGCTCCAACGGCTCGCCCACCTCCCGGCGCATCGCTTCCTCGGCCGCGTTGCGGTGGAGCGCCATGCGCCCGCCGGAAAATGCGGCAGGATCGATGCGGCCGAGCAACAGGTCGGCGTCGGTGACGGTCGGCTCCGCACCGCCCCGTCCGTAACAGGCCGGCCCGGGATCAGCGCCGGCGCTGTCCGGGCCGACGGTGATCCGCTTGAGCCGGTCAACTCGCGCGATGGAGCCGCCGCCGGCGCCGATCTCGACCATCTCAATGACCGGGATGCGCAGCGGCAGCCCGCTGCCTTTCTTGAAGCGGTAGATGCGCGCGACCTCGAAGGCGCGATTAGTCTGCGGCTTCAAATCGTCGATTAGGCAGATCTTCGCGGTCGTCCCGCCCATATCGTAGGACAGGACCTTGTCGAGCCGGCATTGCCGCGCGATTTCGGCGGCAAAGATCGCGCCGCCGGCGGGGCCGGATTCGACGAGCCGCACCGGGAAGCGGATCGCGGTCTCGGCCAAAGTCAGCCCGCCGCCCGACAGCATCAAGAACAGCGGGCAGACGAACCCCTCGGCTTGCAGCAACGCCTCGAGATTGGCGAGATAGCGGCCGATCAGCGGCTGCACATAGGCATTCGCGCAGGCGGTCGAGAAGCGCTCGTATTCGCGCATCTCCGGCGACACGTCGCTCGACAGTGTGATCGCGACGCGCGGCAGGCGTTCGGCGAGGATCTCGCCGGCGCGGCGCTCGTGCGCCGGGTTCGTGAAACTGTGCAGAAAGCCGATCGCGACAGCCTCGATGCCGAGGGCCGCGAGGCGCTCCGCAACCGAGGATACGCCGGCCTCGTCGAGCGGCACGAGCACCCGGCCGTGCGCCTCAACGCGCTCCTTCACTGGAAAGCGCAGCCGCCGCGGCACCAGCGGCGGCGGCAGGTCGATGTTGACGTCGTATTGCTCGAACCGGTTTTCGTGCCGGATCTCGATCGTGTCGCGGAAACCCTCGGTCGTAAGCAGCGCGGTCTTGGCGCCTTTGCGCTCGATGATCGCGTTGGTGGCGAGCGTCGTGCCATGAATGATGATCGAGAGATCAACGGGGCGGAGTCCCGCCTCCGAGAGAACCCTCCGGATCACGTCGATGACGGCGCGCTCGGGCGCCTCGGGCGTGGTCAAGATCTTGGCGCTCCACCGCCTCTCGCCCAATTCGAGCGCGACGTCGGTGAACGTGCCGCCGATATCGACACCCAGTCTTCCGCCCTCCACCACCGCGATCCCCTCGCCCGTCTGATGACGAGCGCGAGTGTTCGGCGAGGCGGACGGCGGTGTCAATCCGCCCGCCCGCCATTACTCAGAGTCTTCAGGCGCGATGGTGCCAGCCGTGATGTTCCCCGACCAGCGCATTGGCGGTTTGCTGCTGCTCCGGCGACAGGCTGGCGTAGAGCGGCTTGAACGCGGTGAGCAGCCGCGCCTCGTTGTCGGCGCGCACCTTTGCGAATTGGCCACGCAGGGTGAGACGCTGGACAGCGTCCATTGTGCCGCGCTGCTGCCGGGCGCTGGTGATCACCTGGTCGAGCGCGTTTGCGTTGTCGTGCATTGCCGTCGCCACCTGCTGCCACTGCGGCTCCTGGGCCGGTGTGATCTTGAGCTCGGCCTTGAGGAAGGCGACGCGCCCGTCGACCAATTGGCTCGGCAGCATCCGCTCGTGATGGCGCATCGGCGCCTGCGCCGCGTCGGGGGCTGCCGGCGACGACGCGGTCTGCGCGAGCGCAGGGGTCAATCCGACCGCAGCAACGCCCGTGAGAAGGGCCGCAGCAAGAAATGGGGTACGAAACATCATGATTTTTCACCTCTATTACAGTCAGGGCGCTTGCCCCTCACCGATGACTTACGAGGCTACGTTTCATACCGTGCCCGCTAACGTCACCATTACAGCAATTTAACTTTCGGTCATTTCTATGGGCCGGCCATCCCGACCGTTGACGGGGTGGCCGGATGGGCGCCGCAGCGTGAATTGACACCGCTGGCCGCGGTCCTCATACTCCGCCGCTTTCCTGCTGAATCGTTGGGGGTCGGCGCGCCGGCCTCCCGAGGCGAGGAGAGTGCCGATGATGCGTAGTCCCGGCAGCGGCAGCCGGCGTTTGGGATGGGTGCGGAAGGGCGCGCCGGCGGGCGACCGGCGACGACGATAGTGGCGCACCTTCTTTGATTTTCCCCGACCCAATCACGCAGGAGAGATTTCGTGATACCAGCCGTTATGCCGACTTATGCCCGGTGGGACGTCGAAGTCGAACGGGGCGAGGGCCCTTATCTCTACGCTACCGACGGTCGCAAGTTTCTCGATTTTACCAGCGGCATTGCGGTGACCGGCCTCGGTCATTGCCACCCGCATATCGTCGCCGCTCTTTCCGAGCAAGCAAAGCAGCTGTGGCATACCTCCAACCTGTTTCGCATTCCGGGGCAGGAGCGGCTGGCGCAGCGTCTTGTCGAAAATACCTTTGCCGATACCGTCTTCTTCGGCAATTCCGGCGCCGAAGCCTGCGAATTGGCGATAAAGGTCGCGCGCAAATACCAATCCGAGACCGGCCACCCCGAGCGCTATCGCGTCATCGGCTGCCATGGTTCGTTCCACGGCCGCACCTTTGCGACATTGGCCGCAGCCGGCAACGAGGCCTACCTCAAGGGTTTCGGACCGCCGATGGACGGGTTTGACCAGGTCGCGTTCGGCAATCTCAACGAGATGCGCGCGGCGATCGGCAAAGAGACCGCGGCGATGATGGTCGAGCCGATCCAAGGCGAGGGCGGCGTACGTGCCCCACCCGAGGGGTATCTGAGGGGGTTACGCGAGATCGCCGACGAATTCGGCCTGTTGCTCGTCTACGACGAAGTCCAATGCGGGATGGGGCGCACCGGCAAGCTGTTCGCCTACGAATGGGAGAATGCCCCACCCGATATCATGGCGATCGCCAAAGCGCTTGGAAACGGCTTGCCGGTCGGCGCCTGTCTTGCCACCGAACGCGCCGCGGTCGGCATGGTAGCCGGCACCCATGGATCGACTTTCGGCGGCAACCCGCTCGCGATGGCAGCGGGCAATGCCGTCCTCGACATCATGCTCGGGCCGGGCTTCTTCGCCCATATCCAGGCGATGGCGGCGCGGCTGCGGACGCGGCTCGAGACGTTGGTTCATTCCTATCCCAAGCTGTTCGCCGAACTGCGCGGCGCGGGCCTGCTGCTCGGCATCCGCTGCATCGTACCGGCGGCGGACTTCGTCGCAAAGCTGCGGCAGAATGGCCTGCTGACCTTGACGGCGGGAGAGAACGTGCTGCGCATCCTGCCGCCGCTTATTGCCGGCGAAGCTGAAATCGACGAGGCGCTCGACATCATGAACAGAGTGGCCCGGGAGTGGCCGTCATGAGGAGCGCCGTGCGCGAGCTGGCGTCGATCGATGGGCGGCGCGCGCCGCCCGATCCGCCGCGGCACTTTCTCGACCTCGACCAGATCGACAGCGCCGAGCTGCGGCGAATGCTCGATGTCGGCTTTGCGTATAAAAACGGCCGGCGCGACCGGCCTCTGGCGGGCAAGACGCTGGCGATGATTTTCGAAAAGCCGTCGACGCGCACGCGCGTATCCTTTGAGGTAGCGATGCGCCAGCTCGGTGGCGACACGATCTATTTCAACACCGCGGACAGCCAGCTCGGGCGCGGCGAGACCATCGGCGACACAGCACGCGTCCTCTCACGCTATGTCGACGCAATCGTGATCCGTACGAGTCAACCGCGAAAGCTCGATGATCTCGCGCGCTATGCGACCGTTCCGGTGATCAATGGGCTGACGGACACGTCGCATCCCTGCCAGCTGATGGCCGATGTGATGACGTTGCAGGAGAAGAAAGGATCACTTCCCGGTAAGGTCGTAGCCTGGAGCGGCGACGGCAACAATGTCGCGGTCAGCTGGGTGCACGCGGCGGTACGCTTCGGGTTCACGCTGCGGCTCGCCTGTCCCGAAGAGCTCAGCCCGCCACAGCGCCTCTTCGATTGGGCACGCCGCGAGGGCGGTCGCGTCGAGGTGACGACCGACCCGCTGGAGGCGGTGGCGAGCGCCGATTGCGTCGCGACTGACACGTGGATCTCGATGGGTGTCGAGGCGAGCGTCAACCGTCACAACCTGCTGGCTCGGTATCGCGTCGACGAGCATCTGATGGGGCACGCTAAGCCCGACGCCATCTTTATGCATTGCCTGCCGGCGAAGCGCGGCGAAGAGGTGACCGCGGGGGTGATCGATGGCCCCCAATCGGTGGTGTGGGACGAAGCAGAGAACCGGCTGCACTCCCAAAAAGGGATTCTCGCCTGGTGCCTCGGGTAGGTGACGGCAGGAGCTTGTCATCCCAACGCGTAAGGTATTTGGTCTCCGCTCGCTCTTCATCGGTCATGGCCGGACCTGTTCCGGCCATCCACGCGATCGGTTACGCCAAGGCAGTGCCGCGGAGCGTATGGATCACCGGGACAAACTCGGTGATGACCGAATAAGAATGGCCGATTTCGTATAAACAGCTTTGTTGCTGGAGCGCTCGATTTTGAATTCGCCTAGTCAGACGGCCCCCGACGATCTCATCCAACCCTTCCGCATCGATCCGTTTGCAT
>Ga0318523_10000629_pt1 | contig 10389 bp, 8 predicted proteins | sample GRESIP178b2f19_FD_203500 | JGI IMG/M metagenome (GOLD analysis project Ga0318523, IMG submission 203500) | Tropical soil microbial communities from Luquillo Experimental Forest, Puerto Rico - GRE.SIPMG.178b2f19 | ecosystem: Environmental > Terrestrial > Soil > Tropical forest > Bulk soil...
GAGCGGGCGTGCACCTCGAAGAAGGTCATGCCGCGGAACCCGGGGGTGTCGAAGGTCCGGGCCACCGCGTCCCGCTCGAACAGGGCCGGGGCCGCCGGCCCGGATCCCGCGGGCCCGCCGGGCTGGCCTTCGTCGAGGCGCAGGCTGTCCCATCGCATGGAACCAGTCTAGAATAAACGTTCGATAAGATCCAATACCCGGCCGGTTTCGCTGGCGTGTCGTCCGCTGCCAGTTTGCTCCCGGGCGCAGCGGCAAAGCGCGGGTAAAAGCTGAACAGCCGGGGGATAGTAGAGGTGGATCCTCACCGTGGTCCCGGCGGCGGTGGGCGGACGTTGGTGCGGAGGTGGGCCATGGCACTGTCCATGGACGAGCAGCGCATCCTCGAGGAGATGGAGCGCAAGCTTGCCGATGACGATCCCGTGCTGGCATCGAGGCTGACCTCGTTCGGGCGGCCGGGCCTGGCCGCGCTGATGCGGTCGCGGCGGGCGCGGATCGTGCTGTCCCTTCTCGGCCTGGTCGTGATCGCCGCGGTCTCGCTCGCGGTCTACGCGCTGACCCCGTTCCGGGCGAGCTTCGTCAACGGGCGTTCCAGCGCGCCGCACGTGACCAAGTCGGACGCGCCGACTTCGCGCCGCACGGGCGCAGCCGTACAGCCCTGACGAAACCGGCCCTACCAGAGGCGGCCTGGGCTCATGATTCGCGCCAGAGCTGGACCAGGTACTGCTCCAGCCCCTCCAGCCGCTTCCTGGCCTGCTGGAACTCATCGCCGAGGGGGTCGGCGTTCATCTTGAACAGGGCCGCGTAGCGGCGGACCGCCTCGGTGCGGTTGCGGGTGTACACGTGCACCCCGTAGTCACCCACCCCGCCGGCCAGCCGGAGGCTGTCCAGGGCGAGGTCGGACCGGCCGGTGTCGATGACGCTCAGCCGGCCGCGCAGGTACAGCACGCACTTTGCCTCGTCCTCGTAACCGTCGCTGAACGGGGGCGGCACGTCCTCCCATTCCTCGATCGTGAGCTGCACGCTGACGTGCTCCTGAGCGCAGGCCACGATCATCTGCTCCCGGCTGGTGCTGATCAGCCCGCTGGCCGGGGGCACGGGACCATTCGGCGCGTCCAGGTCGACGGCCGAGTCGTAGACCAGGAACATGCCCCGCTCGGGGAACACTGGGATCTCCAGCCGAAGTAGCCTACGGCCCACGATCCCCCCTCTGGCAGACGACAATCCCTTAATAAGCATGGATCATGACAGCCCGTAATGTACCTGCAATCCCATAAAGACGCACTAGACTGCGCGCCGGCGCCCGCGCCTGGCTTCCCGGCGGTTCCCGGGCGCCGTTATCCTCCGGACATGGCGCCGCACCAAGCAGACAACCTGCCCGGAGACGACGTACCCGGGGTGCGTCATCGGTACGTGGAGACCCGCGGGCTGCGCATGCACATCGCCGAGGCGGGCGAGGGGCCGCTGGTCGTGCTGCTGCACGGGTTCCCCGAGTGCTGGTACTCGTGGCGGCACCAGCTGACCGCCCTGGCCGCCGCCGGCTACCACGCGGTCGCCCCGGACCAGCGCGGCTACTGCCGGACCGGCGGGCCGCAGGCCGCGGACCAGTACACGATGCTGCACCTGACCGGCGACGTGATCGCGCTGCTCGACGCCCTCGGCGAGGAGCGGGCGGTGGTGGCCGGGCACGACTGGGGCGCGCCGGTGGCCTGGCACACGGCGCTGCTGCGCCCGGACCGGGTCCGTGGGGTGATCGGGCTGAGCGTGCCGTACCGGCCCCGGGGGAGCGCCCCGCCGATCGCCACCCTGCGCTCGTCGGTCGGGGACGGCTTCTACATGATCTACTTCCAGCGGCCGGGCGTGGCCGACGCCGAGCTGGCCCGGGACCTGCGGCAGACCTTCACCCGGGTGCTGTACGGCGCCTCCGGCGATGCGCCCGCCGGGCTGCCGGTCGTGCCGCCGGGCGGCGGGTTCCTGGACATCTGCGCCGAGCCGCCCGCCTCGGGCCTGCCCGGGTGGCTGACCAGCGCGGACATCGACGCGTTCGCCGCCGAGTACCGGGACGCGGGCTTCACCGGCCCGCTCAACTGGTACCGCAACCTGGACCGGAACTGGGAGCTCACCGCCGCCTGGCACCACGCCCCGGTCACCGTTCCGGCGCTGTTCATCACCGGGGACCGCGACCTGGTCATCCGGGGGGCCGGCGGGCGGGAGATGCTGCCCCGGCTGCGCGACCGCGTCCCGGAGCTCCGCGAGCCGGTGCTGCTGGAGGGCTGCGGCCACTGGACCCAGCAGGAGCGCCCGGAGGACGTCAGCCAGGCCATGATCAGCTTCCTCCGCGAGCTGGGCTGAGCCGGAGGGCCCCGATGACCGCCGTGACCGAGCTCGACCTGCCGGCCATCGACCTCAGCTCCGAGGATTTCGCCGGTGACCGGTACCACCAGCTGCTCGCCGAGGTGCGCGGGCAGGGCTGGCTGGCCAGCTCGCCGGTGGCCTTTGTGGTGCTCGACCGTGAGGCGGGGGAGTTCTTCCTCCGCGCGCGGGAGACCGCGTTCCCGGGCCGGGAGATCGCGGACCTGTTCGGCGTCACCGGCGGCCCGTTGCGCGAACAAATCGACGCCAACATCCTCAACCAGCAGGGGGAGCGCCACCGGCGGCTGCGGGCGCTGGTCGGGCCGGCCTTCACGCCGCGCGCCGCGGACCGGTGGCGGCCGGTCATGCGCGGTTTCCTCGGCGAGCTCTGGGACCAGATAACCCCGGCGACGTCGTGCGACTTTGTCACGGCGCTGGCCAAGCCCTACCCGTCGCTGACGATCGCCGCCGTGCTCGGCGCCCCGGACCGCGACGCGCCGCGGCTGCACGAATGGTCCAGCCTGGTGCAGCGGCAGTTCGATATCCGGGCGCTGGCCACCAGCGTGCCCGAGATCGAGCGCGCCGTCGTGGAGCTCCAGGAGTACGTGGAGACGCTGCTGGCGCGCCGCCGGGCCGAGCCGGGAGATGACCTGATCACCGCGCTGCTGGCCGTCGAGGACCGCGGCGACCGGCTGTCCCACGACGAGTGCGTCAACCTGGTGCTCAACGTCATCGCCGGGGGCATCGACACCACCCAGGCCCAGCTGTCGCACGCGATGCGCCTGTTCGCCGCGCACCCGCGGCAGTGGGAGCGGCTGCGCGAGGAGCCGGGCCGCAGCGCCCGGGCGGTGGACGAGGTGCTGAGGGCCGAGCCGATCACGCCGTTCACCGCGCGGATCTGCACCGCCCCGCTGGAGCACCGCGGCGTGACGTTCCCGGCCGGCACCATCGTCGCGATCTGCGCGGAGCGGGCCAACCGGGAGCAGGACCGCGGCGAGGAGTTCGATATCACCGCGGAACGGGACGGGCGGCTGCTGACCTTCGGCGCGGGCGCGCACTACTGCCTGGGCTCCAACCTGGCCCGCGCCGAGCTGGAGGAGGCCCTGGCCTTCCTCGCCCCGCGCATGCCGGGGCTGGCCGCCGACCGCCCGGCGGTCCTGGGCGGGGTGGAGGGAATCTACGGCATCGACGAGCTGCCGCTGCGCTGGAACGCGGGGGCGGCCGGCGGGCGGTCCCGCTGATTGCCCCTGATCACCAGGCGTCGTCGGGCTTCGGCTCGGGCAGCCCGGAGCGCTCCCGCGCCTCCGCCCACAGCTCGGTGTAGCCGCGCGCGGCCACGCTGCGCGGCGCGAACGCGGTCACCGGGGCGCGCTCCACCGACATCCGCTCGATCATCGACATGGCCGGGATCGCGGTCGCGGCGACGTCGGCGCGCTGCTCGGGCAGCTGCTCGGAGATCTCCTTGTGCAGCCGCTTGCGCCGGTCGATCATCGAGAAGAACGCCAGGATCGCGGGCTTGTGCCCGTTGAGGCCGGCGATGAACTCGGTCAGCTGGTCCAGCGTGCGCACCGACAGGGTGGTCGGGATCAGCGGCACGAGCAGCGTGTCCACGGCCTGCAGCACGCTCTCGGACAGCAGCGAGATGCCCGGCGGGCAGTCCAGGAAGATCACGTCGTACTCGGCGCGCAGCGGCGCGAGCAGGCTGCCGAGCCGGCGCGCCGGCTTCTTCGCGGCGTCGAGTACCAGGTCAAGGTTCCGGGAGGTGAAGTCGGCGGGCAGCAGGTCCAGGCGGTCGAAGTCGGTGGCCTTGATCGCGTTATCGACCGACCGGGTGCCGCGGATCAGCGCCTTGCCGCCGCCCTTGACCCGCGGCCGGACCCGGAACAGGAAGGTGGCGGCGCCCTGCGCGTCGAGATCCCACAGCAGCACCCGGTAGCCTTCCTGCGCCGCCAGGTAGCTGAGGTTGACGGCCGTGGCCGTCTTGCCCACCCCGCCCTTGATGTTGTAGGTCGCGAAGATCTTCATGCCGCGGTCGCCCCAGTCAGGTCCCGGATCCGGCTCTGCCCCGCGGGGCTGGCGAAGTCGCGGAACCGGCCGGCGAACTCGCTGCGCGCCTTCTGCTGGCGGGCGGCGAGCCCGGCCGCGATCTCACCCATCGCGAGCAGGGTGGCGGCCGGCGCGGACCGCTGGTCCATCATCTGCGCGGCAAACACCCGGATCTCCTCGTGCTGGACCTGCATGTCCTGGAACTCGCCCAGGCAGTCCTGCAAGGCCTTCAGCTCCCTGACCGCCTGCCAGTGCTGGCCAGGATCGTACAGGGATCCGAAGAATTCCAGCAGGTACCTGAGTTCCTTGCAGCGCTTGCGCAGGTCGTGCAGGCTTTCCGGCGGCGAGGTGGGGGTGATCGCGCTGCCGTCGCGCAGCACGCGCCGGTGGGCGCGGCCGATCCGGTCGGCGGCCAGCCGCCCGACCGTGTTCCGCCCGGCGGCGCGCGTGCCGCCGTCGGCATCGGCCAGGGCGTGCGGCCAGTCCCGGCCGAGCCGGGAGAACCGGGCGGAACGCAGGCCGCGGGCCAGTTCCTTGTGCGCTGCGGCGCGGCTGCGCACCAGGTGGTCGTGGAACGGCTGGAGCTCGTCGGCGGTGGCGGCGACCAGGCCGGCGGCCATGCCGGCGTAACCGAGCAGGTAGACGTCGAGGTCCCGGGTCGGCGTGGTCAGGTCGCCCAGCCACTTGAACTCCGGGCGGAACCGGGCGGCCATGTCGCCGGGCAGCACGTCGCCGGTCAGCTTGAGCGCGGACCGGGTGCGCCGCACCGCGACCCGCAGGTCGTGCAGGAACTCGGTGTCGATGTCGCGCACCGTACCGTTCACGTTCGCTGTGAGCGTGTCAAACAGCGCGGTCAGCACCGTGGTCATGGCCACGGCCGCGGGCATCCGGGGGGTCAGCTTGACATCGACCTTGCCGGTGTAGTCGCCGGGTCGCCGGCCCGCGGCCGCCAGCACCGCCTCGAGCCCGGACTGGCCGGCCTCCGCGACCCCGGGCTCGGCGGCCAGCAGATCGGCCACCCGCAGCGCCTGCGCCCCGTAGCCGCGCAGCGCCGACACGACCAGGCGCGGCGGCACGGAACCGGCCGCGGGGTAGGTGACGGACATGCGGTCCACGGTGATCCGGGCGATCGTCTTCTCGTCAGAGTTCAGCACCCGGGTCCCGCGCACCACGCTGACCGCCCGGGCCACCGGCAGCAGGGCGCGCACGCCGACGACCGGGCCGAGATGGTCCCGCAGCGGCCCCAGGGGCAGCGTGTCCAGCAGCCCCGGCCAGGCCGGGCGCGAGCGGCGGGCCCCGTCCTTGCGCCCGCCCCCGTGTGGCGTCACGAGATGATCGGCGGCGATGACCTGGCCGTCCCGGCCGGTAAGCACCAGCTCGGCCGCGCCGCCGCGGCTAACCTGCTCCAGGGCGAGCCCACTGCGGTAGAGCCGCCAGTCGAAGGTGTCCAGCCATAGCCGCCGCAGCGTCACCGACCTGGACGGCTCCGAGGCCGCGAAGGCCGATCCCGGCAGCTTCAGGACCTGATCCGGCAAGGACCCGTCCTCGCCGTTAAGCACGAATTGCCGCAGAACGTTCTGCAACTACTACCTCACGCTAATTGCGGTGGAAAGGGAAGTACAGGAACAAAAGGTCATTCGCTGGTAATTGCCCGTATAGCACTCTAGCAGCGCATAACGGCCGCCAACCAGCGAAGCAATGTGGGTCGGCCCGGGTCCGGCCAGCCGGAGCCGGTTGACCGCGGTGTCGCGGCGCCGCGATGTTGCGCAGCGGCGCAGAGCCCTGGTGCGCCCAGCCGCACCGAGATGTTGGGGTGGATGAACCATCATACGTGCTGTCGGCTGTGTCCCGGTACCTCCGTCAGGGTCCCTGTTACGCCTAGGCTCAAAGGCCGCTGGCTGCTCTCGGTCATCCGCCACTGGAACGTGGACCGGCCCGACCCGAGGTAGGACCATGGGCTGAGCGGGCCAGGTGATCTGAGGAGGCACCATGCTCTACGCGTTCGGGTTCGACCGGGTCGGGGTGCTGGTCAGCGACATGTACATCGTCATCCCGAGCCCGCGGCCCGGGCAGGAGGGCGCCGAGCGCGGCGTCCGCCTCGAGGTCCGGCTGCTCGAGCGGGGCGAGCTGCCCGGATCCATCTACTCGGCGCGGCCGATCGAGGTCGGCCGGCCGGTCTGGCGGGCGGACCTGCTGGAAGCGGTGGACGGGCCGCCGGGCAGCCTGAACCGGGCGCACCATCACCCGGCCTTCCGCGGCTGGGAGCCGGGGAGCCGCCAGTTCGACGCCGGCCTGACGGCCCGCCCGGTGCCGTGGGTGGGGGAGCAGCTCGCCGACCTGGAGGGGCTGCTGGAGCGTGCCGGCGTCCCGGCCGACGAGGCGACGGCCGCGGACGCCAAGGCCCTGCGCGGCTGCCTGCCCGAGATCATGGACACGGTCGGCCGCCTGCTGGAGCGGGTGCGGGACGGGGAGCTGGCCGCGTCCCCGGACGGCGAGCCGGCCGCCGCCCGCGTCGGCTGGCTGTGACCGGTCAGAACGGGGTGGCGGCCAGCCAGCCGGCCAGCAGCGCCGGGTCGCCGAGGACCTGAACCTGAGGGTCGTCCGGCGGCACCCGCCGGAGCAGCACCAGCAGCAGCCGGCCGGCCGGGCCGCGCAGCGCGACGTCGCCCTGGCCGTGGCCGGGCTGCACGATCACCTGCGGTCCTTCGCGCCGCACGAGCCACTCGCCCGCGCCGTCCAGGCCCTCGTCGGTCGCGTGGACGTGCAGCACCGCGCCGTCGGGCAGGGCACCGGCGCGCGGGTCGCCGTCGCCGTCGCCGCCGAGGCCGGACATAAAACCCAGCCACTCGTCGATGGCGTCTGCGGCGATATCCGGCTCGAACCCGGCCTCCCGGCCGGCCGCGATCTCAGCGTCGGCCCGGTGCACCGTGGTCTCGTGCGCCATCCGGCGGGCCCAGAAGGTGGCCGGGCGCAGCCGGCCGAACACCCAGACCGGGTCGTCGCCCGCCTCGCGCACGGCCCCGATGACCCGCGCCGCCCCCGCGCGCAGCCACGGTGCGTGCTGCGCCGGGTCGTCCGGGAACCGGCCGTCCGGCACCTGGCGGAACGGGATGAACTCGGCCGACCGGGTGCTCACGATCTCCGCCGCCCAGCGGTGCGCGCGGCCGACGTGGGTGGCGAGCTGCCGCAGCGTCCAGTCCGGGCAGGTGGGCACCGGGACGGCCAGGTCGGCGCCGTCCACGAGCCCGGCCAGCGTCTCGGTGCTGGCCTCGATCTCGTCGTAGCAGCGCTCGGTGCTGATCGGCATCGCGGTCCTCCGGCAGCTCGGCGGCGGTGACCCAGGCTACCAGTGATCGTTCCGCGGTCATTTCCGGGAATGACGGCTAAATTTCGCCAACCCGCCTATCGGCACATGCTGGACGATTAGGGCCGGTGATCTTATCGTTCTGACTGAACGGTCAGACAGTGGTTGGGCAATCTGGGTTAGGGCGTATACCGCGTCACGGAAGGGGCCTCGCATGACCCGGCTCGTGGGACCTCGCAGCGCCAGCGTCCTGGCCGCGGCGGCCGTGTGCCTCGGTACGCTGGCGGGGACCGGCCTCAGCGCGCACGCCCAGGCCAGGGCACCCGCCGGCGGGACGGACGCCCCGCCGGGCAGCAACCTGCTCGTCAACCCCGGCGCGGAGACCGGGGACCTGTCGCAGCAGGGCTGGGACGCCGTGACCGTCCCCGGGTGGCAGGTCCGCCAGGGGCTGCCCACCGTGGTCCGTTACGGCACCCGGCGCTTCCCGGGCCGCGCCGACGCCGGCACCAGGGGCCGGGGCCGGCAGCTGTTCGCCGGCGGGGCCGGCGGCCCGGCCGTCCTTACCCAGCAGGTGCCGCTGCGCACCGGGACCGGCCGCGCCGGGCCGGCCGGAACCCGGTTCCGGATCTCCGGATGGCTGGGCGGAACCGTGGTGAGCCAGGCCGAGCTCGCGGTGGTGTTCCTGTCCGGCACCGGGCGGGTCCTCGGCGAGAGCCGCATCGGCCCGGTCGGCCGGGCCGGGGACGCCAGCCACCCCGAATTCGCCTGGCGGCAGGGGAGCGGCACGCTGCCGGCGGGCACCCGCTCGGCCGAGGCCGAGCTGTACCTGACCACCTCGCTCACCAACTACGACGGCCCGAACGCGCCGGTGGTCGGGTACGACCGGGCCACGGCCGACGGCCTGAGCTTCAGCGTCTCGGCGCCGGTGCGCCGTCCGGAACTGGCCGTGCCCGCTCCCCGCGTCCCCCGCTTCCAGCACGTGTTCCTCCTCTACCTGGAGAACGAGGACTTCAGCCAGATCGTCGGCAACACGGCGCAGGCACCGTACCTGAACAGCCTGCTGCCCCGGGGGAGCCTGCTCGCCAACTTCTTCGCCGAGGAACATCCCAGCGACGCCAACTACCTGGCCCTGGCCGGCGGCAGCGCCTTCGGCGTCCCGCTGGACGACCCGGCGGAGGAGAACCCGCTGTACACGATCGACGCGCGCAACATCGCCGACCTGCTCGACGCCGCGCACAAGACGTGGAAGGGGTACCTGCAGAGCTCCGACGGGCCCTGCGACGACACCGTCCACGTGAACTACTGGGACGACGACCAGCCGATGATGTACTTCAAGGACGTCCGCGAGCGGCCGTCCTACTGCGCGGCGCACCTGGTCCCGGCCGAGTCGCTGCCGGGCGACCTGAGGCGCGCGTCCACCACCCCGGACTTCGCGTGGATCGCCCCGGACGACTGCTTCGACATGGAGGGCTGCGGCGTCGCGGCCGGGGACGGCTTCGTCCGCCAGGAACTCGGCCTCATCATGCGCTCGCCGGCCTGGACGACGCAGCGGTCGCTCGCGATCGTCACCTTCGACGAGGACGGCTACGACCACGAGCATCCGGCCCAGAAGGTAGCGACGATCATGATCGGATCCCGGGGCGTGCGGCAGGGCTACGTCTCGGCCGCCCGCTACACGCACTACAGCCTGCTCCGGACGGTCGAGGCCGCCCTCGGGCTCGGGACCCTGACCAAGAACGACCGGTACGCGCCGGCGACCAGCGACGTGTTCACCGGGGCCGGGACGCCTGTGGTCAGCCCGGCGGCGCAGGTCCCGGCCGCGCCCGCCAGCGCCGCGCCGCCCGCGCCCTCGCAGGCCGTGCCGGGCGTAACCGCCGCCGGCGGGCCGGCCGCGCCGGGCCAGCCGCCGCTGGCTGACCCCACGGCGTTCATCGTGAACTACGGCCTCGGCACGGTGACCCCGGGCACGGTCACGCCGGTCAACCTGGTCACCCGCCGGGCCGGCCCGGCGATCACCGTGGGCGCGGACCCGCAGGCGATCGCGATCACGCCGGACGGCAAGACCGCGTACGTGACCGACTCCGGCTCCGGCACCGTGACCCCCATCAACACCGTCACCCGCCGGGCGGCCCCGGCGATCGCCGTGGGCGCGGACCCGCGGGCGATCGCCATCACCCCGGACGGCCGCACCGCGTACGTGACCGACCCCGGCTCCGGCACGGTGACCCCGATCAGCACCGCCACCAACCAGGCCGCGGCGCCGATCAGAGTTGGCGCGGACCCGCGGGCGCTGGCCATCACCCCCGACGGCCGAACCCTGTACGTCCTGAACTGGGAGGGCGGAACGGTCACCCCCATCACCACCGCGACGAACCAGCCCGGGCGGCCGATCCGGACCGGTTCCTTCCCCGACGCGATCGCGATCGCCCGCGGATTCGCGTACGTGGCCAACTACGGCTCGGACACCGTGACCCCGATCGCCGCCGGCACGGGCCGGGCCGGCCGCCCGATCCCGGTCGGCCAGGCCCCGGATGCCATCGCCGTCACCCCCGGCGGCCGGACGCTGTACGTGGTCAACGGCGACACCGACACGGTCACCCCGATTTCGACCGCCACCGGCCGCCCAGGCGAACCGATCGGCGTGGGCTACTCGCCCGCATCGGTCACGATCTCCGCGTCCGGCACGGCCT
>Ga0318523_10000640_pt1 | contig 10342 bp, 6 predicted proteins | sample GRESIP178b2f19_FD_203500 | JGI IMG/M metagenome (GOLD analysis project Ga0318523, IMG submission 203500) | Tropical soil microbial communities from Luquillo Experimental Forest, Puerto Rico - GRE.SIPMG.178b2f19 | ecosystem: Environmental > Terrestrial > Soil > Tropical forest > Bulk soil...
CTGCAGGCCACCATCAACCGCTATCTGAAGCAACACAATGATGATCCCAAACCCTTCATCTGGACCAAACCGGCTGACGTCATCCTCGCCAAACTCGACCGGCTGCCTATATCTTCTGTTTAAGTCAGCGCACTAGCGGTCCAACAGAAATCGCCGCTCCGGGAATAGCTCAAGGGTATATCTTTGCAACCGCCTTTGACAAATTGGTCGGAGAGTTCCCTCTTCATGATGTTGTCGTCCGCCCTTTTTGTCCTATGGGTTGGCTTCCGACTGCTGACTACCACACCGTGTATCCAAGTAATTCAACCCACAAAGGTATTTATCTGCAATTCCCACCTTCGGTCGGTTCTCCACCAGAACCTCGAAATGAAGCAGACTGTTATCTGTTTATTGATGCGTCAAATGGCTCGTACTTTCAGGTAGTACACTTTTTAAAGGAAGGTGATAAGTGGGCGTGGGCAAGTCGGCTTACAAAAAATAACCAGCCGGACTTTAAGCAGGAGTTCCTTGGTCCCGGATTTCCAAAAGATCAAAGATGGTGAACAACCTATTTTCGCTGACCGACAAAAACAGCGATTTGATTTTCTATAATCGCCATTCTGCGACTCTTGAAAGCGGAAGCTGAAGCAGCGGGACGCTGGTATTCTTTTGCTCTCGGCTTCCCTCACCGAAATCCTCCCTTCGCGGTAAAATGCTTGCGGGGCGTCTCCAACAAGGCATGAGCGAACCGAGAAATCGGGCTGGGATCGACCGCGCGATGGGCTATCGTTGCGTTGCGATGATTATCCAATAATTGCCACATTCGTGTCGCATATTCCCGACCGGTGGCCGGTGATCGAACCGACCGCCGGTTGGATCCCGTAAGTACAGATGGCAGATCGGATTTCATCAGGAAGCGACTCGAGAGCCGGCTACGCCTCGCCGACGAGAGCCCGTGCGGTACTGTCGAGGCCGGTCGGGCCGGCATTGCAACTTCTGCGGGATTTTGCTGCTGATTCGCTGCAGATTGCACAAAGCATAAGTTTCGATTCGATTTAAGGTTGTGAGACGGGCCGAGCCGGAGTCATCGCTTGACCAGCAAGGGACGGCGGCGACACAATTCGCGAGGCAGAGCCAGGGGAGGAGGACGCGATGGCTGACATGCGCATAATGGCGAGCGGTCTGGAGTTTCCCGAAGGGCCGGTGGCGATGGCTGACGGCTCGGTGGTCTTGGGCGAGATCAAGGGAAGGCGGGTGACGCGCATCGCGCCGGACGGCAGCAAGTCGGCAATCGGATCGGCGGGCGGCGGACCGAACGGGCTGGCGCGGGGACCCGACGGCGCGCTCTATGTCTGCAACAATGGCGGCAACGAATATGCCGAGGGTGGGTTTCTATCGACCGGGCCCGCCAAGGATTACCAGTACGGCTGTATCCAGCGCATCGAGACGCGCACCGGCGAGACGCGCACCCTCTACCGCCAATGCAACGGGCATAAACTCTCGGCGCCGAACGACATCGTCTTCGACCGCCAGGGCGGTTTTTATTTCACTGATCTCGGCAAGCGCTATGCGCACAACCGCGACCATGGCGGGCTTTATTACGCACTTCCTGACGGGTCAAAAGTCGTCGAGCTTGTCTACCCAATGCTGACCCCGAACGGGGTCAGCCTGTCGCCGGACGAGAAGGTCGTCTATGTCGCCGACACCGAAAGCTCGCGGCTTTTCGCATTCGACATCGTCGGGCCTGGCGTGCTGCGCAAGGAGCCGTTCCCGGCGCCCTATACCGGGCGCCTCGTCTGTGGGCTGCCGGGCTTTCAGCGTTTCGACAGCCTGGCCGTCGAGGCTTCCGGCAACATCGCGGTCGCGACATTGATCACCGGCCACATCACCGTCATCGCCCCCGACGGCCGTGTCGTGCGGCAGGTCAAGATGCCTGACGTCTACCCCACCAATATCTGCTTTGGCGGGCGCGACATGAAGACGGCTTACGTCACGTTGTCCGGCAGCGGCCAGCTGGCGGCGATGGAGTGGCCCGAGCCCGGCCTGCGCCTCAATTTTCAGGAGTGATCGCGCTGCAATGCGGTGCGCGTGCTTCGAGACGCGTCCCGGCTGAGCCGCGCCGCTCCTCAGCATGAGGCTGTCCTTTGACGGCATTAAGAAGATCGCTCATCCTGAGAAGGCCGCGAAGCGGCCGTCTCGAAGGACGCGCATTGCTGATCCAGCCAAATGGGCGATGTCCTGACGCCCGCTCCAGCGGGAATGATGCCTTCTGCTTAGGCCCTTCTGAGGAGACCTAAATGAAAGCCGCCGTCTTTCATGCCCCAAACCAGCCGATGACGATCGAAGAAGTCGCGGTCAACAAGCCGGGGCCGCGCGAGGTGCTGTTGCGCACCGCCTTTGCCGGGCTGTGCCACAGCGATTTGCATTTCATCGAGGGGCTGTACCCGACCCCGACGCCGGTCGTGCTCGGCCACGAGTCCTCGGCGATCGTCGAAGCGGTCGGTGACGGCGTCACCTATGTCAAGCCGGGCGACCACGTCATCACGTGCCTCTCGGTGTTTTGCGGCACCTGTCCGCAATGCCTGACCGGGCACCCGAATTTGTGCGAGAACACCGAGGTCAAGATGCTGCCGGGCGTGGCAAAGCGCATGACCTGGAACGGACAGCAGCTGAACCAGGCGTTCAACCTGTCGTCCTTCGCGGAGCAGATGCTCGTGCACGAGAACTCGATGGTGAAGATCGACGCCGACATCCCGCTCGACCGCGCCGCGCTCGTCGGCTGCGGCGTGATGACCGGAGTCGGCGCGGTGTTCAACGCCGCCAAGGTCGAGCCCGGCGCGACGGTCGCGGTGATCGGCTGTGGCGGGGTCGGGCTGTCGGCGGTCAACGGCGCTGCGCTCGCCGGCGCCGAGCGCATCATCGCGATCGACACCGTCGCCTCGAAGCTGGAGCTGGCGCGCGAGCTCGGCGCAACCGACACGCTCAACGTCAGCAATGCCGATCCGGTCAAGGCGGTCAGGGAGATGACCGGCGGCGGCGTCCACTACTCGTTCGAGGCGCTCGGCACCAAATCGACCGCGGAACAGGCGTTTCAGATGCTGCGCGCCGGCGGCACCGCGACGATCATCGGCATGGTGCCGTTTGGCGTGAAGATCGAGCTGCACGGCTTCGATTTTCTGCGCGACCGCAAGCTGCAGGGCACCTCGATGGGCGGCAACCGCTTCCGGGTCGACATGCCGCGCCTGTTGTCATTGTGGCGCCAGGGCCGCTTGAAGCTCGACCACCTGATCTCGGGCAAATTGAAGCTCGAGCAGATCAACGACGGCTTTGCCGCGCTCAAATCCGGCGCCTCGGTGCGGCAATTGATCGATTTCGCGGCCTGAAGCATCACCGCACGGGCGGGCGGCGCAGCGCCCAGAACGCGACGCAGCCGCACAGATAAAACAGGATCGACAACAGGAAGGCGAGCCGGTAGCTGCCGGTGAGATCGAAAATCCATCCCGCGCCCCAGGCGCCTGCGGCGGAGCCGATACCACTGCCGATCGTGATCACGCCGAGGATCGTGCCGAGCTGGCTGCCGGGAAAGAGGTCGGCGGTCTTGGCGGTGATCGCCGGGCCCCGCGCGCCCCCAGGTCAGGCCGAAAAAGCAGGCGTGCAGCCACAACAGCAAATGCTGGTCCGGGCTGGTGATCAGCAACGCGCAGACCACCCCGAGAATCGAGACGCCGTAAGCGAGGATCGCGGACAACTCGCGCCCGATATAATCGGATAAGGTGCCGGTCACGATCGTCCCGGCGATCGCGAGGAAAGCACCGCTCCGAGCACTCCCGCCGCATAGAGCTTGTCGAAGCCGCGATCCACTGCAAAGGCAAGCTGGTGCAGCGAGACCAGAAAACTTCCCAACCCGGTGAACAAATAAACCGCAAAGAGCAGCCAAAAATGCGGCGTGCGCATCGCTTCGGCCAAGGTCCAGCTCGCCGACGTCGTCGGCGCCGCGGCTGCCGCCGATGAGGATCGAGCGGGTTCGGCCGAGACCGGGTAGCGGCTGGCACGGCGAAATATCACGGCGAGCAGCGGCACGGCGGCGGCAATGAAGGCGGCCTGCACCAGATAAGTGGCACGCCAGCCGAGAGTCGAAATCAGAAATTGGACGAGCGGCGCCGAGGCGGCGCGGCCAAAGCCGTTGGCGGATTGCAGAATCGAGACCGCCATACCGCGCCGCCGCACGAAATAGCGCGACAGCAACGGCACGAACGCGACAAGCCCGAGGCAGTTCGCGCCGATCGTCATGATGATCCCGTAGAGCAGGATGATCTGCCAGAGTGCCGAGACAAAGGCGCTGCCGAGCAGCCCGAGAAGGAGCAGGCCGCCGCCGAGCAGCAACAGCCGGCGCGGACCGAGGCGATCGACCAAACCGCCGACCAGCGGTGAGCTCGCGCCCGCGACGAGCTGCGAGACCGAATAGGCGATCGAGGTCTCGGCGCGGCTCCACTGGAATTCCTCGATGAATGCGACGAGGAACACCGTGTAGGAATGCATGATCCCGGCGCCGACGGTGAACGCGGCGAAGGCGCCGCCGAGCGTCAGCCAGGCTCCGCGGGAAGCCTGCCGTTGTTTAGCAGCTGGCTGGACGAGCGCCGAGCGTCCTTCGAGACGGTCGCTGCGCGACCTCCTCAGGATGAGGAAGTTTCTTAATGCCATCAAAATCTCACCTCATGCTGAGGAGCGCCTTCGGGGCGCGTCTCGAAGCACGCACGATGTGGATGCAGCGAAGCCACCTCTTGACCCGCGCTGCTGTCCGGCGCTGTGATCGCGCGAGTGTACCCGCGTGATCAAGAGGGCGGTCTATATGCTGACTGCAGAGCAGGCAGAACGGCTCGTTGCGGTAGAGTGGCGCGAGCGCCGCTGCTCAGCTGCGTAATTGTCGGGCTGGTGGTGGCGATGAGCGGACAAGCTCGAGCGACGACGTGCATCGAGAATGCAACGATCGACGAGCTTCGGACAGTATTGGCCGCCGGCGACATCACAGCCGGGGATCTCGTGCGCCGCTATCTCGCGCGCATCGAAGCCTATGATCGCGCCGGTCCGCGGCTCGATGCCGTACGAGAGCTGAATCCCGACGCCCTCGCGATCGCCGTGACACTCGACGCGAAAAAACGCGCCGAGCGAGGGCCTCTCGAGGGCATTCCAATCCTCGTCAAAGACAACATCGCCACCGGAGACGCGCAGCACACGACGGCCGGTTCATTGGCACTGGACGGAGCGCAGGCAAAAGATGATGCGACCGTCGTCAAGGTGCTGCGTGAGGCCGGCGCGGTGATCCTCGGCAAGGCCAACCTGACCGAATTCGCCAACATCCTCGCCATCGACATGCCGGCGGGCTACAGTTCGCTGGGCGGCCAGGTGAAGAACCCCTATGCGCCCGAACTTGACGACAAGGGCGTCCCGATCGTCCTCCCCGGCGGGTCGAGTTCAGGATCGGCGGTTGCCGTGGCAGCGGGTCTGGCCGCCGCGGCGATCGGCACCGAGACCTCCGGCTCGCTGCTTTCGCCGGCGAGCCAGAACGGTGTCGTTACCGTCAAGCCGACCGTCGGCCTCATCAGCCGTGCCGGCATCGTGCCGATCGCGCACAGCCAGGACACCGCTGGTCCGCTGACGCGCACTGTGCGCGATGCGGCGATCCTGCTCAATGTGCTCGCTGCTGCCGATCCTCTCGACCCGGCAACCGGCGAATTGCAGCGTCCGGCCGATTACACGAGTTTCCTCGATCGGGACGGGCTGAAAGGCGCACGCATCGGCGTGCCCAGCGACCCGTCCGACCCCGCGAACGACGTCTATTACGGCCCGCTGCCGTCGCGCGCAGCGGCGGTCATGCGCCAAGCTATCGCGGTGCTCGAAGCGCAAGGCGCGACAATCGTCCGCGCCAACATTCCGACTGAGGGCTGGATCGGCGGCCCCGGCATCGAGATGGCGATCCTCAACCGCAATCCGGAAAGCCCGACCCGAAACCAGCCGGCGCGCCGGCCGATCGTCTTCGTCTATGAATTGAAGCACGACCTTAATCTCTATCTGCGCGATTGGGCGACGAGGACGGAGATGCGCAGCCTCCCCGATATCATCGCGTTCAACGCCGCCAATGCCGAGCGAGCATTGCGCTTCGGCCAGGACATCTTCCTCGCCGCCGAGGCGACGCGCGGCGATCTCAGCGAGCCCGAATATCTCTCGGCCCGGCAGATGGATCTGCGCGCTTCGCGCACCCTCGGTCTCGACGCCTATATGGATGAGCACCGGCTCGACGCGGTGCTGTTCCCAGGTATGGCCGGCGCTTCGATCGCCGCCAAGGCCGGCTATCCCAGCGTCCAGGTTCCTGCCGGTATTGTAGCCGGGGTGAAAGACAAGGAGACGCCGGAGTATCCCTACGGCGCCACCTTCACTGGCCGCGCCTGGAGCGAGCCGACCTTGCTGCGCCTGGCTTACGCCTTCGAGCAGGCTACCCAGGCCCGCCGTCTGCCACCCGGCCTGCCGCCGCTCGATGGGGGCTGCAGCAACTGAGCTGGCCTTCGAGATCACGCGCTTGGCGCGACAACGCGACGCATTTTTCGCGTCGGTAGGCAGAAAGCCCCAAGAGATCAAAACTCGACGATCTGCTGCTTCAGTCCCTTGGCGACGGCTTCAGCACGCGACGAAGCATCAAGCTTTCTCAAGAGCGATTCCACGTGGAATTTGACGGTGTGCGGTGAAATGCCGAGACGCCTGGCCGTCTCCTTGTTGCTGAGGCCATTACCGAGAGCGACGAGGATCTCGATTTCCCGCGGCGTCAACAGAGCGGGCATCTCCTCCGGCAGCGGCTTGAAATCACGCCGTCGCCGGTGCGGCCCGCGAACGGTCAGTCCGGCCGCGACTGCGCGCAGCGCGGCGTCGATTTGCGTAACGCCGGCATCTGCCGGGAGCAGACCGCCGAATTCTTCGTCGACGACTCCGAGAGCGACGACTAAGGACGGTATGACCGCATCCGCGGCGCCCTCGGTAAGCACTGCATCGGGCCCGGCAGAAACCTCGACAAGCTCGTGCCCACACTGAGAGACGAGCGCCGCAAGGCGGCCTTGGGCAGCCTCATCCGCGGCCGCTACCGCAACCCGAAGGGGGTTCGAGACGACAGCCCCGGCGGACTTCACCGCGCAGGCCGGGCCGCGACGGTGACGTGAGTCGGTAGGAGATTGCCGGCTCGGATCAGGCGCAGCTCGATCGGTTGCCCCACCGAGTCGGGGCCGAGGTGCTGGGCCACCATCGCCGGGCTGCTGACGCTCTGGCCACCGATAGCGACGAGAATATCGCCGACATGCAAATTGGCCTGTGCAGCCGGGCCGTCTTTCGATACACCCATGATCATCAGGGCGCGCGCCGCGCCGGCTTCTGATCGCAGCTCCTCCGGTACGAGCACGGGCTGAAGCGCAGCACCGAGCCATCCCCGCTCGACCTGCCCCTTGGACAGCAGCGGCTCGATTACGGCGTCGACCGTCGAGCTCGGGATGACGAGAACGCGGCGGCGGGGTCCCAGTGTCGAGATCCCGAGAATACCGCCGGCGGCATCGAGCACCGGTCCTCCCTCTTCCCGCGGCGTGACGGCCATGTCGAGGGTGATGCGCCGGTCTATTCGGCCACCCGCCCGGCTGTGCCAGGCGGGCCCGACGGAATGGACGATCCCCAGGCGTATCGAGATGCCGGCTTCGTCGGCGCCAAATCCGACCGCAATTCCTCCAAGATGCGGCTCTGCCGCCGGAAGAGGCGGCGGATCCGGGGTACCATCGAGCCTGAGAACGATGACGTTCGTGCCGGGGTCGCGGCCGGCGACCCGCGCCGCGAAAGCGCGCGCGTCGGCAAACGTGACCGTGGCTTCTCCGGCTTCCGGGAAGGCCTGTTCCGAGGCAACGACAACGCCTTTGCGCCACAGCGTTCCCGAGCGCAATCGCCGCCCTCGCACGGCGATCCCCGCAACCAGCGGCCGGGCGAAACTCGCGCACTCGTCCAGCGCCTCGGACAAACTCGTCAGCAGATTGTGAGCGGTATCGGGCATGACCTGTTCCCTTGATCCATGATGATCATGAGAATGGCCTCGGCCAAGCGGTGGCGCCACTGGGCGGATGGGGAGGGGGTGAAAGCCGCGTGGGATATCCTCGTAGCCGGCGCATCGGCGAAGAAGCCCGTGGCGATGGCCGATCTTCTGGGCGCGGCAGCATCGAGCCGCCGTCGTTGAGGCAGATATAGCCGAGCCGGGTCGCGGCCCAACGTTCCGAAAATGCGCGGTGCTTACCGATGCCGGCGGTGCCGGGCTCCTCGTCCGCCTGCGACAGATGACCGCCCAGCTGGCCGGAGGCATTTTACAGTGGCGCCGGCCGCACGATCGGACTATCACCTGCCGCCAGCCGCGCCGGGCTGCGTCGCCCGCATCGGCGCGATTAACCTGTGCGAGCCGAGACGGCCGCCCGTCGACCGCTGCATGCGATACCGCCTCGGTTCTCGAATAATGTTCCAAGCCCTGCTTGCCGGTCTGGTCGATTTTTGCCGGCGCAACGCTTTGCTTGTCATCCTTTCAGGCTTCATTCTGGCGGTCTTCTCCGGTTGGTATGCGTCCGGTCACCTCGGGATCACGACCGACACCGATGAAATGTTCGCGTCGAGCCTGCCGTGGCGGCAGCGAGCCCAGATGTTCAAGAGGCAGTTCCCGCAATTTACCGACCTTCTCGTCGCGGTTATTGACGCGCAGGAACCCGAAGAGGCCGATGCTACAGCGGACGCGCTCGCCGCGAGACTAGCCGCCGACCACGAGCATTTTCTCTCTGTTCGGCGTCCGGATGCGTCTCTTTTCTTCGACAAACAGGGGCTGCTGTTTCTCGATACCAAGCAGCTCGAGTCGCTGACCGACCGCCTGGTCGATGCGCAGCCCTTTCTCGGGGAGCTCGCCAAGGATCCGAGCGCGCGCGGATTGTTCGGCGCGCTCTCCCTTTTGGCCACGGGTGTGGCGCACGGAGAGGTCAATCTCGCGCCCTACCTGACGGCTTTGAACGGCTTCCACCAAGCGATCGCGGACGCACTCGCCGGTCACCGGCACCCGCTATCCTGGGTCCGGCTGATCGGCGGCGATCTCGTCGATCTCGGCGGCCGTTACAAATTCGTATTGGCGCAACCGAGGCTTGACCTTGGCAAGCTCGAACCTGGCGGAGTGGCAACCCAGGCGATCCGCGATGGCGCGGCGGAGCTCGAATTTGTCAAATCGGGCGTGGCCCGCGTACGTATCACCGGCAATGTAGCCTTGGCCGATGAGGAATTCGCATCGGTCACCCAGGGCGCAGTCGAAGGACTGATCGGCAGCATTTTGTTGATCTCCCTATGGCTGTTTCTGGCCGTCCACTCATGGCGGCTGATCCTTCCGATCCTGATGACCCTCGGACTCGGCTTGATGCTGACGCTGCTGTTTGCCTCCGCCGCGGTCGGCACGTTGAACCTCGTTTCCGTCGGCTTCGGGATTCTTTTCGTCGGCATCGCCGTGGATTTCGCGATCCAATTCTCGGTGCGCTATCGCGAGATGCGTCTGGCGTTTTCCGAGCCGACACGGGCGTTGGCGGAAACCGGACGCCGCGTCGGCGGCCAGATCCTCGTGGCGTCGGCGGCCACGGCGGCGGGCTTCCTCGCCTTCGTGCCGACGGACTTTCGCGGGGTCGCGGAACTCGGACTCATCGCTGGTGTGGGAATGCTGATCGCGTTTATCTGCACGCTGACTTTCTTGCCGGCGGCGATAAGCCTTTTCCGGCCTCGCGGTGAGAGCACGGAGGTGGGCTTTCACTGGGCGGCGCCGCTCGACGACTGGGTCCTGCGTCACCGGAGGCCGATGTTGGCCGGTTTCGGCTTGCTGGCGCTGCTGGGCATCGTCCTCCTGTCCCATATTGGCTTCGATGCCGATCCCTTGCACACCAAGAACCCGCACACCGAGGCGATGCAAACGCTGTACGACCTCGGTGATTCGCCGCTGACCAATCCCTTCACGATCGACATCCTGGCCCCCAACGCCGCGGCGGCGCAAAATTTGGCGGAGAAGGTCCGGAAGCTGGCGCTGGTTTCGGACGTGCTGTCGATCAACAGCTTTGTGCCAGCGGAGCAGCAGCAGAAACTATCGATGATCGCCGACGCTGCGACTTTGATGGGTCCCAGCCTCGTGCCGACCGATACTCCGCCACCGCCAACCGTCGAAGAGATCCGGGCCGCGGCCGAAAAAGCGCATCAAAAGCTAGGGCCGGCGCTGACGAAGTTGCCTAGCGATCACGTTCTGGCCGCGATCGACGCGGATCTGGGAAAGCTGGCCGCCGCC
>Ga0318523_10000654_pt1 | contig 10253 bp, 12 predicted proteins | sample GRESIP178b2f19_FD_203500 | JGI IMG/M metagenome (GOLD analysis project Ga0318523, IMG submission 203500) | Tropical soil microbial communities from Luquillo Experimental Forest, Puerto Rico - GRE.SIPMG.178b2f19 | ecosystem: Environmental > Terrestrial > Soil > Tropical forest > Bulk soil...
ACTGAGGCGGCTTTCGCGTTTCATGCCCCCCGTGATCCGAATGTCGCCGATGGTGGAGCGGCCTCCAACCACGGGATGTTGTGACATGATAGAAAATTGGTCCCCCGACAGCTGGCGCGGCCTGCCGATCCGTCAGGTCCCGGGTTATCCCGACGAGGCCGCACTCGCTCGCGTCGAGGAGACGTTGCATCGCTTTCCGCCGCTTGTCTTCGCGGGCGAGGCTCGGCGGCTCAAGAACCGCCTCGCTGCGGTGGCGGCGGGCAAGGCCTTTCTGCTGCAGGGCGGCGACTGTGCCGAGAGTTTTGCCGAGTTTCACCCGAACAACATCCGCGATATGTTCAAGGTATTGCTGCAGATGGCGGTGGTGCTGACCTATGGTGCGGGCTGTCCGGTCGTCAAGCTCGGCCGGCTCGCCGGCCAGTTCGCCAAGCCGCGCTCATCCGAGACCGAGACGCAGAACGGTCAGACTTTGCCCTCCTATCGCGGCGACATCATCAACGGCCTCGAGTTCGACACCGCGGCGCGCGAGCCCGATCCGCAACGCATGGTCCAGGCTTACAGCCAATCCGCCGCGACCTTGAACCTACTGCGCGCCTTTGCCCAGGGCGGATATGCCGATCTCCACCGTGTCCATTCCTGGAACCAGGATTTCGTCGCCGACTCGCCGCAGGGCGAACGCTACCGTGCGCTTGCCGACCGGCTGACGGAGACGTTGGATTTTATGGCAGCCTGCGGGCTCGACTCGGATACGACACCGCAGATCCGCGAGACCGAGTTCTATACCTCGCACGAGGCGCTGTTCCTCTCTTACGAAGAGGCGTTGACAAGGATCGACTCGACGACCGGAGACTGGTACGACTGCTCGGCGCATCTGGTCTGGCTCGGCGACCGCACCCGGCAGGTCGAAGGCGCCCACGCCGAATTTCTGCGCGGCATCAAGAATCCGATCGGCATGAAATGCGGGCCGACGCTCGAACCCGACGATCTCTTACGCCTGATCGACCGACTGAACCCTGAGAATGAGCCGGGTAGGCTCACCCTGATCACCCGCATGGGCGCCGACAAGGTCGAGGGACGGCTGCCATGCCTTATCCGCGCCGTGCGCCGCGAAGGGCGCCAAGTCGTGTGGTGCTGCGACCCGATGCACGGCAACACGATCACCTCCTCGAACGGCTACAAAACCCGAGTTTTCGGCCGCATCCTCGATGAGCTGCACGGCGCTTTTGCGATCCATGACGCCGAGGGGAGCTATGCCGGCGGCGTGCATTTCGAATTGACCGGGCAAAACGTCACCGAATGCATCGGCGGCGCTCAGGGGGTCAGCGAGGCCTCGCTGGCCGAGCGCTACCTGACGCATTGCGACCCGCGGCTCAATGCGAGCCAGGCGCTCGAGCTCGCCTTCGAGATCGCCGAGGCGCTAAAGCTGCGACGCCAGCGCAATGGGGGCAATGGCATGAGCCGTCTCGCCGCGGTCTCTTGAGGCAAACCGGTGGCGGACGGGTCGCTCGGGTCGCAAACCGACAGCTATTTTCTGAAAACCAAGGCGATCGTCGGCCGTTTTGGCGACCGGCCGGCGACCTACGCGGTGTTCATGCGCCGGCCGGTGATCTGCACACCGCGTCTCGCAGTCGATTTTCTCGAGATCCAGGCCGTTGCGCGCGGTACCCGTTTCGCGATCGAGCTGAACCATGCCGAGGGCGCCTGGGTCGGCGCCGGTGAGCCGATCCTCCACGTCACAGGTCCGCTCTTTCATCTCGTCGACCTTGAGACCGTGCTGTTGCAGAGGCTCGGACCCCCGTGCGTCGCGGCGTACAACGCCTATGCGATGTGCGCTGAGCTCCCCAAGGTCGCCTTCTTGGCGATGGATGCGCGGCACTGCGCCGGCGCCGAGATGGCGGAGATGATGGCGTACGCCGCCTCGGTCGGCTCGGCGCATGCACAGCGCGAGGCGGGTGCCGTCGGCTTTGTCGGCTGCGCCGCCGACGCCACCGCTGCCTTCTTCGGGCAGGACAAGGGCGCCGGCACCATGCCGCACGCGCTGATCGGCTATGCGGGATCGACCGTGCGCGCCGCGGAGATGTTTCGCGAGGTCTTCCCGAACGAGCCGATGACCGTGCTGATCGATTATTTCGGGCAAGAGACGTCGGATGCGGTGGCGGTCGCGCGGCGTTTTCCGGAGCTCGCCGCCGCGGGCCAACTCGCGGTCCGCATCGATACGCCCGGCGGGCGGTACTGCGAAGGACTCGATCCGGCCCGCTCCTACGAGGTGCTCGAGCGCCACGCACCGCAATCGATCCGCGGCTATCGCAGCGAGGAGGAGCTGCGTCATCTGGTCGGGACCGGGGTTTCAGCGGCGGCGGTCTGGCTATTGCGGCGGACCCTCGACGAAGGCGGGTTTGCCGGCGTCAAGATCGTCGCAAGCTCGGGGTTTGGGCCGGCGAAGTGCCGCATGATGGCTGCCGCCAACGCCCCGATCGATGTGATCGGCACCGGCTCCTACCTGCCCGAGCTGTGGAGCGAGACTTATGCGACGGCCGACATCATCGCCTATGACGGCGTGCCGATGGTGAAGGCCGGTCGCGAGTTTCTGCTGCGCAAGCGGGGTGGCGACGCATAAAAACAACGAAAATCGCGATCGCACCCTCGAAAACACCTGATCCATCGGCTAGACTAGCCCGTTAGATCAATCGGTTAGAGCGTAAAATGCGACGCCGCGGAACAACGAATTCGGCTTTGCCGATCAACCGAATTCGCACGGCCAGCAGGGAGCGAAAACAACGGCGGCGGTAGCGGCGAGCATCCCGGCTTTGCCGGCGCGGTTTCTGGAGCCGAGCGGCTTCGTCTGGGGCAGCCTCCCAACAAAAGACGGGGCGCAGCTGCGCTGGGGACATCTGCCAGCGAAAGAGCCGCGCGCCGAGTGTGTGATGGTCGGCGGTTTTGCCGAGTGTATCGAGAAATACTTCGAGACGATTGGCGACCTGGCTGCCCGCGGCTATTCGGTGTGGTGTCTCGATTGGCGCGGCCAAGGCGGCTCCGAACGCCCGAGGCATTTGCCGAGCCGCCCACGTCCCAGGCGTTTCGATCGCGACGCGAGCGAGCTTGCCTCGTTCACCGAGAAGCTGACGACGGCGCGTCGGCCGCGCCTCTTGATCGGTCACTCGATGGGCGGTGCCGTAGCACTCCTCTGCCTGCGCCGACACCCGGGTTTGTTCGACGCCGCGATCCTGTCGGCGCCGATGCTCGGGCTCCGCACTGGCGGCCTGTCCCCGGCCCTTATGCGGTGCATAACCGGTCTCGCGCGAGCTACCGGGCTCGGCATCTGCTCCGTCCCGGGAGCGAGCCGGTGGCGTTCCGATCGCATCCCGACGCCCGAGAGCAGCCGGGTTTCGAACGACCCGGAACGCTGCTGCCTGCAATATGCGTGGTTCTCGGCCGATACCACGTTGCGCGTTGGAGCACCGACTTGGGGCTGGCTCGACACCGCGCTCCGCCTCGCCGCACGGACGGCCAAGGAAAAGTTTCTCGCCGGGATCGACACCCCGATCCTGCTCGCCAGCGCCGGGGTCGAGACCTTTCTGCGCCCCGAGGCGCATCGCCGAGCCGCCCAGCTGCTGCCCGACTGCACCCTCGTCGAGTTCCGCGATTCCAAGCACGAGCCGTTCCTCGAGCGAGACGCGATCCGCGACTCCTGGTTCGCGGCGATCGACCATTTCATCGCCGAACGCGTCGCTCGGGCCAGCCCCGAGTGCCGGCAATGATCGGGTTCGATATCGAGCTTTACGCTCCCTGGCGCCGACTGCTATCGACCCTCACTTCTCACGAAACAAACCCTCGATCTGCGGCGAATGGCGATGATCGGAAGGCTCAATCACGTGGCAATCGTCGTGCCCGATCTCGCGGCCGCGAGCGAGCTCTATCGGCGGGTACTCGGCACCCGCGTGTCGGAGCCGCGCCCGCTGCCGGCGCACGGTGTCACAGTGGTCTTCGTCGAGCTGCCAAACACCAGGATCGAGCTGCTCGAGCCGCTGGGTGATGCCTCGCCGGTGCGCGGTTTTCTCGAACGCAGTCCGGCGGGCGGCATGCACCACGTTTGCTACGAGGTCGACGACATCATCGCCGCGAGAGATCGGCTGCGCGCCGAGGGTGCACGGGTGCTCGGTGACGGCGAGCCGCGGCTCGGTGCCCATGACAAGCCCGTGCTCTTCTTGCACCCGAAGGATTTCTGCGGGACCTTGATCGAGCTCGAACAGGTATGAGCCGGTGGTGCTGCGGATCGTCTTGTCATGGGTTGGGTCACCGGAATCGTCGTCTACTTCCTCGTCTGGTGGGTCACCCTGTTCGCCGTGTTGCCGCTGTGGGTAACCCCGGCCAATCCGGGCGATCCGGGTTATGCGGCCGGTGCGCCGGAGCGGCCGAGGCTGCTGTTAAAAGTGGCGATCACGACGGTGGTTTCCGCCGTGATCTGGCTCGCCATCTTTGCGCTGGTGAGGTCGCCATGGCTCAGCTTTCGCGAGCCCTGAGGTGAGTGCCGCCTATTGCCGGTTTGCGCCTGGAGATCCTATCCATGGGCCCTACCATGACACCGAATATGGCTTTCCGACTGACGAGGAGAGCGTGCTGTTCGAGCGGCTGATGCTCGAAATCAATCAGGCGGGCCTATCCTGGGCGACAATCCTCAAGAAACGCGCGGCGTTTCGCGCTGCTTATGCTGATTTCACGGTCGATCGCGTCGCCGCCTTCGGCCCCGCCGAGATCGACAGCCTGCTCGCTGATCCGGGGATCATCCGCAATCGGCTCAAGATCGAAGCCGCCACCGAAAATGCCCGACGACTCCTGGCGCTGCGGCAATCGCACGGGTCGTTCGCCGGCTGGTTGGACGCGCATCACCCACGCTCGCCGGAGGCATGGACGCAGCTCTTTCGCCGAACATTTCGCTTCACCGGTGGGCAAATCGTCGGGGAATTCCTGATGAGTGTCGGCTATCTGCCCGGGGCGCACGAGCCGGATTGCCCGGTCTTCGCTCGGATCCTCAAACTCTCGCCGCCTTGGTCGCGGGCGGCCGACCCCCCTACTTTGTCCGCTTGAGCCCTGTAGAATAACTGCTGGCAGAAACCCGCCGCCCTGCCGGCATCGGCCGGCGTACCGCGCGCCATCATGTAGCCGTCCGGCCGGATCAGGCAGAAGGGGGGTGCTCCTCCCTTACTTCTCGGCGAGTGCACGTCGGTTGCTCGCTCTGCTCGCCACCGGTGGCGGTATGCCGATGATGACCCAACTCGACCGCCTCGCCGAGTTTGAGCGCAACCTGATCCTCGCCTCGGCGGCGAATAGAGGCGAGCGCGCCGAGGCGCGCGGCGTCAAGCCCGGTGGCGAGCCAAGCTGGCGCCGCACTAATGGGAACGATCAAGAGTCGCGACGGCGGCGATAACACGTTGCGGGAAATCCCCCAGCTACGATGTCGGTCGCACCACTAGGCGCAGATTAACCGTGTGTGGCTTGACTGCCGACGGCTGTGATCGTGATATGCCCCATCGTCGTGTTGGCCTTGGCGCCATGCCAATGGCGTTCACCGGCCTTGATATGCACGACATCACCGACATTGATCTCGCGCTTTTCATGCTCCGTCGCCACCATGCCGGAGCCCGACGTGACTACCAGGATCTGGTCGCAGTTATGCGTATGCCATCCCGTGGTGCAGCCTTGGCTGAAGTTTACCACGCTGCAGTTGTAGTTCACGGAATCCCCGGGCTGAATGATCGTCTGACGTGACCGGGAAACAGGCCCTGTCCACCCTTCGATCCGCTCGGCGCCTTCCACTGGGACATTCGGTATGTCTTTGAGCGTGACCACCTTCATGATGACCCTCCCTCGTGTCGAGGTGTTCAAGGTATCCGAAATCCCCGGGCGATAGAAAGAAGGGATCGGCGGTTTCCGGTGCCCAACTTTGCCCGGCGCCTGTATAGTGGCTCCGACCAAAGAGCCAGGCCGAAAAACGAAAACGGAGGGAACGTGACACGACCTCGCGCTGCCGACGATTTTGCTGCGATCCGCGCCCGTATGGAGGAGCTGCGCCGCGAGAACGCCCGAGTGCCGGCCGACGACGGTTCGGCCAGGCCGCGGCCGGAGTCTCCCGGCAACAAGCCGGGGCTCCCACTCGCTGTCCGCCGGACCTTATTTCCGGTGAAGACAGAGTAAGCGGTGCGACCGGTCGCCCCGGCGGGGTGGGGGTCGTCCTCTACGTCTGGACGCAAAGACGCGAGACCTGACGGGCGGGACCCGATGAATGCAGGAGTGGGCGACGGCTGAGGCGAGCCCGGATCCGGCGATCGCCGCTTTCGTTGCGCGCTCGGCGCTGATTGCGTCCGGCGCTGCCGCGAGGTTCGAGCACCTGCCCGGCGGCGTCTCCTCCGACATCTGGCCGGTTCGCGCCGGCAGCACCTCGTTCGGCGTCAAGTGGGCCCGGTCGCGGTTACGGGTCGCTGCGGATTGGCGGGCTCCGGGTCGAGCGCAACGTCCGCGCCGCGCGAGCGCTGCTCGCCAACCCGCCCGATCGCTTGGCCGAAATTCGCGGGGCCTGGGCGAGCGCGATCCAGCCCGGTGGATGACGTAACCCTCGCCCGAGCTCTCCACGTCCTCGCGGTCGTTCTGTGGATCGGGGGCGTGGCCTTCGTGACCACGGTATTGTTGCCGGCGGTGCGAAGTTTAGAAGCCCCGGCGGAACGGCTCGTTATTTTCGAGACCGTCGAGCGCCGGTTCGGCGGGCAGGCGCGCGTCACGACAGCGCTCGCCGGTTTCACCGGCTTCTACATGCTCGTTCGGCTCGATTTATGGGACCGTTTTCTCTCGGCCTCATATTGGTGGATGCATGCGATGGTGGCAGTGTGGCTGCTGTTTACGCTGATGCTGTTCGTGGCCGAGCCGCTGTTTCTGCATCGATGGCTCCTCACACGCGCCAACACCCGGTCCGAATCGACTTTTAGGCTCGTCGAGCGGCTGCATCAGATACTGTTGGCATTGAGCCTCGTCACGCTCCTAGGCGCCGTTCTCGGCGGCCATGGGGTGCTCGTCATCGGGTGACGCAGCTAATGCCGAGAACGAACCCTGGAGTCGCGCCTACCACAGATTGATCCAAATCAATTCCCGCGCGCAAGTCTTCGGCTAGGTTGGCTAACTGGCCGAGACGGTATCTTGTGTGCCGCATATCAACTGTGCTTCGGAGAACAGATCGGCGAAACAGGTCATGCGCTTAGATGTGCACCGAAGGGGGAGGGGACATACGCATGTACTTTGATGATCCCGTATTCTGGCGTGCCGGTGCGATCAGTACGATCGCTGTAATGTCGATCGTGCTGATCATGCTGACGATCGACAGCCTCTCGGCGATCAGTCCGGGCGGCTCGCACGTGCCGCCTTACACCGTCATCAACCAGCACATCGATTACAAATTCGACAGCAATCGCGGCTTTGATGTGCCGGTGATCAGCGGGGCTGAGCCGCTGTTCGGCAAGTCGCTGGATGAATCTGCCGCGGCCACGCTGATCGACCAGGGCAAGATGGTGATTCAGAGCCGCGCTTGCATCGATTGCCACACCTTCTTCGGCAACGGCGCCTATTACGCCCCGGACCTCACCAAGGCTTGGCTGGATCCCGATTGGGAGGCGTGGCAGGCCGTCACCGGAGCCGACACGCGCGAAGGGGCGATGGTGAAGTTCTTGATGGATCCCGAGCAGTATCGCACCTGGACGCGTACCATGCCGAACCTCGGCGTCTCGGAGGAGGAGGCCCAAGCCCTCGTTGCCTATCTGAAGTGGATGTCGGCGGTGGACACCAATGGCTTTCCCCCAAACTTCAATCAAATCGAGCAAAGACGGTAGGAGAACGCCATGTATCGCTCGCAAACGCTTGCTTTGAAATATTTCTCAGCCGCAATGACTCTTTTTGGTATTATGACAGTCTCCGGGTTGATTGCGGCCTATTACTATTTAAATCCTGATTTTCTGTTCGGAATTCTGCCGTTCAATATAGCGAAGATCCTGCACATCAATACATTGGTGATCTGGCTTCTGATGGGGTTCATGGGGTCCATCTACTGGTTTCTACCGGAGGAGTTGGGTCGCGAGACTGCGGGAATCAGGGCCGCCGAGGTATTGTTTTACGTGTTTTGCGCGGCGGTCGCAGTGGTTGCGGTGGTGTTCATCTTCGTCCAATACGGCGGTAGCGACGAGGCTGCACTGTGGTTGATCAATCAAGGCAGAAAATATGTCGAAGCACCACGCTGGGCAGCTCTCGGCATCGTCGTGATCATGGTGGTATTCGCCTACAACGTGATGGGAACCGCGATCGCCGCACGCAAGACCACCGGGATCATCACCGTATTGATGATCGACCTGATACCACTCATCCTGCTCTATCTGATCGCGTTTCCGGCCATCAGCAACATGTCGGCAGATCTGTTCTGGTGGTGGTGGCTCGTCCATCTCTGGGTCGAGGCCACCTGGGAGGTCCTGATCGGCTGCATCATGGCCCTGGCCTTGATGCAGCTGCTCGGTACCTCGCGCAGGATTGTCGAGACGTGGCTTTACATCGAGGTAGCGCTTGTCCTCGGCACCGGGATCCTCGGCCTTGGGCATCACTACTTCTGGATTGGGACGCCGAATTACTGGCTGACGATCGGAGGCTTTTTCTCGGCGCTCGAGCCGTTGCCGCTGCTGGGGATGGTCGTCCATGCTGTGTACGACGCCGGCGCGCAGCACATGAAGACGACCAACCGGCCCGCCCTCTACTGGATGATGGCCGAGGCGTTCGGCAATTTCATCGGCGCCGGCGTCTGGGGGTTCATGATCACCTTGCCGCAAGTCAACCTTTATGCGCACGGGACGCAGTGGACCGTGTCGCACGGGCATTTTGCGTTCTGGGGAGCCTATGGTTGCGGCGTGATCTCGCTCCTCTACCTGGTTTTGCAGAAGACCCGTAACCTCGCGTTTGTCGACGGGCCGCGTTGGAAGTGGTCGTTCGCGGCGCTCAATTTAGGCCTTGTCGGGATGACCGGAGCGCTGTTGGTGGCGGGCTTTGTCCAAGCTTTCGTCGAGCGCGCGATCGGCGGTTCGACATTGAACGCGTTCATTTCGGGTCAGGAGAATGCGTGGTTCGTCGACGGCATGGTTGCACGATTCCTCTTGGCCATCGTGTTTACCGCAGGTTACGTCGTGCTCGTTTGGGATGTCTTGACTGTGGGCCGGCGCGCTCCGGCCGTTGCCGCTGTAGCGCCTGCACAATGAGCGCTCTGGCAACCCTCGAAACGGGTTTGCTCCTCGGGCTCTACGCTCTCCTCGCAGGCATCTGGGGAGTTCTTTGGGCGCTTGCGCAGGTTCGTCAGGCCCCGATATTCGGGCGCTCGGCCGCTGCTGCCTACGGGCTGCACATACTGGCCGCTCTCACCATCATCCTGTGGACGCCGCTCGGGTTCGGCTGGAAGTGCCTGATCGTCGGCAGCAGCCTCGTTTTCTTCGTTATGCCGTGGATGACTTGGCGCTTCCTCCAGCATACGCATCAGAACGGGGGGTCAGAACATGATCGGAAACCTTCTCAACATTCTGGTCGGGTTGTGGCTCGCCTATAGCGCTATCTTCGCAAACCCCGCGGGCGCGCTAAACAATGCGGCCCTAACGGCTGCCGCCATCGCCGTAATCGTCTTCGCGGTGTGGGCGCGACAGACCGACCGCATGCGGTGGCCAAGCGCAACAAACATTGTGCTCGGTGTGGTACTTCTTGTCGTGGCGCTGGTGCGCTGGGTGATCGGCGTGGCGCCGCTCGTCTCTTTCTGGATTATCCTGCTCGTCGGCATCGCGATCGCCATTGCGGCGATGTGGTCGATGCTGTATCGGCCGGAGACGGCGCAGTCTCGCGCGTCGCCCTAAGCGCGGGCTCGGCTGTCCTTCGGCGCTCAGATCGGCTGCAAGCGGGGCAGCGTCAGCGATCGAGCGTAAACCAGCACAAACAGCCCGAAGGCGCCGCTCCATGCCGCGCCGGCGAGTGACAGGACAACGAGATAGTGCGCCGCGGTGAGCGGAGCGAATAGGCGCAGCACTGCAGCAAGGGTGACCAGTAGATAGATCGCCGTCGTTCCCGGGCCGGCGGCGAGCGGGCGCCCGGTATGGCCGAGCGAGGCCCGCGTCATGACGGCAAGCGTCATCGTGCCGATCGCGCCGGCGGTCAGCGCATGAAGCGCCGCGGTCTGCGGCAACAGCGCCACAGCG
>Ga0318523_10000656_pt1 | contig 10251 bp, 9 predicted proteins | sample GRESIP178b2f19_FD_203500 | JGI IMG/M metagenome (GOLD analysis project Ga0318523, IMG submission 203500) | Tropical soil microbial communities from Luquillo Experimental Forest, Puerto Rico - GRE.SIPMG.178b2f19 | ecosystem: Environmental > Terrestrial > Soil > Tropical forest > Bulk soil...
TGCATGGCTTCGTCGGATTCGGCCCGCTGCGACAGGCTCTCTATGACCATCATCAGCGCAAAGGCGGAGATAAAGATCCGATGGCGGTCGTGCGCCGCGCCATTGAGGTTCACCAAATCCTCGTCGGCAACTCGACCAAGACGACGGGCGGATTCATCGGGGTTAAGCTCTACCCGCCGATGGGATTTCAGGCGATAGGCAACAAACACCTGCCGGATGGCAGGTTCAACGAGCCTGCCTATTTGCGGTCCCCCGATACGGGGCTGGGATCACAGATCGGTAGCAAGCTCGACGCCGCTCTTGCAAAACTTTACACGTGGTGCAGCGCGAACAATGCACCAATCATGGCCCATACCAGCCACAGCTTCGGGCCAAACAGCGATTATGAGGATCGTGCAGATCCGACATTCTGGGCCAATGTTCTCAAGCCAGATACGTTTCCACGGCTGCGCATCAATTTGGCTCATTTCGGCCATTTCAACAAAGCCGTGCAATATGCTCGCCCCGTAAACTACGTCGATAAATGTTGGGAATGGACGATAGGAAAAATTGTTACTGGTTCGACCGAGGCATATGCCTATGCCGACATCAGCTCGCTTGGCGAGATCCTCAAGACCGGCCCGAGCAGGAAGATCGTCGAATGCATGAAAGCCTTCAAGGAGCACTTCCCCAACAGCCATGAGCGGCTCCTCTATGGCACCGACTGGTCGATGATTGCGCAGGAAGAGCGCTTTCCCAGATTGCTCTCATCCAAACCGTTTCCAGACGTGATGATCTTTTTTCTTGAGGGCCGTGGGATACAATGACACCCAGATTGAGGGGATCATGTTCAGAAATGCAGTGCGCTTCCTTGGTCTCAGCAAAGGCGAACACGAAAAGTTCGGGGAGAACAGCACGCGCGCACGGCTGGAAAAATTCTATGCTGCCCACAGCTTGGCCACCGACTGGATGAGCGTCTTCGATTAATCGGCAACTATATCTCGCTTATGCCCCGAACCGCCGCCGTGGCGATGCGCCGGCGCTCGCTCCTAGCTTTGTAATCTTCGGTCCTGCACCGTCTTGATACTCGAATCGCGTTGGCGGCAGCCGCTGATGTCATTCTGCGGCTGGTGGGTGGCCGATGATCTCTTCGGCTTCCGGATTGAGCGGCCTGACCTCGCGCGTCGGCGTGCTGAAAGGTTCGTGTATCATTCGCGTGCGCAACAGGTCGAGGCCGGCGGATATCCCCTCGGCCTGCTGCAGGACCAGGCGATCGAGATCGCGGCGACGGACGAATTCCTCGACGGCGGCGGCGCGCTCGGGATCGAGCCCCAGCGCCTCCAACGTCTTACGTCCGAATACGAGCGCCGATTCATAGGTTTCGCGCAGCTCGAAATCGACCCCCTTAGCGAGAAGTTGCAGGGTATGTCGCCGATCGAAAGAGCGCACATAAAGTCTTGCGCCGGAAAATTCGACGTGAACGAGGTCGACGATACGGCTCGCGGCCTCGCGGTCATCGATGCATACCGCGATCAGTCTCGCCTCGCTCGCGCCTGCCGCGCGTAAGACGTCGAGCCGGGTGCCATCGCCGTAATAGACCTTGAAGCCAAAGCCGGCGGCGCTCTCCATCATTTCTGGATCGTTGTCGATGGTCGTGACATCGATGCCTTCTGCAAGCAGGCACTGGGAAACGATCTGGCCGAAGCGCCCAAAACCGATAACTAGCACCGAACCACTCGCATCGGAGAAGTCCTCGGACTCGCGAAGGTCTGGCCGTGCAAACCGCCGCAGCAGCGCGTCGGTAAGCGTGGCCACCGCTGGACCAAGCAGCATGGTGATGGCGGCAATGGCGGTGAGGATGCTGGCTTGGCGTGTATCGAGCACGCCGAGCGAGCCGCCGAGCGGAATGAGCACGAACGCGAACTCGCCGGCGCCAGTGAGCACCGATCCGGCGCGCAGCGCGTCGCTGCGACGAACGCAGGTCGCGCGGAACAAGAGCCAAACAATCGCCGCCTTGAGGACGGTGATGGTGACTGCCGCGAGGAAGATTAGCCAAAGATTGGCGCGCACGATGGTCAGGTCGATGCTCATGCCGATGCCCATGAAGAACAGGGCTAGCAAGAGACCACGGAATGGCTCGATGTCGGCGGCGAGCTCGTGTCGATAGTTCGATTCGGCGAGCAGCACACCGGCGAGGAAGGCTCCGAGCGCCATGGACATGCCAGCCTTCTGCATGGTGAGGGCAGCGCCGAGCACGACGAGGAGTGCCGCCGCCGTCATCACCTCGCGCGAGCCGGTCTGGGCGAGTAGCCGGAAGAACGGATTGAGCAAATAGCGGCCCGCGACCACGATCAGTGCAATTGCGCCGGCGATGAGGGCAACCGTGCGCACCCCGTCCCCGAGGTCGGTATGGGCGCTTCCCGGCGCGAGCAAGGGCAGCACCGCCAGCAGAGGCACGACCGCCATGTCCTGGAACAACAGGATGGCAAAGGCACGCTGGCCGTAGTCTTGCTGGAGTTGACCGCGTTCTTCCAGGATTTGCAGCGCGATGGCGGTCGCCGACATCGCCAATGCGAGCCCGACGATGACAGCCCCGCGCCAGTCGACTAGCCGAGCCGCATAGCCAAGCGCGCCGATGGCGACCGCGGTGAGGGCCAGTTGGGCGGCACCGAGGCCGAATATGGCGCGTCGCATCGCCAGTAGCCGACCGAGTTCGAGTTCGAGCCCGATCAGGAACAGCAACATCACGACACCCAGCTCGGAAACCGGAATGATGCTCTCGGGCGTGCCAAATGCCGCAAGCCCATACGGGCCGATGATGATGCCGGCGATGAGATAGGCGACGATGGCGGAAAGCCCCAGCCGGCGTGCGATCGGTACGCTGAGGACTGCGGCGGCCAGTAGCACGAGCCCAAAATTCAGAAAGCCAAATTCGCCGTATTGCATGATGGAATCCCGCCGTGGAGCCGGGGTCGAGCCTCGGCATTGTTTTCGGGCGGAGTATGTCTGTCGCTCATACGGCACTCGCCTGCGCCCGCACGCTTCTCTAACATGGATCGCACGGCCGGGCGGCGCGAGCGAGAGGCGGGCATGAGGCGGGACTGGCTTGAGCTGGGTTTTGGCCTGCTGATCGCGCTCGCCGTGTCCGGCGCAACCGCCCGGGCTCAGGTCGGCTTCGACCGGGCGGGTGGGGACTATGCCAGCTTTCCCATGCGGTCCGGTGACCCGGCCCAATGCGCCACCCGCTGTGAGCGGGATCCGCGCTGCCGCGCCTGGGCCTTTTCCTATCCCGTAACCGAAAGCGCCAACGCGGTTTGCTGGCTCAAATCCAGAGTCACGCCGCGGTTCGCAGCGCCGTGCTGCGTGTCCGGCGTGCGCGGGACGGGCGTCATCGAGCCAAAGACCGCATCGAACGAGTTCGGCGTTGATCGAAACGGTGGCGACTACCGGCAGTTTGAACTGCCGGCCGACTCGAGTGGCAAAAGCTGTGAGGCGGCCTGTGAAGCCGAGGAAGGCTGTCGCGCCTGGACCTATGTGCGGCCCGGCTATGTGGGGTCTTCGGCGGTTTGCTATCTCAAGAACCGCATTACCCGGCCACTGCGCAAACCATGCTGCATTTCCGGGGTGGTGAGGTAGCCGATTTCAAAAAGTTGATGACTACCCCGCAGCATTTGCCGCTCAAACTCGGCACAATGACGCGCTTATGCACTCTTCTTTGGAGCCCCTATGATGAGATCCGTCATCCTCTTTTCCGCCTTCGCGTTGCTGACGAGCACCGCTTTCGCGCATCACGGGTGGGGCAGTTATGACGCAAGTAAACCGGTGACCGTCGCCGGTCCGATCATGACTTCCAAGTTCGAGAACCCGCACGCCACCATCACGGTGCGGGGCAATGACAAGGTGTGGACGGTGACGCTCGCGCCCCCCTCGCGCATGAGCAGTCGCGGAGCGACGGAAAAGGTCGTCGCCGTCGGCCAGAACGTCTCTGCCTACGGCTACCCATCGACGATTGAAAAAGATGAGATGCGGGCTGAGCGGATCACGGTCGACGGTAAGACCTACGAGATGCGCTGATGACCGATGCAGCGCCGGCGATTTTCGTTGCGCTCGAACAGTCGGGTTTCGCCGCTGCCATCCGCCAGTCGCTATGGCTCTATCCGGCGGCCAATGTCGGTCACATCGTCTCGCTCACTTTTTTCGCCGGCGCAGTGGCGGTGATGGACATTCGCCTGCTTGGAGGGTTGGCGGCGACCTCGCCCGGATGCCTGCTCGCACGGGCACGCAGCTTTGCCGTTGTCGCGCTGGCGGGCATGGCGGTCACCGGCTGCGTGCTGTTCTCGGCCGAGGCGAGCCATCTTGCGCTTAATCCGGCGTTCCAGCTAAAGGCCACTCTGGTTGCCGCAGGTCTGATCAACGTCGCGATTTATGAGTTCTGGGCCAAGCGCGCGGTCGAGCACCTTGCACCCGGCGCATCGATGCCGGCGCGCGCCAAAGTCGCGGGCGTCCTTTCGCTCGGGATCGGGGTCGCGGTCGCCGCCTGCGGGCGTAGCATCGCGTATTTCTAGCCGTCAGGAGCGCAGCGCACAGGATCAGCGTACAGGCCCGTAGGCCGGATAAATTCTGCGAGCCTGCCCCCTATCCCGTCCCGCCGACGGTGATGCGGTCCATGCGCAGGGTAGGTTGGCCGACGCCGACGGGCACGGCTTGGCCATTCTTGCCGCAAGTGCCAATGCCGGGATCGAGCTCGAAGTCATTTCCGATCATGCTGATGCGGTTGAGGTCGGTCGGACCATTGCCGATCAGCATGGCGCCCTTGAGCGGCTGTGCAAGCTTGCCACCATCGATCTTGTAGGCCTCGGTGACCTGAAACACGTACTTGCCCGAGGTGATATCGACCTGGCCGCCGCCGAAGTTGACGGCATAGATGCCGTCCTTGACCGAGGCGATGATCTCGCTCGCGGCATGTTCGCCGGCGAGCATGTAAGTATTGGTCATGCGCGGCATTGGCGCATGAGCATAGCTTTGCCGGCGACCATTGCCTGTGGGCTTCATGCCCATCAGGCGCGCGTTGTGGCGATCCTGCATGTAGCCGACGAGGATGCCGTCCTCGATCAGCACGGTGCGACTGGTCGGGGTGCCCTCGTCGTCGATCGAGAGCGAGCCGCGTCGCTGCGCGATGGTACCGTCGTCGACAACGGTGACACCCTTCGACGCAACGCGCTGTCCCATCAGACCGGCGAATGCAGAGGTCTTCCTGCGGTTGAAGTCACCTTCGAGCCCGTGTCCGACCGCCTCGTGCAGCATGATGCCGGGCCAGCCGGGGGCAAGCACCACGTCCATCTCGCCGGCTGGCGCCGGCACCGCTTCGAGATTGATCAGCGCCTGGCGCACGGCTTCGTCAGCGGCGCCCTGCCAGGCCTGGGTTGCGAGGAAATGGGAAAAGTCCTCGCGCCCGCCATAGCCGTGGCTGCCGGCTTCCTGGCGATCGCCTTTGCCGACGACGACCGAGACATTGACGCGCACCAGGGGGCGCACGTCGTGGTAGCTTTCGCCGTCGCCGCGCAGGATCTCGATCACTTGCCAGCTCGCGCCGAATGAGATCGAAACCTGTCGCACGCGCGGGTCCCTCGCCCGGGCATATGCGTCAATGCCCTCCAGAAGCCTCGCCTTGGTTTCGAAGCCTGGTGCGCCGAGCGGATTGTCGTCGCCATAGAGGCGGACATTGGTGCGTCCAGGCGGTTCGGCGTAAGCACCGCGATAGCCGCCCTTGACCGCGCGCACCGCGTCCGCCGCGCGCGCCAACGCTGCCTCCGAGAGGTCGGAGGAATGGGCATAGCCCACCGCCTCGTCCTTGACGGCGCGCAGCCCGAAGCCCTGGTCGGTGTTGTAGGTCGCCTGCTTGAGCCTGCCATTGTCGAAAACCAGCATCTCGGACTGGGCATATTCGAGATAAAGCTCACCGTCGTCCGCGCCTTCCAGACCTCGGGCGAGGTGTCGGCGCACGTCCCCGCGGTCGAGGCCGGCGCGCTCGAGAAGCGACGTCGTGGGTGAGCTCATGACGGCATCCGCATTCGCACAGTCTAGCCAAAGATAGGCGCCCTCGCCTGGAGTTGCGAGATCGCCACGCCGCTAAATCGAACTCTAAGGGAAGGACACCTCGCCTGGGCGTCTTACGGCAGCTTGTCGTAGCCCTCGCCGAAACCCTTGAGGCTCATCGGGAAGCCGATGCCTTCCTCGGGCGTCTGGAAGATGATGAACGTCGCGGTCTGGCCACTGCGTAGTTGCTTAATCAAGTTGTCGTCCATGACCACCTCGGCGACGCACCCGTTGGGTAGGCACCGGACGAAGCCGGCGCGACCGACGTCGGCCTGATCGATCTTCAGTCCGAGGCCCGAGGGAAGCAACACGCCGACGGGCGCGACCACCCGCATGAGGCGGCTCTTCTGGTCGGCAGTCTTGAGCACGATTACGGTGAGGCCGACATTGGCGCGATCCTCAGCGGTGACGCTCTGGATCAGCGCGCACTGCTCGCCCTGCGCGCCGGGTGGCGTGTCGCAGCGGACTTGCCAGTCATTGTGGACCGACTTGACCGCGCCCTGCGCAGTGGCGCGCTCGGCTGTGCCGGCGGAGAGCACCAGCGCCATCGCGGTTGCTGCCAGCAATGATTTCATTGTGCGAAAAAGCATTTCCGGGCTGAATGAACCCATAATCTCCGCCTCGAATGCTGCCTGCGCCCCGCTATCCCGACCTGGCCGAATCGATCCCCCCCTCCGTCCATGGTCGGAGCTACGTGTCAAGGATGAGTAAAACAAGGCATTGTGGCCGAGAAAGGGTGGAACGACGGCGGTTGGCGGGGCAATCGGCCGGCCTTTGGCCGCATCGGAGATACGGAAGGTGTGCATTGCGATAGGGCCGGAATTGTGGTTTGAGAGGCCAGGATTCCCCTGAGGTCCCGCCACGCGCGCCGAGGAGCCCACCGAGGAGTGTCGCGCTCAATGCGGGCAGCGACTCCGAGCGGTGGAGCCCGCTTGGGAGCTTCATTCGAAGGAGCAATGCCGACGATGTTGGTGCTCAAGCGGTTGACCGTATTGGCGATAACGATGGTCGCCATCCTGACCGGCGCGGAGTCGGCTCTGGCGGGGCTCGGGCAGCCCTCGCCTTGGCAGGTAGGTCTGCAGCAATCGGCGTCTCCGGTGATGGATAACATCATCTGGTTCCACGATTTCCTGCTCTACATCATCAGCGGTATCGCCGGTTTCGTGCTGGTTTTGCTGGTCGTCGTCATGGTGCGTTTCAATGCCCGCACCAATCCGAGTCCGTCGCGGACCACGCACAACACGCTGATCGAGATCGCGTGGACGCTCATTCCGATCGTGGTTCTGATGGTTATTGCGGTCCCTTCATTCAAGCTTCTGTTCCTCCAACTCAACGTCCCGGCCGCCGACCTGACCGTGAAGGCGACCGGCAAACAGTGGTACTGGAGCTACAGCTATCCCGACAATGGCCAGTTCGAGTTCGATTCCTTGATGCTCAAAGAGGGTGAGCGCAAGGAGGGCCAGCCGCGACTGCTCGCGGTCGACAACGAAATGGTTGTGCCGGTGAACAAGACCGTGCGCGTGATCACCACCGGCTCCGACGTTATCCATTCGTTCGCGGTGCCGTCGTTCGGCATCAAGATCGACGCCGTTCCCGGGCGCATCAACGAGACTTGGTTCACGGCAACGCGGGAGGGTGTCTACTACGGTCAGTGCTCGGAGCTATGCGGCAAGGATCACGCCTTCATGCCGATCGCAGTCCATGTGGTGAGCGAGCAGGCATTCTCCGCCTGGGTCGAAGAGGCGAAGAAGAAATACGCGCGGGATGAAGCACTGCCGCCGACCACGGTCGCGGCGGCACAATCGACGCCCCGGTGATGCCGCGCGCAGACGCGGATGGTCCGCGGGCGACAACTCGAAGGACTTGAGTCATGGCTGCGATGGCGAAAGCTCACGGCGAGGACCTGCCCGATCACCCGCATGGTTGGCGGCGTTACCTCTATTCGACCAACCACAAAGACATCGGCACGATGTATCTCGTGTTCGCACTGCTCGGCGGATTGGTGGGCGGCGTGCTGTCGATCGGCATGCGACTCGAGCTGATGCATCCGGGGCTGCAGTTCTTCCACGACTCCCACATGTTCAACGTTTTCACGACTGCGCACGGCCTGATCATGATCTTCTTCATGGTCATGCCGGCGATGATCGGCGGCTTCGGCAATTGGATGATACCGCTGATGATCGGGGCGCCGGACATGGCGTTCCCGCGCATGAACAACATCTCGTTCTGGCTGCTGCCGGCATCCTTCACGCTGCTGATCATCTCGCTGTTCGTGGAGGGCGAGCCCGGTGCCCCCGGGGTGGCCGCAGGATGGACGATCTATGCTCCGCTCTCGACCACGGGCCATCCGGGACCCGCTGTCGATTTCGCCATCCTGTCGCTGCACCTTGCCGGCGCGTCATCGATCCTTGGCGCGATCAACTTCATCACGACGATCTTCAATATGCGCGCTCCCGGCATGACGATGCACAAGATGCCGCTGTTCGTATGGTCGCAGCTGGTGACGGTGTTCCTCATTTTGCTCGCGATGCCGGTGCTCGCCGGTGCCATCACCATGCTGCTGACCGACCGCAATTTCGGCACCACCTTCTTCACGCCCGGCGGGGGTGGCGACCCGCTCCTGTTCCAGCACCTGTTCTGGTTCTTCGGGCATCCCGAGGTCTACATCCTGATCGTGCCGGGCTTCGGCATGATCAGTCAGATCGTGGCGACGTTCGCAAAAAAACCGGTGTTCGGTTATCTAGGCATGGCCTACGCGATGGTGGCGATCGGCGGCATCGGGTTCGTGGTGTGGGCGCACCACATGTACACCGTCGGCATGTCGACCGCCGCGCAGGCCTATTTCGTGGTCGCCACCATGGTGATCGCGGTGCCGACCGGCGTAAAGATCTTCTCTTGGATCGCCACGATGTGGGGCGGCTCGCTCGAGTTCAAGACGCCGCTGCTGTGGGCGATCGGTTTCATCTTTCTATTCACCGTCGGCGGCGTGACTGGTGTGGTGCTCGCCAATGCCGGCGTCGACCGTTCCCTGCAAGTCACGATCTTCGCCGGCTGGTACTACTGGTTCCCGAAAATGTCCGGCTATATGTACTCGGAGACGATCGGCAAGTTGCATTTCTGGCTCACCTTCATTGGGGTCAACATCGTCTTCTTCCCCCAGCATTTCCTTGGGCTCGCCGGTATGCCGCGGCGCATTGCTGACTATCCCGATGCTTTCGCCGGCTGGAACCTGGTCTCGTCGCTCGGCTCCTACCTTTCGGGGTTGGGGGCGCTGGTGTTCTTCTTCGGCGTAGCCCATGCGTTCATGCGCAAGGAAAGGGCGGCGGACAATCCGTGGGGCGCGGGCGCGACCACGCTCGAATGGACGCTGCCTTCGCCGCCACCGTTCCACCAATATAACGAGCTGCCGCTGATCAAGTGATGGCGGCGGCATCCCCGCAGGCGCTCGCTAACGGATGAGTGCAGAATAGATGTCACTGGTCAGCGAAGGTGCAGAGTTCGCGGGACGTAGGGTGGCTTCGGCCGGCTACGGGCCCAGCATCGCGAGCGTCGGTGACTATGTGGCGCTGATGAAGCCGCGGGTCATGTCTCTCGTCGTCTTTACCGCGCTGGTCGGTGTCATGATCGCGCCGGGACATATCCATCCGGTGATCGGCTTCACCGCCCTTCTGTGTATCGCGGTCGGCGCCGGTGCGGCGGGCGCGCTCAACATGTGGTACGACGCCGACATCGACGCGGTGATGAGGCGCACCTCGAATCGTCCTATTCCACGGGGCCGCATCGCGCCCGGCGAGGCGCTTGCGTTCGGCATCGTGCTCGCCGCCTTCGCGGTAGGAGTGCTCGGCCTGCTCGTGAGCTGGCTCGCGGCGGCATTGCTTGCCTTCACGATCTTCTTTTACGTCGCTGTCTATACGGCATGGCTAAAGCGATCGACGCCGCAGAATATCGTTATCGGCGGCGCCGCGGGCGCCTTTCCTCCCATCATCGGCTGGGTGGCGGCGACCGGCGGCATCTCGGTCGAGCCGTGTCTCCTCTTCCTCATCATCTTCTTCTGGACGCCGCCACATTTCTGGGCGCTGTCGCTCGTTCGCGTCGACGACTACGCCCGCGCTCGGGTTCCGATGCTTCCGGTGGTTGCCGGGCCGGAGGAAACGCGGCGGAAGATATTGCTCTATT
>Ga0318523_10000667_pt1 | contig 10213 bp, 17 predicted proteins | sample GRESIP178b2f19_FD_203500 | JGI IMG/M metagenome (GOLD analysis project Ga0318523, IMG submission 203500) | Tropical soil microbial communities from Luquillo Experimental Forest, Puerto Rico - GRE.SIPMG.178b2f19 | ecosystem: Environmental > Terrestrial > Soil > Tropical forest > Bulk soil...
AGATCAGCATAGCGACGAACACTGCGAACATCCCTAACCCGAAGATTTGCGTTGCGTAGCGATCCGAAAAAGTCTGCATGTCTGCGTCTCTCCTACCTTGTGGAAGGCTAGGAGACTGGAGACCTGCTGCGCCATTCTACGTTGTGAGCGCTGGCCCTATACAAAGGTATCAAGCGGGTGACCGTTCGCGGGCGAAGCCAAGCTTCAAAAGGTGACGGCTGTCACGGAGACCGCCAGCGGGTTCTGACAAGTTGCCGACCGTTGGGGGACATCGCGCCTCAAGCATCTGAGCCTGATGCTACGGGAAGCGTGTCATGGACCACATCGATCTCTCTACTATCTTTATGATCATGCTCGCGGCGGCCTTTATTGTGGCCGCGGTCGTATTGTACGAGCGGGGGCGCCACCCCTGACAAATGTGCAAAGCCAATGGAGGTGACCGTGAAAGTTCGGCTGCTTCTCACCAGCGCTCTATTCCTGTTCGCGTAGATGCCGACGATGCAAGCACAAGAGACGTTGGACCTTGCTAAAATAACGTGCGAGCAATTGAGGGGGAGAAACTCGCCACGCCCTCGCGCGACATCGTGTTGATGCTGACCGGATATTATAATGCCAAGCGCAACAACACGGTCATCGAACCCAAACAGTCAAAAAGCATGAGGAGAAGCTTGACCACTATTGCAACGAACACAGCGATACGACCGTCATGGATGCCGTCAAGAACGTGCTCGGCTTTGACAAATGAGTTTAGGGTGCCCTGAGCGACTGCCGACCTCACCGTGTAGACGTCGCGGCGCGACTTAAAAATTCGCGAGCCTTTCTGTGCGCGATCTCTAGAACCTTTTCAGGTGAGGCCATATTGTTGCGATAGTCTACTCGCCAAATGTAAGGAACGTTCTCGTTCATTGTCATCTCCTCAAGCCATACTAGGTTATCGATTTCCTAGGTTATCGATTTCGTTCTTAGATACACCTTGCCGTCCAGCATCGCTGTGTCCGCCGTCACATGCTGAGTAGGCTCGGCCTTATACAAAGGTATCGCGCTGCTAACTCAAAGTGCGTGCCCTTCTCTCGTTTCGCATTCAAGCGCAGTCACGTTTGCGCGATGCCATCCAAAGCGTGATGGCTATCACCGATGCGTCTAATTGGTTCTGGCAACGTATCAGCGTGTCGGGCATCGCGCTCAAGGACCGCTTTGTCCATGCGCTACGAACGCTCTCATGAACACGCGCCAAACACCCCGCTTTGCGCAAGCTGCGCTCAAATCATGCGGCTCGCTCGAATAACGTCACGATTTGGCGGCCTGCCCGACCTTTATACGTTTGAATGCCGAGCTTGTGGCGTGACGCACATCGAGGCAGCGACCGTTGCCCTCCCCATTGCCACTTGAAGGACGTGGCGCATCGCCGAGGGTCAGCAATGTCGAAAGATAAAGAGCCCACCTTTGAGGGGTTGGATCCGTCAACGCTATTTCGCGAGTTTGCGGCCGAATGCGCGGAATTAGCTCAGGGCACTCCTTCGCTTGAGAAACGCACGCTGTATCTGAAGATGGCTAGTGTCTGGCATCAAATGGCGCTCCGCTGGGAAAGGAAGGGCTAAGCACTTCTCGATGGTCTTGCAGCCTTCCATTGCCCAACTCATGGTGACTTTAAGGTTGCCGACACCGTCTTGGCGAAGACAAAGAACTACACCCGAGACCAATGGGAGGCTGCACTGGACAAGGCAGAAGAACGAACGGAACCTCACGGGTGGCCTCTAATCATAGAAGATGATTTCTACTGATCTCCTGTCCCCCTACATCCTCAGCACCGCTTGCTATCAATCGCTTGGCGTAGCTCAAGCAAATTCAAATACGATCACGTTTGCGTAATTCAAAGCGTGAAAGGCTCCAAAACGTGATGGCTGTCACAGAGACCCTTACCCAGTCCGGGCAAAGCACCACCACGTCAATGGGTAGGTAAACGGCAAAGTGAGGGCCAGCCCAGAATTTCGGGAGATGGCCATGAAAAAGAATTTGATTCTCGCCGCCATGATCTTGCTTGCGACCCTTTGGTTCGCACTAGACGCTGGCGTCGAAGCCATGATCCTATTTAGTTGAGCGCGCAAGCACAAAGCACATGGAGTTGGACGCTATGACCCATTCATGGCGAGTTACCGATCCAGTTGCTCTCAGACCAACATGGAAGGGAAATCTTTTAATGCTGGTCGTAGCGCTGGTAGTCCTTTTAGCTGTTGCCAGTTAAGAAAACGACGCCTAACAGGCCTCGCCTTCTTTTGGCTATTCGAGAGTATGCGTGTTGAGCCCACGCTCTTTTTCGAACTTAGCTTTAGCCTTCAGCTTGTCGGCGTTTCGCTCTGCGTACCTCTGAACCTTTAGGTACGAGACCGGAGGTGCCTTTTTGATTTCGCGTGCCACGTACTGTGGAGTCAGCGTCAGGGTGAAGGGCATGGGGTCATCATGCCCAGTGCCATATCGAAGGTGGCGCGTCCCGCTAAATAGTCCGTGGGAGCCGATAAGTTCAAACTTCGGCTTGGGCTCAACATGATCAACCATGACGCGCCTTAAATAATAAGTTCGGTCCGATGAAACAATGCGGCTTGTGGACACTCGCATTTGGCCGATCCGGACGTGTCATCGACCAGGCTAGCGACTACTAGCCAGTTACGCCCCGGAGAAGGGGCGCGGCACCTCCATCAGTATGAACTTGGGCCACCAGAGTATCGGTGGCCGCCAATAACAACCGCGATTAACCAGCTACCGCTCACCGGCAATGTCCGTCTCGTCGACTGTTCGCAAGGCATCGCTAGGGGCTGCGCTAGTTAAATGAACGGTGATGTGCGTCATCCGCTGCGCCGGATCTCTCCGGATGTGGCAGGGAAACCCTAGCTTGTTGAGTAAGCGCGGCGCGCCCTCATTGTCCGCAATCGCGAGTGCGTAAAGACGTTTGAGGCCAGCCTGTCGGGCGGTAGAGCACAAGTGCCTCAGCATCGCTGTGCCGATACCTTGCTTCTGATAATCGTCGGCGACCATGAAGGTGATTTCGGCTTCGTCCGGCTGGGTGATCCAATACCGCGCTCCGGCGACAATCGACATTCTGAGGTTATGTCGAACAAGCCCGATAAGGGCGACCTGACTGACAAAATCGCAATTCCTGAGAGACGCGATTTCTTCGTCTGTTAGGTAATGCTTCGGCCGAAGGAACCGATAGAAGAATGACTGAACACTGGCCTTGCGTTGAATTGCCCCAGCGAGGTCATCATGCGGTTCGGTTGCGCGAATTAATAGTGGGAGGCCGTTCGGTAGCGTTTCCGTCGCAAGATAGTTCGAGGCATTCAGCATGGCAGAAAACTTGAGTTGATCTCTGCCCTCCAGGTGATGAATTCTATGCCCACTGAACCTAAGTGTTTTTGACGTCGATCAAAGACGCCTCGGTACCTTTGTCAGCGCTCAACACCATCGAACACATCAACAAGACGCGCTCGACCAGGGACTTGCTCAATACGTTAGATGCCATCGGCAAGGCTGGCGCGAGCTTCAGATCACTCTCAGACCAATGGGCAGATACAACAACACCACATGGGCGGTTGATGGTGACGGTGCTTGGTGGGTTGGCCGAGTTTGAGCGACATCTCATTCTCACTCCCACAGCCGAAGGTCGTACTCGCGCGCAGGCTAACGGAGTTCGGTTCGGGAGGAAGCCTTCCCTTACAGCCTACCAACGCGCCGAAGCACTACGTCGACGCGCTGCTGGTGAGACGCTGGTTGAGATCGCGCGGAGCTACGTGTCTATATGACCATCGCTAGGCTTATGGCGCATAGAACAAGACTTTGGCGCACCAAAACATGACAGCGATCTCGTACTCACCCTACCACCACGGCAACGGAGGGGCGTTCGGGCAACGAAGGAAGCGTTGTCATGGTTTCGGCCACAATAGTTTTCGGAATGCTTTTGGGACTGGCAGTGAGCCTTTGGTGTTGCGTGTATTACGTTGCCACTGATAGCGGCTTAAATCCTTGGCACGAGCAGCGCGAGCGCAACCGCAAGCGCAGGTACTGGTGAGCGTAGGCGGGGGCGACGGAATGTGGGCGAGGTCAGCAATGGCTTCGCCCACTTTGTTTTTAAGTACTGTCGGAAGGCGGACTGGCGCAAAGAGTGCAGAGCCTTGCGCCAGTCCTAACATGACAAGGGGGCAACCAAAGGAGGCAAAAAAAGCCCGTGTCATGCTGAGCTAAGAGTAGTGGCGAGTAGCTGCCCAGTAGGTTGATCCAAATCAAAAACCGGGCGGGCTGGCAGGACTAAGCAACACTTTGGCGCATCCAATCAAATGAACGAAGGTAATTGTCTCCTATATGAGCGGGCCAATCGTTAATAGGAGGCGAGGATGACCGCACAATGGATGACCGATGTTGGAGCCGTCGTTCTAATCTTCACGGTTGTCGCAGGCGCACTGACTGCGGTCGAACCGCGCAGGAAAGCGTAGTCGGGCGCAATCGTAACTAGTAATGAGTAGCGATAGCGGAGAGGGGAATGTGGGCGAGGTCAGAGATGGCTTCGCTCACTTGCTACCTGCGCTTAGGCGGGCCAGCCGCAGCGAGTGGGCCCGAGCAGCTGGCGCTAACCAACCACGAAAAGGGGGGTTCTCATTCTCTCCACGCCATGGCTAGCTAGCGCTGACCTGTAGCGTGGAGCCTGGACCACAACACTTCAGAAAGAATTGATCGTGGAACACGGTTCGCACATCATGAGGACTTTTTATTACCTGCTGTTGTTTTTAAATTCAGGACATCCAATCGATGTCCGCTTTACCCCCAAAAGCGGACATTGGTGGAGCGTGTCGGGATGTCCGCTTTGTGCCAAAAGCGGACATTGCAGCGCGAGCGATGTCCGCTATTCCCCCGAAAGCGCGGGCGGTCTAACGTTGCTAGCACCAAGCTCAGACACCGCGCCGGATTCTCGCTTTCAAACAGTAACGGAGGGTTCGTATGGCTACGCCATTTGCAGGCGTGCAGGCTTCCAGCGTCTACCGTCATAAGGTCGGCGCGTTCGAGGTCACGGTGCTCAGCGACGGCAATCTCGCGCTTGAGGTCACACTATTCAGTGGAGACCAGGCGCGCGCAGAAAAATTGCTTGAGGCCGCTTTCTTGCCCAAGGTGGGTATCCCGACCGCAGTCAACGAATGGCTCATCAACACCGGCGAAAAACTGGTACTCGTCGACACCGGGGCGTCGAACGTGTTCGCCCCCACCTTGGGTCGCCTACCTCAGAATCTCGCCGCCGCCGGCGTCGACCCGAGCGCAGTCGACGCCATTGTGATCACGCACATGCACCCGGATCATGTCCCCGGCTTGCTTGCGGCCGATGGGACGATGATGTTCAAGAACGCGATCGTCCACGTCAACGGCGACGAGTACGCGTTCTGGACGTCGGATCAGGTTCGCGCAAAGGCGCCCGAGGCCGTTAGACCGTTCTTCGATCTCGCTAAGACAGCCATTAGGCCGTACGCGGACGCTGGCAAGGTGCAGATGCACAAGGATGGCACCACGTTCGCGCCCGGTATCACCGCGGTAGCGGCGCCCGGTCACACCGTGGGCCACACTATGGTGCGTATTTCGTCAGTGGGTAGTGAGCTCCTGCTCTGGGGCGACATCGTGCACAATGCTGCTTTGCAATTTCCTGAGCCTGACCGCTCGATCGCGTTCGACCATGACCCGACCATGGCGATCGCGAACCGCAAGAAAGTGTTCGAAATGGTTGCGAGCGAAAAGCTTCTTTTCGCCGGAACTCATCTGCCGTTTCCCGGGGTCGGCCACGCGATCAAAACCTCGTCCGGGTACACGTATGTGCCGTTGCCCCACGCCGAGCACCTGTAGCGAGCGGGGATGAAGCAATGTCCGCTTTGTGCCAAAAGCGGACTGTCCGTTTTACTTTGAACGGCGATGCCAGCAAGAAGCGTGATTTCTCAGTCTAAGCAGTCAGCTGTTGGCGTAAGACTTTCCGTAATTTGTTGGGATTACGGACAGCGACACAGCAGCGTACTGCCCTGCCCGTTTGAAAAAGCACAGCGCCGGCATTGGCTCTTAGCCGGCTCCGCACCAGATCAGCAATCGCGTGGCCAGGTTGGTAAATCGCGTGCACCAAAGGGGCTCAAACAACGCGCTGGCGCTGCACTCGTGGCAGCAAAGGCGCAACGCTCCAGCATCCAAGCCGGCCGGCAATCATATTGGCTTCCAGTCGTTTCCAAACCAGCCATCTGTGAAGGAGTCGTTCGCGGCTATCTGGCCTGGGAGGCGCGTCAGAGGTGAGCTGCCATCGCGTAACCACGGAGTAAAGAAGAATGCTTTCGTATTTGCCGCGTGCCATTGCGCTCTTTGCTTTGGCGGGTTTTGTAGCCGGCTCGACCGCTCGGGCCGACGATTATCCATCGAGGCCTGTTAAGATCATCGCACCGTTTGGCGCTGGCGGTCCGACCGACGTTTATACCCGCGCGATCGCCGAAGAGTTACGAAATTCTTTGCACCAGGCCTTCATTATCGAAGATCGGCCCGGTGCAGGCACCACGATTGGCACTGACGTGGTCGCCAAATCGGTGCCCGACGGCTACACGCTGTTGATGGTCAGCGCTACTCAAACCGTCAATGAAACTCTGTACTCCCATAAGCCATATCAATTAATGCGCGATCTTGTGGCGGTTGCGCCTTTGATTGCGACAGACTTGGTCTTGGTCGCTCATCCATCGGTCCCAGCAAAAAACGTCTCAGAACTAATTGCGTTGGCTCGCGAGAAGCCGGGGACGTTGAATTATGGCTCGTCTGGCCCTGGCTCGAATTATCACATGGCAGGAGAGCTTTTAAAAAGTCTGACCGGAATTGACATCGTTCATGTGCCTTACAAAGGCTCCACGGGTGCACGCACGGACATCCTGAGCGGGCAAATTCAGTTGTTATTTGATTCCGTGCCAACTATGGCACAAATGATCAACTCGGGGATGGTCCACGCCTTGGGCACGACTGGCACAAGCCGCTCTCCCGTTCTGCCCGATGTACCGACAATTGCTGAGACGGTCCCGGGTTTTCAAATGGCGCCGTGGATCGGTTTTATGGCACCGAAGGCGACGCCTGCTGCAATCGTCGAACGACTTAGTCGAACAATCGCCGAAATCCTCAGCCGGCCGGAAATTAAGGCGGCCTGGACGAAACAAGGCGCTACGCCGCTTACGATGACGCAGCCCGAGTTTGAAGATTTCATGCAGTCTCAGATTCAAAAATGGGCGAAAGTGATAAAGGATAATCACATCGCGCTGATCAACTAATAGGGGTCAGCGCCAATCCCGGCTGCTGTGAAAATCTGTTTTGCCTCCGGCGTGGCGAGATATGTGAGAAATGATTTCGCTGCGTCCGCGGAAGGAGCATTGCTTATGAGCGCCGCGCCATAGCTCATATAGTTTTGGATGTCCGTCGAGGACGGCCGGCGGCGCGATCAGAATGTCCGCGACCGCTTATCCAAAAGCGGCCTGAATGTCTGCTTTTGATGCTGCGGACGGCTCCTCCATCGGCACGGGAGTGCCATTGACGTGGAGCCTGCTGAGGCTCCCACGATTCGGAGGAGCCAAGCATGCAAACAGTTACGACAATCGGTTTCGATATCGCCAAGTCAGTTTGTCATCACCGAAAGACCGCCATCGACCATCAGCGTGGCGCCGGTGATGAATGAAGCCTCGTCGCTGGCGAGCCAGATGATCGGCCAGGCGATTTCCTCGGGTGGGCGTCACTGCGCTGGCGGGCCAGACACCGCGAACAATATGAAAAGTACAGGCGAGCTAACCAGCGCGACTCCATGCGGCGCTATCGGGCGCGCAAACGCGAAGCCGTGAGCCAATAGAAAAGGCCCGGCGCAATACCGGGCCTTTTGTTTGGTCAGTGGCCGCGAAAGAGCGCCACGCCAGCGATCACGAAAAGAAACGGGAAACCAAAGACCAGTGCCACAATCAGGAACGTTTTTAGGTCTATCTTCCTGAGTGCAAATGTGATGATCGCGCCAATGAGCGGTAGCCAAGCAAGCACGATAAGCGCCGCCGAAAAGACATTGGTGAAACGTGACACCGGCCAAAACGCGGCGACCAAGCCGCCTAAAAACACCAGCGGCAGGCCAAAGAGTTTGAACGCGAACGGGAGGCCGCGCGGCGTTGGCTGTTTGCTCATTTGCAGGGAAACGTCCTCCGATGGCGTCCGGGCAATGCAGTGCGAAGTGGTGCCCGCACGCTGAGGAAGCTCACGCTATTCCAAGTGCCTTGGTAGCAAGAGCCAAGCGGCGTGCGGGGTCTATTTGGTGAGGTAAGCCGATGCGCTGTCCGTGCTGTGGCGCTCGTCTGTTGCTGACCGCCGACACCGATGCGCTCCAGCGGCAGCGCCACAATGAAGCGAACGTTTCGAGTCGCTTCCTTAGTTTCCGGTTCAATGCAAAACGAAGGCAAGCACCATCGTTCCAAGCGACACCACAAGAGCGGCTGCCAAGCCGATGAAGATCACCAAGAGGGTGTACAAGTCCGACATGGGCGTTCTCCCCGACGAGTACGCGCACACTCCGAGCAAAACCGCGAGCCAAGCCCCTGGTTCCTTGATCGGCGTCATTTTTGCGAGCCTTGCAAGAAGCCCGCCCATGAGCTTTCGTGCTGCCCGCTGTCCCATTATTACTGCGATTGCGATTTGGCGGCCCAAGTGGCTACGGCCGTAACGATATGCGCTGAACGCTAATCCGCTGTCACTGATCTGCTATGCACAATTGTGGACGATATTTGTGGAACTTGGAACAACTCTGTTTGTGTCAGTGCGTTGTAGGGAGTGAAAGGCGAACGGGAGGGTTCGGACAATCTGACCGAATGGGAAACGCCCCTCGGCGTAGGAGTAGGAGGGGTGTGGATGAAAATACCGGACGCAATCGCCCTTACTGTTACCCTTGTCAGCTTGGCCGTCGTTTTCGTCACACTGCGTCGCGCGTACAAGCGGAATTTGTCGCGCCAAGATGATGAGGCGTGCTGAGGCACGGGTTCAAACGCTACTTGTCGTTAGAGATCAATGTCGCGCGGGCCAGCCGCAAGACAGCCCGGGGGGTTGATCTATATCAACAGTCTAAAGCGAACATTTTGCTTTAGTTGTTGTATGACCGCACCGGACGCAATCGCCCTCGCTGTCGCTCTTGTCAGCCTGACTGTCGTTTTCATCAGGCTGCGCCGGGAGCATCAGCGAAGTATGGCTCGCCAAGAAAATGAGCCGTGCTGAGGGCGCGTTCAAAATCGACGCTTACTTGTCTTTGGATGTCTGACCCGCGCGCCACGCAAGCAAAGCGGCCTCTGCTTGTTCACGAAGCTCGGCTCGCACTTAGCTCAGATTTCTGGCGCGTGGCGGGTTAGTTTTTTCTGGCACAGGTACAGGACCGCACTGTCCGCCACCCCCCGCCCATGCGTTTAAATGACCCGGACGGTGACGGTTAGGCGGTTCTCTGGCGGCTCTAGCAGCTCTTCACCCCACGGGCGCACCTGCTGGCGTTACGACGGGCGGGAGTTCTCACGCAGGTACCATTCACCATGTGCATACCCGCCCCACATGCTTCGCGAACGGTAATGACCATGTCGTCCTGCTGCTGGAGGGGTGCGAGTGGCATAGCCTGTGCGACTGACGCCAACGCCAATGCAAAGGCCAGAGCGATCAACCTTGTCATGCTTCACTCCTTGTTGCCCCTCGCAAAAGAGTAAAGCAGGGTGTGGTTCGGTGGGTTGATGTAGATCAAGAAGGCGTCGCTTGAACTCGCATCGTTTGAGGATAAGCACCCGCTGGCCGCTTGCCGAACAATGTGAAATAGACCAGGTAGCTGCACTAAGCCCGAGGCCCTCAGATGAACAAGCAGACTGTGGCTCTTATGGCGTTATTCGCGGGTTGGATACTGGCGGCAGAGATGGCCAACGCGACCATTTATAAAGACATCGCCGGACAATGGTGCGGTGACGTCACCGACTACGTCTTCGCGCCGGACACGTTGACCGTGAAATTCCACGACAACAGACCGGCCAATGTGTTCAAGATCACGAAATACAACTACGCCAACGACAGCGTACGTATTAATTGGATCAACGGAGTCGGCAAAGAGTCGGACACGGTTTTCGCTGAGTTCAGCGGCAGCAAGATGGCGCAGCAGGGGAGCGGCGACAAACCGCGCCGA
>Ga0318523_10000672_pt1 | contig 10200 bp, 7 predicted proteins | sample GRESIP178b2f19_FD_203500 | JGI IMG/M metagenome (GOLD analysis project Ga0318523, IMG submission 203500) | Tropical soil microbial communities from Luquillo Experimental Forest, Puerto Rico - GRE.SIPMG.178b2f19 | ecosystem: Environmental > Terrestrial > Soil > Tropical forest > Bulk soil...
CGAGGAGAGGATCTTGTACTGGGTCTGGTAGAAGTCGGTGTACGCGGCGAACGAGTAGTCGATCGAGGCGACGTCGCGCACCTTGAGGATGTCGGGGCTCTGGCGCTCGATCTGCAGGGTCACCGTCGATCGGTAGAGCGGCGTGGCCAGGAACGAGCCGACGAGGGTCGCGAGCGTCACCGTGGCGACCGAGAGCGCGATGACGCCGCGCCGCCGGCGGAGGACCGCCCAGTAGTCCAGCAGGTGCCGCGCGGACCCCGGCTGAGCGGACATCAGAAGAACGACTCCGGGACGAGCACGAGGTCGTCCTTCTTCAGGACCGGATCCTCGGCCTTGCCGCGCTTGACCTTCTTGAGGTTCACCGAGATCGTCACGCGATTGCCGCTTGCGTCCGTCCGGATCACCTGCACCTTCGACTCCGACGCTCGGTCGGTCGTGCCCCCGGCGAGCGTGACCGCGCGCAAGACGGTCACCGGCTCCGAGCGCGGGACCTCGTAGAGATTGGGATTCCGGACGGCGCCCGTGACGAAGATCCGGATCAGCTCGACCGCCGGAACGTAGACGATGTCCCCCGGCGCGACCGCGACGTTGAGCGCGGGGTCGCCCTCGTAGACGAGCTTGTCGAGGTCGATCGAGATCCGCTGGGTCCCGACCTCCGAGGCGCGGAAGATGATGATCTCCTTGCCGAGGTCCCGATCGAGCCCTCCCGCGAGCGAGATCATCTCGAGCAGCGTCTTGTCGCCGAGCATCTCGTACGTGTCCGGCTTCTTCACCGCCCCGGAGACCGCGACCCGCTTCGAGACGTACTCCTTCACGAAGATCGTCACCTGCGGGTTCCGGACGTACTTCTCCTCGAGGAGCTTGGCGATCATCGCCTCGAGCTCACCCTTGGTGAGCCCGTCGACCTGGAGATGCCCCAGCAGCGGGAGCGAGATCGTCCCGTCGTCGGCGACGCGCACGGTCTGGTCCAGCTCCTTCAGGTCGAAGACGTTGATCTCGAGCAGGTCCTGCCGGCCGATCCGGTAGTCCGACCCGCCCCGCCGGAGGAACGAGACCGGCGGCTGGTCCGGCGGGATCAGCGATCCTTCGATCGGCCGCGCCTCGAGGATCTCGGGATCCGGGGTCGGCGCCGGGGCGGGCACCTCGGCCGGCGGGTCCGCCGCGCGCGCGGCGAGCGAGGCCGCCGCTACGAGCGCGGCCGCGAGGAGGCGCGGGACGAGGGGAGGTCTGGGCATTGCGGGCTCCAGAGGGCGCGGCGACGGCGCGGAAGTGTAGCTCACGTGCGGACCTCCTGCTGACGGCACGTCAGTATCCGTAGACGAGACCGAATCCGACCGTGCCACGGTTCTGGTCGAATTCGTCGCAATTGAACGGGGCGACGGCGATGACGCAGCTCGCGTTGCGGCGCGTCAGCGTGTAGCGGAACGCGTACTCGACCCTCCGGCCGATCTCGGTCTCGGAAAGACGCAGACGCACACCGAGCGATCCCTGGAGAATCGCGTCGGTGCGGTTGTTGGGATCCCCGAGGTAGACGACCCGTCCGTGCCCCGACGACGCCTCGAGACCGATCAAGCGGTTGAAGTACTTCACGAAGGTCAGCGTGAGCTCCGCGTAGCGGAAGAGGTCGCTCGTCTCGTTGATCGAGTACCGCACGTCCCGCGTGCCCGTGAGCGTCAGGTAGCTCCCCAGGCCGCCGAGCTGGTAGCCGAGCGCCGCGTCGCCGACCGCGCCCTCGAAACCCTCGGCACCGGCCCGGCCGAGATCGAACCGCGCGTACCCGACGTGGAACGTACCCGAGATGCGCCCGCCCAGTCCGAAGTCCATTCCGGGGAGGATCCGGCGCTCGTGCCCGTCCCGCAGCACCTGCGGATTGTCGAAGACGATGTCCGATCGCTGCATCTCGACGACGAGCCGGGTCCGTCCGAACAGGAGGTAGCGTGCGAGCACGCGCGTGCCGGTCTCCGTCCGGTCGTTGAGGTCCCCGGTCGAGAAGCACCCAGGGTCGACCCCGGGGATGCAGGTGAGCTGCTCGTCCGGATCCGACGCCGTGGAGCGCGTGCGCGTCACGCCGAACTCGGCGTCGGTCCTCCACCCGAACCGGACGATCGCCCCGATTCCGAGCGGGCGGTCGATCCGGATCGGGCGCTGGTCCTGGGCTTCGATCGGCCGGTCACGGGTGCGGTCGTATCCGATGTCGCCGTAAAGCCCCCACCGGGCCGCGAACGGCACGGTCAGGCGTGCCTTGCCGAGCTGGTTGAAGTAGTTCACCGGTTCGTGGGCGTAGAGGTAGAACTCGAGGCGCTCGTCGAACGTCAGGAACGCGCGGGTGCCGAACAGCACGGTGCCCTCGACGCTCGGCGAGACGTTCGCGAAATAGTCGCCGACCGGGGGGACGGTGGAGTTCACCGGCCGGTAGTAGACGTTGCTGTCGTACCCGAGCGTCGGCACGAGGATCGCCGGGCGGACTCGGAACGCTCCCCAGCGCAGGTAGCGCGTGAGATCTGGCGGCTCGAGCGGAGAGACCTCTTGCGCGGCAGCGCGTGTGGCGCCGCCGAGGACGAGCATCGCGCCGGCAGCCAGGGCGCGCAGCCGGGAGCGACGCGTCACGCCGTCACCGACGTGGCGGCCGGATCCGCCGGAGCGTCCTCCGTCCGGACGACCAGGCGCAGCTTTCCCGATGCGGTCCGTGGGATGGACGCCACGCGCTCGATGCGGACCGAGAGCCGGTCTCCGAAGCGTCGCCGGCACTCGCCGAGGATCTCCGCCTCGTCGGCGGCCCCGAACCCTTCCCTCGGCACGACCGCGATCGTGCACCGGCCGGCCTCGGACTGACGGATCTGGGCCTCCGCGACGCGAACCGCGTCCTTGAACAGGTGATCTGCGCGGCCGACGCGGGAGCCGTCGGAGAGCTCGATGAGATCCTCTCGGCGCCCGTCGATCGATTCGAGCGCGCGTCCCGGGAGTCCGCAGCCGCAGCGCGCGGGATACAGCCGTGCGAGGTCACCGGTGTCGTAACGGATCAGCGGCATCGCGAGGTTCGAGAGCGAGGTGCCGACCAGACGCACGGCTCCATCCCCCTCGGGGAGCAGCTCGACCGCGGCGAAGTCCTCGTCGATGTGAAACCGACCCGCAGGGCACCCGGAGGCGTTCGCCACCATCTCCGCGAGGCCGTAATGCGAGACGGGGTCGACCCCGAAGCCGTCCCGGATCGCCCGGATCTGGGCCGGCTGCACGCTCTCCGCGCCGAGCGAGATCACCCGCGGCCGGGGAAGGCGCGCTCCGGCTTCCATCGCCATCGTCGCCAGCGCCGAAACCGCCGACGGGTATCCGTGAAGCCAGGACAGCGAGCGCCGGCCGATCTCGAGCGCGATCTCCGCGGCGGTTCCGGGTCCGAGATGGTGCTGGCTGAAGAAGACTTGCCGCCCGGGATAGTTGACCCGCCAGGGCCGGGGGTCAGACCTGTTCCCGGGAACGATCGTCGAGCCCGTGAGCATCCCGTGCCACGTTTCGAGCGAGAGCCCCTGCCGTTGCCTGAACCGCCACCAGACGGCCCACTGGTCGCGCTCCGCCTCGAGGGTGACCGGGAAGATCAGCCCGGCCCCTGTGGTCCCGCTCGTGTGCGCCAGACGCGTGGCACCACGCGGGGCTTCGGGCCAGTGGAGGCCGGCGCCGAGGCGCAGCACTTCGTCCTTGGTGAGGATCGGGAGGCTCCGGAGATCTTCCGGTCCCTGCACGCGCTCGGGATCGATGTCGAACGTCCGGAGCCTTTGCGACCAGTACGGGATGTGGGCGCGCGCGTGGACGAGGATGCGGCGCAGCTTCGCGCGGCGCGCGGCGAGCACCTCGTCGTCCGATGCGAGGGTGCGCGAGGCGTAGTCGGCCAGCAGCGCGGCGAACGACCCGCCGTACCTCTCGCGACGGATCGCCCACCCCTTCAGCGAGACCGCCGCGGTCTGCAGCGCGCGGGGGAGCCCGTCGTAGACGCGCCCGGCGAGCCGTCCCCTGGAGGCGACCTGCTGTGCCGGGTGCATTCTCGACGCTCGCTCCGCGGAGTTGGGGCGCGCGATCGTCGCCCGGCGGCTAGTGTACAGTCTGTTCCCGCATGAAACCGTCGCTCGTCGCGATCGGGCGCGCACGCTCGGCGGCGTATCCCGAGTCGGCTCCGTTCCACCCCGGCGCGCGCTACCCGGAGGCTCCCTTCGAGGAGGTCAGTGCCGCGCCCAACCCCGCGTACGACGCCGTCCGGGAGGCGCTCCTGGCCTCCGGCTGCGATCGGTCCCGCGCGGGAACGCCGGACTGGAACCCCCTCGGAGCCTTCGTGCGTCCCGGCGACACGGTCCTGCTGAAACCGAATCTCGTGAAGGAGCGCCATCCGCGCGATCCGCAGGGGTGGCGATGGGTGCTCACGCACGGTTCGGTCATCCGCGCGGTCGCGGACTACGTCGCGATCGCCCTCGCCGGGCGCGGCCGCATCTGGCTTGCCGACGCGCCGCACACCGACTCGTCGTGGAGCGCGATCGTCGGCGCCCTCGGGCTCGACCGCATCGCCGAGCATTTCCGGCGGAAAGGTCTCGATTTCGAGCTGATCGACCTCCGCCGCGAGGAGTGGACCGAGCGGGACGGGGTCATCGTTTCGCGACGCGAGATCGCGGGGGATCCCCGGGGATACGTCGCCTACGACCTCGGCGGATCGAGCGAGCTGTCGACCCATGCCGGCGAAGGGCGCTACTACGGAGCCGATTACGCGACCGACGCGGTCAACGCGCATCACTCGGGGGGAAAGCACGAGTACCTCATCGGCTCGAGCGCGATCCGCGCCGACGTGTTCGTCAATCTCCCGAAGCTCAAGACGCACAAGAAGGCGGGGATCACCTGCTCCCTCAAGAACCTCGTCGGCATCAACGGGGACAAGAACTGGCTGCCGCATCACACGATGGGCACCCCCGCCGAGGGCGGGGACGAGGTCCCGTTCCTGACCTGGCGGCGCCGGGCCGAGCGCCGGGCGATCTCGGTTCTCCGATCCGCGGCCGTGCGGATTCCGAACCTGGGGACCCGGCTTTTCGTTCGCGCAAAGTCAGTGGGGAAGGTCGCGTTCGGGGACACGGAATCGGTCGTGCGGAACGGGAACTGGCACGGAAACGACACGACGTGGCGCATGTGCCTCGACCTCAACAAGATCCTGCTGTTCGGTGAGAGGGACGGACGGATGCGCGCGCCGAGCCGCGAGAACCGGAAGAGGTACCTCACCTTCGTCGACGGCATCGTCGGCGGCGAGGGCCGCGGACCGATGAATCCCGATCCCGTGCGGTCCGGCGTGATCGTGTTCGGGCGCGATCCGGTCGCCGTGGACGCCGTGTGCGCGACGCTGATGGGGTTCGACGTCGACCGCCTCCCGATCGTCCGGGAAGCGTTCCACGCGCGCGGGTGGCCTCTGACCGACGTCGATCGCGACGCGATCGAGGTCGCCTCGAACGCGCCGTTCTGGAACGGCGCCCTTGCCGCGCTCCCTCCCGAAGTGCTCATGCGCTTCCGGCCGCACTTCGGTTGGAGCGGCAGGATCGAGGCCGCCTGGCGCGCGCGGGAGAGTCACGGCGCCGACGTTCTTGTCGGCAGCGCACCGCGCGCCGCAGACGCGACGGAGAAAACACCGACGCACGGGGTATGATCCGCGCGCGATGAATCCGGAGACGGTCGGTTCGGTCCTCGAAGCGCCACGAGCCGAGCCGGTTCCGAAAGCAGCCGCGCTTCCGCTACGCGCACGGCTTCCGTGGCGCCTCACGCAGATCGCGACGGACTTCACGACCGTATTCGCCGCCGCGTACATCTCCTACTGGGCCTACGTCCTGTGCGGGATCGGCCTCGCCTACCACGCGCCGCTCTTCTACGCCCGGCTCGATCTGGTCCTGGCCGGAGTCGCGACCCTGGCGCTCCACGGCCACGGCCCGCACCGCGGCCACGTGGGGGTTCTCCGGATCGAGTGGGTCTGCCGCATGCTCCGGGCCGTGGCGAGCGCGGTCCTCCTGATCCTCGCGGCGTCGTTCTTCCTCCAGCTCCCGGCCTTCTCCCGCTTCCACATGCTGCTGGCGGGTCCCATCGTGGCGATCGCGCTCCTCGTTCAGCGGTTCGGTTTCTGGCGCATGCAGGACCTGCTCCGGGCGCGGCGAAACGTCGCGACTCCGGTCCTCGTGTACGGCGCGGGCGAGACCGGACGCCTCCTCGCGCAGCACCTCCTGGAGGAGCACGCGGTCGGATTGAGCCCCCGCGCGTTCCTGGACGACCGGTCCGACCTGTTCTACACCGAGGTCCGGGTCGGACCGGGGATCCACGGGATGCGATTGCGCGTGCTCGGCGGGGAGGACGAGCTCGACCGGGCGCTCGCGGCGACCGGCGCGCGCGCGGTGTTCCTGGCGATGCCCCGGGCGCCCGCGGCGCGCATCGCGCAGCTCGTGGCCAAGCTCGACGAGCGGGGGGTTCCGTTCTACTGCGTGCCGAGCTCGGGCCACCTTCTCTTCTCGTCGCTGAGCTTCGGGCAGGTGGGAGGCATTCCCGTCTACACGCGGCGCGTGACCTCGCGCGACCCGCTGCACGAGTCGATCGAGCGGGTCATCGACGTCGTCGGTGCGTCCGCCGTCTTGCTCTTGACCTGGCCGCTGATCCTCGCCGGCGCCGCCGCGATCCGTCTCGACTCTCCCGGACCGGTCTTCTTCCGGCAGAAGCGGATCGGGCTGGGGGGACGGGCCTTCACGATCTACAAGCTCCGGACGATGCGCCAGGATGCGCCGGCGTACGCCGAGCACCCGCGCACCACGGACGATCCGCGCATCACTGCCGTCGGGAGATTCCTGCGGCGGTCGTGCATCGACGAGCTGCCGCAGCTGTGGAACGTGCTCCGGGGGGAGATGAGCCTCGTCGGTCCCCGGCCCGAGATGCCGCAGCTCGTGCAGGAATACCGGGAGGTCCAGCGGGAGAGGCTCGCGGTCAAGCCGGGCATCACCGGCCTGTGGCAGATCAGCGCCGACCGTGCCTTCCGGATCCACGACAACATGCAGTACGACCTGTACTACATCGAGCACCGCGGACTCACGCTCGATCTCGCGATCCTGATGATGACGCCGTTCGTCATGATGGCGCGCGACAGGGCGCTCTAGTGACGCGTCGTGAGAGTCCTGATCGATCTCCTGCGGTGGGGTGAGGGGGGAACCCAGACCTACGCGCGCCACGTCGTCCCGGCCCTCATGGAGCGGATGCCGGACGCCGTGCTCCTCGCGGAAGCTGCCGTCGCCCGCCACATCCTGGGAAGCGGGGCGACCGGCGCGCGCGCGATCGCGGCACCCGGCTGGGTGCGCAATCCGTACCGACGGCACTGGTTCCAGAGGCACACGCTCCCGGCGATGCTCGCCGAGCGCGGCGTCGAGGTGTACTTCGTGCCGGGAGAGGTTTCCGGGCTACCGCGTCGTGCCGTCCCCTCGATCCGGATCGTCAAGATGCTGCGGAACATGCTCCTGCTCGACCTCGAGGAGCTGCGCCGCTTTCCCTTCGCGGGAGACTTCGCGACGCGCGTGCGCCTGGAGCTTCTCCGGCGCGAGGCTCTCGCCTCGCTCGCGTCGGCCGACCGGGTGATCTTCACCTCGGAGCACTCGCGGGACGTACTGACCGGCCGGGTCCCGATCCGGGACCACCGGCTCGTCTACCACCCGGCGCCGGCGGCGGGGGAGGCCGCCGACCGGACGCAGCGGACGGAGGCGGAGCGGATGGTGCTCTACGTCTCCCCGACCGATCCGTACAAGCGGCAGATCGAGACGATCGAGGGGTTCCTCCACTACAAGCGGGAATCGGGGGACGAGCGGGCGCGGCTCGTCCTCGCGGGCCCGGTGCGCGGGCCGTACGGGCGGCAGACCGTTCGGGCCGCGGCCGCCGCCGGCGAGGCCGTTCGCGTGCTCGGTCCGGTTCCGCCGTCCGACCTGCCTCGCCTGATGGCGCGCGCGGAGGTCCTCCTGTTCGCCTCGACCTGCGAGTGCTGCCCGAACGTCCTGCTGGAATACCTCGCGGCCGGCCGGCCGATCGTCTGCTCCGATCGCGCGCCGATGCCGGAGATCGCAGGGGACGCGGCCGAGCTGTATCCGCCGACGAGCCCCGTGGCCCTCGCGGCGGCGCTGCGACGCGTGATCGGCGATCGCGCTCGCGCCCGCGTGCTCTCGTCCGCCTCCGCGGCGCGGGCGATGCGCTTCCCCGCGACGGCGACGGTCGAGGGCACGGTGGAAGCGTTGACTAGCTGGTAGCCCGCGAGCGCCGCCGGACGGCCTCGGCGATCTCCGGCGCCGTGCCCGGATCGAGCGCGTGCGGCTCGAGCCGGGGTGCGCCGCGCTGGATCGCATAGCACGCGAACAGCCAGGGCGCGACGAAGTAGCACGCCCCGTGGACGAAGAAGAACGTGACGTTCCGCATGGATAGGTAGACGGTTCCCATCAGCCAGGCGTAGACGATCACGAACTCGAATCGATCCCACCTGCGGCGCAGGAAGCGGTTGACCGCCGCGAGCACGAGGGCGAGGACGGCGCCTCGCGCCGCGGCCTCGGCGATCCCGAACCCGACGATGCTCTGCGCGATCGCGCCCCAAGCGTAGCCGCCGCCGAGCGCCTCGTACCGCGGGAAGAAGGTGCGCACGTACCACATCGACGGGTCGATCTTCTCGAACGGCAGGATCTGTTGCGGGATGAGGATCGCCGCCTCGTTCAGATACCAGGTCAGCCGCGGCAGGAGCATCTGGCCGCTGTCGCGGATGGTGAGCACGTGAATGGAGTTTCCGAAAACGCTCTCGAACTCCGAGCCCTGGCTCACCAGCTCCTGCGTTCCTAGATCCTCCATGTTCCCGCCGAGCGCGCGCAGGACGCCCAGCGCCTGGAACATCATGATCGCCACGAGCCCGACGGCCGCGAGCCGCGCCGGGCTGACCCGCTTCACGAAGACGTGATACAGGAACACCGAGCTGCCCACGCAGATCATCAGGTCGGTCCGGGCGTGGAGGCGCAGGAACGTGGCCATTGCGATCACGCCGAGCCAGGCCCACGCGGCCACGCGGTACCGCTCGTACCGGGAGAAGAAGTAGCCGAGGATGCCAATCTCGACGATGCGGCAGAACCCGGTGATCCAGGCGACGCTTTGCTGGAGGAAGACGGGAACGTCGCGGAACACGCGGTAGGACTCGAGGTAGGAGTCGGCGACGAGGCCGTACCGCGCGCGGATCGTCACCACCGCGATCTGGCACGCCCCGTAGAGCGCGAGCATCCAGAACAGGAAGTCGCCGCGCGGCGGGCTCGGCTGAGGCGATTTCGAGTCGTCGAAGCGGCGCTGCGAGAACAGGTAGGCGGCCGCGAAGGCCGTCATGAACAGCAGGTAGTGCCAGCCCACACGCGACACCAGGTCCGGTCCCGGTTGCAGCGAGCTCATCCGGGAGTCCCCTTCGTGCGAGTAGATGCCGTCGAGGCGGACGAAGTTCGCCAGCGGGATGAACGTGTAGAGGAACGCGATCCCGACGAACAGGGTCCCGATATCGAAGTAATCGACCGTGTCGCGCGGCCGGCTGTAGCGGAGCGCGAGGTACGCCCCGAGGATGACGACGGCGAGCCCCGATTGCACCAGCGGCCACCGCAGATCGGGGCTGACGGACCCGGCGATCACGGCGAGCACGATCGCGCCGATCAGCACGACGATCACCAGCCACGGGCTCGGTCGTTGCACGCGTCCTCCGGGGGGCAGTCTACCGCGGCGCGCGATTCGCGAGTCCGCGCATCAACTGGTCGTAGATCTCCGCCACGTCGGCCTCGGCGGCGGCGCGAACCCGAAGCCTGGCCGCCTCGGCGCGCGCGCGCGCCCCGTCGGGATCGCCGAGCGTCGCGAGGAGCGCCTCGGCGAGGCCGTCGGGATCGCGCGGGGGGACGAACAGCGCTTCGTCGTCCGAGAAGAGGGCGCGGTGCTCGGGGATGTCGGAGAGCACGAGCGGACAGCCGGCGACGGCTGCCTCGATCGTGGCGTTGGGATGTCCCTCGAGCGCGCTGACCGAGACGAACGCGTCCGCCCGGCGCATGCGGGGGTAGACGTCGTCCACGAATCCGAGGAACGAGACCGCGTCGCCGAGCCGGAGACGCGCGGCGAGCGATCGGAGCCTGCCGGCCTCGGGTGCCTTGCCGAGGACCTCCAGCC
>Ga0318523_10000680_pt1 | contig 10173 bp, 8 predicted proteins | sample GRESIP178b2f19_FD_203500 | JGI IMG/M metagenome (GOLD analysis project Ga0318523, IMG submission 203500) | Tropical soil microbial communities from Luquillo Experimental Forest, Puerto Rico - GRE.SIPMG.178b2f19 | ecosystem: Environmental > Terrestrial > Soil > Tropical forest > Bulk soil...
GTTCGTCGAACTCGGGATTGCCATCTCGGTGATCGTGCTCGGCGCCATTGTGGCATTCGCCCGCAAGGCTCCGGTCGCCATCGCCGTGGGGATCGTGGGACTGTTCGCGATCTTCCACGGCCACGCCCATGGCACCGAGATGCCGCTCGACGCCACCAGCGGCGCCTATGCGGCAGGCTTCATGCTGGCGACCGCGCTCCTTCACGTCGCAGGCATTGCGCTCGGCTTCGCGATCGGCCGCATCGCCCATGGCCGCGCCGCCTACCAGCTCGGCGGCTCCCTCGTCGCGCTCGCCGGCGTGGCGATCCTGACGCACATGTACTCATAAATCCGCTTTCTGTAAGCGCGGCTCAGTCAATGCCCGCTTCGCTCCGAAAGCGGCCGAAGTGCTGCGTTGCCGCGATTTGACGCGACGTGCCAACTACGGAAGCGACATTGACCGACCGACCGGCTGCCCCTTCCACCGCAGATGATTGCGTCTAAAGCCAGCGCCGAACGCGGGATTTGTAGTCCCGGTACACATTACTGAATTTGCGTTCCAGATAGGCTTCCTCGCGGGCGACGACGCCGTACCGGATCACCAAGTAGAACGGCACCAGCGTTACGAGGAGCCACAGGCTGTTGAACCCGACGGCAAGCCCAATCTGTCCCAGGAACATGCCGATATAGATCGGGTTCCGCGTAAAGCTGTATGGCCCGCCTGCGACAATCGCCGTGGTTGGCTTATAGGTTTCGACGCGGGTGCCTGCCTTAGAGATGGTCACGATCGCCCACACCGCGAGTGCAAAACCGAGGGCGAAAATCGCCCCGCCGAGCCAAGCGGTTGGAAAGGATGTTGGCAGGAACGGCATTGGATGGAGCCAGTCGATACCGACACCCGCAACGAATGCGAGCGCCCATGCGATAGGCGGGCGAATGACCGCATTGGCGCTGTCCGTAGTTAGTTCCATTGGCCTGACTCTCTATCTGGGGTGATCCCCGTCAGGGCGTCAGCGGACACGCCCTACTAGGATCCACCCGTCGTCATTGCGGGCTCCCTTGCTGCGCTCGGGCCCCGGAATCACGACTGAGGCATGTCGCGGCCCTCAACGCTCATCGCCAACACGCGCGCGACGTGCAGGGCCTCGCGCCCGCTGCCGTCCTTGATCTGATGCCGGCATGAGGTGCCGTCGGCGAGGATGAGCGTGTCGGCCTCGGCTTTGCGCACGGCGGGAAGGAGCGAGAGCTCCGCCATCTTGAGCGAGACGTCGATGGTGTCGGCGCCGTAGCCGAAGGCGCCCGCCATGCCGCAGCAGCTCGAGTCCACGGTTTCGATCGCCAAATCGGGCACGAGTTTGAGCACCGCCTCGACCGTGCCCATGGCAGCGAAGGATTTCTGGTGGCAGTGGCCGTGCAGTAGCGCCCGCTTGGCCACCGGCGCGAGCGCGAGGTTGAGCGTGCCGGCTTTCGCCTCGCGCGCCAGGAACTCCTCGAACAGCAGCGCGCTCCCGGCCAAGCGGCGCGCATCTTCGCGCTCGAGGAGCAACGGGATTTCGTCGCGGAAGCCGAGGATGCAACTCGGCTCGAGGCCGACGAACGGAATTGCGCGCTCGAGGAAGGGAGCGAGCGCGGTCACGCAACGCTCCGCCTCGCGCCGCGCCTCGTCGATGAGCCCGACCGCGAGGAAGGTGCGCCCGCAGCAGAGGGGCCGGCTGTCGCCCTTGGCGGGCTGCGGCAGATGCACGGTATAGCCGCCGGCGGCGAGCACGGCGAGCGCGGCCTCGATATTCTCCGGCTCGAAGTAGCGGTTGAAGGTGTCGGCAAAGAACACGACCGACCGCGCCTCCGCCGCACTGGGAAAGCGCGTGGGCTCGCGCCATGCATCGGCGCGCCAGCGCGGCAGGCTCCGCCGCGCGCTCAATGCCGCGTATCGCTCCGACCATTGGCGCAGGCGCGGCGCGTCGTTGCGCAGGTTGGCGAGCCTCGGCCATTTGGCGGCGAGCGGCGCGTAACGCGGCAAATATCCGATCAGGCGGTCGTGCAGCGAGAGACCGCGCTTCGCTACGCGCGCCGCCTGCACCTCGATCTTCATGCCCATAGCGGAAGACGCGGCGATCATCGAACTTCGGCGCGCGCACGATCTTGCCGGGATTGTAGAGGCCCTTGGGGTCGAACCACTCCTTGACCTGCTCGAAGGCGCGCACCAACCGCTCGCCGAACATCTTTTCGTGGAATTCCGAGCGCACGATGCCATCGCCGTGCTCGCCCGAATGGGAGCCCTTGTAGGCGCGCACCAATTCGAAGGCCTCTTCGGCGATGGCGCGCATCGCCTCGACGTCGTGCTCGAGGCGCAGGTTGAGCACGGGACGCACATGCAGGCAGCCGACCGACGCATGCGCATACCAGGTGCCGCGCGTGCCGTGCTTGGCGAAAACGTCGGTGAGCTTCGAGGTATATTCGGCGAGGCGCGATAGCGGCACCGCGCAGTCCTCGACGAAGGAGACGGGTTTGCCCTCCTCCTTCATCGACATGATGATGTTGAGCCCGGCGGTGCGCGTCTCCGTGATCGCCGCCTGCAGCTTCGGATCGAATACTTCGAGCACGCCCCCCCACTTCGCGCCGGTCCTGTTCCAGCCGAGGCCGAGATCGCCCATCAGATCCCTGAGCTGCATGAGGCGGCGGAGGTTGTGGTACTGGTCGTCCTCGGCAAATTCGACGAACAGCACGGCCTCCGGATCGCCGCGCACGACCGCGTCGATCGTTGGGCGGAACATCGCGATCTCGCGCGCCAAGCCCAGCATGGTGCGATCGACGAGCTCGACCGCGGTCGGGCCGAGCTTGACGATGTGCTGCGCGGCGTCCATCGCCTGAAAGAAGCTGCCGAAATGGCAGGCGCCCACCGCGCGGGCGCCGAGCAACGGCGAGAGCTTGAGCTCGATGCGGGTCGAGAACGCGAGCGTGCCCTCGGAGCCGACGAGAAGATGCGCAAGATTGAGATCGTTGCGGCCGGGCACCAGCGCGTCGAGATTGTAGCCGCCGACCCGGCGCTGCAGCTTGGGGAAACGCGCTTCGATCTCGTCCGCTTCCCGCGCCGCCAGCGCCAAGAGATCGCGCGCGAGCGGCCGCAGCGGTGAAGCGGGTGGCAGGTCGGAGAGGTCGCGCGCAGCGGGACCGAAATGTGCCACCGATCCATCCGCCAGCACCGCGTCGATCGACAGCACGTTCTCGCGGGTATTGCCGTAACGCAGCGAACGCGCGCCGCAGGAATTGTTACCCACCATGCCGCCGATGGTGGCGCGCGAGGAGGTCGAGATGTCGACCGGAAACCACAGACCGTGCGGCTTGAGCCGGCGATTGAGCTCGTCGAGCACGATCCCGGGCTCGACCACGCAGCGCCGGCCGGGGACGTCGAGCTCGATGAGATGATCGAGATATTTCGAGCAGTCGATGACGAGCGAGGAATTGACGGTCTGGCCGGCCTGCGAGGTGCCCGCCCCGCGCGGCAGCACGCTCACCCCCTCCTCGCGCGCAAGCGCGAGCGCGTACTCGGCTTCTTTCACCGAGCGCGGCGCGACGACGCCGAGCGGCATGATCTGGTAGTGCGAGGCATCGGTGGCATAGCGCCCGCGCGTGAACGCGTCGAACTGCACCTCGCCGAGGAGATGCGCCTTGAGCCGCCGCTCGAGCCCCGGTACGACCGTTTGGGCCATTCCACTTCACTCTCTGCCTGTCGGAAGATCAGCTCCCGCGTCGCAAGAGGCTTGACTGACTCTCGCATTCGTCCTTGATGGCGGCAAGCCGCGGCCGGGCCGGGGCCGTTGTTTGTCGACGCTTGAAAAACCGCGCCTGCAAGGAACTTGAGTGATGTCGAAGAATTCTTCGCGCCCCGTGGGCCGCCACTTCTTGCACATTCCCGGGCCCACGCCGCTGCCCGATCGCGTGCTGCGGGCGATGGACACGCCGATCATCGACCACCGCGGGCCGGAATTTGCCAAGCTCGCCAAACGGTGCCTCGAAGGCATCAAGACCATCTTCAAGACCGCCAACCCGGTGATCATCTACACCGCCACCGGTACCGGCGCGTGGGAAGCGGCGCTCGTCAACACGCTCTCGCCCGGCGACCGCGTGCTGATGGTGGAGACCGGCCAGTTTGCGACGCTGTGGAAGGTCACGGCCGAGAAACTCGGGCTGCGCCCCGAATTCATCACGACCGATTGGCGCATCGGCGCCGACCCGGCGGCGATCGAGGGCCGTCTGCGCCAGGACACGAATAAGGAGATCAAGGCGGTCTGCGTCCTGCATAACGAGACCTCGACCGGCTGCCTGTCGCCGATCGCCGAGATTCGCAAGGCGATCGACGCTGTCGGCCACCCCGCGCTGTTGTTCGTCGACACCATCTCCTCGCTCGCCTCGACCGACTATCGCCACGACGAATGGAGGGTCGACGTCACCGTCGGCGGTGCGCAGAAGGGGCTGATGCTGCCGCCCGGCATGGCGTTCAACGCGGTGAGCGACAAGGCGTTGGCGGCGGCGAAAAGTTCGCAGCTGACGAAGTCGTTCTGGGGATGGGACGACATGCTCGCCATGAACAAGATCGGCTTCTTCCCTTACACGCCGGCGACGCAGATGCTGCACGGGCTCGCCGAAAGCATCGCCATGTTGCACGAGGAGGGGCTGGACAACGTGTTCGCGCGCCACCACCACCTCGCCGAGGCGACGCGACGCGCGGTGCGCGCCTGGGGGCTCGAGATCATGTGTCGCGACGCGAAATATTATTCGCCGACGGTCACCGCGGTGCTGCTGCCCGAGGGCCACGACGCCGACGCGTTCCGCAACTTCGCCCTCGACACCTTCAACATTTCTTATGGCTCGAGCTTCGGCCGCTACGCCGGCAAGTACTTCCGTATCGGCCATCTCGGCGACTTGAACGAGGGCATGCTCTTGGGCGCGCTGGCCACCACCGAGATGGCGCTGGCGCTCGTCGGCATTCCGCACAAGAAGGGCGGCGTGCAAGCCGCGGTCGATTATCTCATTTCGGCCCATGCGGGCCCGGCGCGAGCAGCGGCGGAGTGACGTGCAGCGACGCCATCGCTGTCGTCGCCATTGCAAAGCGGATGAACGCGAGCGCGCAAATCGGCTCAGTTGAGGCGCGTGGAGAGGCCCGGCTCGGACGCACGTTCGGGGAGGCTATGCGATGAAACGGCTGTGCCTTGCGATCGCGCTCGCGACCTTCGCGCTTGATGCGGGCGGCGCCGTTGCCCAGACCTATCCGAATAAGCCGATCCGCATCGTCGTCCCGTTCGTCGCCGGGGGCGCCGTCGACATGCTCGCCCGCATGCTCGGCGCCAAGCTCTCCGAATCTCTCGGCCAGCCGGTGATCGTGGAGAATCGTCCCGGGGCCGGCGGCAACGTCGCAGCCGACGCGGTCGCGAAGTCGCCGCCCGACGGCTACACCATCCTGCAGAACACCAACGGCCAGGCGATCAGCCCCGCCATCTACCGCTCGCTGCCCTTCGACGTGGTGCGGGACTTCATCCCGGTGACGCAACTCGTCGCCTCCCAGCTCGTGCTGGCGGCAAGCCCGAAGCTCATGGCCACCTCGGTCCCGGAGCTGATCGCGCTGGCGAAAGCGAAGCCCGGCAGTCTCAACTACGGCATGACCGGCGTCGGCAATCCGCTCCACCTGACCATGGAGATGTTCAAGACCGCGGCCGGCGTCGACATCCAGCCGGTTCCGTACCGGGGCGACGCGGCGATCTTTCCCGCCCTCATCACCGGCGAGATCCAGGTGGCGGTCACGCCGATGGCGACGTCGCTGCCCCATGTCACGGCTGGAACGGTGCGCGCGCTCGCGGTCGCCGGCGCCAAACGCTCGGCGGCGCTGCCCGACGTGCCCACGGTCGCGGAGAGCGGGCTCGTCGGCTTCGAATCGTCGAGCTGGCAAGGCTGGTTCGTGCCGGCCAACACGCCGCGCGAGATCGTCGGCGCCATCCAGCAGGGTGCCAAGGCGGCGTTGGCCGCACCCGACGTGCTCGAGCGTCTGCGCATCACCGGCAACGAAGCCGTCGGCAGCACGCCCGAGGAGTTCGAGCAGCGGTTCGAGGCCGACCTCGCGAAATTTGCCAAGATCGTCAAGGAAGCCCATATTCCTGCCCAGGATTGAGCTCTCACGGAGGCCGCCCATGGATATTCAAGGTCTCGGCTACGTCGGCATTCGTGCAAAATCGCTCGAGGACTGGAAGAGCTTCGGCACCCAATTCCTAGGGATGCAGCTCGTCGAGCGGAGCGGCAAGAGCCTGGCGCTGCGCATGGACGACCGCAAGCAGCGCGTGCTCGTCAGTGAAGACGGCGGCGAGGGTGTCGCTTTCTTCGGTTGGGAGGTGGCCGACGCCGCCGCGCTCAATGATTTCGCCGCGAGGCTGGAGCGGGCCGGGGTTGAGGTTGCCCGCGGCGCGCGCGCGCTTGCGGATGAGCGCCGCGTCAAGGACCTCGTTGTGCTTTCCGATCCGCTCGGCAACCGGCTTGAAATCTTCCATGGCGCCGAGACCGCGAGCGACCCGTTCAAGCCCGGCCGCTCGATTTCGGGCTTCCGCACCGGGCCGCTCGGCATGGGCCACGCCGTGCTGCACGTCAAAGACATCAACGACGCCGTGCCATTCTACCGCGACGTGCTCGGGTTCCGCCTGTCCGACTATATGGTGCGGCCGTTCAACGCCTATTTCTTCCACGCCAATCGGCGCCACCACTCGATCGCCTTCATCGAGACCGGCCGCAGCGCCACCCACCATTTGATGGTGGAGCTCTACAGCCTCGACGACGTCGGGCAATGCTACGACCTGGCGCTCCGCGATGAAGGCCGCATCGGCGTCACGCTGGGCCGGCACATCAACGACGAGGTCACCTCGTTCTATTCGAATTCGCCGTCGGGATTCATGGTGGAGTACGGCTGGGGCGGCCGCATCATCGACGTCGACGGCTGGCAGCCGGAAGAGGTCACCTGGGGCCCCAGCATGTGGGGCCACGACCGTCTGTGGATGACGCCGGAAAAGCGCGCCGAGGCGCGCGCGATCCGCGTCGAGGCCGCGGCGAGCGGCCTGCGCAAGCCGGTGAACGTGATCGAGGGCAATTACAAGCTCGCACCCGGCGTCTGCCCGTGGTGGGACGGCATGGTGCGGGGCGAGGCCGCGGAGTAAGCAGGCGTCAAGCCGCGAGCTTCACGTATTCGAAATCACCCGGCTTGTTGTCGATGCCGACACGCGGCGGCGCGATCCAGCTCGCGAACTTGCCGGGCTCGACGACCTGGCGCATCAGGCTCTGGATGAAGTCGCCGTCATCCTTCGACGGCAGCCACTTGTCCTTCTGCTTGTCCCACGTTGCCGCGTCGACCAACTCGCCGGTGGAGGACGCTTTGACGTCCTTGAACTCGCCGATCTGCCGGTGGAACGCCACGTGCGGCAGTTGGAATTGGAAGCTCACCCCGACCCGGTCGATGATCTTGTTCCAGCGATCGAGACCGCGCTGGCAGTCGGCGGTGTAGTCGTCGCGCAGCCGCATGTTGATGGCGGTGAGCGCAGGCTCGTCCACGCGCTTGATCTCGCCGCCGACGAGCTTGAGCACCGGGTAGGTCGAGTTCTCGAGTTTGTGGTCATCCTCGATCTTGGTCTCCTGGAAACGGCCCTTGAGGCTGGCGTTGAAGGCGTTCGCCGCGTTGGTCGAGACCTCAGAGCCGAACAGGTCGAGCGACAACGAATAGTGCAGATTGAGCTTTTTCTGCATGGTGGGGAGATCGATGACGCCGAGGTCGCGAACCTTGTCGATATCGCTCGGGTCCTCGACGCCGGCGGCCTTCATCGCCTCGCAGGTGCGTTGGATCGTGCGGCCGATTCCGGTCTCGCCCACGAACATATGGTGCGCTTCCTCGGTGAGCATGAAGCGACAGGTGCGCGAGAGCGGATCGAAGCCGGACTGCGCCAGGCTTTCGAGCTGCATCTTGCCGTCGCGGTCGGTGAAGAAGGTGAACATGTGGAAGGAGAGCCAATCCGGCGTCGCCTCGTTGAAGGCTCCGAGCATGCGCGGCTTGTCGGGGTCGCCGGAGCGGCGCTGCAGCAGCTGCTCGGCCTCCTCACGGCCGTCGCGGCCGAAATATTTCTGCAGGATGTAGACCATGGCCCAGAGATGCCGGCCCTCCTCGACATTGACCTGAAAGACGTTGCGCATGTCGTAGAGCGAGGGTGCGGTCTTGCCGAGATGGCGCTGCTGCTCGACCGAGGCGGGCTCGGTGTCGCCCTGGATGACGACGAGACGGCGCAGCATAGCGCGGTATTCGCCCGGCACCTCCTGCCAGGCGGGCTTGCCGTAATGCTGGCCGAACGGAATCGTGCGGCCCTCCTCGTGCGGCGCCAGCAGGATGCCCCAGCGATAGTCCGGCATCTTCACGTAATCGAACTTGGCCCAGCCCTTGGGATCGACCGACACCGCGGTGCGCAGATAGACCAGCGCCTCCTGGAAGCCGTTCGGCCCCATGGTCTTCCACCAGTCGATGTAGCCGGGATGCCAGCCCTCGAGCGCGCGCAGCACCTGCCGATCCTCGGTGAGATTGACGTTGTTCGGGATCTTGGTCGAGTAATCGACGTTGACGATATCGCTCATGGCGTACTCCTCTAATGGCGAATGGCGAATGGCGAATAGCGAGTCGCGAATAAGGGGAGCAGCCATCGCTCCGCCTTCATGCTCGCGAGTTGCTCCTGCTATTTGCCATTCGCTGTTCGCATCTGCGCTCTCACACCCTGCGCGTATCGAACGCCGGCTTTTGGCCGGTGCCGTAGCGCCTGAGCGCGCCCTCCTCGCCGACGGCGTTGGGGCGCTGGAAAATCCAGTTCTGCCAGGCGGTGAGGCGCGCGAAGATTTTCGATTCCATGGTCTCGGGGCCGCCGAAGCGCAAATTGGCTTCGAGCCCGGTGAGGCCGTCGGCGGAGAAGCTCGCGCGCTCCTCCAGAAACACGCGGATCTCGTCCTCCCAGTCGATGTCGTCGAGCGCGAAGGTGACGAGACCCAGCCGCTGCGCCGCTTCGGCGTCGAGCATCTCGCCGCTCGCGGCCTTCGCCCGGTCGAGGTCGGCCGGATCGGCCAGGAAACGGCTCGCAAGCCGCGAAAGCCCGTTCGACATCGGATAAGCGCCGAAATTGACCGCGGCGAGCGCCAGCGTCGCCGGCGGCTTGTTGTCGCGCCCCCTCCCTAACCCTCCCCCGCTCGCGGGGGAGGGAAGGGAGGGGGCCAGCATGTAGGAGCGGTCGCTCGCGAACACGAGCTCGGCCAGCGTGCCGGCAAAGCACGAGCCTGGTTCGACCAGGGCGACGAGCGAGCGCGAGGTGAGATCGATGCGCTTGAGTGCGCGCTTCCAAAGACCCCTGATCTCGCGCGCGAGCCAGTGATCCTTGTTGGCGTCGAGGAAATGATCGTAGGCGAGCACCTGCGCCGGATCGCCTGACGATTTGAAGACGATCGCGGCGACGTCGAATTCGTTGGCGCGGATGTCGAGAATGGCATCGTCAAGCTCGCGCGCGAGCTTGAGCGGCCAGAACTCCGCGCCCTGATCGACCATGGCCTCGACGGCGGGGGACGGCGGCGCCTCGGGGCCGCGCAAGGTAATGGTCGCAAGCCGGGAGGGGCGGTCGAACTCGACGGATAGCGTGCCGTACTCGACCGCGTCCGCGGAGCGCTCGCGCCTGAGCCGCGTGAGCGCGATGCCTTTGGCGGCGGCCGGACGTTGCGACTTTGCGGCGAATTCCCGCGCGCGCTCGGCCACCACCGCTTCGAGCTTGGAACCCGGCACCACCTCATCGACGAGCCGCCAGTCCACGGCGCGCTTGCCTTTGATGCCCTCCTCCGTGGTGCAGAACACGTCGGCGCGATCGCGGCGCACCTTGCGTTTGTCGGTGACGCGGGTGAGCCCGCCGGTGCCGGGGAGCACGGCAAGCAGCGGCAGTTCCGGCAGCGACACCGCCGAGGAGCCGTCGTCGATCAGCATGATGTGATCGGCTGCGAGCGCCAGCTCGTAGCCGCCGCCGGCGGCGGTGCCGTTGATCACGCAAATGGTGAACAGGCCCGAGGCCTCGCTCGCGTCCTCGATGCCGTTGCGCGTCTCGTTGGTGAACTTGCAGAAATTGACCTTGTGGGCGTGGGTGGCGCCGGCGA
>Ga0318523_10000692_pt1 | contig 10125 bp, 12 predicted proteins | sample GRESIP178b2f19_FD_203500 | JGI IMG/M metagenome (GOLD analysis project Ga0318523, IMG submission 203500) | Tropical soil microbial communities from Luquillo Experimental Forest, Puerto Rico - GRE.SIPMG.178b2f19 | ecosystem: Environmental > Terrestrial > Soil > Tropical forest > Bulk soil...
TTCCACTCTCCTGTGTAATAGATAGAAAAAATTGTGCGTGTTAGTTCGACATTGCCGCCCGTGGTGCGTCATGATGCATCCATGGACGGACATGCCTTGGAGCGTCTCGGCCACCACATCGTGAGCCGGCGGGTGGCGCTGGGTTACCGCAATCGCACCGACCTGGCCAACAGCCTGCAGTTCACCGTGCGCACCCTGTCCGACATCGAGAACGGCGTGCGCAAGGCCAGCCCGGGCACCTACGCGATGCTGGAAAACAAGCTCGGCTGGGCACCCGGCAGTATCGACACCATCCTCGCCGGTGGAGAACCCAAAGAGCTGGTGGTCAAGCTGCGCCGCGACAGCCCCGAATCTCCTCGATACCCCTCGTACACCAGCGACGCCCTGTCCCGCGCCTCCACCGAGGAGCTGCTCCTGGAGTTGCGTCGCCGCATCATTCGACCTCGCGAGAGACGCCGCGATACCTGGGAGGACTGGGACGGCCTCGACTCGCGCGGTGACTGGAACAGCCTTGATTCGCGGGGTGACTGGCCTGACGAGGGCTAGCCACCACAGAGAGATCCGGACTAATCATCATGCCGTTGTGCAACGGTGAGACCTTCGCATGGAGAAGCCCACGCAACGATTGCCACGATGCGATCGTAGGACGATAAGTGGAAGAATCGCCCCGCCGGTGCGCGCTTTTAACGACAAAACGAGGGCTGCGCAGATCCCTCCCCGAAGGCGCGGGTCACCGACGCTGAGCTGCGATGATCAAGGGGCGCAGGGTTATTGCGCTCCTATAGCACCGTGTCGCCAGATGTCAAAAGTGCGATAGGTTCATCCACGCTCACCCACGGCGCGAGTGGCGCGATCGCCGGACTCATCGGTATGAGGCAGACCACCGGCTCGCGGATGCAGCCAGCTCGGCACACCCTCTAGAAACCACGACAATCGCGTGACGCACTAGCAGCTAGTCCACGATGGACTAAAATCCTGCTACCAGCGATGATTGCCGAACATGAAGGGCCACAACGGCTATAGCGCGCCTGTAGTTCAGCGACGACAAACTACAGCGTTTTCTAACTGGCACCCGCACCCGTCACGGTGAGGGTGGCGGGATCGCCGAACTCATCGGCACAAGCGGTGGATGACCACCTGAGCGACACGTCACGACGCCAGACAGCCCGTCATCCGACTCAGCGGCGCTTCAATCTCTACACCACCGATCGGCGGATCATTCGGCGACGAGTTGATCGGTATTGGCGAACACCAGGTTGCCGGTGTCCAGCACCACCGCCCACCGTCGGGCCGGGTCGATGTGGTGGCCACCGATCTCCATGGGTTGGGCCGCCATCTCACCGAAATCCTCAACGACGACACCTCGGCTCTCAGCGTCGGTGCCCGGATACACCCGCACGCGCATGTTCACCGCCAATTGCCCGCCGGTCCCGCTGCTGCGATTTTTGCGACGTTCAAACACTGTGTGCTCCCTACCGTGTCCTGGAACCGACCCGTTTCGAGGTCGGGCCTGCGCCATGGTGTTGGCCTCAGTCGTCGGCGGCTCCCAACGCATCATCGCGGACCGGGCGGTCGGCGAGTTCTTCGTGCCTGCCGAACAGGTACGGATACGCGATTCCGGCGATCGCAGCGCCGATCAGCGGTGCCAGCCAGAACACCCATAACTGCGCAGGTGCCCCGTTGCCGTTGAAGAACGCCACCCCCGTCGACCGCGCCGGGTTGACCGAGGTGTTGGAGATCGGGATCGAGATCAGGTGGATCAGTGTCAGGGTTAGGCCGATGGCCACACCGGCGAATCCCTTGGGCGCTCGGTCATCGGTGGACCCCAGGATGACGAGCAGGAACACACCCGATAGGACGATCTCGGCGACGATCACCGCCCAGAACGAGTAGCCGCCAGGGGAGTGCTCACCGAATCCGTTGGCCGCCATGTTGCCCGTCGCGGTAAAGCCTTCCTTGCCCCTTGCGATGAGGTAAATCACCAGCCCAGCGAGTAAGCCGCCGATCACCTGAACAATCCAATAGCCCGGCAGAGCTTGCCACTCGATTCGCCTCGCCAGCGCCGCGCCCAGCGTGACCGCAGGATTGAAATGCCCGCCGGAGATGGTGCCGAATGCGTAGACACCCGTGAGCACGGTCAGACCGAAGGCGGTGGCCACGCCGAGAAAACCGATCCCCACCGAAACACCGCCAGAGAGGAACTTCGCGGAAAACACCGCGCTGCCGCAGCCGCCAAAGACCAACAAGAATGTGCCGATCGTCTCCGCTGCCAGTCGATGAAACATGCTCGGAGCAGCCATGCGCTACCGCCTTCGCCGTTGAATGGGTGTGTCTAGCTTGAGCACTGCGCACAAGCGTGGCCAAGACGGCCCGACGGTCGTTTCTCAATCGTGTTGGGACGGTAACCGAAGATTGCTCCCATCAACTACCTCGGCTAGCAGGTGCTGCTTCCGGGAAGTCTCAGACATCGGTGTCCAAGATGGTGCATCCAAGCGCGTCGTTAACAATCTCGACCCCACGGGCGACGCTGACGCGATCCCCGCGCCACGCCGCATCCCGCATCACACGCCGACGCAGCGCCGCCGACTTCTTCACCAGCGGGGTGAGAGAGCGCGTAAGCCGACTCATCGCCGCATTCCGTTCCACACGATTCCTGGCCCCGCCCGCAGACCATTTCCGGGCGACCAGAACCCGCTCCGGCGACAATGCGCAGACTGTCTCCGCCCGCCCGCCCACGCCGCGCCAACGCCACGAGGCTGAGATTTTTGCGCCGCCCGCGCCACCACGGCGTGGACACGCTACAAATGAAATCACCCTATAGCGTTGTAACAGTTGACTTTCAGCTCAACCGGCTGACCACGGTGCAACCCGCCTAGCAGTGGCATGCCTAGACATCAGCATCTGATTCGTCTTCGCCAACTTCGTCAAGACTCGTCGTCCTCCTCGGTGAACTCGGTGGGATCGTAGCCATCGTCATCGTCATCGAAATCCTCGGTTTCGGCGTCGGTCGCCTCTGGATGCTGCGGCTGATCCAGCTTCTCGACGATGGCGCCCCACATTTCCTGCGGCACCACGGCTTTTACCGCGTCTTGGATGCGGTAGACCTGAAGCCGCAACTCGGCGATTTCGTCGCCTTGGTCGCGTCTATCCAGAAGCGACTGCAGCTTCTCGGCAGCCCTCAAGCCGGTGTCGATGCTGACCTCCGCGTCGTCGTCCACCAGGCGGTGGAACGCCTTGTTCATCGCGACCTCAAAGAAGGTCACCGGTAAGAGTGCCGTGGCGACCCCCTCGACGAAGTCGACGCCGTTTTCTTTCGCCCGGCGCTCGAGGATTGCACGGTAGGTGGCCCTGGCGACGTTCTGAACAGGGAAATGCCGCTCGCAGTGGTTGCGAACCGAGTCCACCGTGACCCTGTCCCCCAGGTCGAGTCTGTCGTTGTCCGCCGCGAGTGCCCGCACAATGTAGGCATAGCTGCCCCCTGTGGCCAGCATGTCGTTGACCTTCTTGCGCACCTGATCGTTGCGGCACACCCGACACCGTGGCTCCAGATGGAACCCGTTGCGAGGGGCCAACTCGATCGAATCCGCGATCTCACCAACAATGTCGGGTACCGCATCGGACAGCGTCATAATTCTTAGCCCCCAATCCGGCATCGGGGCCGTATATGTGTCGCAACCAGTCTCGCATCAGCTGAACCTTCTGCGCACTTACTAAGTCCAGGGTTTTTCGTCGGTACTTCGCCGTACTTCCCTTACCAATTCCCAGCACCACCGCCGAGGGTGTCGTCTGCCGACTACACACGCCGTCAAGGCCCTTACGGAGAGGCGAACAGAATGTGGGCGGATTATGCCGAATGAGCAGTGCCAGGCGCGTGGTGTTGGTCCCCTAAACCCTTATTTACCAATGTATTTCCCTACTCTGGGCGCCTGAATAGTTGACAAGAATTTGGTGCTCCCATATAGGATTGATCGGGTGGCTGGGCGGGATTCGATCAAATTGAGTACCCCTGACCTCCCTTGCCTCCCTGACGTTCTTCACCCCCCTGACCTCGCCGCCCTTGCTCGCCCCACTGACCTCCATGACACCTTTCTGAGGATGTGTCGGGTAGAACCCTGTAGGTTGCGCCCGCTGCGGGTCTCTGACGGCTCGCTGCCGCAGGTAGAAACTTGATGCGCTCGTACCGGTCTCTGGCCGCCCCAAAATGCTTCGTTATCAGGGGATTATCAAGGGGCGTTCAGGCACGAGTCAGCGACCAGGCGGGCGACGTCCTCGTCGTCCTCGACGACGGCCCGCCGAACCAGGTGGAGTCGAGGGTGGCCGTCACCGCTCATCCATCGACTGCCGGTCGAGGCTACGGTCCCACATAGCAACGGCCCGGCGCGCCTGCTCGCGGTCGGTGGTATCCCACTCGGCGCCTCAAACGTAGACAGGCGGGTGGCCCAGCTCGTCAAGCGCACGTTGTAGGCCGAGCCGGCGGTCTTCTTCGGCCGCCCTGGCACACTCTGCCAGACGTTGCTGCCTCTCGCGGACCTCCGCTGCTCTGCGCTTGCGGCGTTGCTCGGCCCGGGCTGCCTTATCCGCCCTGGTGAGGTGATAGGCTCGACCGTCCCGAAAGGCCCTGCGGGTGCAGGGCACTCCTGCTGCGGCCTTGCCGTCGGGCAGCTCACCGACCACTCTCGCCAGTCCTTCTCTTCGTTCCGGATGCTGGGGTTGGTCATTGGGTGGCCGCTTCCCGGCTGTCGGGTTTGACGTAGAGCGCAGGACACGTGGTCGACACCGTTCCCGGCCCACAGCCACAAGATGGCCGAAACCCGCGTCCCCTGTGGCCGGGCTGGTGGTCTATCGGAAGATGGCCGGGCACTGAACATTCCGGGTGGGTGACGGCATGCACCGTGCGGTCGAGTCCGCATCGGCCGCAGTAGATCGGCCTGCCCTCGTTAAGTAGCCGGGTGGCGGTCCGGCCCATCCGGCGACCGCAGACCCCGCAGTCATGAGCGACGGCGCGGGGCACGCGGGTTAACCCTCCGGTGTCCGCCATATTGCTCCTCCCAAGAACTCAACTCGTAAGCCGTTTTCTACCAACATATTTTCGTCTCCTGATTGAGGAGGTTGGTGCTCCGATATGGGATTGATGGGTGGTGTGGCGGGATTCGATTAATTTACGTACCTACCTCACCTGCCCAACGTTCCTCACCTATATGACGTTGGTGACCTCCCTGACCTTCCTCACCTCCCGCACCTTCTTGGTACGCGGTTAGTAGCTCCATCACCCGCTCCCACATCACCCGGCCGCGGTCATCGGCGTAGCGGTCCGGCCAGCGGATCACCTCGACGTCGGTATCGACGCCAAGCCCGTCCAGCACGACCCGGGATGCTTCGGTCATCGCCGTTTGGGTGGCCGCGACCGCGTCGTCGATCTCGGCCGCTGCCGCCTCGATGAGGACGGCGTCGTGGACGGGAGCACAGACACTGATGCCGCGCTCGGTGACCAGACAGCACGCCAGCCGCAGCATCTCGGCGCCGTTGGCCTGCATGGGGAAGTTCCGCAACGTAGTTGACCGGGGCGTGTTCTCGGTCCGCAGGGTCCACCCGAACACCGTTGATAGATACCCAGCTAACCGGCCGAGGTCGGCGACGTGGTCGGCCCACGCGGTGAACGCCGGAAACGTCTGAGCCAACCTGCGGAGCAGGTCCTGGGCCTCGATCACCGACAGCCCAGTGCGCATCGCGAGGCTGGGGGCCTGCATGCCATAGTTCGCACCGAGCACGCAGGTCTTGCACAGATCCCGAATTTGCTTGTGAGACTTCTTGGTGGCGTTCTGTGGCGCGAGGCCGGCCATTTTGGCGAACGTCAGATAGGGATCCCCGGACGACACCGCTTCGAGCAGCGCACGGTCTCCCGATAGCGCCGCCGCGATGAACACCTCTTGGGACTTCCAATCGACATAGGCCAAGGCCCGGTCCTCGGGAGGCTTAATCAGGCCGCGAAGCCAGGTGCTTGGGCCGAAGATGAACTTGCTATTGGACGGGGTGTTGCGTCCCGACCGCGCTCCGAACGGACTCAGCAGCACCCGGTTGCGGTGGTCAGGACCGACGGCTAACTTCTCGAGGCGGAGTTCGCTGAGCGAGTGCCGCAGATCCTTCAGCGGCCCCAGTTGTGGGTAGCGCCTCGACATGTCACGGAACGTGTCCTGATCGAGCTGCAACCGGCCCGCTTCGGTCCGGGGCCAGTCGATCCCGTAGTCGGCAAGGTATCCCGCGAACGACCCGGCCTTGAACGCCGTGCCCTCAAACACGCCGAAGTCCTTGTCGATCGCTGACACCAGGTCAAGTTTGATGTCGTCCCAGTGGGTGCGCAGGCAGTCCAGCAGTTCGTGGTCGATCGGCACCCCGGTGCGTTCTATCCGGGCCACCGCCGCCATGTACCGGCCACGCAACAGTGCCTGCCCGAAACCTTTAGGGCGGGCCAAGATCCCGCGCAACATCCGCTCAAGCAATGGTCCAAGCGGATCGACGTCGGTTTGGCAGTAGTCCATGATGCGGCGGCGTTCCGCCGGCGACCACGGGCCCCCCCGCATCACTAAACCCCGCTCCTCGGCCTTCTGGTCAGCGGTGATCGTGGAAATTCGGTGATGCGACAGGGCGCTCAACAGGGAACGGCCACCAGGGAGTGGAATACCGTTGGTCGCGTTGCCAAACTCAACGTAGAGATCCAGGATTCGCGTCGGGAGCGGCCAGCCCAGTGCGAGGAAACACCCCAGCTCGGCGCTCGCGAAGAAAGCCACGAACAGCGTATCGTCATCGACTGGGAACGGGGGTCGTGCGCCGAAATCGTCCTGCCACAGCCGGATCAGACGGTGGGAGCCAAGCTCACGGGCGACCATGCAGACCGGGACGGGCCGGGCGCCCGGATCCGCGACAAACTCGAAGTCAAGAGCCCAGACCTCCCTATAGGACAAGCCGAACAGACTCATATCTCGCCGGCAAGCTCCCTGATCACCGGATGGTCGGCCCGATCAATCAGGTGGTGCCGAAACGCAATCTCGATCAGGTCCCGGAACGACCTGGCCGGCCACTGCGGGTCGCCCAACTCTCCTTTGGCTCGGAACATCTTGTGTGCGCCCAGCTCGCGGTCCCACTCCCATTTGACCCAAAGACTCTTTGCCTGCTCGGCGATCTGAAGATCGGCATCCGCTATCCGGCCGGTGTTGTCGTGGTCGCGAGGGAGCTTAACGGGCCACAGGAACACCGTGCCGCGCTTGGTGATCGCCGTGAACACGCGTACTGGCCGAAGCTCCGACTGGACCAGGGGCTGGACACTGGCAGCCACGAGGTAGGTCTCCCGGTCCATCTGGTCGCCCCACTCCAACAGGTAGGTGTCCACCGTATAGTCGGGGTCGGGGCAGACCCGGAAGAACTCATTGCGTTTCGGCTTGCGCACCGGCACCGTCATCAAAATATGTTCGACCTCGATGTCGGCCATTGCGCCTGTCCGGAGCGATTTGGGGTCGAACGGGTCTGGCTTCACCGCAGTGGCCTCCCCGTCCAGCGACGGCGACGGCTCTGTCATCCCGGGGGTTGGGGGTTGTAAGCTAGGCATCAGATTCTCTAATCGGTTGTGAGAGTCGACACGGCCCGGGAGCTAGCAGCCCCGGGTCGTCGCATTAAGGATTTACGATGCCACCTGATCGCAGTCCAGTTGCCAGGCCACGGCGTCGAGAAATGTTGCGCCGCCTTGCGAATCCGGCGGGCCTTAAGGGACTTCAGCACCAGTCCCGTGCAGTACGCAATGGGGGCGTTGCTGGCCAGGTTCGGGCAATCCGCCGGTGACAGCTTGCCCTCAGGATCGACCTGACGCTTCAACCGTGCCCAGTGAGCCGCCTCGAGCCCTGGCTTGGTGACACGTAGTCGCGCAGTGGGCGGAGTGTTGGCCCACCGCGTATTGGCGGCTAGCGGGCACGGTCTCGGCGTCGAGTGAGGCATAGGGACTTGGGTGCAGACATTGATGACTCCTACCCACCGAGGACGGAGTTGGAAGTCGCTCATGCGGTTACGCGCTTCGTGCTCGTCGGTGTCAGGCCGATCGGTGCAACGCTGGCGATGCCGGGGCCGCTGCGACAGATGTCGATGGCGTCGGCAATGTCCTCGTCTGTCATCCGCCAGTGCCGCGCGACCTTGCGGCCTGGGAACCGACGGGTGCGCAGCTGCTCGATGAGCCAGCGTTCGGAGGAGCCAATTTGCTCAGCGGCCTCGGCAGTGCAGTAGGTGTGGGCGCTCATTTCGCGTCCTCAGCACGGTCAGAGATCACCGCGATGATCCGTTTGAGCAGCTGGGGAGTCATCGGTGGGGCCTTACGGAGCGCACGGGTAATGGCATTTACCAGAACCTCCTGCTGCATGCACAGCCGCGTCTCGACCAGCTCAGGGTCATCGGGCGGTCGGGAACGGCTCAGCGACGCGAGACGCGCACGGTGAACGCGGAAAGAATTGGTAGACATTGGAGCCTCCAGGACAGAAACGGACAGGGGCCTGCCCGGCAGCTGTCGCCCACTTCGGCTTCTGCTCCGTGCATCCTGGTCGCTGTCATCAGTCCGAACTTCGAACCTCGGCTCCAAGCTGCCCTTGGTCGAGACCTCAGGCGGAAAGTAGATATCAGTTCACGCAACTTTTGCGCGTCGAGATCAACTGCATCATGACCGTAGCAGCTTCGCCGCTCACGTCAAGTCCCATTGTGAGCCGGCATTGCTTGTGGCCCTGTAGATTTCGTAAAGAACTGTCTCCACTACACCTCTACTTGGCGACTACGAATGGTTTATCGACAGCGGCACGCGACGGATCTCATTGGAGCACTTGGCCGATGGCTTCCGCCGCAGCCCGCATGCTGCGCCGGTCGACGTGCGAGTACAAGTTCACCGTCGTGGTGATGCTCTCGTGGCCGAGATGCTGCTGCACCACCGGCAGCGGCACGCCCGCCAGCACCATCCAGCTGGCACACGTGTGCCTCAAGTCATGGACGCGCGGACGCGGGTCGAGCTTGGCCCTAGTGACGGCGGGCTGCCACACGCGATCGTGGAAACCGTTGCCCCGAACCGGCCCACCGGCCCGGTTGGTGAAGAGAAAATCGCCGGTGTAGTCCAGCTTGTCCAGCACCGACTTGGGGACGTTGATGGTCCGCACGGACCGCTTGGTCTTCGGCGGGCCTAGCTCGTAGCCACCGGTGGCGTAGGTGCGATTCCAAGCGCGGGTGATCCGGACGGTCGCCTCCTCGCGGTCGACGTCCGAGGGTCGCAAAGCGGTCGCCTCACCCCATCGGCAGCCAGACGCGACGAGAAACTCGACCAGAGGTCTCCACGGCTTAGTGCTGGCTTCGAGGAGCCGGGTGAACTCCTCACGGGACAAGCACACCATGTCTTGACGCTCGCTGACCGGCGGGCGCTGGCCGGCGGCTGGGTTGCTGGGGATGCGCCCATCCCGGACAGCGGCGTTGAGCGCTGAGGACAAGAAGCCGTGCTTGTTCGCGACCGTCTTGCCGGATCCGCCCCTGGCTGCCATGTCCTTCATCCACACCGCAATGTCGTCTCGGGACAGCGCCGTCAGTGGCAGGTTGCCGAGCGTCGGACCGATATCGTTCCTGGCAAACGCCCGGTAGTCATACAGGGTCGACTTGCGCAGCCCGGTCAGGTGTTCGATGTAGTGGGCCAGCCACTGGGCGACCGTCATGGTCTGAAAGGCGGGATCAGCGCCGATAATCTCCAGCGCCTTGGCTGGCCCGAGCTGGTCGGCCAGATGTCGGAACTTGGTCGCCGAGGCGAGATCTTCAAACGAGGTAGACGTCTGCTTGCCGTTGAGCCTATAGAGCACCGCGTGATAGGTGCTGCCATCCTTTCGGCTGCGGGTACGCAGAGACGCCACGGGCATTGATCGTAGCCGGAATGTTGACGGGAGTGTTGACGGGAATCAAAACAGGCCAGGACTTGTGGTCCTGACCTGCGTCTTTTCGGTGGAGCTGCCGGGAATCGAACCCGGGTCCTACGGCATTCCCTCAAGGCTTCTCCGTGCGCAGTTCGCTATGCCTCTACTCGGATCTCCTGTTCACGCGAACTAGCCAGGATGACGATCCCAGTCG